>OCZT010005034.1_pt1 | contig 13231 bp, 12 predicted proteins | sample 1539031 | NCBI WGS metagenome assembly OCZT01 (sample SAMEA3539308, study PRJEB22396) | soil metagenome | biome: tundra; feature: field; material: soil | place: USA | collected 2010-05 | depth 0.15 m | reverse complement strand
CAGGAACAGAAGTGCACCCAACCCGATCTGCAGTGCGCCGTAACCCCAGAAGACGGAGCGATTAATCTCGGAAGCCATATGGCGCAGAACCATGCGCGTGGAGGATTCACCCAGGGGTTTGGTGATTTCCACCAATTGCGGCTGCCCGCTTTGCATGACGGCTTCAACGGTGGCAAAACTTCTTGTCGCCGCGAACCACATGCACAACGTGGACATGATCCACGCGCCCAGAATTGCTACGGCTAAGATTTGCGATCGTGCCATTGGATTGTCTCCATGAGTACAAATTGGGCTTGCCCTGCCCGCTGAGGCCCCGAAGGGCGTCTCGACAAGACATGGCAGCGGAGCGCTTGCTTCCACCGCACCTGCTCGGATAAGCTTGCGCCCGAATTATAACCCAAGGTTCTGGTGTTCTATGCCCAATGAATACGATGTGGTGATCATCGGCGCCGGCCACAATGGCTTGGTGACGGCTGGATATCTGGCGCGGGCGGGATTACGCACGCTTGTGTTGGAGAGCCGGCATATGGTAGGCGGCGCGTGTGTGACGGAGGAGATTTTCCCCGGCTACAAATTCTCTACCACGTCTTATCTCTGCAGCCTGCTGCAAGAGAAAGTCACGCGCGATTTGGAGCTGGAAAAATTCGGCTTCACGGTTTACCCCAAAGACCCGGCGTTCTTCAGTCCTTTTCCCGATGGCCGCTATCTGATTATGGGTTCGGACACGGTCGCTACCTGCAAAGAGATTGGCAAATTCTCCACCCGCGACGCCGAACGCTACCCTCAATATGAAGAGTATGTTGACCGCCTGGCGCGCTTCGTTGAGCCGCTGCTGCTCGATACTCCACCGGATATCACGGGACGCGGATTCGGCGATTGGCAAACGCTCGCCAGCCTGGGCCGCCGGGCGATGAAGATGCCCGAGGACGAATTGATTGGCCACCTCCACATCCTCTCGCAGAGCGTGAAGGATTTTCTCGACCCATGGTTTGAGTCAGAGGCGCTCAAGGTGGCACTCGCCACCGATGGAGTAATTGGAACCAAGGGCGGTCCTTACACTCCTGGCACTGCCTACGTGCTCCTGCACCACGTCATGGGTGGGGTGGGCGGCAAGCGCGGTCTCTGGGGATTCGTACGAGGCGGCATGGGCGGCGTCACTCAGGCGATGGCGGCGTCGGCGAGGTCCGTGGGTGTGGAGATTCGCACCGGCGCGCGTGTAGCGAAAATCCTGGCGAAAGACGGGCGGGCGACCGGCGTGGCGCTCACAAATGGAGAAGAGATTCGCTCCCGCGTGGTGGCTTCGAACGCCGATCCGAAAGTCACATTCCTGAAGTTGTTGGAAGAGCGCGAGCTGCCCACGGATTTCCATGCCGCCATTCGCACGCTCAAAATTGAAGGCGTTTCGATGAAGATCAATCTGGCGCTTGACGGTTTGCCGGACTTTACCTGCCTGCCCGGTTCCACGCTTGCGCCGCATCACAAAACCACCATTCATATTTGCCCCACGATGGAGTACATTGAGCGCGCTTACGACGATTCCAAATATGGCCGCCCCAGTTCGCGACCGATGCTGGAAATTACGATACCTTCGACGTACGATTCCACCCTCGCCCCGCCCGGCAAACATGTGGCGAATATTTTCCTGCAATACACGCCTTACACGCTTTCCCCCGAAGTTGCGTCAAGCTGGCATGCGATCAAGGAGAGTTATGCCGACCGCGTGATGGACATGATTGAAGAGTACGCACCCGGCTTCAAGAGCCGCGTGCTGCACCGCCACGTGCTGTCTCCACTTGATTTGGAAGAAGAGTATGGACTGACAGGCGGCAACATCTTTCATGGGGAGATGAGCGTGGATCAACTCTTTTTCCTGCGTCCCGCCCCCGGCTGGGCCAAGTACCGCACGCCGATTCGGGGGCTGTATCTGTGCGGCTCCGGAGCCCATTCCGGCGGCGGAGTGATGGGTGCCCCGGGGCACAACGCCGCGCGCGAAATCCAGAAGGATTGGAAGAAGCTCAAGCGCGGGTAAGTGGGCTTAGGCCAATAAGAACACAAGCTCGCATAGTGGGCAGGTAAGTCAAAATGCAAAGTGCAAATGGCAAAATTCCTGCCTGGGGCATTCCCGTCGTCTGCGCTATCGATCCGCGTGCGCCCATGGCATAATGCGTCCTGCCTCTACTTTTCCAGTTCCTCGCAAGGAGGATTGACATGAAGCGATGGGCTGCCTTAGTGGTTCTTCTCTACTTCCTGATTCTGGTTGCCTTGACTTCCCCCCTCATCTTTGTTGCCTTTTATCCTTTGAAGGATACGGCTGCGGTTCTATGGCCATTTTTCGAGTGGCCATACTGGGTGGTGTTGGGAGTGTTCCTAGCGGCGCAAGCGGTCATGTTGTTTGTACCGGTTGAACTTTCACTGGAGCGGCCCAAGGCCCAAAGATCAGTGCTCTGGCCGATCCTGGCTTCGGGACTGATGATGGGTGTGCTCGGTACAGGGGTGGCCGTCTCCATCAACGAGTTTATCCGCAAGGAGAATGCGGACTCGACCACTGTGGCACTTCCTTGGGGAGTTTTGCTCGGACTGTGGGCATTGTGGACCCTCGTGTTCTACCGCACCAGCCGCGACGTTCCCGCGATGGATGTTGTCACGCGCCAGTGCCGCTATCTTCTGAAAGGGAGCATTTTGGAATTGCTCGTTGCCGTGCCCACTCACATCGTGGCCCGAATGCGAGATTACTGCTGCGCCGGCTTTTGGACCTTCCTGGGGATCGCTTTCGGAGTGGCCGTGATGCTCTTTTCCTTTGGGCCGGGAGTCTTCTTTCTATTTGCCGCCCGCTGGAAGCGGCTCCATCCCCAGCAGACGGGCTCAGGAGGACAGAATTAAACTCCTCCCGCAAACAGTTGTCAGTCATCAGTTCTTGGTAACAGCCTCAGGACGGGCCGCTCTTACTGACAACTGAAAACTGATGACTGACGACTTTTGTTTGCGCCGAATTGACACGCGTATCCAGCCGGGGTTAGCATCCATTTATTATGTCACGACGCCAACACGAACCGACAAAACTCGAAGTTGTCTGTCCGTGCTGCGGGGCCACGCTGACGGTTGACGCTGAACTGGGGAAAGTGTTGTTCCACCAGGCGCCAGTGAAGCAGGACAAGGGGCCTGATTTGGACTTTGCCACGCAACTTCTGAAGAAGGAAGCCGATCGTCGCGAAGCCCTGTTCCGTCAGAGCGCGGACGACCAGAAAACCCAGTCGGAATTGCTTGACCGTAAGTTCAGGGAAGCCTTTGAAAAGACCAAAGACCAGCCCACTGAAAAACCTTTGCGGGATTTCGATTTGGATTAGAGTTGCAAATTGTAGGAATGGTGAATTCCGGCAAGGTCGTGGGGGTGGGGTGGGGAATGGTGCTTCACGATGCTTTCTGCTGCTTCAAACTGAGCATTGACAGCGACTAACCCAGGCTGACCAACCGGCTCCATGACACAATGTTCTCGTGACTCGATGTCCGATTTTCACACTATCCCTTTGCACCTCAGCCACTTCCACCTGAAAAAACGCCTAAAAGGGACGGCATCCAACCTGCGGTTTTCTTGACAAGCCCCCCACGCAGGATATAATTAGGGTTTTGCGTGGAAGAGGCCGGGTTGCGTATAACCCTTGCAGATCTAGAACTTCACCGGGTAACAGCGTCTGAGAGCTACAACCCCGGATCGCTGGACTACCGCGACGCCGAGTTTAGGCAGACGGCTCCGGTCAAGCTCCACATCACGGCGGAGCTTGTGGCAGAGGAAATCCGCATTCGGGGGCACCTTGCCACCCGTCTCCAATCCAATTGCGACCGTTGCCTGGGAGTGGTGGAGATTCCGGTAAGTAGTGATCTTGACCTTTTCTACCGTCCCATGCAAAGCCTTGCCGGGGAAGAGGATGTCGAGGTCCCCACGGCGGAGCTGGAAGTCGGCTTCTATTCCGGGGATGGAATTGAATTAGCGGACGTGGCCACCGAACAGGTCATACTCGCTATGCCCATGAAGGTGGTTTGCGGCCCAGATTGTAAGGGTTTGTGTCCGGTGTGCGGGGTTAATCGAAATTTGACGCAATGCGACTGCGCGCCCCCGCAGCGAGATTCTCCTTTTGCTTCACTCCAGGAAGGGTAAAAGGAAATTGAATCACTGAGTCAGTGAGTGACGGAATCATTACCAGACAACTTGACCCACTGATTCACTGGTTTAGTGATTCAGTTTAAGGAAAGAAGAGAAAATATGGCGAATCCAAAACGACGACATTCTAAAGCGCGGAAGAATCGGCGGCGGTCCCATGACCATCTCACCGCACCTGCGTTAGCCGAGTGCCCGCACTGCCACGAATCGAAGATGCCTCACCATGTCTGCCCTCATTGTGGTTACTACAAGGGGGAGGAAGCAATCCTGGTGAAGGAATCCGCATAGCGAGCTGGCCGTTGGCGCACAGAGATTTACCCCAGCGCAATCAATTCTTCCCGCGCTGGCCAGATTCCACGGTTTGAACTGATCACCATGCGACGCATTGCTGTTGATGCCATGGGCACCGACTCGGCACCCGAGGCGGAACTCGAGGGAGCCATACAGGCCGCACGCGCCGGGTTCGCGGAGGTGTTGCTGGTGGGACCGCAAGATCGTCTCAGCCAGGAACTTGCCAAGCGTGACGCCAAAGGTCTCCCTATCGAGATCGTCCACGCCAGTGAAGCGATCACGATGGACGATAAGGCCACTAAAGCCTTTCGCAAGCGGCGCGATTCCTCCATCCGCGTCACCGCGCGGCTGGTGCATGAAGGCAAGGCGGACGGAATGATCAGCGCCGGCAACACCGGCGCGGTGATGACTACGGCCAAGATTGTACTGGGGGCGCTGGAAGGAGTGGATCGGCCAGCTATCGCCCAGGTTTTCCCGACCTCCAAGGGCACGGCCACCGTGCTGCTGGATGTGGGCGCGAACGTGGATTGCAAGCCACACCATCTGGTGGAATTCGCGGTAATGGGTGAGACCTACTACCGTGTCATCTTCGGAGTGGAACGGCCCCGCGTCGGCCTGCTCTCCATCGGCCAGGAGGAACACAAGGGGAACGAACTGACGCGCGAAGCGCTGCCGCTGCTGAAGCAACTCCCTTCGAATTTTATCGGCAATGTGGAAGGGCGCGATCTTTACAATGGCCGCGCGGAAGTGATCGTTTGTGATGGGTTCATCGGCAACGTCGTCCTGAAAATCAGTGAAGGCGCCATCGAAGCCATCTCCAGTATGCTGAAAGAAGCTCTTTCCAGCACGATCTCCGCCAAGGTGGGTTACGCGCTGTCGCGCAAAGCCTTTCAGCGTTTCAAGAAGAGGGTCGATTACTCGGAATACGGTGGCGCGCCTCTACTGGGCGTAAAGGGCGTTTGCATCATCTGCCACGGCGGATCGAACCCCAACGCCATCAAGAATGCCATCCGTGTGGCAGCGGAATTCTCCGCCGGAAAAGTGAACGAAAAAATCGAACGCGAATTGGCGGCGGCTTCCCAAAGCAACCCGCAGGGGAATTGAATTATTGAATCATTGAGTCATCGGATCATTGGGTCATCGAAACATCTGATCATTGAATCATTTTTCATCAAGAATTCAATCACTGATAGACTCACGGATACAGTTTCTCACTTCATTGACTCAATGAAACCAAGACGCAATAACCCAATGATTCGATGACTCAATGACCAAATGACCTTGTGATTCAATGACCAGATTCTGAGGAGTTTCTATGTCTGTTGCAGGGGTGTTAGGTACGGGCTCGGCGTTGCCGGAGAAGGTCATCACCAACGCTGATCTGGAAAAATTGGTTGAGACTTCCGACCAATGGATCACTGACCGCACTGGCATCCGTGAGCGCCGGCAAGCAGCTCCCCACGAAACTACCTCCACTCTTTCGGTGCAAGCCTCACGCCACGCACTGGAGAAGGCGGGGATCGCTGCTACGGATCTTGACCTCATCATCTGCTCCACGATTTCGCCTGACATGCCTTTGCCCTCGACGGCCTCGCTGATCCAGCGTGAATTGGGCGCGCATGGTTGTTGCGCCTTTGACTTGGCAGCAGCCTGCTCCGGCTTTCTTTTTGGCATGACAGTGGCCGAACAATTTATCCGTACGGGTGCATCGAAGTATGTGCTGGTGATTGGGGCTGAACTGCTTTCTCGTTACCTCGATTACAAGGACCGCGCCACCTGCGTCATTTTTGGCGACGGCGTGGCCGCAGCGGTGTTCGGCCCGGTTGAGCCTCCCTCGGGAATCCTGGCGCATGAGTTGCACACCGAAGGCCAGTACGCGGATCACCTTTTCATACCTGCTGGCGGCACCGCCATGCCTGCGTCCTGCCGGACCGTGGAAGATGGTTCACACTTCATCAAGATGCGCGGCAATGAACTTTTCAAGGTGGCCGTTCGCAGTTTGGAAGACGTGTCGCGGCAGGTGCTGAAGAGGGCTGGGCTGACGACGGAAGACATTGACATCTTCATTCCGCACCAGGCAAACCAGCGGATTACCGAGGCGGTGCGCGAACGATTGGGACTAAGTTCGGAGAGGGTCTATTCCAACATCAGCCGCATTGGAAATACCTCTTCCGCGTCGATCCCCATCTGCCTGGACGAATGCGTACAAAATGGACGTTTGAAGAAGGGTGACTTGGTACTTATGTCCGCTTTTGGCGCTGGAGTCACTTGGGGAGCGGTATTAATGAGGTGGTAAGGCAAAAGTTTAAAGGGTAAAGTGTAAAGGGTAAATTGGATTCTCGCCCTTCACATTTTATCCTTTAGCCTTTACCCTTTTCCCAGACCCATACGATTAAAATGCCAAAGACAGCATTTATCTTTCCCGGTCAAGGTTCGCAGTACTCCGGCATGGGCTGGGAGTTGGCGCAAAGTTTTGCCTGTGCCCGCGAGGTTTTTGAGGAAGCCGACGCGGCGCTGGGATTTGCCATTTCCAAGCTCTGTTTTGAGGGTCCAGCAGAGGACCTCCAACTTACTGCCAACACGCAGCCTGCGATTCTGACTGTTTCCGTCGCCGCCGGCAGAGTTTTGCGCGAAAAAGGCATTGCAGCGGACTTTGTCGCGGGCCACAGCCTGGGTGAGTACTCCGCCCTGGTCACAGCGGGAGCCTTAAGTCTGGCTGACGCCGTGCGCCTGGTGCGCAAGCGTGGGCAGTATATGCAGGAAGCCGTGCCCGCGGGCCAGGGGGCCATGGCAGCGATCCTGGGATTGGACGGCGCGGCGTTGGGCGAGATTTGCCGCGAAGCGGCGCAGGGAGATATTGTTTCCCCGGCCAATTTGAACTCCCCCGGACAAGTCGTTATCGCGGGAAGCGCTGCGGCCGTGGCCAGAGCCATGGAGATGGCCAGGGGGCGCGGCGCAAAACGCGCCATCATGCTGAACGTCAGCGCACCTTTCCATTGCGCCTTGATGAAGCCCGCGCAGGATCGCCTGAGTGCCGACCTGGACGTCACCCCAGTGGCCGATCCGCAAATTCCGCTGGTCAACAACGTGAAGGCGGCGGTCGTGACAGCGGCATCGCTCGTTCGCGAAGGATTGAAGCAGCAAGTCACCGCTCCCGTGCGGTGGGAAGAAACCGTGCGCCGCTTGAGGGCAGAGGGTGTGGACCTGTTTGTGGAAGTTGGACCCGGCAAGGTTCTTTCGGGACTGGTGCGACAGATCGATCGCGCTGCGGAGTGCCTGCGCGTCGAAGACTCGGCTACGCTGAACGACGTCATCACCCGTTTCGCGCCGGCCCAGTGAGATTTAATCTGGCGCACCAATATGAGTTATAATCCCGCGTTTTGCTGTATCGAATCAGATTCTTGGTAATCCAATCGGATGGGAGTTGATAAGAGTATGCTGAGCCTGGAGGGACGAGTAGCGATTGTGACGGGTGGCGCGCAGGGAATTGGCCGGGCTACGGTGATAGCTTTGGCCAACGCTGGCGCCAAGGTCGCGATTACCAACATCCGCTGCGCCAAGCTTGACCAGACCATTCAGGAATTGAAGGACATGGGGCGCGAAGCGCTGAAGTTTTGCGTGGATGTTACCGATGTCGAAGCCGTCCAGGAAATGGTTGACCAGACGATTGCCAATTGGGGCAAGATCGATATTCTGGTAAACAATGCCGGCATTACCAAAGACAATCTGGTGATGCGCATGAAGACCGCGGATTGGGCGGCCGTGCTCAAAACCAATCTTGATGGCACTTTCTATTGCACCCGCGCGGTTCTGCCCTCGATGGTCCGGCAACGCTGGGGACGCATTATCAATATTGCCTCCGTGGTGGCGCAGGCCGGCAACGTGGGGCAGGCAAATTATATCGCTTCCAAAGCCGGCATCATTGGCCTCACCAAGGCTGTGGCGGCGGAAGTTGCCCGGCGCAACATTACGGTGAATGCCATTGCCCCGGGTTTTATCGCCACTCCCATGACCGAAGGTCTTCCTCCGGAAATTAAGCAGAAGATGCTGAGTGTGATTCCGATGGGACGCATGGGTACGGATGCGGAAGTGGCCCACGGCGTGTTATTCTTGGCTTCACCGGAAACAAGCTATATTACCGGTCACGTTCTTAATATTAATGGTGGCATGTACATGGCGTGAGGGATCGAGCCATCGGATCATCGGGCCATTGCGTGATGGATTGATTTCCGCTTTCAGATTTTAATGGAGCGGGCACTACCGGCAATCGCTTATACTTGTTGGATCACGAAATGACCAAATCGCCAAATCGCTAAATGACCCAATGACCCGATGATTCAATTTCTTGACGCTTACAAGAAGCAAAGTTAGAATGAGCGGCCCCATGTAACTTTTAGGAGGATAGACTGATGGCTTCGCCCGAAGAAAAAGTAAAACAGATTATTGTGGAACAGCTTGGAGTGGATGAGGCGGAAGTGACGCCCAATGCGCATTTTGTAGACGACCTCGGCGCTGATTCCCTGGACATCGTGGAATTGGTGATGGCCTTTGAAGAGGCCTTCGAGATCGAGATTCCTGACGAAGACGCGGAAAAGATCACCACCGTCAAAGACGCGATTGACTACATACAGGGCCACACAAAGAAGAACTAACCACCGTAGCGCGCCGGAGCCCCAACCCAACGTGTAGGGGCCAGCGGCGCTGGCCCGGGCCGAACCCGGTTCGGCCCTACGAAGTGCGCGCAAGTTCTCGCTATCAGCGGGAATTCCCGGTATGGCAATGCAGGGCAGGTTTCCATAGGAGGAGTACAGTTTGAACCGGAGAGTCGTTGTAACCGGGGTGGGATTGCTCACCGCCGTCGGCCTGGACGCGGCAGAATCGTGGCAGAATCTTCTGGCCGGCAAGAGCGGCGTGGCGCCCATCACCCATTTTGATACCACCGGCTTCGCCGTGAACATTGCGGCCGAGGTTAAAGGGTTTGACCCGTTTCAGTTCATCGAGAAAAAAGAACTGAAGAAGATGGGCAACTTCATCATTTATGCCCTGGCCGCTTCGCAGCAAGCCATGAAGCAGTCGGAACTTCAAATCACCCCCGAAATCGCCGAACGCGTGGGGGTCTACATCGGTTCCGGCATTGGCGGATTCGATGTGATCGAGCGCGAGCACACGGCACTGATGCAAGGCGGCCCGCGGCGGATCTCGCCCTTTTTCATCCCCGCCGCCATCGTCAATCTGGCCTCCGGCCACGTCTCCATCCGGTATGGCGCCAAGGGTCCTAACTCCGCCACCTGCACGGCCTGTTCTTCCAGCGCCCATGCGGTGGGTGATTCCTTCAAGCTGGTTCAGCGCGGCGCCGCCGACGCCATGATCTGCGGGGGCACGGAAGCCGCCATCACTCCCATGGGAGTGGGCGGGTTTGCCGCCATGCGCGCCCTTTCCACGCGCAATGACGAACCGGAGAAAGCCAGCCGGCCGTTCGATAAGGATCGGGATGGGTTCGTAATCGGCGAAGGCGCCGGCATGCTGATTTTGGAAGCGTTGGATTTCGCCATCAAGCGCGGCGCGCCCATCCTGGCGGAAATTGTCGGCTACGGAATGTCGGGCGATGCTTTCCACATCACGGCGCCGGATGAGACTGCCCATGGGGCGGTGCGCGCCATGCGGGCGACACTTGACGATGCCGGGATTGCTCCCGAACAAGTCAGCTACATCAATGCCCACGGTACCTCGACGCCCTACAACGACCGCCTGGAAACGCTGGCCATCAAGAAGACGTTTGGCGATCATGCGTACAAAATTCCCGTGAGTTCCACCAAGTCCATGACCGGCCACTTGCTGGGCGGCGCAGGAGGACTTGAGGCGGGCATCACTGTTCTCGCCCTGCGCGACCAGATTCTGCCCCCCACCATTAATCTTGATAACCCGGACCCGGATTGCGACCTCGACTACGTGCCCAACCACTCGCGCAAGGCCGAGGTGGAGTACGCGCTTTCCAACTCCTTCGGTTTCGGCGGCACCAACGCCGCGCTGCTACTGAAGCGGTACACGGCGTAGCGCTGCACTCTGTGAAAAAATAGACAATCCCACGCAAAGACGCCAAGGCGCAAAGACCGCAAGGGAAGTAGAATCCCTTGCGGTCTTTGTGCATCGGTAGGAGATGTTTTTGCGCTCCTCGGAAGCGGGGCCGCAGGTAGTTAAAAAAGAGTGCGTTTCTGGTTGCGGGCCTTTCTCATGGTTGATACCTTAATCGAAATTGCAACCGTATCCACGGTGTCGCCACGGCGACCAGTTCCGACCGTGGTCGTTCCGGTGGTGGCCCATTTACAGCAATTTCGGTTTGGAGAAAACGACAGTGACAGCGTGCCCCATTTAGCCTGATTGCGTAAGATTGCCCTTGGGAGATCGCGCCTGAGAAGAACCCATCGGACTCGTGCAGCGCGCACCTGGATACTTGAACATTTGGATGCAAGCCAGCGGCGGCACAGCATTTTTATGGACCGCGATGAATTCCTCGATCAGAGTGCGCGAATTCTTCAGGACCCACAAATCGAGGAGAAGGCCGACACCAATCTTGATGATGCCCCGTTCTAGGCGCAGAGATCATATCAATGGTGCTTAAGTTGCAGAATCCCGACTACCACTTGACCGAAACCTGCTAGGACGGCAAGCCCGCCCACAATTACGGCAGCCCGAGTGAGCACAAGGATTCGTCGTGTGAGAGTGTTTGTGGTGTTAATTAAATCGGTGCTGCTTTGATCCAGTTTTTGTATGGACCCATCGAGGCTGACCAATGCGTCTATGATCTCTACCTCTAAGCGGGCGTCTAGCAACTGGAAGTTGGCCGCGTTGCCAGCGTAAGGATTCGCCTCGCTCAGGCCAACTCTGAGGAATTCCAGGTCCGTGGAGGCGAGTTTTCCAGGCTTCTTGAGAAGGCGAAACAAGTCGTCGTTTGTCATTAGACTTTCATGCTAGCATACGGTAGGCCTGCAACGATGCGAATCTTACTGAAGGCTCTTCGTCTTCACACGGCGAAAGATGGATGTGCATAAAACGTTAAAACTTGGTTACTGGAAGCCACTCCAGAGATGGCTACCAGTTTTATTTGTGGTATAAGAAGCGCGATAACAGGTTCTATTTATGCCCGATGATGATCCGAGACGGCCAGCATCCTCCCGGTCGGGGGCACCTCCAGGCTACTTTTCTTGTAAGCGAAGAATTGAAATTCTTAAGCGTTACCAGAACCTTGTCCGTCATCGTGAACGTTGGGCGGATGAGATGCGGTTTACGCCACCAATCGAACAAGTTATTCCTGAGATTTCTCCTACTACCGATCCATTGCAACGCCATAAGTTGATTGATAGGTAAATAAGCCGTTCCGCCGTTGCAGTGCATGACATCTTGAATGAAATAGGCATCCCAACCATGATATTTCAGAAAGTCAGAGAGCCAATTCCCTCACCCGAAGGAGGAAGACAATTCCGGGAGGAAAAGACGGATATTATCGCCGGGTACTTCCAACTTCAGGCTCAACGCTCAAATCAAGAAATCTTTGAATTGCTCATGAGGATGCTGGAGGAGGGTATCGGGGTCTATGAAATGAGAAAACAGCGCGCCTTCGTCGAGCTCTTTAATCCGCTATTCTGGGTTGCGATGGCGGTCCGATCTCCGATTTGGGTATTACAGCGCGCAGGGCTTGCTAGTGACGATCAAACGCGATCCCTCATAGTTGGTATCTACGGGAAGCTTATCTATTTGTTTATCATTTTAGGATTGGGGTTCTTTGTGGTGCGACAAGGTCTCTTAACATGGAAAGAGCTTGTTGCAGTAATTCTTAAGCACTCAGCTCCTTGATCGCTATCGTCACTCCCCTATGTGTCGGGCTGGCTGCCGCAGAGTGAAGCTCTACGATATTGGTGAGCGATACGGATGAGTGGCAGCACTGCGCTCAGCGCCAGTCGGCCGGGCCGAATTCCTCCGCGGTCCTTTCTCATCGTCCAGCAACGAACAAGTCGAGATTCCGATCATAAGAGCCGCAGAGGAAAGTCAATGGCGCGTACCTCTGCAATGCAATACCGTGAATTCTTGTTTTTCTAACAGGAATTTCGGCCTGGGCGTACCCTCGGATGTAGCGCTGACCTTGAGGTCAGCACTTTCCGAGTGTGCCGAGCATGTTTGACAGCTTGGAGGTGAAAGTCCTCTACCCAACCTGATGGAGGTGAAGGGTTAGCGAAGCGCAAGGGCGTCGTCGTGAGGCGGGGTCTGAAGGAAGCGTGGAGCAAAAGTGTGCGCCGATGAACAAAAACCGGATATAAGGCGTGAGCGTCGGGCGAGCGGGCTCGGTTTCGCGAAGCCCATTTCCATCAAAGACGCAGAACGTAGATTCGGCGGCGATGCACGGAAGGCGGTCGAACTTACCTCGGGAGATCTGTCGTAGGTCACGAATCCGTGACTGAGGGTGATGCAAATCATCCTGACCCTGCGGCAGAAGTCAGCATAGGGCATATTAGTCCCGGTCATCGGGATGAAGGCCCGAACCGTGATCGTGAATAGTAGTGCGCGTTTCTCAGGGACGGCCATGCGCCAGCCCATCAGCTTCGGCTGAGCTACCCAGGGACGGATAGGGTGAAGCCCGAAAGGAAACTGGGAGCGGCGAAGCCTCCTCGGCGAAACGCGTATCGAACCTCCGGCCCCTGCGGGCTCAAGTCACGGAACCGCCGTATACGGGCTCCGTACGTACGGTGGTGTGGGAGGGGTGGGCGGGCGACCGCTCCCCCTATCCCGATC
>OCZT010005033.1_pt1 | contig 13232 bp, 13 predicted proteins | sample 1539031 | NCBI WGS metagenome assembly OCZT01 (sample SAMEA3539308, study PRJEB22396) | soil metagenome | biome: tundra; feature: field; material: soil | place: USA | collected 2010-05 | depth 0.15 m | reverse complement strand
AATTTATCGCTCCGTAATCATTAGCCATTTTAGACATCACGGCAAATATGCTGGAGGTAATATTAGATAGTTTCATTATGGGCCCAAAATTTTATGTCTGAAGATATTACTTGCCTATATCGGCTTCAAAATCCTTAGGACGGATATCATCATATATTCTTTTCAACTCATTGTAAGCAAATACACTGCCTCGTACAGCCGCCGAACGGAAATAAAAAATTGCTTTTGACTTTTCCCTTGGAACAATTATTCCTTTATCGTAACAGTCTGCTAATGAAAGTTCGGCAAGTAATGATCCCTTTTCTTCTGCTGTCTGCAGGTAATTGAATGATTCGCTTTTATCATTAACATAAATTTCACCGTATAGGTTTGCTATCTCAATTCTTATTCTGGCTTCTTTGCTTCCTTGATCGGCTGCAAGTTTCCATATATCCAACCCCTTTAACTTGTCCTGCTTTACAAAATTTCCCTTAAAGTAATCCTGGCCCAGTTCTATTACTGAATTTAGATTTCTCATTCCTGCTGACTTTTGTAGCAGCTTAAAAGCATCCTGGTCGGTTATCTGTTTATCAAAACCAAGTGATTGTATTCCATACCACACATACATTGCATCGGGATTATTCTTGTCTACTTCCTTTTTCAGGATTGTAAAGAAATCCTTTTCCTTTATTAGATCATATAATAATATAGTACCTTTCCTCGAATCAACCTTCGAGGATCGTATATAGAATTCTGCAGCCCCTATCGGATCATTAACAAAATGGATACCCTTCTGTGCATAATACCCTAATAAATTTATTGCTTCAGGACAACCGTAATCCGATGCTTCTAGGAATACATGCATAGATGTGGAATCTATATATGAACTGCTGTCCTTTGCTGTCTTTACCGAATTAGCTAACTCCTTATTAGACGAATTCTTTATGTCTTCAACTAGGTCCTCCTCTTTTATTACTTGTATTGAATCTGAAATCATATCAAAATCAATATATACGAGCCCTGAGGATGATTGGAGGGATTTTTCATTATTACTATCTTGATTATCCTTCCCCTTTAATGCATAATTTTTAGAATTATTAACAAGCTTCGGTATTGTATCGTTAGCTTTAGGCGCATATTTTGTAAACTTTACGAAAGTTTCTTTAGCCGGAATATAATTTTGGTTGGCTGATTTTTGTAACCACTTATATGCTTCCCCCATATCACGCTTTATTATCAGGTTGTCTGTATAAAGTAATCCTATAACATATTCTGCTTGTGGCATTCTATCCATAGCTGCATAATAAAATTGTTTGAAAGCTTCAAAAGGATTCCAGTCAACACCCCAACCGTTAATCAACAGTATGCCGTAATTAAATTGCGCCGCTGTTAGCTTCTGATCTGCTGCTTTCTTAATCCAGTATGCCCCCTTTACTGTATCCGCTGGCATATCCTTTCCTGTCAGATATCTTATCCCTAATTCATGCTGCGCTTTGGCATTACCTGCCTGCGCTTCCTTATTTAGTTCAAATTGCTCCCAGAGTGTATAGTATAGATCAGGCTGATAAAATGAAACATAATTTCTTCCTGGTTTATTATTCTTGAATGCCAGGCTCTTGGAAGTATCTTGTGCCGGTAATTTCCCCGGTAAGAAAACACAAATAATAATTAGTAATAATAAGAAATGCTTAATCAATCAGTACCGCCATAAAATAATTTCTAATTAGACATGTATTAAATTATAAAGTTTAAGCTACTAAAATACATTAAATTAATATGTCCGCAATAAAGTCGTTAGACTGATCGTGCATGTATTAATCTCTTTGTAATTCACGGATAATATCTCCACCTCGTCGTGTCATTCTATTGTTTTATTATAACGATTTATGTAATATTAGACACAAAATACATCAATCATCAATGCCTATAATGTATAACAAAAAATCTGCCGTAACCGGTAATTTGCCGGACATTAGGAAACTCCTTGATGAAGAAAAAAGACGACTTAAAATCTTTACTTCTATTGCTTCTTCCTGCATTGACCTTACAATAAATTATAAAGAGATGCTTGCAGTTTCTGTTAGAAATCTTGCTGAATTCACGAACGACTTGTCTGTTATTTGTCTTTTTGCAAATGATGGAAAAAATGTTGATACAACCTCTTCTTATCATCCGGATGATAAAATAAGAAACGAATTATGGGATCTGCAGAAGAATTATCCGCTTATTATTCATGAAGGAATTCATGCGGAGATTTTTGAAACTGGTTTACCCTTTATTGTTCCTCTGGACGGAAATAAATTTATTAGTTCCGGATTTTTATCCTTAGAATACAATAAATTTCTTGAAAAATATTCATTCTCGGGTATGATCGTTCTTCCTGTAAATATAAATAATAAGACAATTGGAATCTTATGCCTTTCACACATTGACTCGGCTATCCCTTACACAAATGATGATCAGACCTTTCTCCAGAGTATAGCAAATTTGTTAGCCTCTGTTATAAGGAACTCCCGCCTTTATAATGAAAAGGAAATTCTTCTCAGGGAAATGCATCATCGCATAAAAAATAATCTCCAGGTTATTTCTAGTTTGCTTAGCATACAATCTGATTATGTCAGGGATGATGAATCTCATAAATTGTTTATTAATAGCCTTAATAGGATAAGAGCAATGTCAATGATTCATCAGAATCTTCATCAGTCAGATAATTACTCTGGGGTAGATATTGGTAAATACCTTAAGGATCTTGTCATATATCTCTGTAGAACCTATAACATTAATACTAGTCAAATTAAATTAAATATTAATATCGGTTTGCCTTCCTTGCCGATAGATACTTCTATTACCTGTGGTCTGATTATAAATGAACTCATTTCCAATGCGCTTAAATATGCCTTCCCGGGTGATAGATCGGGGAATATTACTCTAAGCCTTGTAAAATTCCCAAAGCAAAATAAATTGGTTGTATCAGACAACGGAATAGGCTTGCATGAAAAAATGGATATGGAGTATAAAGATACTTTCGGTTTATTGTTAATCCGCACTCTTGTCGACCAGTTAAATGGAACATTGGAAGTGGTCAGGAAAAATGGAGCTAAGTTTATTATCAGGTTCCCTCATAACTCTGATTGAAAATACTTATTTAACTCCTGACTGAATAATCATTTCAGCTTTTGTGATTTTTCACTAAGTTAAAGTTTTAATTAAATTGGATTTATTTTGATTATTCAAATAATAAATCTTTCTTTGCTGGATACACTCAATAATTATTGTACAAAATATAAGATACACCCTGAAGCATTTTCTCATGGAGTATTGTGCCTGGAATTAAGAGACATCTCCTCCGAAATGACTGAAGAATCTTTAAGAATATTTCTAAAAATAAATGAGCTCTTTTATAAATTTGAAGATTTTAAAAAAGGTACGGTAGATCTTTGTATCAACGGGTCAATTGAACTCTTTAAGAATCTTTCTGAGAAAATTTCATCCGAAGGGAACAATGCGCTTGGAAACAAGATTTACAATGTTATAAGAAATTATGAAGAGTATGATCAGAAGATATATAAGATTGGGGGAAAAGAATTTCATTTCAGCAAAGCATATGTAATGGGCATTCTTAATGTTACCCCTGATTCATTTTCTGATGGGGGAAAACATTTTGATAAAGATAATGCGATTAATTATGGTTTGCAACTCCTTGATGACGGTGCCGATATCCTTGATATTGGCGGAGAATCCACAAGACCTGGCGCTGAACCTGTCGGCGATGAGGAGGAATTAAACAGGATATTGTCCGTAATTAAAAGTATCCTTGCAGTTAGAAGTAATGCTGTAATTTCTGTTGATACTACTAAACCTTTGGTCGCAGAGGAAGCTTTAAAGTCTGGAGCACAAATAATAAATGATATAAGCGGGCTGATATTAAATCCCGGTCTGTTGAATGTTGTAAAGAAATATAATGCCTCTGTTATAATTATGCATATGAAAGGGAATCCCCGGACCATGCAGGAAAATCCTGAATATAAAAACCTTATTCAGGAGATTTATGATTTTCTGTTTATTCAGTCCCAAAAGGCTGTAAGAGAAGGAGTTAATAATATTTTTATCGACCCTGGTATTGGATTTGGCAAAACAGTTGATAATAATTTCGAGATTATTAAAAGAATAGAAGATTTTAAGAGTCTGGGTTTTCCATTAGTAATTGGAAACTCCCGCAAGTCGTTTATAGGAAAAACATTGAACCTTAAACCTGAAGAGAGAGATTCGGCTTCGGCTCTTGTTAATGCTGTCTCAATCAAAAATGGTGCAAAAATAATACGTACGCATAATGTAAAATATGGTGTCCAGACCATTAAATTATTAAATAAACTTTGCTGATACCAAATGTTTGAAATATTTAAGATAGGATTCTTGACCGTAAATTTTACAGACCTGATTGATATAATTATTGTTTCATTTATTATTTACGAGCTTTATAGATTGCTCAGGGGTACTATCGCCGCCCAGATATTTATAGGGCTCATGATAATACTTGTTCTTTCCTTTATTTCCCAGGCTGCAAATTTTAGGGCTTTAAGCTGGTTGTTGAAATTAGTTACCGATATTTGGGTAATAGCATTCCTTATTCTTTTCCAGCCTGAGATAAGAAGACTGCTCGTTTTCGTCGCCAGTAACCCAATATTCCGGATATTTGTAAAGCATGAATCCCGGGAGGCGGCTGAAATAATAGCTGAAGCTGCATTTGAAATGGCACAGCAGCAGCATGGCGCCCTGATTATTCTTAATAAAACCACCGGTATCAGGAGCTTTTCCGAAACAGGTGAACAGATAAATGCAAGACTATCAAAAGATTTATTAAGAACAATCTTTTTCCCGCGGTCTCCATTGCATGATGGTGCTGTTGTTGTTAGTGGTAATATAATTGAGGCTGCAAGATGCACTCTCCCTTTATCCGGTACCACTATTGTTGATGGGGAAGCATTAGGTATGAGACACAGGGCAGGACTTGGAATATCTGAACTCGCAGATGTTATAAGTATTATTGTTTCGGAAGAAACTGGAAGTGTTTCAATTGCCGAAAATGGACATATGTTGAAAGAGCTATCTAAAGATGCCCTGAAGAATAAATTAACTCGGGCAATTAAAACTCCCAATACTAAAGGGTTAAAAAGAATAGTTGATGCACTATATAGGTAAATAACTATAAAAATAATGTATGGCTGCTCCTAAATGGAAAATTAAAGGGCTTAATGGGAAGTCTTCTTTCCGAAAAACTGCCTTTATTATTCTCCGTGAAAGAATAAATAACCTGAACAGGTTAATAACTCTGTTCTTAAAAAATGAAACAATAGAATCTCTCCATAATGTGAGAATTTCTTTAAGAAGGGTACGTTACAATATGGAACTCTTTTACGGTCTCTTTGACAGAAAGAAGTTCTTGAAATTATATAATATGATTGAAAACCTGCAGGATAAAACTGGAACTGTCAGGGATATCCATGTCCTGAAACAAAATATTTTATTATTTAGGCATGAGGATGAAATTATTATTCCGGATAAAATGAATGTCAGAATTGAAGAAAAGGAAAAATTATTGAATGATGAGCTGAGAAGCGAGCTGTCAGACTTTCTGCATTCTGAAGAGTTAAAGGATTTTATTAAAATATTAAAAAATTAGTTAATTCAAAGATCGCTGTACCAATGCATTAAGATACTTTCCATGTTATTAAAGATGCTCCATATGAATTTAAATTGAAAGTCCTTAACCTATGGCGAGGAAATTGTATTATAATTCGTCCCAATTATCTTATGAAAATAACTCTAGAATAACTATTTTAGAATATTGATTAAAGGTTTTCTAATTATTATTTAAGATATGTCTTAATGGCTAAAGTAATAGCAATTGCAAATCAAAAGGGAGGAGTAGGTAAAACTACAACTTCTATAAATTTATCATCTTCCCTTGCGGCAGCTGAAAAAAAAACACTGTTGATTGATATCGATCCTCAATCAAATTCCTCTTCTGGCTTAAGTGTAATAAATCATTCTCCCTCCGTTTATGAAGTGCTAATTGGTACTATAGATATCAATGATGTTATTATTAACACTTATATGCCATTTCTGGACATGCTCCCGGCTAACATTAACCTCGTTGGCGCTGAAATAGAGATGGTTGACCTGGAGAATAGGGAAGGACTGTTAAAAAAAGCTTTGGTAAGATTGCAGAAAGAATATGATTATATTATTATTGATTGTCCTCCTTCACTTGGACTCCTTACCCTGAATGCCTTAACTTCTGCTGATTCGGTATTGATTCCAGTTCAATGTGAATACTTTGCTCTTGAAGGATTGGGACAGCTTCTTAATACTGTAAATATTGTGAAACAACATTTTAATAAGAACCTGACTATTGAAGGTGTTCTTCTTACTATGTTTGATACTAGGTTAAAACTCTCACATCAGGTCGCTGAAGAAGTGAGAAAATATTTTGGCGAAAAAGTTTTTAATACTATTATTCACAGGAATGTTAGGATCTCTGAGTCGCCCAGCTATGGTAAGCCCGTAATCTTGTATGATGCTGTGTCATCCGGTTCTAAGAATTATATTTCTTTGGCTTCGGAACTGCTTCAAAGAAACTCTCTGCCACAAAAGTAATTATGAATAAAACAAAACAACCGGTTTTAGGGCGGGGCCTTGATGCCCTGATGAATCCTCAGAATTATCCGCATGATTCTTCGGAAACCCTATCTTATGACGATCTGAAAAAAGATGATGGGATGCAGTATGATATCTTGGTCAAAATTCCGGTAGAAGTGATTTCTCCTAACCCTTTCCAGCCCAGGGTTAATTTTGACCCTGTTACTATGGAGGAATTACAGAAATCAATTCTTGAGAATGGGCTTATTCAGCCGATTACTGTTAGAAGGGCTGAGAATAACAGATATGAACTGATCTCCGGAGAAAGAAGATTAAAAGCCTGTATCGCTATCGGTTATCGGAATATCCCCGCTTATATTATAAAAGTGGATTCAGAAGAATCAATGCTTGCTATGGCTTTGATTGAGAATATTCAGAGGGAAAAACTTAATCCTGTTGAAATTGGGATGGCATATAAAAGACTCATGGAGGAATGTCATCTGACTCAGGAGCAAATTGCTGATAAAGTCGGGAAAGATAGAACTACAGTCGCAAATTCAATTAGATTATTAAAACTTCCCAAAGAAATACTGGATAGCCTTATTAGCGAAAAAATTACATCTGGACATGCAAGAGCCCTCATAAATATTCCTAGCGAAGCAATGCAGTTGGATGCCTTAAAGAAAATCCATGAAGATGGGCTGTCTGTTAGAAAAGTAGAACAGCTTGTAAAAAAATTTCTGACTGAAGGGAAATCTCCGAAAAGATCAGTTTCATTTTCCTCAAAAAGTACCCGGGCTGCAGCAAGCATAAATGATGTTGAAGATAAATTAAGGAAAATATTCGGGACAAAAGTGTTGTGTAGGCAGAAACAAAATGGCACTGGTGAGATTGTAATAGAGTTTTATTCAAATGATGAACTTGAACGGTTATTTGAATTATTTGAGATTATTGATAAAACATATCATTAAAATATTTCTTTTCCTTGTTATCATGTGCGTTACAGTCAAACCGCAGGATAATGTGGATACTTTAAAAAATGATACGGTTTTTGTTATGCAGAAATCAGCGTGGGGTGCGGTGTTAAGAAGTGCTGTTGTTCCCGGCTGGGGACAAATTTATAATAGATCATATTGGAAAGCCCCCATCGTTTGGGGTATAGGCGCCTGGCTTGTCTATAACTGGATACAGAATAATAATTACTACAAAATATATAGGGACCTATTCTTCAAATATCCCACTAATGATCCTTTAGATACCAAGTATGGTAATTTGAAGTATAGAAATTTTTACAGGGATCAAAGAGACCTTTTCACCATTTATATGGGGATAACATATCTGCTTCAATTAATCGACGCCTACGTGGATGCACACCTGTTTGATTTTACTGTGCAGGAAAATTATCAATTTGGTACCCCGCTTATTAGATTTCAACTCAGATTTTAATAAATTATATTTACAATAATCTTAAATTAAAATTTTGTTCATTACCGGAAGGTAACTCATAAATTAACTATGAAAAATGTTATAATCTGTAAATCGTGTCGTGCCGAAAATCCTTATTATGAAGTAATCTGTTCTAATTGCCATTCTTTCCTTAGAGACAGGATTTTCAATATAGATCTTTGGAAAACGATTGAGCAGCTTATTGAATCTCCGGTCGTAGCATTCAGAAGAATAATCCAATCCGAACATAAGAACTTTATTTCTTTGATATTTATTTTTGCAGTATTCAAATTATTTATTAGTTCGATATTCATTTCACTGGTTCTCTTTAAGAATGAATATGCGCTTAATTTATTTATTACAAGATTATTTTACTTTGCTGGTGGGATGCTGTTTCTGTTTTTAATCCTCTCTCTTTTATTATTATTAGTCCTTAAAGGTAGCGGAATAAAATCAAGACTTAAGGATTTATTTGCAGTATTAACATTTTCTCTTATGCCATATTCTTTCGCAGCTATAATTCTATTTCCTGTTGAGCTGATTATATTTGGAAATTATTTATTTTCTGTGAACCCCTCCCCTTTCATTATTAAGAGCTTTTTTGCTTGGGTATTAGTAAGCCTTGAAGTTCTTCTAATATTATGGAGCATCTTTCTAACCATCACAGGAACTTTTGCACAAACAAAATCAATAAAGTTTTCCTTAGCAAATTCCCTGATTTTTAATATAATTGTTTATTCATCTATATATTTTTATTCGGTCTATTTAACATTATGAGTACTAATTTATTTGAAAAAGAAAAAGAATATTTTATACACACCTACAATAGGATACCCGTTGATATTTCTCATGGGGAAGGCGTACATCTGTTTGATAAGAAAGGGAATAGGTACCTTGATTTCTTCTCCGGTCTTGGAGTAAATGCACTTGGTTATTCCCATCCGGGTATTGTAAAAGCAGTCTCGGATCAGATTGCTAAATTTGGTCATTTATCCAATTACTTTGTTACTGATATACAGGTAGAGTTTTCAGAAAAACTTCTTAAGTATTCAGGAATGTCTAAGGTCTTTCTGTCTAATAGCGGTACTGAAGCCGTAGAGGCTGCAATTAAGCTTATTAGGAAGAAATATGGACCCAATAAGAAGATATTTTCATTGTCTAATGCATTTCACGGCAGGACCTATGGAGCTCTCTCATTAACCGCTAATGAGAATTACAGAATTCCTTTCTTGCCTCTTTTACCCAATATTTATCAAATAGGTTTCAATAGTATTGAGGACCTTAAGAAAAATATAAATGAAGGTACTGCGGCTATATTTGTCGAATTCATTCAGGGGGAGGGAGGAATAAATTTGGTTTCCGAAGAGTTTGTAAATGAGCTAAAATCCCTTAAAATAAAGTTTGGTTTCATTCTGGTCAGTGATTGCATCCAGTGCGGTATAGGCAGAACAGGTAAAGCATTCTCACATGAATTTTTTGATATAAAACCTGATATCATATTATCGGCTAAAGCAATTGGTGGTGGGTTACCCCTCGGGGCTATGTTGGTAAATGATATTCTTTCAGAAGAGTTTACTCCCGGGGATCATGGAACTACATTTGGAGGTAATCCTGTAAGCTGTGCTGCGGGAAATGTTGTTTTGTCTGAGGTATTTGAATATGGTCTTGTTCATGAAGTTAAAAAGAACGGAGACTATCTCAAGGGCCAGTTGCTGGAACTAAAAGACATGTATTCTAACCATATCAAAGAAGTTAGAGGGCGGGGATTTATGATTGGTGTCGATTTTAATTATGAATGTACTAATATTGTGGCAAAATTAAGAGATCGGAAAATATTCGCTAATTGTACTAACAAAACCGTGTTAAGATTATTACCTCCTCTTATAATGCAGAAAAACGATATTGATTTTTTTCTCTATAATTTACATGAATCAATAAAGGAAACGGATAACAAATAATGGCTCTTAAAACTGATGTACTTGTAATTGGAAGTGGAATCGCGGGTTTATTTACGGCTCTCAAAGTCTCTGAATACGCTGATGTAATCCTTATAACTAAGAAAAATCAATCGGAATCTAATACAAATTATGCACAGGGTGGTATTGCCTCTGTAATAGATACAAAAGATACTTTTGAAAAACATATTCAGGATACTATGGTGGCGGGAGCAGGGTTGTGCAACGAAAAGACGGTTAGTATTCTCGTACACGAAGGTCCGGATAGAATATATGATCTTATCGAATTGGGAACTAATTTTACCCGAAAAGATGGAAAACTTGATCTTGCGAAAGAAGGGGGACATTCAATGCCCAGGATTGTCCATGCAAGAGATTTTACAGGACAGGAAATAGAAAGAGCTTTGATTGAAAGCGTTAATGCCCAACCGAATATAAATGTTATAGAGAACACTTTAGCAATTGATTTGCTTACTGAACATAATACAAACAATATTAAGGAAGCGACTTTAAATAACAGAAATTGTTGGGGCGCGTATGTTCTCATTTGTAATCAGGATAAGGTCGAAAAAATTACTTCAAAAGCTACTGTCCTTGCTACAGGTGGATTAGGTCAGGTTTATCTCCATACTACAAATCCGGCTATTGCAACTGGAGATGGGTTTGCGATGGCATATAGATCCGGAGCATTGCTTGGAAACATGGAATTCATTCAGTTCCATCCTACTAGTTTATATACCTCTGAAAAAGAAAGAGACTTCCATGCTCCTGCTTTTTTAATTTCTGAAGCTGTAAGAGGTTTCGGAGGAATATTAAGAACGCAGGATGGCAAAGAATTCATGGAAAAATATGACTCAAGGAAAGAACTCGCTCCAAGAGATATCGTTGCAAGGGCGATCGATAGTGAGTTAAAAAGAAGGGGTGATGAATTCGTCTATTTAGATATTACACATAGGAAGAAAGAAGAAATATTAGAACACTTTCCGAATATATTTAATACTTGTCTGAAATATGGGATAGATATTTCCAAGGATTATATTCCGGTAGTCCCTGCAGCTCATTATGCATGTGGAGGTATTGCTGTTGATGAAAATGCTAAGACTTCATTAAAGGGTTTATATGCCTGCGGTGAAGTTACTATGACAGGCGTACATGGCGCAAATAGGCTGGCAAGTAATTCTCTTCTTGAAGCTGTTGTCTTTGGATATCATGCAGCGCTTGATATAAAAGAATTCATTAACAATTATAAATCTGAAATACCTGAAATTCCGGAATGGGATGATTCGGGCACCTTATCTGCAGATGAGAAGGTTCTTATAACCCATAGCACCAAAGAAGTTAAACAGGTAATGTGGGATTACGTAGGGATCGTCAGATCAAATTTAAGGCTGGAACGCGCTGCTATAAGAATTCATAATATTTTTCTCGAAACAGAAAACCTATATAAAAAAACAAAAATATTTGAGGATATTCTTGAACTGAGAAACCTGGTCGCTTGTGCACATATGATTATTAAATCTGCCCAACTCAGAAAAGAGAGCAGGGGACTGCATTATACCTTAGACTATCCCACTGTCGATTATATTTCGGAACCAAAGGATACCCTCATTAGAAACACTCACCCGTGAAAATATTCTGCCAAATACTTTAGCAGTCTATTGATAATTCGTTTGCATATACTCAACTATTGCCCCATATCTTATCCCTTTAGTGCTTACGATTACTTCAGTCAGGTTTAACATCTCCATTAGCTTATTTAATATAATTGTTCCTGCAAGTAGAACATCTTCTCTTCCGGAAACTATTTGTGAGTACTTTGCATTTATCTGCTTTGAAGATAGATGGGATAATTCTTCTTTTAATCTGTAAACATCAATCTGCTTTAAAATAGAGCCCTCAACATCATCTTCGTTATAAACATTAAGACCCTTTTGAATACATGCCAGTGTTGTTGGCGTTCCTGCGATTGCTATAGCTCTTACATTTTGGGAAATATCTATATTTATAAAAGTGCAAGAAAGAGAATTATCAAAATTATTGATCTCAGAGGGTAGAGGAGGATCATGCTTGAAAAAACTTTCCGTACCGCTTACTACACCGGTTTGGAAACTATTTATGTATTTAATTTTGTTCATTCTCCCGGAGATAAGTTCTGTGCTTCCTCCGCCTATATCTATAATAAGGCAATCATTATACTTATCATAATCATCAGACAACGCACCAAAGAAACTGTACTCAGCTTCCTTTAGACTTGTCGCAATATTTATTTGAATTCTGAGCTTATCCTTAACAGTTTGTACAATCTCCAAAGCATTTGAGGCAATACGAAAGGCATTAGTTCCAGTTGCTAATACAATTTCGCAATTATATGATTTTATTACAGTATTAAATTCCGATAAGATCTGAATAAGCTCTGTTATTTTTTCATCACTAATATGTTTATTGCGAATTAATCCTTTTCCAATTCTAGGTACTCTGTATTCATTTCTTAAAGTAATGATACGATTATGCTTGATTTCTGCAATCAGAAGGATAACTGTATTTGTTCCTATATCAATTGAAGCAATTTTCATAATAATTCTTTATTTTAACCATTAAATAAAAATAGCTTATGAATACCTTAAATAAAACATCGAAAATATTTGCTTTTATAGCGATTATAACTTGCTCGCTTTGGATTGGGGCTTATTTATCCAGATTATTTTTAAGCTACCAATTGTTTGAAGCACAGGATCTTTCATTAAAATCATATATTACCTCAGCTAATTTGACGGGTATTTTGACCACTATGCTCCCGCCTATTACAACCACATTTGTGCTATATATTTGTTTTATTATTTCTTTTGCATTGTTTATCATTGTTTCTCATATCAAACTTCGGAATAATGGCTGGTTGTTTATCATTGCTGTCATAATATTAATTACATTACCATTCGAAATTTATTTAATGACAATTGATTATTCAATTATACTTCAATTGAATCATGGTATATATAATACTTCTGACATCGTTGATTTATTTGTTAAAAGAATAAAAGTATTAGGCAGTTTCCCTCTGATTGAAATCTTTTGCTATTTATCATTTTATTATTTTCTTTTATTTCGTCCGTTAACAAAAAATAAAAATGAAAATTAAAGAAAAAGAATTTGAAGAGTTTATCCAGGATCTGAAAGTTTTAGCTGTTCAGTTGGGTGCTGAGGTACGTTTTGAGA
>OCZT010005031.1_pt1 | contig 13239 bp, 8 predicted proteins | sample 1539031 | NCBI WGS metagenome assembly OCZT01 (sample SAMEA3539308, study PRJEB22396) | soil metagenome | biome: tundra; feature: field; material: soil | place: USA | collected 2010-05 | depth 0.15 m | reverse complement strand
ACCCCCTGCCGCCGCCCGTCCCTGGGTTGTCTTGAAGTTACTGCAATCGTGCGCTTGCTACAAACCCGCTGTTACTGCAAAAGCTTGGTCACTTCCTGCTGAATGCTGTTGGCCTGCGCCAGGGCGGCAATGCCGGTCTGGCTCAGAATCTCGTACTTCGACATGTTGGACGTTGCCGACGCATAGTCGGTGGCCTGGATCGCGTTCTGCGCGGAGACCACGTTCTCCTGCTGCGTGGTGAGGACCGAGCTGACCGATTGCAGCGTATTGATCTGTCCGCCGATGTAGCCGTCCAGCGCCGCCGCGTCGGTGATGGCCATGTTGAGACTGGTCAGGGCGGCCTGTGCATTGGCCTGGGTAGTCAGGTCGGTGCTGCTCAGGTTCTCCCCGGCCCCATCCGCGTAGCCGGTCGTGGCGATCCCACCCGTGCCATCGGCGTTCAATACCATGCTCGTGTTCGCCGTCCCGCCGCCCGTGCTGCCATCCAGAACAGTGCCTGCGATACCCACACTGTAATACCCGGAGAAATCTGCATTGGCTGTAGTAACGACGGGGTCTGGCGCGGCAACGTCAACGGGAGCGCCAGCGAAGGTGATCGCGGAGTTGGCCGACGTAAACGTAATTACCGTCCCAGCGCCGTTGAGCGAGGCCGTGACCCCGAAGTTGCCATTGTTGATGTACGCATTCAACTGGCTGATGTTGGCGGTGGAGCCGGGCACGCCGAGGGCAATGGTGTTTCCGCCGATCTTGAGGGTGCCGCTGAGGGCATCGGCAGCGCCCGCTACAGTAAAAGTGCCCACCTGTGCGTAATGCGGAGTTTCGATTGTGGGCGTGCCGGTCAAGGACGTATTCACCGTGGTGATCGGTGTAGTGTCCGTGAGCGCTCCGGCGGCGACGATGTTATCCAGGAGTGTGCCCGTAAACGTCATTGCCGTGCCGGCGCCGTTGACCGTGGCCGTGATCCCCCAGGCAGCGTGAGTTACATTGAGGTAATTCTTCAGGTTGGCCAGCGTGTCGGTAACGCCCGGCGTGCCGAGGACAACGGGGTGGGCGCCTCCAAGGGTGTCGGTGACGGTGAGGGTGCCGCCCAGGATGTCGCCGTTCTTGGCGACCGACAGGGTGCCCGCCAGGCTGGCCAAGGTCGGGGCAGCGTTCACAATCGCGGGGGTGGTGTCGGTGAGGCTGGTGGCGGAGACGGTCACCGCAGAGTTTGCTGAGGTAAACGTCAGGATCGTACCAGCGCCGTTGAGCGAGGCCGTAACCCCGTAGCCGTCTGAGTTGATGGTCGCCGCCAGGTTGGCAAGCGTGTCGGTGGAGGCCGGCGCGCCGAGGGTGATGGCGTGCGTCTTGCCGTCGGAACCCACGATGTTCAGGGTTCCTCCCAGCGTATCGGAGGAAGTTGCCAGTGTCAGAGCGCCCACCTCGCCCACTCCGTTGGTGCCGGTCCCCACGCCGCTACCCGAAATCTCTATGCCGGTATCGGTGGCCCCGCCGCCCGTGGCATTGCCGGCCTTGGCCGTATTGACGGCCGTGGTTCCAGCCTGCGCCGCGGTCGCGAATGTGGCGTTCAACCCCAGGCCCGAGTTGTTGATGGCGCTGATCAATCCCTGCGTGGTGTTGGCATAGACGGTGCCGGTGCCGACGGTGATCGGCGCGGTTGCGGTGATCGTCGACCCGCCCGCCCCCTTGGTCAGATAGCTGACGTTGATCGTGGTCGAGGTGCCGCCCAGGCTATCGGTGACTGCGGCATTGGTGCCGCCTTTCGACAGGTCGATGAAGACGTTGTTGGCGCCGTTGCTGTAGGTGATGGCGCCAGCCGTGTCGCCCACGTTGGCCGAAGACAGAGTACGAATGTAGAGGTTGTCCACCGACGAGCCCGTCGTCGACGAGTCGCCGGTGTAGATGGCCACCGTATTGCCGGCAAATACCTGCTGCTGGTTGTAGGTCGTCGTCGATCCGATGTTGTTGATTTCCGAAAGGATCGACTGATACTCCTGGTTGGCCGCCGACGCCTGGGAGGAGTTGAGGGTGCCGTTGGAGGCTTCAGTGGCCAGCGTAATGGCGCGGTTGAGCAGGTTCGTCACTTGCGACAGAGCGCCATCGGCCACATGCAGCAGACCCACGCCTTCCGTGGCGTTGGTCGCCGACTGGATCAGCGCAGTCGAGTTGGCCTGCAGGCCGTTGACCAGCGAAAGGCCTGCGGCGTCGTCCGCACCGGAGTTGATCCTCGAACCCGACGACAACTGCTGCAGCACCGTCTGCAAGCTGTTGTTGGTGTTGTTCAGGTAGTTCTCTGCGTAAATCGCCGACAGATTGTTCAAAACACCGAGGGCCATGGAAGATTTCTCCTTCTTGAATGCCTTCAATCGCGCCCTTGCCCGCCGGTGCTTTCTTCAGTCCGCCGGGCCTTCCGCAACTGCCGGATGGGCTTTCTTGCATCCACCCCTTTCATCGGTCCTGCCGGAAATAACTTTAGTCATAAATTTCCAGGCCGCTTTCACCCCCGGCTGTCGCGTCTCGGTTCATGCTGTCCCGCTTCCGTTCAATCTCTGTCCCAAAGTGCGTCAGTTGCTGTCCCAATGCGCTCCACCCATCTGTCCCGGTTCGCGACAGGGACCGGTGCCCGCAACGCCCTCCGCATCCGCGCTCCACCCTCTGCCCCGGCCCAACACCGGCGGCTTTTTCGCACACAAAAAACGGCGGCAAGAGGATTGCCTCCTGCCGCCACCGGTGTTGACTACAACCGCATTTGCTCTCTGCCTGAAACCCTCTTATTGAAAACCCGCTACTGGCCGGCTCCGGTCTCAGTAGCACCAGGCGCATCCGCTCCGGGTTCATCCTCGACCCTGCCCTGCGGCCCCGCGCCCTGCGGAGCCGGTTGCGGAGGGGGCGCCTGCCGCCTGTACTGCCCGTCCGGTCTCTGCCCGCCCCGTCCCTGCCCGTCCGGGTTCCGGCCGCCCGGCTCCCAGCCACGCCGTTCCTCGTGCCGGTTACCGCGTTCGGCCTGCAACTGCTTCCACTGCTCCGGCGTCAGCTTGCCGCGAATGGCCAGCAAAAAACGCGCATTCGCCTTTTCGAGCTCGGCCCGCGCTTGCGCCACCTTGTCGATCTGCGCCAGGATCCTGGCCTCGTTGGGCTGCTCGTCGCTCATCAGCGGCTCCAGCTCCAGCTCCGCCTTCTCCACGTTGCCGCGCAGGTCCACCAGCTTCTCGCGGTGTTCGAGCAGAATTCCGTCCATCGCCTTGCGCTGCGCATCGCTCAGCTTCAGCTTCTCCACCATCACCGGGTCGTTCCACCAGTGGCCATGCTTGCCCTGGGGCCCGAGCGCCTTCTCAAAGGGAGGGCGATGGTCTCCAAATCCGGGTCCGCCGCCGGGCGCCTGTGCGCCCACCGCCGCTCCCGCCATCAAAAGTCCGGCAATCGCCAAACCCAGCCGTGCTGCCCCCAACCGTCCAGTCATGAATGCCTTCATCGCCTTCTCCTCCCCCTCTTTGTGGCGAGGGTCTTGTTCTCGTTTTCGCCGTATCGTTCTTACCGGGTCTCGTCCTCAGCCATCAGTTGAGCCAGCGGCTCCATGGCGCTCGGAACTTCGCGCGCTACGTCGCTGTCCACCCTGGCCAGCAACTCTTCTTCTTCGCGGGCGCGCTCGTCGGCAGCCAGGCGTTGCTGTTCTGCCGCTCGCGCTGCCGCCATCTTCGCCATCTCCTGGCGGTGATGGTGCTCGTACACCCCTCCGGAGACACCGCCGGCCATCAAGGCGCAGCCCAGAGCCCACCCGGCCGCCAGCCGCCAGCTCCGGCGCGACCCAAGCGGGACCGGCGTCCGCGACCGGGTCAAGGCAGCCTCGCTCCAGGCATGTACGCTCAAACGGAAGTTTCTGAGCGCCTCGTCCAGCTCCGGGGCGAGTTCCTGACCCTGCCCCTCGCCTTCCGCCCGCTCCCGCAACCCGTCCGGTTCTGCCCTCTTGCCCGTCTCGTCCCCGAATTCTTCCGTGAAACTCATCGTTTTCCCCCCAGTGCCGCACGCACTCGTGCTACTGCTCGCGACAGGTGCGCCTTCACCGTGCCTTCATTGAGCCCGGTGGCCCGCGCAATCTCGCGCAACTCCTGCTCTTCCACGTAGCGCAGCAGAAACACCGTCCGCTGCCGCTCACTCAGCCCTTCGACCGCCTTCCACACCTGCCCCACCCGCTCGTGCGCCAGCAACTTCTGCTCGGCCGAACTCTCCCCGCTCGGCAGCCAATCGCTGGCCTCGTCCAGCTCCACCGCATTGGTCTGCGTATGCCGCCAGAACTGCAGCCGCCGGTTGCGCCAGTGGTCCTTCTGCAGATTGATCGCAATCCGCATTAACCAGGTCATCGCGCTGGACTCGCCGCGAAAGCTCCCCCAGTTCCGGTGCGCCTTCAGGAAACACTCCTGAGTCAGCGTCTCGGCCAGGTCGGGATCGCGCGTCGAAGCCAGCAGAAACCGGAATATCTGCGGCCGATGCGTCGTAACGACAGTCGAAAACTGTTCAGCGGCAATCTCTTGCGCCGTGGCCATGGTCATGGTTTCCAATGCTGCGCCGGCTGCCATCACTCAGGTAGACGCCCGCACCGGGTGCAGGTTTACAGCGGTGCCGCAATTCTCACCGATTCGGCAGTTGGGTGCTATCGGGGCGCCCCAGAGCCTGCCCTGAGCTTGCCGAAGGGTCTCGATTTTGAGACCTGGGAACGCAACCAGTCCAGTCGGTACGCAGACTAGACCTTCTCCCCCGTCAGAAACCGCAGCTCCCACGAAGTCGTCGGCTGGCCGGCCTGCTCGGCAATGGCGCGCAGCACCACCGTCGCCGGCTGGACCGGGTACTCGGCCGGGGCGTAGCGGAAGGCTCGGGCCGCGATGGGAACCGTGAAGGGCCGCGCCGGCTGCTCCTGGGCCGGCAACACCTGCCCCCCGGCCCCGAGCAGCCTGTTGTCGGATGTGATCTCATTGAAGTAGGCAAAGTTATCCGAAGCCGCCGCGCCCAGCAGCCACGGCCCGAAGGAGTACGAGACCCGGCCCTTGCCGCTCGCTTCGGAGCGCAGTTGCATCGCATACTTCACCGTGACTACGTCGCCGGCAGTCCAAATCCGCTCCATGCCCACATATCCGCTCTCCAGGGGGGCCAGGCGCCCGCTGCCTTTGAGCTGCCCGTCCACTTCCTCGGCCCACTCCGGCTTGCGGATGAGGAGCGATGCGGACTCTTTTCCCGCCGATGTGACCGTGATCCGGACCGTGCCATTGTCGGCCAGCGAAGACTCCGCAACCGCCGAAAGAGCCGCCGTCTCGATCCGGCCATCGACCGGCAGGTCGTAGTAGAGCCCTTCCTCCGTGCCGCGGAAAACGCTGGCGTGGATGTCCGGAAAGCAGCGCAGTCCATGCAGCGTGCAGCACCACCACGCCCGCGCCGCCCCCTGGGCCTGGAAACCCGTTTCGGTGTAAACCCGGTGCCCGAAATCGCCGGTGGCAAACTGGTTGAACGCCAGTTCGTTGAAGACTGCGCGCTCCGCCCCCGCCAGGTACTTGCCCTTGCCGGTCGCCTTCCACAGAGCCAGGTTCAGCCGCACCCAATCGGCCTCCGCGCAGCCCTCGGTGCGATGTCCGTTGGGGCTCCAGCCCTCGGGCACGCCGCCGGTGATCAGCGCGTCCTTTGACTGGACCACATCCTGCCAGGCAGCCTCGCACTGGGCCAGAAAGCGCGCGTCCCCGGTCACCCGGTAGAGGTCCATCACCCCGCGCAGGCTGGTCAGATAGCCGTGCACATGATCGCCAGCCCGGCGCTCGATCACCGCAGCAATCTCTTCAGCGAGCTTTCGGTAACGGGCATCGTGCGTGACCATGTAGAGGTTGGCCAGCCCCTCGGTCTGCTGCAACCAGCAGATGTAGCTCGACGCAAAATGCTGCGCGCCGAAGGCATCGCGCATCTCCTTGGACAGCATCAGCGGACCGATGCGCACCAGCCAGTCGCCCAGCCGCCGGCAGGCGGCCAGCACCGCCGCCGAAGGCTTCAGCCGGTAGTACTCCAGCAGGCCCACCAGCAGCCGCCCATTGCCCCACAACAGGGCCATGTCCCCGTCCACCGGCTTGTCGTAGTGGAACGTGCTGCCAAAGTAGCCGTCTGGCTTCTGGAGCGCAATCGCCTTCTCCACCAGCGCATCCAGAGCCGGAAACTGCGTGCCGTACACCTGGGCCGCCGTAGCCAGCGCGCCGATGGTCCGGCCCGACAGATCGCCGCTGTACTCGGTAAACCGGCGCACCGCAGCCGGGCGCACATCGGCCAGCAGAAACTCCTCGTTCAAGGCAGGCGAGTCGCCGTGGAGCACCCGGTCGAGCGTGAGGTCATAACGCGCGCGCAGATCTCCCTGCGGCGCGGGGCGCGCCGAGCCCTTGCCGGCCTCCCCGCCAGTGAGCGATGCAAACGAAAGCGGCGCGCCGCCGGCAATCAGCGGAACCAGTGCGGCGGCTTTGACAAAGTTGCGGCGATTCATGGCGGACCTTTCCCGAGCATGGACTCAGCGGAGCGTTTGCGCAGGGCAAAGATTTCTTCCCGCCCGCGATTTGGCCCCAATCATAATGGAATTGGGCCGGCGTTCGATTGCCACGCCAGCCCGATCTGCTGGTAAACTGGTTCGGTAAACGCTTTCCGGGCTACATGCCCAGCCAAGGAACTCACCATGCTGCTTGCCTCTCTCCGCGAACAAGTCCTCCACGCCAACCGCGAGATTGCCCGCCGCGGCCTGGCTCCCCACACCTTCGGCAACGCCAGCGGCATCGACCGCTCCGGCCCCCAGCCGCTGGTGGTCATCAAGCCCAGCGGCGTCGATTACGCCTCCCTCACCCCCGCCGACCTGGTGGTCACCGACCTCGACGGCAAGGTCGTCGAGGGAACTTTACGCCCCTCAAGCGACCTCGATACACACACCCTGCTCTACCGTGAGTTCCCCCAGATCGGCGGCGTGGTCCACACCCACTCCGAGTTCGCCACCTCCTGGGCACAGGCGGGCCGCGCGATTCCCTGCCTCGGCACCACCCACGCCGACTACTTCCACGGCCCGGTTCCGGTCACCGAACCCCTCACCGCCGAGGAGGTGGCCGAGGCCTACGTGAGGAATACCGGCGCGGTCATCGTCCGCCGTTTCCGCCGGGAAAACCTCGACCCCCTTGCCGTTCCCGGCGTACTCGTCGCCGGCCATGCTCCCTTCACCTGGGGCAAGACCGCCGCCGAGGCCGTCGAAAACGCCGATGTGCTCGAATACATCGCCCGGCTGGCCTTCCGCAGCGTCCTGCTTGGCGCCCCCGAGGCCGGAATTCCCGCCTACGTCGGCGAACACCACTACCTCCGCAAGCACGGCCCCAAGGCCACCTACGGCCAGCGCTGACGGCGCTCGAGCGGTTCTCCCATTCACGTGCCCTCGCCGACAGCTTGCAGGGTGGCTTTTACTTCCACCCCAACGACGAAGACCTGTCGTTGGGGACCAGGAAAGGAAAAAGCCACTCGGCGGCGGTGTTTCGGTGTTCAGTAATTGGAGGGCCGCTGTGGCCCCGCTCCCGCCCGGCAGCAAACCTTCAGAAAAGAATGGTCATGCGTCACCGGTCATCGGGAAAATCGCACTGCAGGCGCCATGCCTCCAATTGCTACCGATTTCAGTAGGTCAATTCCTTTTCATGGATACAGTCTCCCATTTCCTGCATTTTCCACGGCGGCTGCTTGATTCCTGGTTGACGTTTTCCCCAACCTGGAGTCTCTATCTCATGTCTTCTCAGTTGATTGCCGATTAGTTTCCGAGCGGCCTGCACATTGCTTCCACATGGCAACCAACGTGCTAGACAGCAGTTTGCAGTAGAGTACGCCCCTCATGGAGACGAGTCTCGTCAACCGCTTGCAGGCGACACTGCTGGCCGTGGCCACGGTCGGTCTGGTGCTGCTGGCGGTGTGGAACTTCCAACAGGAGAGCCATTTCCAGCAACCCGACGACGGGGTCTGGTGGAGCGAGGCGGCCGACGGCAGTGGGCTGGTGGCAGACAAAGTGCTGCCCAACAGTCCGGGCCAGCGCGCCGGCATTCAGGCGCACGATCTGCTCACCGGAGCCCAGGTGCTGCCGGACACCCCCGTCCAGGCCACCGCTACACCCGCCCAGCCCACCGGCACACCAACGCAGGATCTGCTCACCGGAGCAAAGAATCGGCCAGCCGGCCCCGGCCAGCGTACTCCCATGAAGGCGAAAGACTTGCTGGCAAGAGCCAGCTACACGCCCATCGCGCGGGTGGCCGATCTGGAGCGTGTTCTCTACAGCACCGAAATCTACGGCAAGGCGAACTACACGATCACGCGCGACGGCATTCCGCTGGATACCCCCGTGGTGGTTATCCCCGAGCCCGCGGACCGGGGCATGGCGCTGGGCCTGCGCGTCATCGGGCTCATCTACCTGGCCATCGGCATCTACGTCCTGTTCCGCCGCTGGACGGCTCCGCGCGCCACCCACTTCTACCTCTTCTGCCTGGTGTCGTTCGCGCTCTACGCTCTCAAATACACGGGTGAGCTGGACGCGCTGGACAAGACGGTTTTCTGGTTCAATGTGCTGGCTGAGTCGTTACAGCCGGCTCTGTTCCTGCACTTTGCCCTCAGTTTCCCCGAGGAGCGGCTCCGGAAGCTCCGCCGCCGCTGGCTGTTGCCGCTGGTCTATGCGCCCGGCGCCGGCCTGCTCGGGCTGTGGGTGCTGGCCATCACCCACTGGCAGGCAACCGGGCTGCTGAAGCACCGTCTGGACCAGACCGGCACCGCCTATGACGCCGCCTATTACGTCCTGGCCGCCATCCTCTTCCTGCGCAGCTACAGCCGCGCCGATACGCCGCTGCTGCGCCAGCAGTTGAAGTGGCTCACCCGCGGCGCGTTGCTGGCCATTCTGCCCTTCACGCTGTTTTACGCCATTCCCTTTCTCTTCGACTTGCACATGCCCAGCTTGCTCACCAAGCTGGCCGGGCTGTCGCTGGTCTTTCTGCCGCTGACGTTCAGTTGGGCCATCGTTCGTTATCGGCTGATGGACACCGACCTGATCTTCAAGCGCGGCGTGGCTTACACGTTGGCCACCGTGCTGCTGCTGGGCGGCTACTTCGGCATCATCGCGCTCCTCTCCGAATTCGTTCATACGCGCATGCCCGAGTCGGTGCGGGAGTGGAGTCTGGCAATCTCCTTCATCGTCATCGCGGCGATCTTTGAACCGCTCAAACGCAAGATTCAGGGCTGGGTCGACAAGGTCTTCGACCGCCATCGCTACGACTACCGCAAGGCGCTAGTCGAGTTCGGCCGCGGCCTCAGCTCGGAAACCGATCTCCAGGCCCTGCTCGAATCCATCGTCGAGCAGTTGCCGCGCACACTGCTCGTGGCTCGCGTGGCCGTCTTCCTGGCCGAGGAGCCCGGACGCCTGCGGTTGGCCGCATCGCACGGTCTGCCCGCCCCTTTCGAGGGTCGCGCCGCCCACGGCCGCATCGCCGCGGACTCGCTCGACCTCGGCTTCCTGGACTTCGACCAGGCCGCGGATCACTCCCACATTTTCCTTGAAAACGCCCAGCAGGCCCTCCACCTGCCCGCCGGACAGCAGCGCACCGCCGCCCTCCTCGACCTGAACTACTACTTGCCTTGTCGTGTCTCGGCTGGGCAAGCGCAGGACGGATCGGCCACCCGCACCATCGCCGTCATAGGCCTGGGACGCACCATCGGCGGTGACTTCCTGTCGAGCGAAGACGTCGAATTGCTCGAATCCCTGGCCAGCTACATCGGCATTGCTCTCCAGAACGCCAGCCTCTACTCCCGCCTGGAACAGAAAATCGGCGAATTCGAGCGGCTCAAGGAGTTCAACGAGAACATCGTCGAGTCCATCAACGTCGGCATCCTGGCCCTCGACCTCGACGACCGCATCGAGAGCTGGAACGCGCAGATGGAGGCCATGTACGCCCTCAGCCGCGCCGAGGCCATCGGTCAGGCGCTTCCCGCCGTCTTCCCTTTGGAGTTTGTCGAGGCTGTGGACAGCTTCCGCAACGAAGCGGGCGTTCACCACCTCTACAAGTTCCGCCTCACCACCCGCGCCGGCGAGCAGCGCACCGCCAACATCGCCATCGCCCCCTTGCTCTCGCGGGATTTCGTCTCCGTGGGCCGCATCATCCTGGTCGACGACATCACCGAGCGGGTCTCGCTGGAAACCCAGCTGACCCAGGCCGACAAACTCAGCTCCATTGGCCTGCTGGCCGCCGGTGTGGCCCATGAGATCAACACCCCGCTGGCCGTCATCTCCTCTTACGCACAGATGCTCTCCAAACAACTGAAGGGCGATACCCGCCTCGGCCCGATCCTCGACAAGATCACCCAGCAGAGCTTCCGCGCCGCCGAGATCGCCAACGGCCTCTTGAATTTTTCCCGTACTTCAACCACCGAGTTCCGCGAGACCAACCTCAACCAGGTCATTCGCGACACGCTCTCCCTGCTCGAACACCAGTTCAAGACCGCGCAGATCGTCGTCGATCTCGAACTGGCCGAGGAGCTGCCCCCCATCTACGGCAACCCCGGCAAACTGCAGCAGGTCTTTCTCAATCTGCTCTTGAACGCCAAGGAAGCCATGCAAGGCGGCGGCCGGCTGCGCGTGGCCACGCTGGCCAACGGGCACTTGAACCATGTCGCCGCGCTGGTCGCCGACTCCGGCGGCGGCATCGCTCCCGAACACCTCAAGCGCATCTACGATCCCTTCTTCACCACCAAAACCACGCCCAAGCCCGGCGACCGGCGCGGCACCGGGTTGGGCCTTTCCGTTTCCTACGGCATCATCCAGGAGCACGCCGGCAAGATTCACGTCGAGAGCGCAGTCGGCGCCGGCACAACCTTTCATCTCGAGTTTCCCCTATTAAGGAATTCCGTTCATGCCTGAGGTCGAAACGCCCTTGAACCTGCCCGCATCCGTAACCGCCATCTCCGGCAACTCCAACGGCGCCAGCATCGCCGCCAGCATCCTGGTGATCGACGATGAGGCCGCCATCCGCGAGTCGCTCGAAGTGCTGCTCACGCTCGAGGGGTACGCGGTCAGAATGGCCGCCGATGGCGAAGAGGGGTTGCGGATTCTCGAGCTGGAAAACTTCGACCTGGTGCTGCTCGACCTGGCATTACCCGGCCAGAGCGGTCTCGAACTGCTGCCGCAGATCAAGGAGCGCCAGCCCGAGCTGCCGGTCATCATGATCACCGCCTACGGCACGGTGGACAACGTAGTCGATGCCATCCGCGCCGGCGCCGAAAACTTCGTCCAGAAGCCCTGGGACAACGAAAAGCTGCTGGCCGACATCCGCTCCGCCGTCGCCCGCCATCGCGCCGAAGAAGAGAACCTGCAGCTCAAGCGCACCCTCAAACAGCGCTACAACTTCGCCAATATCGTGGGCAAGAGCGAGATCATGCTGAAGGTCTTCGACCTGGTGGCCCAGGTGGCGCCCAGCCGCTCCACGGTCCTCATCCAGGGCGAGAGCGGGACAGGCAAGGAATTAATCGCCAAGGCCATCCACGCCAACTCGCCGCGCAAGGACAAGCCCTTCGTCCCCATCAACACCGGAGCCATGCCCTCCGAACTGCTCGAATCCACGCTCTTCGGCCACGTCAAGGGCGCCTTCACTTCGGCCGTCGCCTCAAAGAAGGGCCTGTTCGAAGTCGCCAACGGGGGCACGCTGTTCATGGACGAGATCGCCACCATGGGCATGGACACCCAGGCCAAGATCCTCCGCGTCCTGCAGGATCGCCGCTTCATGCACCTCGGAGGCATCCAGGAGATACAGGTAGACGTACGCATCATTGCCGCCACCAACATCGACCTGCGCCAGGCGGTGCGCGACGGCCAATTCCGCGAGGATCTCTTCTACCGCCTGAACGTCATCTCCGTGGACCTGCCCCCGCTGCGCGCCCGCCGCGAAGACATTCCCCTGCTCGCCAGCCACTTCCTCGAATTCTACGCGGCGGAAAACGGCCTCTCCCCGCGCAAACTCTCCGCCGACGCCCTCCGCGCCCTGGTCGATTACGAGTGGCCCGGCAATGTGCGCGAACTGGAAAACTCGATCGAACGCGGCGTGGTGCTCTCCTCCGGCCCCATCATCGGGTCCGATCTGCTCCCCGGCCACATCACCGGCCGCAGCTTCCAGGACGCCCTGCTCGAACACAACCCCAACGCCTCGCTCTTCGACATTCTCGAAGACATCGAGCGCCGCATCATCATCGAAAAGCTCGAGCGCTGCAACTGGAACCAGACCGACGCCGCCGAGCAGTTCCACATCCCCCTCTCCACCCTCAACCAGAAGATCAAGCGCCTCAGCATCGAGATTCGCAAGAAAGGCAGAGAGTAAGACGTGGGGTCAGGGGTCAGTCGTCAGGGATCATGGTAAGGCGATTTGGCGGAAACCGGGAATCCATCTTAGCGGGATGGGCGCTTGCAACGAAACGTCGGCCTGCCCGGGCTTCCGGGTACTTTTCCGGGCACCTGCCCAAAATCCGGCGATACGCACAGCGCCTGCGGATGTACCCTAAGAAACTGTGGAGATACTACTAACCAACGTAACATCAAATACTTACACGAGCATTCCGCACGGAAACACGCAAACTGTGCACCTGTGAAACTGCGCTGGAGGCTAGAAACTACCAGCTTCCACCCATCTCTCCAGAAACCCCTTCAACTCCCCCGGCGGCCGCAGCCAAACCTCTGCCGCCGTCTCTCGCCACTCCCGCCGCGCCAGCACGCTCAACCCGCGCCGCCCAACCCGCTGCACCGCCCGAAACGCTGCTTCGTCGCTCAAATCGTCGCCCAGATAGGCCACAGGACAATCCGCCTGGCCACCAACTCCCGCGCCAGCCTCCGCCAGAATTGCCTCGACGGCCCCGCCCTTGTTGCGCCCCACGCGTAGTTCCAGTCCAGCCTCGAACTCCAGCAGCGCCAGCCCCTCCATCCGCGCCAGCGGCTCAAACAGCGCCCGCGTCCGATGCTCGATCTGCTCCGCCTTCTTGCGCGTTGCCCCGCGCCAGTGCATCACCACCCCATTGGCCTTGTCCTCGAAGAGCCCGCCCAGGCTGTCGCGCTTCAGATATTCACGCAACTCTTCAAGTGTCTGCCGCACCGCAGGTGCCTGTTCCAGCTCCCGCCGCCCGTTCGGGTAGAGCCGCTCGGCTCCGTGCAACCCCCAAACCTCCAGCGGCGGGTCAAGGCCC
>OCZT010005030.1_pt1 | contig 13239 bp, 14 predicted proteins | sample 1539031 | NCBI WGS metagenome assembly OCZT01 (sample SAMEA3539308, study PRJEB22396) | soil metagenome | biome: tundra; feature: field; material: soil | place: USA | collected 2010-05 | depth 0.15 m | reverse complement strand
TACTCTCGGCAATGTCTTTTTTATACTGAGCTTTCAGGGATTCGTTCTCAAGTTTGAGGTCTTCTAACTCTTTAAGAAGTTCTTCGTAAGTTTTAGGATGATTAGACATGGATATCACCACAGCAATTAATATTTAATTAAAATTAAACTTATAAAAATTTATTCATTTCTTCAATATAATATTCTATTCCAATTTAAATACCCAAACGCATCCAGTTAACAGAAGAAATCCGGAACAGATGAGAAACAGAAAAAGAGGGATATTAACTTTTATCATATTTACGCATATACAATTATTTGATTCTCTAATAGTATATAGGAGTCGGTTTGAAGAACAGGTTAGGTCCCATATTGAGTTTATCTATTGACTCTATAACTATTCCCTTGTGAGTTTAACTCGTGCAAAGGATTGCAGTTTTCCATTCTCTTCACCATCCATCAGCCACTGCCAAGTATAAGTACCTTTGTCGTACACGAATGTTGTGTGGAAGATACTGCCGTCAGTACCCCTGAATAAAAACGCCATCTTACCGCCGCTCCGTTCTGCATGACCAATGGCTTGAGCCGAGAGACCACCACCAGTTATATCGAGCCAAAGACAAGATGATCAAGCAAGGAATCCTGAAATGTTGTTTGCTGTGCCGAAACAGAGAAAGAAACAATAGCAACTAATATGAAGATTTTCAAAGTTGTTTTTAAGCCACAGCCCAGAACAACAATATCGAATGACCGCGACTATTATTTATTAAAAAAATATATACTTAAAAGAATTCAACTTAATCATAGCCCTAATCTTTAGAAGGAGACTGAAATGAATACGGCGTCCGGTTGATTGGCAGATTAGTCTATCATGACCATGATTGTAATTCGATAATATTATCTTTCCTGAGCTTTACTTACATCAGCGACAGAAAATACGCGTCGAGGATGTATCACATTCTGTAATGTAAATAGTATCCCGGGAAACTGTAACAATTGGGAAAAAACTGTTAATAGTTAAAACACAATTCCATAGGTAATTTGTATTCCATATTTTAGTAGTATCATCATTAAATGTCGCAATTACTTGAGAATTTGTTAGATTTACAAAAGCCATAAAAAATATGATAGAGAAATAAATCTTTTTCATAATCACTTCCTTTATAGTTCCTAACATGCCGCCCAGAATAACTATTAATACAGATCATCTATCTCACGTGGAGCGTAATTTTAAGGTTCACCGAAGTGGCGGGTAAGCTCCAATAAACCCTTTCGATTGACCAAGAAGCTTGCTGACTTCTGACGGCAATTGAGTTCCTGCCTCGGATCCCGGAAAAGCCTGCAATAATTGGTAATTGCCCAGATCGGAACTCTTGAATAAGGGACCATTATAATCAGGAAAATACCGGCTGTGTGCTGAAAATTCCGGATGCAGTTTCTGTAACTCCTCAAGTGATTTAAATAACAGTTGACAATTATCGTTTTTCACAGGACTCCACAAAATTAATGGGTTAGCCGCTGAGTCCGAACCGCGCACGTACATATTGTAATCGAGTTGCTTCAATTGCGGATTACTGATATGTTCACACAGCGAAACCGGTTGCCAAACATACAGAAGAAGTCTTTTAAAATTCTTATCCCCTGTGAGCAAGTTATTGACGAATATATGTCCTTCCCGTTTATCGACATCAGGACCTGTGCTGGGATGCCAGCCGAAGTGGTCACCGGCGGCGGTTCGTGCATTGCGCGCAATGCAGACCGTACTATTAACAAATGTATTCTGGTAGATGTAAACATCCGAACTGTTGAGCACCCAAAGGCCATGGTCACAATTGACAAACACATTTCCTGCGCATATTGCGCCTTTGGAGATTTCAAAGAAAAATCCATTGTCGCTCGGCCAGGGTTGATCAGTGGAAAACATACTATTATTATTGCCGACTCCCTCGACCCAGTTATTAAGAAAACGTCCGTCCACATTACCAACGTCGTACCAGATACCGTTAGAATAGGGGAGGTCGATAACCAGATTATCCTGGCACGTAACGCGATAACATTGATTAAAAATCTTTACTGCCGCAGGATAGTACCCGGTAATTCTTTCAATATTATTACGAGTAAAAATGTTCTTTTCCAGAAGTACATCGGACGAGGCAATGATGTAGATGCCTTCCGTACTGGTATCGCTCACCCGGCAATGACGGATCGTTAAATGATCTCCCCTAAAGTATCCGGCAACGCGGGAACAATAAGAAATAGTACAATTCTCCAAAGTTGTACCTATGACCTCTTTCCCATGATCAGCTTCTGCTGATAGTCCTTCAGGTTCTGTTCCTTCAATTTCGATTGCGCGATAGGCATACTGGGTAAATGTGATTCCACGAATCACCGGTCCTTTATGGTCGGTAGTCTTGCCATGACAGTCCTTAGTTGTTCTTAATAGAGCAGCATCAAATGAAGTAATTTCCACTAATCTATTTATCGGGTCAATACCAATGTAAACCAATCCGGCTTCATAATCTATGTAGTACGAATTTTCATCAACATCTCCTTCCCAACTGACTGCTTGTAAAAATTTTCCATCCACAAAAACCATATCGTTATTAAAGCGGCATTGCTGCGTTTTTTTTCCTTCCCTGTTGCGCTGCCACCAATCGGCAGGCTTGGAAGGAAATAATCTGGACCATGAAGTCGTCCATAATCCGTTTCCAAGATTCTCCCACTTTGTAGAAATAAAGGTACCTTTCAAAATAGGTTGTTCATCTGCATAGGGTTGTATTGTTATTCCCTGATTTAATACCAAATTGCCGATACGATAAATGCCTCCACGCATCACGATGGCATCACCGGTTTTTACCCGCTCAATGGCTGCTTCAAGGGTTGTTGGATTGGAAAGTGTTTCTCCTGATTGTCCGGTTTGTCCATTAGGAGCGACATAGTAAATTCTACCCGCTACTACAGGCAAATCATAGGTTTGCCGAATCGGGCCGTAAGGACCGCCGGATGGTTGCGCAAATACTGAACTGCTTATAAAAAAAAGAACAGTAATAATGTTTTTTATATTCAAGTTATTCATAAAGATCTCCCGTCATAAAAATAATTATTTTAGTTAGAAATTTAAAGATGTTACAACAAACACACGGTCCAATAATATAAAGCCGAGGTATAAAAAATATCTATTTTTATTGTAATGAACTATCATAGTTTAATTAATTATTATAGGAGAAGAGAAATTACAAGGGGAGATTGTCTTGTGAAATAGCATCGAATCTATAAGTGCTTTGATCATAAATCCCGATCTATCTATGATACTAATAATTTAATATATATACTTCACAATAAAAATCCAACTTCAGAACTGTATGGAACCTTCTCCCGATTGGCATTAATGTTTAAAATTAATTAAACTATTGATGGAAGTGTAAAATAAAATGTGCTTCCTCCGAATAGCCAGTCATGATTCTGGTCATCGGATTGGTCAGACGAACCATGCCCCCCTTTACAACGACAATTGCCTCGTTAGCACTATCCACCAACAGACGGTACTTCTGGTCAAGCAAAGTCACCGCATCGTTGGTAGAATCAAAGGACGTTTGAAACTTCATCTCTAAAGAAACAAGCCTTCGACGTTTCCGATGGATAATTGAGAATAATGCCGCGCAGATTGTACAGCCTGATCTTCATTATAATGGAGGAATGATAAGAGCTAATTGGCAGATTCCAGGAATATAAAGGGAGCGTGAATTAGAAAGATCGCCATTGATGTTCACTGAAAGTTCTTTTTCTTATTCTTGTTTGTTCCGGAAGTTTTTATATAAACATCACCTTTTCGACTCTTAGCCATTTTAGTTTTGTCCTGAGCAAATCGTTCATTCCTCGCTTTTTCAATCCCGATAACTTTGAGCGCTTCTGATTCTTCAGCTTCAAATTCAGATTGCAGCAAAACAATCTGAGCTTCCATTGCTTCACGCTTACGCTCTAATCCAAATTGTTTACGCACAATTTCTTGCTGACGCAATAGTTGTTCAGCTTCGTCTTTCGTTTCTTGTGATAAGCGTGCCGAACCAGTCAATACGCCTTCCGGACCAACATAGACATCAAGCAATTCGATACCGTCGTTTGTCAGCCTAAACTCGCGAATCTGATTTGAGTGTGCCATACCGCGCGATTTAAGCACATACAATCCTCTGTTACGTTCACCTCCTATTTCAATATCACGCAGAAGAAGCCATGTATCTATCAAGGAGGAGATGTAAACATCTGAAATCTCCATATTATCACCTGCAGGTGTGAGACTTGTGAAGAATGCAGTACACCCCTTCATCTTCAAAAAATCGACAAGCCGCAATAACATTGTTTTAACTTCCGTTTGATTATCTCCCATCACGAATGCATTAATTGGGTCGAGGATAACAACGGTAGGTTCAAATTTATTGATCAATTTGATACTTGTCGTTAGGTGAGTTTCCAGGCCAAAGAGTGTGGGACGTGTCGCATGAAATTGAAGTAGTCCTTTTGATACCCACGGTTCTAAATTTATTCCAATTGAACACATATTGCGGATAAGCTGACTAGGGGATTCTTCGAAAGTAAAATAGAGAACGCGTTCTTTTCTCTTGCATGCCGATTCAACAAATTGCGCAGCGATACTAGTCTTGCCCGTACCGGCGGTGCCTGAAACAAGCACTGTACTGCCGCGAAAGTAACCTTCACCGGAGAGCATTGTGTCAAGACGCGGAATACCGGTGGAAATTCTCTCGTCTGATGAATAGTAATTCATTCCCAAGGAAGTGACAGGCAGAACAGAAAAACCATCTTCATCAATAAGGAAAGGATATTCGTTAGTACCATGGGTTGAACCGCGATATTTGACAATACGCAGTCGCCGGATGGAGGATTGGTCGTTCACGCGATGATCGAGCAGAATAACACAATCGGAGACGTATTCTTCCAAGCCTTGACGTGTTAAGGAACCTTCGCCCAGCTCTGCAGTAATTATTGTTGTTATACCTTTCCTTTTCAGCCAGCGTAATAATCGTTGCAGTTCAGCACGCAGTATAAGAGGATTAGGCAACCCTGAAAAAAGTGTTTCAATGGTATCCAGCACAACACGCTTTGCACCGATGCTCTCAATTGCGTGATGAATTCTGATAAACAAACCTTCCAAATCGTTTTCACCCCTTTGTCCGATTGCAGCCCGGTCAATGTAAATATGCTCAAGCCAAATCTTTTTGCGCTTTACAAGACTGTCCAAATTGAACCCCAGCGAAGCAACGTTTGCAGTGAGTTCTTTCTCTGTTTCCTCGAACGATATAAAGACACCTGGTTCATTATACTGTGTTGCTCCTCGGACAAGAAACTCCATGGCAAAGAGGGTCTTTCCGCACCCCGCACCGCCGCATATAAGCGTCGGTCTGCCTTTCGGTAATCCCCCGCCCGTTATTTCATCCAATCCTTGAATACTTGTGGGGGATTTTGGAAGGGCTTTACGTTGAGATTGAACTACTTTTTTCTTCACGATGTTTTATCTCCAGATATGCTTTTTTCCTTTTACGATTAATAAATTCTGTTATAAATAATTTCGCTTGACACCAAATGTTCAACTGTCAGAGGGCAGTACAACTTCTTAGAAGAAATTTTGTGTTTTATCACTCTACCTAAGTGAATTTTAGAAAAGTTTATAAAACTAATCAATAGTCCAAAGGGATGAAAAAGGAACTACATTTTTTGGGTGAAGCGGTTAATGGAAATTATTCGCCTATTAATGAAGTAGTATCTATTGCAGTTTTGTAGGAGTCGGACAGATGAGCTTGTTTTGCAATCTGCAAGCGCGAGTTAAGCGCTAATTTTTCAAGGATGTTATGGACGTGGCTCTTTACTGTGTAGGTTGAAAGATGAAGTTTTTGTGCAATTTCTTTATTGGTAGAACCATCCGCCACCAATTCGATCACCTGCCGTTCACGTTTTGTCATACGAACCGATTCAACGATTTCGGAAGGTTTGGATCCGTTAATTGCATGTTCAACGATTTGAGAAAAAAGTGAGCCGGTTAAATGCGGTGGTAAAATTTGAGCACCCTGATAAACTGATCGAATCGTTTTCAAAAATTCGGTAATGCCAGCATCTTTGAGTATGAAACCTGAAACTCCAGCTTGTACAAATTCGAAAACATCTACCTGCAGCGGAATAAGATCCATTACTATTATTTTGGTTTCCGGAAAATCCTGCTTAGTTAGTTTTACAATTTGCATACTATTTTGATTTCGTAAACCGAGATCGAGAAGCACTACATTCGGTTTGAACTTGCCCATAATCAGCAATATGTTTTCGCCATTTCCAACAGTAGAAACGACATGCATATCAGACTGCTTTTTGATTATTGATGCAATGCCATCACGCAGAAGGCGATTATCTTCTATAAGTAATATTGAGATTTTTTTCATTTATTGATTTGATTACATTAAATTAGAGGAATTTATGACTAAAATTTATTTATTATTAAAAATTTTAACCCACTAATAGTAACAGCACTTATATAATCATCTAAAAACTTTTCCTCATCAGCAACAGCATCTTTATACCATTTTTCAGTTGGATTTAATTTATACATATTCGCCTTAGTTTATCTTTTTTCGTTTCAAATAACGGCAGCTAACTATTTTCATAATCGTCAATATCTTTCTCTGTTATTTGGTTATAGATCATTACATCAACAAGAGAATTTTTCTGCTTATCATAAAATTTTATTGAATGACCTTCCCGGTTCATAGAATAACAAGCTCCGATTTTTCTTTATTCTGATCTTCAATAAAGACTTTTTCGCCTTTTTCAATTTTGATATTTACGATCTGATAAAGCATCAATGCTTGTTTTAAAACAGAGGTTTTATTGAGACCTTTTTTAACTGCCAGATCATCTAAAACCTTCATTTCCTTCTCTGTTAGGTTTAATGTCATCATTTTTTTCATTTTAATAATTCTCCATATCAAATATATAGATATTATATGTAAAAAACCAATACATTATACATAATATTTCTATAATATATATAGATTCTCCTAGATCCCCGATACATTATTCTGAGCAAGAAGTTGACACCTGTTTCGTTTTACTAAGTTGTAAAAATGCCAATGATTTTATTAAATATTACTTAATTAGAGGTGAGGAATGGTGTGAACCCAGAAGTGGGGAATCATACGATCTCGGAACTGGGGGATCATTTGAATTTTTTTACAATTTATATGGGGAAAGCGGTTGCCGACAATCCTGCAAGTAACTTTATTAAGAGTTTAATAATTCTCAATATTTAATGGGAGAGTTTTCGAGGGAGCGAGGTTGTTTGGTTTTGCCTGTCGTCATGGACTGCCTATTCGATAACTGATTTTAATTTTGCAACGATTTCTTTGATACCTGGAATGCCATTTGGATAATACCGACACGATGGATGGTATGTTACAGGAAGCGGTGAGCCAAATAAATCTTTGCCATTCACAAGAATCGTTGGCGAACCAAAACCAGCAAGTTTATCCTGTTTCTCCGAAAGCGCAATAAGATCAAGCCTGTTAACAGGCTGATTCCACTGCAGTTCCTTGATAGCAGCGTGTAATGATTCCCACATTTCTGACATGTTGGGACAGCCCTCCATCCCGAGAAATTCAATCTTCATTTTCTTTTCTTTTCATTATTAAAATCTAAAACTAAGAGTTAGTGAATGGAAATCAGTTTTTACTTCGACCTTTTTCAATGAAACAGTTGAGGTAATTATGCCAGCAGCCAAACATGTAATGGCAACAACAGTTTTTTTGGTTTTCCAGCAGATATTATTTTAGTCCCTAAAACAGTTTATAAAAATAATTGTATTTCCCTCTGTCTACAATATGGGGGATGGTTAAATTCCTCGCAGCATTGAGGTTAGTATTCATTATTTTAACTCATATTTAATTTTAAGGTTTGTATTCAACGTAACGTACCGAGGTATATCAATTAATTTTGGCTCTTCTACAGTAGCATTTAATGATTGTATATTTGATGAAACAACATAGTCCCTATTTCTGGATTCTACTTCCAATACCTTACCTAATTCTCTTCCTATATTATGACAAATTATTTTAGCTTCCCTTTCTGCTTTTTCTATTGCTTTCTTAAAACCTAATTCTCTAGCTTCTTTAATTTCTGTTGAGGAAAAAGTGCCATGAAAAGAATAAATACCTATTGACAATAAAGATAGTTGGAAAGGTTCATATAGCTTAAAATTATAAAATTTTACGACTATATTTTCACTGGCTCTATATTTCATTAATTGATTATTGTATCCACCTTCTTTTTGAAACTGCGATAATGAATACGAAACACTTGTATCAGGAATTTTATAATCTTTTAACACCTTAACAAATTCCTTTTCAACATCTTTTAACATTTTATATGCTTGTTGCGCATTCGTATCCAATTGATCAATTACTATTGAAAAAGCAATTTCCTTAGCAGGTATATCCACTCTTGAATCAGCATCAATAAGTATAAAAGACTTATCTATTACTTGTGCCTTAACACATAAAAATGGAATCGCTATAAAAATAAAAAATACAATTATTCTTCTCATTTTTTTACCTTTTAATATTTTAGTTTTACAAATTATTCTGAATTTGTTGCAGATAACGAACCGGTATAGAAATGATGAATAATAAACTCCTCTTTTAGCAGAGGAGAATAATTATTTTCACCATTGTTGAGTTTTCCTTGTTATGCTTCTTGAACTTCCTATAATATACACATTCTACTTACGGTAAGAATACATTTCTTTATCATTTATGAATTCTTCAACCGACAGTCTAATGGTAAGCGCCCCCTATCAGTGCATAACCAAACTGAAAACTTGTCGGCCCCAATATTACTCCCTTGACGAGAGGATGCACACCCTGGACTCCACCCTTTCTTTAACTCAAGAACCCAATCATTAGATTTTATATTTCCAGTTTCCGTTTGATTTGTGTAATTATCGGGCAAAGAGATCCATATGCTCTGCCAATCCGAGGAAAGTAGTGCCTCGTTTGTTACCGTAAGGATTCCCCAATTATCTGTTATCCTAAGATTGGGATATACTGTTCCAATGTTTTCAATTGGAATTAAGTTCTGGGGATCAAATTGAATATTCATATTTTGCAGGTGAATGATGATTACGGGCTTATTTATAAATTTCTCTTTTAGGCGAGTAATTTTGCCATAATCATAGCTTTAGAGACTTCAAATTGTAATCCCAACATCCCTTGTAAATCTTTTCCTGTGTATTGGTCTATAAAAGCAATTAAACCGGATGCAAGACAAATGACGAACATAATAATTCCGGTAAATGCTACTACCCGCTTAATGATTGGTGGTCGTTCAATTAATAGGATACCATTGTACATAATTTTTTTACCAAAGTAGAGACCTGCAATTACACCCATTATCAAATTGAAAACAGGAAATCCCATAAATAATCCAAACATGCAAACGTTGTAAAACAAATAAATGCAAATAAGAATCCAAACAGACAAGTTGAATCCATTATTAATTAATTTCTTCAGAATAAGAATGTCTATAAATAATCCGAATAATAATCCTGCAAAAACAAAATAAAGTACATTATTTTCATCTTTGGAATAACTAAACCAGATTAATAATGCTAGTAAAAAGAAAAATAAGTGGAAGGAGAAGCCAAATACTATTCCCAATATAAATTTATCTATTCGTTTCATATTCTTTTTATTAATTACCAGCTAATTATTGCTACTCCCTGCTCGGTAAATAATAAGGGTTTTTTGTGGGTACCCCCCAACTTGATGTTCCAAATTGGAACTTCAAGTTTTTGAATTCCATATCAGTTAATAGGAACATAAAGTTAGTGTGTATGGGAATAAAATGAGGAATAACTATCGAGCAGGTTTCTAATCACTTTCTGGTATTGACTTCCATGTTGTTTAGCTAATTTCTTAAAGAACTCCAGGCTTGCCTTACTTAGATTTATTGTGACTTTAATATTGTCCTCTTTGAGGACAAGCTCTTTGAGTTTTGGTAAAAAGTCTTTTACAACTTCAACTTTTCCTATTTTTTCATTTGTGTATATTATTTTCTTTTTCATATATCTGTTTTCCTTTGCTCTATTGTGTTCATATTTCTCTAGCTTGGATCTTCACCTAAAGGATATAAATCAACATTAATTATGCTATCTTTTATTTACATTTTTACTTTAAATATTCTTCCAAAGATACAGGAATAATCTCTATATCACTTTTTCTTAAAACAAAAGAATAATTATCTTTAAGTTCTTCAGCATTTGGGTCAATCAGTTTAACTATTTTATTATTCCAATCAATAGATGAAAATAACGAATATACCGCTGAATCTGCCCTTGGTAAACTATAACCAATAAAAATAATCTCATCTGCTTTATTTAAAGCTTTAAAAGCTTGGTTCCATACTTGAATTATTTCGTTGAATGTAAATTGTTTAATCCATGATGGGAGAATCCAACCCTCTGTAGCAATTGCACCTTGATAACGATATTTTTTCTTTTTTTCTTCCTTCAAATATTTGGGGAAAAAATAATTATCATCATCATCAGACCATTTGAATTGAAGATTTGTAAGATAGAATGAGGACGGCTCCCAATTTAAGGAACCGTGCATCTTAAATATTTTTATTCTTGAAGATTGATTGAAATAATTCGAACTTAATGCTGGTAAGTCTTTAGGTGTAAAACCATATCCGTCTTTAGGGAACCAATAGTTTTTCTTAAAAAGAAATTTTTCTAATATTAAATCATAATTAAAAGTAATAATTGAAGACCGAATATTAAAAAAAAGATTGTGGATTCTATTTAGAAGTTCTTCATTTGAATTATCATGAATAAGTGTCAGAAATAAATAATTCTTAAGGTATCCTCGTATTTGTTTAAGTTTTGCAGAGGTGTAATTAACAAACAAAGGCTTACCAGATAAACCAGCTTTTATACCATTGCTTTCACACCTTGCTTGGACTTCAAATGCTAAATTCAAATCAATAAATGAACATAGTCCTTCAAAGTTTTCTGAATAATTCGATTTGAGAATTTTCCCACCTTCCTCAGCTTTTGCATACGGAGTTTTAAGAAATTCATTTTCTAGTTTATCCAAAAAGTTTAATAAATGTTCACCCCATTTTACACGATTTGTATTATTTAATGACCGCTGTCTTTCAATTTCTACTTGAAAGGCATTAACCATTTCTTTTGTAATAGGAAGATTTGATACTGCATTTGAAAAACCAGCTCCCAAGACTAAACAAGTATTATTCATAATATTTGATTTACTACCTACATGACTATAACTTATTTTGCATATAATTTTTATTAAAAATTATAAATATGTGTGCAATTGTATATTTATATAGTGCCGAAAATAAAATTGAATAATGACAATGGTCATTCAAAATATTTCTTTATTCTCTAGGTTTGTTTTGGGATAATGATTCATGGTTTTTCAAAAAACTCTTTCTTACAAGCGTTAATTATTATTCTTAAGGCAATAAACTTTAGAATAAATATCAGCGCAGTTAGAGTAACGGCAATCCAAAGCTGTGCGTAAATTAAATAAATAAATAAGCCAAAAGACAAAAGTACATCTATATTATAAAAACTATATCTGAAAGCAGGCAACCTAAAAATAATGACTGTTAAAATAATAAGGCCATCTAACAAATAGTATTCGTTAATCAGTAATACCCCAACTAGAACTAATCCCATTACCATACTTATCTTTTCCAGGAATAATGTTTTGCTGGATCGCCCGTGACCAGCATTTACTAAAAACATAATATATGGTGTTGTCTGGAGTTTTTTGTAAGTCTTGTCATTCATATAAAATGATGATTGATATTATTTTACTCATTTTTACTGTATGTCAAGCATTTGTTCACGTATTATATTGGAAGTAAAGAAAACACCTGTATAAAATATTCCTGCTTCTTTACGTCCTAGAACGATAATGTTTCCTTCGGAAGTATCCCAGATATATTTATCAGCTAGAAATGGATGTTCATCATATTTGCCGATCTGGATGTTGATGAAATCAACCGCTAATTTTATGTATTTTTTTGCGATTGCTTTATTGGGAGTGTAATTCTCCAATACAATTTTATAAATCTTACCCTTTGTTGTTCCTATAACTGAATTAGTCCAATTAACATTTGCAAACCTTATTTGTGGCCCATTAAAGAATTTTTCATCTTCAAGTACCCGTTTCATACCCACTAATTCAGCCATTTGATATTCATTCTCGGAATACTCTTTAATCCCAGTGGAAGTACTTAATTCCTTTGTAAGATAATAATCCCCTATCTTTTTAATCATCGGTTTCATAGTTATTTCCTTTTTTATTGTAGTAGTATCCTTAATTGAATTTTGGGGGATAGTTACTACCTGTGGATAAACGAATCCAGAATCAGTCAATAATATTATTATTAAAAACAAATAATATTTGTTTGATAAATCATTCATTTTTTCGCTTCGTCAGTCCCATGATATAAGAAACGGGACAAATGGATAGGAATATTAGAATTCTCAGAAATTTGCAGTTCAAATAATTTTGAATGTTAAAAAAGAAAGTAAGAGGGAAGCTTTTCCTAGGAGAAAGCATCAAATCGAATTGTTCTGAAACCATAAAATCCCAATCTATATTTTGTGCTATAAATTAAACATAATAATTAAATAAGGAAGATTCAATATTGTCAAGATTTGCAAAGTAATAACAAAGGAAGGGGGAAGTGTTGCAATAATCAACAAATATATGGGGGAATTATGGGATTTACACAGTTTTCGGACACTTACCAGAGAATTGTCGCATGCAAGTCGCATCTACGGGTATTCTATGGGTATTCTATGGGTATTCTATGGGTATTCTATGGGTATTATTTGAGGGAGATTAGTATTGGATTTGATGCAAATTTGGACTGTTTTGAGGGTATGGGGTTAAATATGGAGTATTTAGTGGGATTTTAATAGAAAATGCGAATATTGACCATATTCGCATTTTGTGGAGCTGGCGATCGGACTCGAACCGACGACCTGCTGATTACAAATCAGCTGCTCTACCAACTGAGCTATGCCAGCATTCAATTTGATTGTCAATAAACGGGGTATCTTTTATGCGGTTAATTGACAAATTTTAAGGCTCAAAAGTACTGTTTTTCCCAAAGTTTTGCAAGTGAATTAGGAAATATATTATTCTTTTACGCTCTCCTGGAAAT
>OCZT010005029.1_pt1 | contig 13240 bp, 10 predicted proteins | sample 1539031 | NCBI WGS metagenome assembly OCZT01 (sample SAMEA3539308, study PRJEB22396) | soil metagenome | biome: tundra; feature: field; material: soil | place: USA | collected 2010-05 | depth 0.15 m | reverse complement strand
AAGCTGGCTCATGATCCCCGCTGGGTGTACGGCGTCCCGCCTCGGCTGGAATCAGAGCTCGCCTGGGTGCAGCACGCGCTCGCGCACGTGATCCCGGGCGGTTCGGTGGTCATGCTGATGCCGCCGGCGGCTGCCGCGCGCCCGTCTGGCTGTCCTTGGTGGCCTCATCAGCGAATACGAGCGAGCCGCCTGAAAGTGCAGGTCAGGGCTAGTGGCCGAGTTCTGAAACCCCACAGGGGTACTTCATGAGTATCAACATGCGGCATGAGCTGCACGGATGAGGTTTTCGGCAAGGACAGGGCTGCCCGCGGCGCCGAAGCGCGCTTATGAACGAGTTTTGGCACTGCACAAGCTCCTCGCCGTCTGGCAGGGCGGACCGAGGGCAGTCCCCACCTTGTCGGCTACACGGGGTTTCCGTCCTCGGCTGGAGGGGCTGCTGGGGACTGGGCCTGCGCGATCAGGTCGCGAAGGGCCTGCTCGGGGGTCTCCGGGTCGAGGGAGAGCGACTGGAGCAAGCCGGGAAGGTCGGTGCCGGGGATGTAGCCGACCTGATGGCACAGGTCGGCTACGCTCGTCGGCGCGATGGCGTCGGTGCCGAGTACGCGCAGATCGATCGCTGCGGCGCGAACCGTGCGGTCGGTGCCATCGGCACCGGTGAGGGCGCGGATGAGGGCGGCGGCTAGGTGGCTGGCGAGGGCCGTGGCAGGCTGGCGGGCGTGGCGGCGCAGGTAGTCGCCGAGGTTGTGGTAGCTGATCGCGATGCTGGTCACGTCGTCGGCCAGGTACTTGTGGCGGAGCGCGTCGCGTTCGAGGCGGGTCGCGGCGTCGCCGTGGCCGCGCTTGTCCTCGATGCTGGCGAGGGCGGTGAGGGTCCTGCCGAGCATCTCGGTGTCGTAGGCGTCCTGGAATGCCTGGCGGCAGTCCAGCAGCAGGGCCAGCGCGTCATCGGTGCGGCCGAGGCGGAGCAGTGACCCGTAGTCGTTGAAGATGGCCCCCGCGATCTCGGCGGCCGGGGCGTGGCGCTCGCGCATGCTGGCGATGACCTCGGCGTTCAGGCCGAGGGCGGCGTCCCACTGGCCAAGCTGGCGGGCCGCTTGGTGGCCGGTGTCGAGCAGCGTCTCGCGGACATCCCACGGGGCCGTGGTCTCACTGGGGCCGGGACCGGGGGCGGGTGCGACGGGCAGTGCCTGCATGCGGTCGCGGAGCCGCTCCACTTCGGCGAGGGCCTGGTCGGCCTGTCCCATCGCGTTCAGCACCTGCAGCCGATAGATTTGGGGGACCAGCTGAGTCCAGGGTCCCAGGCCGGCCAGCTGGGTGTAGCCGATCGTCTGGTCGGCGAGGGTGAGAGCCTCGGCCAGCCGCCCGCCGTCGAGGCACAGATACGTCAGCTGTCCGGCGGTCGCCGCCGCCGCCTGGTAGTCGCTGCGGGCGACGGCGGCGTCCAGGTAGGCGTGCAACTGGGTGTCCACCGCGACGGGGGCGATCACCCGCAGGACGCTGGCGAGCACGTCCGTCTGGCGCGGGTCGTGATTGGCGATCTGTCGGATGGCCGGCAGCATCGCCAGTGCGTTCGGCCGGGACGGATCCCGGCCGAACGCCCGCTCCAGCATGGTGCCGCCTTCGGTCCACCTTTGCTGCCGGATCAGGTAGGGGACGGCTGCTAGTGCGGCGCGCACCATCAAGGTGGTGTCCACGCCGCCGTTTCCTAGCTGCCCGGACGCGTGATGGTACACGGCGTCCCAGTAGGCGAGGGCTTCGGTGTCCACCGCGTCGTGGAACGGCTTTCCGGCCTGGGTACGTCCGGCTGCTGCGACTCCGGGGTGGACGGCGTACGACTCGTCCCCTTTACCGGTCTTGGCCCGGATAGCGGCGAGCCCCTGGGCGGCTAGCGCGGGCAGCGCCTCGTCCAGTTCCTGTGGCTGGCCGTCGCGGCCGAGCCGGTTCCACAGGTCGGCCCAGTTGTTGTCGAGGGTGGCCCGTTCGCGGTCTGGTTCCTCTAGACAGCACAAGAACCAGAACAGGTCCCGCTCGGCCGGCGTTAGCGTGTCGGTGACGGTATTGGTCCAGATGGCGAGGATGTGCAAGTAGTCGTCGGTGGTCGCGGCCGTCGCCCCGGTGGTGAAGAATCCTTCCGGCAGGCCGCCCCGCGCCAGCCAGGCCTGCCCGCCAGCCTCCACCAGTTGGGCGAGCCGCTCCGGGTTCGATGCCTGCCCGTCGGCGAGCTCGAGCAGCTTCGGGTGTCCCTGCGTGACGTCCAGCGTCTGGCGCGCGAGTCGTCGGGCCACGTGGCTTTTGATCCCCGGCGTCGCGCCGTCGATCATGGCGCGGAGGTGGGGGAGCTCGCGTGCTAGCAGCAGCGCTTCGTCGGCTGACAGCGCGTCCACCGCCTCGACCTGCAGCCCCGTGACCCCTACGGGTGCGCGGCGGCTGGTCAGGATCACCCGGCCCACCCCGGTGTGCGCGGTCAGCGCGGTGACCACCTGCCCCCAGGGGTCGTCGCGCCATTGGCCGCCGGCGGTGAGCAGCGACTCGGCGTTATCGATGACGATCAGCACCCGGCGCTGCTCCAGCAGCTCAGTCAGCCGGGGCAGGAACCCTGACAGCTGGCCGGGGCCGGCAAGCGCATCGGCCAGCTGGAAGCCGTCCAGGTGGCGTTCCAGGGCGAGCGCGAAGCCGGTCAGCGCCCCCGTGATGTCCATGCCCTCATCGGGTGCTTTGTACCAGACGAGCCGGTCGAAGGTGTGCTCCTGCCCGTAGGCGAGCTCCAGCGCGCACGCGGTCTTCCCGCCGCCGGGCATCCCGTACAGCAGCACGCCGGCGATCCCGCTCCGGGCCGCGAGCACGGCACTGGCCCTGGCCATCACCCCGGTGCGCCCCACGAAGCGTTCCGGCGGCGGCGGGAACCCCGCCATGTTCAGCCCGGCAGCGTCGTAATTCTCCCGCCGGTCACTATCCGGGGCGGTGACCCGCAGGTCCGCCGCCCGCCCGCCGAACAGCGCGGGCGTCGCGGCGGACAGCGCCGGGTAGCTCGTCCCGGCCAGCAATTGCCGCAGCGTCATCCCGAGGGCGCGCGGCAGTGGCTGTCCCTGCCCGATCAGCAGGTCGTACAACTTTCCGGTCAGCGCCAGCGCGAATTCGTCGACCACGGGGTACCGCATCGCCAGCACCGCGCACCCCAGGCGCGAGGCCAACTCGGTCGCCATCGCTCCAGCGGCGGGTCCGCCGTCCGCGAGATGCCGGGACCGTTCGGGATCGCCTTCTTGTGCTCTTTGGCCTGGAGCCGGCAGGCCGAGCAGGCGGCGTTGCTCCGCGGTGGTCATTGCCGCCGACCAGCACGCGGCGACCGTGACCAGCTTGACGCGTTCCCGTGCTGGGTCGAGCAGGCCGGCCAACTCCGCCGCGCTTACCCGGTCCTGCCTCCCTGCCGCGGTCTCCAGCAGCAGCTCGCCGGGCCTGCCGTGCCCTGAGACATGGATGACGTCCCAGCCTTCGGCTTCTTCGAGCACGTCCCGCAGCCGCTCACGAGTCACCCCGTACTGGAGCACCCGCACGTCCGCCGCCTTCCCGCTGGCGGCGATTCCCTGGATGAGCCGCACGAGCGAGTTCCGCTCGCGGCGGAGGTTCAGTGACCTCCCGCCTTCCGGCAGGCTGAAAAGTCCGAGCACCCGCAGCCGCTCGCCGACCGGGAGAACGTCCCCGTCCTCCCGTCCGGCTTGCATCACGAGCGTAACGTCCTGTGCTGACAGCGGCCTGCCGCCCGCGTGGGCGAGCTCCAGCGGCCGGAACAGCAGCGCTTGCGCCGCCTCGGGCACCACCACTCGCACGGTGGCCGGGCGATCCCGCGCAAGCGCGCCCGCGATCGGCCCCAGAACCTCCGACCCGATCCACGCGCCGACCTCGGCGACGATCCGCGCCTCTTCCTCGCGTCGCCGGTCCGGCGGCGCGTGCCACGACAGGTAACCCAGCAGGTCCGCGAACGCCTCGTACTGCCAGTGTCCTGGGTCGAGCCGGACCGCATGGTCGGCGACGAACGCACCGGCCCTGTCCGTCAGCACCCACCGCCACCGGGTCAGGTCCCTGAACTCCTGGACCTCCAGCCGTAGTCCCGCCACCTCTGATGCCTCCCGTTAGGAACCCAAAGACCCTATGCGGAACGGCTTCGGCCACCTCTCCAGGGCCACCTTCTCCACTTAGCGGACGCGGTCGCTGATCGCCTCGCTGCCAGCGCTTGAGCCTCAGCCTGAGCGATGAGGCCCTGGAGCGTTCGCTCGGCGGTCTCGGAGTCGGGGGAGATCTCGTCGATCAGGCGGGTTAGGTCCGTGCCGGGAATATCGCCGACCTGACGTTCCAGGTCCGCCAGGTCCGTCGGCGGGATAGCGGCGGTGTCGAATTCGTATAGGTCGGCGGCGGCTGAATCGACCGAATCGCCGTTGTCCTCGATACTGGCGAACGCGCTGATGAGAGCGGACGCGAGGTGGCAGGCGAGGGCAAGGGCGGGTTGACGGTCATGGCGGTGGAGGTAGGTACCGAGGTTGTGGTAACTGGCCGCGATTCCAATCACGTCCCCGGCGAGGTACTTGTAGCGGAGCGCGTCGCGTTCGAGGCGAGTCGTGGCGTCGCCGTGGCCGCGTGCGTCCTCGGTGTGGGCAAGGGCGGTAAGCGTCCTGCCGAGTGTTCCATAGTCGCGGGCGTCCTGGAATACCTGGCGGCAGTCGAGTAGCAGTTCCAGCGCATCGTCAGCACGGCCGAGCATGAGCAGCGGCCCGTAGTCGTTGAACCTTGCCCGGGCGATCTCGGTGGCCAGGGCGCGGCGGTCACGCATACTGTCGATGACCTCGGCGTTCAGGCCGAGCGCAGTGCGCCAGCGGCCGAGCTGGCGAGCCGCGTCGCGGTCGGTGTCGAGCAGCTTCTCGCGGACATGCCAAGCCGCTACGTTCTCGTCGGGTCCGGATGTGGCGTGCAGTGCCCGCATGCGGTGGCGAAGCCGCTTTACCTCACCGGGGACCCGTTTGGCCTGTCCCATCGCGTTCAGCACTCCCAGCCGCTGGACCTCGACCAGAAGCTGGGTCCACGGTCCCGCGTCGGCCTGCCGTGTGTAGCCGATCGCCTGGCCGGTGAGGGTGAGAGCCTCGGCTAGCCTCCCGCTGCTGACGTACTGGTTGACCAGTTGCGTAGCGGCTGCCGACGCTACCTGGTATTCACCGCGGGCCACGGCGGCGTCTAGGTAAGCGCGCAGCCGGGCATTCGCGGTGGCGGGGGCGATCACCTCCAGTACACGGGCGAGCACACCTGCATGGCGCGGGTCGTGGCTGGCGATCTGCTGGATGGCTGGCAGCAGCGCCGCCGCGTTCTGCCGGGACGGCTCCGTGCTGAGCGCCCGCTCCAGCATGTTGGCGGCGTCCCTCCACCGCTGCTGACGGATCAGGTAGGGGACGGCCGCCAGCCCGGCGCGGACCAGCAGCCCGGTGTGCACGCTACCGTCACCCGCTAGCCCAAACGCGTGCTGGTACACATCGTCCCAGTAGGCGAAGGTTTCTGCGTCCACCGCGTCCTGGAACGGCTTCCCGGCCTGGGTACGTCCGGTCGCCGCGACTCCGGGATGGATCAAGTACGACTCGTAATCACCGTCGGTTGGCGCGCGGACGGCGGCGAGGCTCTGGGCGCCCAGCGCGGACAGCGCCTGGTCCAATCCGGGTGGCTGGCCGTCGTGGCCGAGCTGGCTCCATAGGTCGGCCCAGTTTCCGTTGAGGACGGGCCGTTCCCGGTCCGGTTCTTCCAGACAGCACAGGAACCAGAACAGGTCTCGCTCGCCGGCTGGCAAAGTATCGCTAACCGACCGAGTCCAGGCGGCGAGGACGTGCAGGTAGTCCTCACCAGAAGCGGTTCCTTCCCCGGTGGTGAAAAACCCGGCCGGCACGCCGCCCTGCCGCCGCCAGGCTTGGTCGCCCGCATCAAGCAGCCCGGCGAGTCGTTCGGGGTGCGCAGCCTGGCCTTCGGCCAGTTCAAGCAGCTTCGGGTGTCCTTGCGCGATGTCTAGCGCCCGGCGCGTGAGTTGCCGTCCTGTGAGGCGGTCGATCCCAGGTGTCTGGCCGAGCTTGAGTGCGTTCAGGTTGGAGAGTTCACTGGCCAGCAGCAGCGTCTCGTCCGCTGACAGCGCGTCCACGCCTTCCACCCGCAGTGCCGTTGTGTCCCCGGGGGCGCGGCGGCTCGTCAGCACCACCCTGCCCGCCCCGGAGTGGCCGCACAGTGCTCCGATCACCCGGCCCCATCGCTCGTCGTGCCAGAGACCGTTGTGGCTGATCAGCGACTCGGCGTTGTCGATGACAAGGAGCAGCCGGTGCTGTGCCATCTCCTTGGTGAGCTGGGGCAGGAACGCGGTCAGCTGGTCGTTGTCGATGAGCACGTGGGCCATCTGGAAGGCAGCAAGGTACCGCTCCAGCGTGAGGGCGAAGTCGGTCAGCGCGCTCGTGATGTCCATGCCCTCGTCGGGCGCCTTGTACCAGATGAGCTGGTCGAAGGCGTGTTCCTGGGTGTAGGCGAGTTCCAGTGCGCAGGCGGTCTTGCCGCCACCGGGCATCCCGTGCAGCAGCACGCCTGGTACCCCGCTCTTGGCGGCTAGCGCGGCGCTCGCGCGCGTCATCACGCCGGTGCGCCCGATGAACCTACCGGGTTGCGGCGGGAACCCGGCCATCTTCGGGTTGCGTGCGTCATCCGCTGCACCGGCGCTATCCGGAGCGGCAAGTCGCAGGTCCACGGCTCTTCGACCGAACAAGGCGGGCGTTGCCGCCGATAGCGCCGGGAACACTGGGCCATCCCCTGCAGTGCCATCCGACCGGGACGCGAGTTCGCGCAACGTCATCCCGACCGCCTCTGGCAGCGGCTGGCCCCCGTCTGCGAGCAACGTATATAGCTTCCAGCCCAGTGCGATCGCGAACTCGTCGTTCACCTGGTAGCGCATCGCCAGCACCGCGCAATTGAGCCGCCGGGCCAGTTCGGTCGCGAACGATCCCGAAGCCGGCTTGGCGCCACGAGGACCAGCGGTTCGTCGAGGGGCGGGTTCGTCCGGCAGCGGCAGACCAAGCAGCCGTCGCTGTGATGCCACGGCCAGGGCCGCCGACCCGCATGCCGAGATCGTCACGAGCTTGAGCCGCCCGCGAGCCGAGTCCAGCAGCTCCGCCAATTGCGGTGCGGTCACCTGGTCTGGCTTGCCCTCGTCTGTCTCCAGCAGGAGCTGCCCCGGAGATCCGTGCCCGGAGACGTGGACGACGTCCCACCCTCATCGTCTGCCAGCGCGTCCCGCAGCCGGTCGCGGGTTACCCCGTACTGGAGCACCCGGATATCCGCCGCCTTCCCGTGGGCGGCGATCCTCTCTATCAACTGGACCAGGGAGTACCGCTCGCGCCGGAGGTTCAGCGCCTGTCCACCCTCCGGCAGGCTGAACAATCCCAGTACCCGCAGCCGTTCGCCGACCCGGGAGACGCCGCGCTCGTCGGGTCCCGTCTCCATGACGAAGGTGACATTCTGCACCGCCAGCGGCTTCCCTCCGACGTGCCCCAGTTCGAGCGGCCGGGCGAGCAGTTTCTCCGCCCTTTCCGGCACCGTGACCCGGACGGTGGCCGGGCGAGCCTGCACCAGCGCGGCGGCGATCGGCCCGAGCACCTCCGACCGTATCCACTCGCCGACGGCGGAGACGATCCGCGTTTCCTCCTCGGCCTGCCGGTCTGGCGCGACATTCCATGACAAGTACCCCATTAGGTCCGCGAACGCCTCGAACTGCCAGGACGAGGCATCCAGCCGCACCTCATGGTCGACGACGAACGCCCCGGAATCGTCAGCGAGCACCCACCGCCACCGGGTGAGATCGACGAACTCAACCGCCTCCAGCCGCAGTGTCGCCACTGCCAGCCCCTTTCGGTGCGGTTACCCTGGACCGTTACCGGTGGCGATGAAGAACAGCACCGCTCCCGCGACCACGAGCGCCCCGCCACAGAGAGTGCACCAGCGCGACCGGTCCAGTGCCTTCTTGACCGGCCAGGCGTGTCCCAGCGGCAGCAGTTGCCTGACGTACGGGGCGGCCCGCTCTGCGTTCCGCCGCGCACGGGCGAGGTCGGCCTCGATCCTGGCCCGCTGCTTGGGGCCGTTTGCCGCCTTGAGCTTCCGGGCCAGGTCGACCGCGACGGCACGGTGCAGCAGCAGGCCGTTGACTGACGTGGCGGCCACGCCGAAGAACTGCTCTGGCTCTGCGTCGAGCTGCCTGCGCAGCCCCTTCAGGGCACGGGACCGGAGTGTGGCGGGCGTTGTCAGCCTGGGGGCCAGTACCTGGCTGGTCGTCGAGATCGCCAGCCCGATCCCGATTACCGCGAGTACCAGCCCGGCGCCGGCGAGGAGCGCGTGCGACGTGCCGTGCACGTGGCCGACCGCCACAAGAGGGCCGCCGCTGATGAGCACCGCCCCGACTGCGCCGGCCGTCGCGAGCGTCCACTTGGCTGTGCTGCGCAGGTCATCGACCGCGTCCAGCGGCGATGGCAGCGACCCGGGCGTGACGCTGGCCTCAGGCTGCGCCGGAGTCCCGCTCGGGGGAGGGGTCATCGGGGGGCGTTCCGCATCAGCCAGTTCGGGTCGTCGTCGGGGCCGTCGGGCATGTCCTCGAACTGCACCCAGGCAGTTCCGTCCCACGCGAGCAGCCCGTCGGCGTCGCTGTACTCGGTCTGCCCGAACCGGGTTCCGTCCGGTGGCTTAGGAGTGGTCATGCCCGAAGTATGGCACCTGTGAGTGCCGAAAAACTGCGCCACCTGGGCTGATGCTTTGCGGGACGCCCGTCGGCGCGGTGGCGCGAACGATACCTGGCGGGCAGGTCTGGTTCGGGCTGGCGTGCGATGATCTTTGGCTTGTGGGCTTGAAGCTGATGTTCCTCGTTGTGTCCCGTGTCGCGTCTGTGCTGGGCTTGTCACGGCTGGAGGCGTGGTGGAAGGACGTTGAGATCCTGATGTTGCGCCATCAGCTCGTGGTGGCCCTGCGCGAGCGGCCTTGCGTTCATTCGCGGTTGACGCCCCGCCCCGCCCCGACACCCCGATTCCGGTCCCGCCGGCGCCCGCGAACAGTGCCAGCGTGGTACGCGGGATAGTCCAGCCCGGTCACCTGGTGGCCCTGCCGCGCCAGCCGCAGCAGCTGGGTGCCCTGGCCGCACCCGACGTCCAGGATGCGGGCAGGCCGCGCGGCGGGCAGGTGCGCGGCCAGCTGCCGGGCCACTAATTCCTGGCGGACCATCTGGCGGAGCGTCCCCAGGCCGGCCTGCTACCGCTGCTCTCCCGCGTCAAACCCGGAGCTCAATCGTTCCTCCCGCTGCCTGGTTCCCGATGGCCACGGAAGCTTACGCGGCCGCGTCCTGCTGGCAAGATGACGTCATGGACTACCACCTCGCGCAGGTCAACATCGGGCGCATGCTCGCGCCGCTGGACAGCCCTGGGCTGGCCGGCTTCGTGGCCGAGCTGGAGCCCCTGAACGCCCTGGCCGACGCCGCGCCGGGCTTTGTCTGGCGGCTGCAGACCGAGGACGGCAACGCCACCAGCGTGCGCGCCTTCGAATGGGACGAGGCCGGCAGCGCCGGGGTGCTGGTGAACATGTCGGTGTGGGAGTCGGTGGAGGCGCTGGCCGCCTTCGTGTACTCCGGCCCGCACCTGGCCGTGCTGCGCCGCCGCCGGGAGTGGTTCGAGCGGATGCGCGAGTCCTACTCGGCGCTGTGGTGGGTCCCGGCCGGCGTCCGGCCCGCCGTGGCCGACGCCGAGGACCGGATCCGGCTGCTGCGCGCGCACGGCCCGACCCCGGCGGCCTTCACCCTGCGCCAGTCCTTCCCGCCGCCGGGCGCCGCCGACGCCCGCCCGCGCCAGGCTCCCGACGACTGGATGTGCCCGGCCTAGTTCATGTCCGGTTTGCGCCAGTCGGTGTCCGGGCCCGGCCAGTCGGTTGGCGGGACCACTAGGGCGAGCCGTACCATATCGACGCGTCCGGGCCTGCCTTCGACGCGTTCCGCCGCGCCTGCGCGGACACGTGGGGCTGCGCTCCGGTCGAGGCAGGTAGCGGCGGAGGGTCATGACGGCGGGCACATGGCCGGGTCCTGACCGGAGGCTGCGGCCCGCGTCGGTGAGACCGCTAGGCGGGGCTGATGCGGCGGCCGGTAATGTGGGTGGGGATGATGCGGACGAACAGCTCCCGGTCTCCGGCGGGCCACGGCTCGACGCCCGCCTCGATGGCGGCATCGCGCTCGGCCTCGGACACGTGGTGGGCCGGACCCTGGATCAGCACGCTCCAGCCCTGCCGCCCGGGCGTGTCGATTTCGTCGATCTCGAAGGCGACCTTGTACTCGCCGCCCGCGATCCCGGTCTGCAGATCCTCATCGAGCGCGCCGTGCCGGGCGGTCCGGAACACGATGGCCCCGTCATGCCACTGGTAGTTCACCGGCAGGACGGCCGGGCCGAACCTGCTCTCGTAGGCGATCCGGCCGATTCCGCCGTGCGCTATCAGCTGCAGGCTCTCGGCCTCGTCGAGTTCGGTGATCGTGCGGTCAGTCATGGCTGGTCCTTCCCGAGTGCGGGCCTGGTCGCCTCCCAACGACCTTAGCTGCCCATGTCAGCACCGTGAAATTCCGTCCGTCCGGAATCGCTATGACCTTCAACCCGGCTCGATACGGACCTTCGGCCCTGCCCTGGTCCGGCGCGCGCGGCTGAGGCTAGGAGCGGAACCTGGCGATAGGTGGAGGCAGCCATGCGAGCCCTCGTGTACCACGGCCCCGGCCGCAAGGCATGGGGCGTGCGGCAATAAGGAAACAGGAGTAACAACGATGAGAACCACGGTCGAGGAAGTCATGACCACTCGCGTGATCTGGGTCAAGCGGGACGCGCCGTTCAAGGGGATCGTCGCCGCCCTCCGGGAGCACCGGGTCAGCGCGTTTCCGGTCCTGGACGACCAGGGGAAGGTCATCGGCGTGGTCTCCGAGGCCGACATGCTGATCAAGGAAGCCCTGGCGGGCGGGTATGACGGCATGCCGGGAATGATCACCGGCCTGCTGCGGCACAAGGAGCAGGAAAAGGCGCGCGGGATAACGGCGGGCGACCTGATGACCAGGCCGGCGGTGACCGTCGGCGCCGAGGACACGGTGCAGGACGCCGCCCGCATCATGTGCAGGCACAAGGTCAGGAGGCTCCCCGTGATCGACGCGGACGGCCACCTGGTCGGAATCGTCAGCCGCACCAACGTCCTTTCCGTCTTTAACCGCTCGGACGAGGAAATCCGCAAGGAAGTCACCGGCGACGTGATCCTCGATGGGTTTCTCACCGACCCGGACACCTTCACGGTGGCGGTCAAGGACGGCGTGGTGACGTTGACCGGCGTACCTGAGAACAACGAGTTCGGTCACGAGATTGTCCGCCGGGTCCGGCACGTGCAGGGGGTGGTGGCCGTCCGCGATCGCCTCAGCTACCTGGCCGCCGAGTATTCCGCTCCCCTCCGCGCCCGGTCCAGCTTCCCGCTCGACTAAAAAGGAGACGATGACGATGAAGACGAGCGTCAGGGACATCATGACCACCCAGGTGGTGGCGGTTAAGCGCGGCGCGTCGTTCAAGGAGATGGCGGCCAGGCTCCGCCAGGACCGGGTGAGCGCCTTTCCCGTCGTCGACGACGACGGGAAGGTGATCGGGGTCGTCTCCGAGGCCGACATGCTGGCCAAGGAAGTCCTGAACGGCGATCACCTGGGCACGCTCACCGCCATGCTGCACCGCCGGGAGCAGGAGAAGGCCGACGGCCTGACCGCGGGCGACCTGATGACTCACCCGGCGGTCACCGTCGCGCCCGGCGACTCGGTCGAGCACGCCGCCCGGCTGATGTACACCCTCCAGGTCAAGCGGCTCCCCGTCGTGGACCCCGGCGGCAAGCTGGTCGGGATCATCAGCCGGACCGACGTGCTGGCGGTCTTCGACCGCCCCGATGAGGAGATCCGTCAGGAGATCACCGACAACGTGATCTTGAATGACTTCCTCGAAGATCCGGGCAAGTTCTCTGTGACCGTCCAGGCGGGCGTGGTGACCCTGGAGGGAAGCCCGGAAACCGCCGCGCTCGGCCACGACATCGTGCGCAAGATCCGGCACGTCCAGGGCGTCGTCGCCGTCCGCGACCGGCTCAGCTACCCCGACACGTATCCCATCGTCGCCAGGCCGCTTTTCTGACCATTGACAACGGCGCGGGCGGTACCGGCCGGCTGAGTTCGGGGACTTCACCGGGGGACGAAGGACCCGGCCGCCGGGGACCTCGGCCCGGTGCGCCGGGGACCCTCGCCGGACGACCATGGAGCCAGCCGCGACGGGAGCCAGCCGCGACGGACAGGGAGACTGGCATGAGCATGACGCGGGAGGCCGGCCACGTGTACGCCCTGCTGGCCGACGGAACCACGGTCGAGATCCGCCCGGCCACCCCGGATGACGTCGATGCGGTCCAGGCCATGCATGAGGCGATGTCCCGAGACCATGCCTACATGCGGTTCTTCAACTTCAGCCCGCAGGCCGGCGGCATCGAAGCGCACCGGATCTGCCGGGACCCCTCGCCGGACCAGGTGGCGCTGCTGGCGCTGTCGGGCGGTGAGGTGGTCGGCTGCGCCAGCTACACCGTCCCCCGTCAGCCAGGAGAATCCGAACGAACCGCCGGTTCCCGGCCCAGCACGGCTCCAAGCACGGCGGAGGTCGCGTTCGCGGTGGCCGACCACATGCACCACCGGGGCATCGCCACGCTGCTGCTCGAGCATCTGGTCTCGCGGGCCCGCAGCCAGCAGATCACCACGTTCACCGCGCAGACGCTGACCGGGAACCGGGCCATGCTGAACGTGTTCGCCGACGTCGGCCTGCCCGTGGACCGTCATGATGAAGCCGGGGTCTATGAGATGACATTTCCGCTGACCGGCGATGCTCTGCCCGCCGGTGACGGCGGGACCGCCCTGGACGGCTACCTGGACGCGGTGGCCGAACGCGAGCGCCGCGCGGACATCGCCAGCCTGCGCCACGTGCTCGCGCCCGAGTCCGTGGCGGTGATCGGGGCCGGCCGGAGCAAAGGCGCCGCGGGCCGCGCCATCCTGGACAACATCCGGGCCGGCGGGTACGCAGGCCGCCTGTACGCGGTGAACCCGCGGGCCCGCCAGATCGGCGGTGAGCGATGCCTGGCCTCAGCCCTGGACCTGCCCGAGCCGGCCGATCTGGCG
>OCZT010005027.1_pt1 | contig 13246 bp, 8 predicted proteins | sample 1539031 | NCBI WGS metagenome assembly OCZT01 (sample SAMEA3539308, study PRJEB22396) | soil metagenome | biome: tundra; feature: field; material: soil | place: USA | collected 2010-05 | depth 0.15 m | reverse complement strand
AGCCCCACCATGGTTTTGAAGACCAGGAGCGCCACCAGGTCGCCTTACGCCTCCAGGGAAACAAAGCGCGCTGTTTGCGGAAACTACCGCGAGAATCTGCTTCGACATTCAATACGCGCGTCACGTCAGGTGCAGTTATGAAGGAATTGCGCGACGATTTCAATGTGAATCTAAGTCGGTACGATTTGCAGAGGGCCTGAACCTATTTCGCGACGGCTTTGACCTTGGCGTCCAGTTCATCCAGGTCGAACCCTTCAGCCGTCACGCGATGGGCCTTGTCGGTCAGAATGAGCCACGGCAAGGCACCAGCGCCCCAACTGGCGCGGGCTTTCTCGGATTCGTCTTTGAGGCAGCCGACCGGGAATGGCAAGGCGGCCTCTTGTTTCCAGGCTTTAAAGGCATCGTCCGCCATAGTGCCCGTGTGGACTACTACCACCGCCACGCCCTTCTCTTTGAGCGCGGCGGCCTGCTCACTCAGGAGCCGAAGGGTACGCCGGGAGGGGCGTTGTTCGGCATCGATCAGCACCGCCAGCAACGGCTGGTCCGCCGGGGCATCAGCCGGCGTCAAACCGAGCGGTGCGAGGTCGGGTAAGGGTCTGCCTTTGAGGCTGGCAGTCAAGGGAGACGCCCTGCGCATGCCGGGCCGCGCACTGAGCCGAATCACAATATTGGTGTCGCCCCCTTCAGTGTTCACGTTGGCGTAACCACCGCCCTGGCTGTTGCAGGAAAGCTGGATGGGGCCGGCGCAGACTTTGTTCATGGAGAACCGCCCTTTGGCATCAGTCTGGGCATTCAGGTTGGGCTGCCTATTACCGTAGGAATAGATGGAAGCTCGCACGACAGGTTTGTCGTTGTCGTCCAGCACAATGCCGGCGATGCGCTGGTCGGCTGGCATCAATTGGAAGGGCTCAAGCTCGACGCGGTTGGTGGCGGTATCCGAAGGTTCTACGTTCCGCTGCTCCTGGCCGAAGCCTCTAGCCGAGGTGTTGATGCCATACTGGCGGCCCGGCGGAAGTCCTTTGATCTCAAAACGGCCCGCGGCGTCGGCGCGAACTGGAGACCCGAGGAAACCAGCCATGTGCTCGGTGTGGAACAACGCGCGCGCTTCGGCGTTGGTGATGGCCGTGCCGGCAAGGTCGGTGATGCGGCCGACGAGGACCAACGCCGGTTCTAGCCGCACGCTGGCATTGGTGGCGCCTTCGTCAAGTTCAAGCACTGTCGCTAGATTGCGTGCCAAGTCCCGGGCCACCACTGTCGGCTGCGTCGCCCCTGCCGGGCCGAATTGGTTGGGATCGAATGTCAGCGTGAATCGACCTTCGTCATCCGTCTGCTTCTCAACTGGCGAGAACGAGGGATAGAGAGTGACTTGCACTTTGGGCGCGGGCTTGCCGTCCGCGTAGGTGACCGTGCCGGTGATCTTGGAAGCAGTTCGTGCAGCCGCGTAAGATTCGCTGACGCCGAGTTGGAGGGTGATGTTGGTGTCGCCGCCCTCGACAGTGACGCTGCCGTAGCCGCCGTTTGGCACGTTGGCATTGAGCTGAATCGGCCCGGAGCAGACCTGTTCGAAGGAGAATCGTCCTTTGGCGTCGGACTTGCCGTTTACGTTGGGCTGCCCATCTCCGTAACCGTAAATGCTGGCATTGGCGACCGGCTTGTCGTTGGGGTCGAGAACGACGCCGGCGATGCGCTGGTCGGCCAACGCCAACTCACAAGGCTCCAATTCAATGCGCCGGCTCTCGACGTCCTGAGACACGTTGCGAGTGACGCGCCCGTAGCCTTTGGCCGATACGCTCACGCCATAGCGCCGGCCGGGCGGCAGCGCCTTGATCTCGAATCGGCCTTCGGCATCCGCAGGGATTGGCTTCTCCATGGAAGAGCCCATGCGCGCGCTCCAGAACATCACATCCGCTTCGGCATTGGTGATGGCTTTGCCCTTGCCGTGTGTCGCGCGGCCAGTCAGCGTGAGGCCCGGTTCCAGACGCAGGTCGAGGTTAGTGGTTCCTTCGTCAATGGCCTGCGCGAGGGCCAGATTACGTTTTAAGTCCCTCGCCACGAGAAACAGCTCGAAGTTCGGGTCATTATAGTTCTGCGGGTTCCAGGGCAGCACAAAACGGCCGTTGCTGTCCGAGGTAACCGCCTTGGAATTGGCGCGCCACCCCGGCCAGAGCAGCAGGTCCACCCCGGCCAATGGCGCGCCCGCGCTGTCTCGCACGATGCCCCTCAACCTGGGCGAGGAGGTTAGTTCAACCTCAAGCGGATTTGTCGCGCTCGGGTCGAGGTCCACGGCTGCCTGTCGAGAACCGAACCCTTCCTTTGTCACAGAGACTGAAACAGTGGTAGCACGACCTATAGGATAGCGGATCACGGCTTCACCCTTAGCGGAGGTAAGGAGCGGGATGGCGATCACAGTGACCTCGTCCACCCCCATCGTAGGCTCCGCCAGAGCGTCGGAAACCGGCTTGCCCGAGCCGCGCTCGGTCACGTGGATGGTCAGCGTGCCGTCGAAGTGGCGTTCGGGCCCTTCGGCAGGCACCGGCGGCGTAACCGGGCGGCTGGGATCATGGTTAGCCACGGTTGCGGCGATCAGATCATACGCGGCGAGTCGCTTGGTTGAGAGGACGTCCATCGCCGTCACCGCTTTCTCGGGGTGCGGATTGATCAGCATGGTCTTGAACAGCCGCAAGGTCGATTTGATGCGCGGGACGCCGGGAGCACGCCAGCCGATCTTCGCGTTGGGGTCCGTGAGCAGTTCCTTTTCCTCGGAGGGCATCCGGTGCCAGTCACGAACCTGCCCGCCGAAGAGGATTGGGAAATCGTACTTGGTACCATCGGCGTAGTTGAGCCGGATAAAGGCGATCTGCTGGCCTTCGACATCCGCCCATTGCGTCACATGGAGCAGGTGTAGTTCCTCGAACGGGCGCCCGATTTGGATGCCGATGAAGTCAGGATAGGTGTTGGTGCCGCCCCGTGCTTCCGGGCCCATCTTCTTGCCATAGACGCACCCGCGCCCCTCAATCTGGAAAGGCACGCCATCGAACACCTGCCGGCCAACGACCGTTTGCCAATTGGCATTGGTCTTGTCGTTGGTGATGAACTTCTCCTTTTGGAACTTGGACAGGTCGAGGATGAGCGGTTCCGTGTTTTTGCTTTCGCCGGAAGGCGCCGCCGCCGCGCCGACGGACTGCGCGGTGACGGCGAAAGCCAGCCCAACAACAACACTAAATGTTTCAATTGTTCTCATGATCACCGTCTGGGTAACTACCTTTCAAAAGACTACCCAGCTTGCTGGCGCTTTCGAACAGTCCCGCATGCCCGAAAGAGGGAGCAAGCTCCGTGCTCTCCAAACGCTTCGCGCAATTCGGTCGCGGCTAGACTGCGGTGCGTTCATCCGTGGTTGCTCTAAACGGCTTTACTTGGTCAGGGCCTTCAGTTTCGCATCCAACTCGTCCAAGGCGAAGCCTTCAGCAGCCACACGCCGCTCAGCATCGACGAGGATCAGCCAGGGCAGCGGCTCGACGTCGGAGGCCCACTTGGTTTTGTCCGCCTTTTCTGCCACGCGGCCCACGGGGAAGGCCACGAGGTTGGCGTCTTTCCATTCCCTGAACGACGCGGCAGGCGTGACAGCGGCTTGGAGGCCCAGCACGGTTAGCCCCTTCTCCCGCAGGTCGTCGTACTGCTCGGTCAACTGCTTCACGAAGCGGCGTGAGGGACGTTGTTCGAGGTCGAAGAGGCAGAGCAGTAGCGGCTTGCCGGCTGGGGCGGCCTCGCTGCCCAGCTCGACTGCCGCGAGGTCCGGCAATGGTTTGCCTTTGAGCGACGGCCGCTTGGATACGGGCCGGGAAGAGAAGGATTGGTTCACGCCCAGCCGGATAACCACGTTGGTGTCGCCCGCCTCAGCCCGCGCGTTGCCGTAGGAACGCTGGGAATTGGCGGAGAGTTGTATTGTGCCCTGGCAGACCGCGTCAAATTTGAACCGTCCCTTCTCATCCGTGCGCACCGAGCCTTGCGGCTGGCCCTGGCCGTACATGTATACGTTAACGCGCGCTGCCGGCTTATCCTCCGCATCCACCACCTCGCCGGCCAGCTTGCGATCCGCCACCCGGAGGACACAGGGCTCCAGTTCTATCCGGTTGGTGTCGGCATTTTCCTGGATGCTCTGGTTGGCTGAGCCATAGCCCTTGGCGGTGGCATCCATGCTGTACTTCCGGCCCGGCGGCATGGCGGTCATCTCGAACCGCCCCCGGGCGTCAGTTCGGATGGGTTTATCCTCGAACTGGGAGCCGGAGTTTCCCGACCAGAGAAAGACTTGCACAGTGGCATTGCTCAAGGGTTTGCCATTCACGTCCGCGACCCGGCCCGCGACCACCAGGCCCGATTCCAGCTTGAGATCGAGGGTCTTAGTGCCTTCCTCAATGTCCTGGGCGGCGGCGAGGTTATGCGCCACGTCGCGCGCGATAAGACAAAATGTCGTTCCCGAAGGCCCGATTTGCTGGGGAGCCCAGGACATTTCATAGTGGCCTTGGGCGTCGGTTTTGACTTCGCCCGTGTTGTGGCCCCAGTTGGGGGAAACGGACAATTGCAGGCCGGGCACCACCGCGCCGGAAGGATCGCGCACGACGCCAGTGATCCTGGGCGGCGGGTTTAATTCGATCTCAAGGCGGTTGGTGCGGCCGCTTACCACGGTCGCGGTGCTGCCTTCGGAACGCGCTTTTTCCTGGGTAGCAGCCACGTGGTATTCGCCGGGCGGCAAGCGCAAGAGAGCAATGCCGTTAGTGCCCGATGTGGTGTTGCCGTAATACCCTTCCTTGGAGGCGTTGATGCCGGCGTTCTCAACCGGCTTGCGATCATCCTTCCCGAGCACCATCACTTCCAGGAACCCGCCCCGAGTGGCAGAAACTTTCACGTCCTTCGCGGTCTGACCGAACTCTACGGTGACCGACACCCATTCGGCTACCCACTCCGGGACCAGATTGGTGCCGAAGGTCGCATGAACCTGGTAGGTGCCTGCGGCCAGGTCAGCAATGCGGAACGCGCCGTCGGCGCCGGATTGAGACGGCTCGCGTTCCCGGCCGCCGAAGTATCCCGGTCCAGTGGGCCGGAGCCGCAACTGCATGCCGGTCAACGGTTGGCCGGTTTCCTGGGCTACGACCTTGCCCTCGATGCCGCCGGCGGGCTCGACAACCAGCTTGATGTCCTGCTGGCCGGAACGGCAGCGCATGGTGTCGGGGCTGACGTAGTCCCGTTGCGGCTCACGTAACACCCTGCCCGGTTTGCTGACGGCAAGGTCCGCGGTAGCGTTGGTGGGGAAGCCCTGAATCACGAACTTGCCATCGGCCCCCGTGCGGGCAGAGAAACACTCGCGCGCGGACTTGCCGCTCAGGTAGCCAAACGACATGCGGCCGTTCTCCATCGGCTTTTCCAGGTAGGAGACAGAAACCGACACCTCCGCGTCCGCGACAGGCTTGTCCGCCTCATCCGCCACCACGCCGGCGAGGGTTGTGGGTGGCGTCAGGACAAGGCGCTCGTCGGTGCTGTCCTTGGTGAGATTCCAGTATTGCATCCAGGCAGGCGCCAGGCCGGGCTTGCGGGCGAGCACTACGGTGGTTACCGGCGAAACCTTGAACTCGAATGCGCCATTGGCCTCGGTGGTGACGCGCTGTTTGACCTCCGTGTAAGCGGCGCCGGGGGGCCATTGGCCATCGGCATAGCGGAAACACTCCACGACCACGCCCGCCAGGGGCTTGCCGTCAGCGTCCACGGTGGTGCCGGCGACACGGCAGGTCTTGGCCTCAGCGGCGCCTGTTTGACCCTCGGTAGCTGGCGCCCGCTGGACGATCCGAGTTAATCTCTGGACCGTCTGCGCCGGGCTCGCCGGTGTGAGAAGCCCCAGCGCCAACGTGGCTTCGGTCAATACTGTGAAAGGTTGAAGCATGTTCATGTTATCAAGTGCGACCAGGTTGCTGGCGCTTTCAACCGATGTGGTGCGGCACAAAGCGGGAGCAAGCTCCACGCGCTCCAAACGCTTCGCGTAGTTTGGCTACCGCTCCGCCCTTCGCGTCTTTGCGTCCTGGTTGCTAAGCCTACTTCTCCGCCCGCGTAGTGTCGCTCCCGCCGCGATAGAGCGCCTTAACCTCAGCCTCGCTCAAGCCGTAGCCGTATAGGCGCACATCGTCCATCCAGCCGTTGAAGCATCGCTCGTAGGCGATTGAGTTGCAGCCGATCATCACCGGCGCGCTGTTCTGCGCAATCGGCTTCGCATCCGCCGAGTCTTCCAGCTCGCCGTCCAGATAAAGGGCGGCGCGGCGGCCATCCGAAAGGCCCACCAAGTGGTGCCACTGGCCGTCATCGACTCTTCGCTTCGTAACCAGGCTCACCAGATTCTGGTCACCGCTCTCGACCGAGTCGCCGGTGTTGAAGCTGAACGTGACCAAGCCAGTGTCTTGCTGGCGTTGGAGCCGCCAGGCGGTATCGCCCTTGGTCACAATCGCCTGCCACGTCTTGTTGAACTCGCGCACCTTGACCCAGGCCGCCACAGTCATCCCGTCGCGGAAGTCGAAATCTGGCGCCCGGCCGCAGTTGACGAAGGTCGTCTTGCCGTCGAATTCCAACGCGCCGCCGATGCGGCCCTGGTCCGGCGCCCACTTCACCCGACCGGTTACGTTGCCGGCGAACTCGTGCCCGGTGGCATCTTCGGCTTTCGCGCCCTTGGTTTCGTCGAGCTTCCACCACGCCGCCAGCCCGCTGGTCCCGAAACGCGCTATGCGCCCGGTCACCACGCGTCCGTCAGCCTGCGCTTCGTCCACGCGCCAGAAGTAGGTGGCGTCCGATTTCAACTGCGGAGCGTCCAACCGCGTCGTCTTGGTCGTGCCGACCAGGGCGAGATTGTCGGCGGCCGTGCCCAGGTAAACCCGGTGCTCCGCAGCTCCCTGCCCCGCGACCCAATCCAGCGCGGGCTTGCTAATGCCAATCCCGGTGGCGCCGTCTTCGGGCGTTCGCGGTCCAGCCTGTGCTCCCATCGCCTGATGGAACACAACCTTGCTCAAACCCACGCTACCTTTGTCGTTCCAAGGCACGATGTTTTCGAGCCGGACCTTGCGCACCGTTGCGCCCTTGAGCTTCAACTGAATCGGCTCGTCATAATCGGCGTTACCTTCTGCCTCGGCGAACTCAACCCCGCGCAGCATCGTCTCCCAGGTCGTCCCATCGGGTGACACGGCTACATCGGCCTTGCGCACGCCGTCGCCCGTCTGCCATTCGGCGTTATAATTCCACACCTCGATGGCCCCCAGCGCCACCGGTTCAGGCAGCTCGAACTCAAGGGTGAGATTCGTGGAGCAAGGGCCGCGCCACATGTTCTTCGCGGCGGTGTCCTGCTCCAGCAAACCGTCCTTGTCCCAGTCGCGCAAGCCGGCGTGGTTGATGAGCGCCGCCAGGCCCGCTTCGTTGCCCGCCGGGCCCAGACGCGCGGTTTCAACGCGCACCTTGGGACCCAGCTCAGGCGCCTTGCGGCCATTGGCCTTGAGCATCAACTGGCGTGTCAGCACCTGGAACGGGCTGGCAAAACCGATGGTTGCAATGATAGGACGTTTGACCGTTTTGGGCTCTCGCCATGAGAGCGAACATACGCCACCTCACCCAAACTCGAAGGTATTGGTGTAGCGGTATGTGCCGTCCAGGCTGGTCAGGGTCAGCCGCGGCCCGCGTGGCCGCTGGTTGCCTTTCATGATCTGCAGGGTCTCGCCGTACCGGCCCTGAAAGCGGAGACTGAACATGAGTTGTTTGGTTACGTCTCGGGATCCGGGCCGCGTCTGCGGCTCCTGCGCCTCCATCACCGCCCGCATCGGCTCCCCGACTTCCAGCGACACCGGTTTAGCCTCGGCAACCTCGAACCGGGCGGAATCATTGAAATTGTAGGCACTCAACTCCCAGGCCGCCCCTTTCTCGTCCTTGCGCTCAATCTTCCACTCCTGGATGCGGTACTTGCCGACCGGCAGCGAGAACTCCCCTTTCACCGGCTTGCGCACGAAATGGCCGTTCTCACCGAAGGCCACGAATTCGTTGATCGTCTCCGGCACGCGCACCTGGCCCAGCACGACATTCTCCGCCTTCTGCAGTTTGATGAATGCCCCGTCGCGGGCCACCTCGATTTGGTAAAACTGTCCGTCCACCTCGATCATCTTGCCCAGGTAGCGCTCGCCGACCTTGTCGCCCTCGATCGTCACGCAGTCGGAGTCGCCCATGTCCGCCGCCCGGTCATTAAATGTGCCGTTGACGTTCCCATCGATCAGCTCGATCTGTCGCTTCTTGCCCCCGATATCGACCTTGCCGGCGTAGTATCCCCCGGAGGAGCACATTAGATTGGCGTCGCCAGCGTCATATTGCATGAACCGTAATACAAGGTGATAAGTGATTGGTCCGTCTTCGCCTTTGAACACCACGCGCACCGGCTCGAAATACGCGCTGTATTGGTCGCTGCGGGTGGTGCCCACCGGCGACTTGTCATCCAGCCGACCGTTGCCGTTGGAATCAAAATAGACGCGGTCATACAGCCCCGACTTCTTCGTGCGGTCCAGGGCCAGCCACCGGCCCGCCGGGTCAAGCGGCGTGGTCCAGTGCGCGAAATAGGGCTGCCCATTGAACTTGGGCAACTTCACATTTGGCGGGGGATTCGTTGTAAGGTCCAAGCTCCGATAGCCCCGTCCCTCGGTGTTCACATGGTAATCCAGCCACTGCTCCTTTTGTGCCCGGGCGGTTGTCGCCAGCGCTATCGCCGCCACGGCGGCCCACTCCACCATCCTCGTAAATTGCTTCATAAAACGCGCCATTCAATTAACTCCAAGGTGTTTCCAGCATCCTGAACCCACCATCGGCAAAACCCGCTAGCCAACGCGCACCAACCTTCATCCGTCTTGTTATGACCGGTCCAATCCTGCTGCTATTCCATCTTCCGCCACTATTGCCAACCCCGTTCATCCGCATTTGTTTCGCTTCCGGGCTTTAAACTACGGTTCAGCTTCAGGCCGCCGCAGCCGCGGCCGGGATTGGCGATGGGATCACTGGCGGTGCCGCCGCGACGCCCAGGAGCAACAACCCCTTCAGCCGCTCCCGGTAAAACCCGTTGATAAAGGACAGCACGAGGAAGGGGAGCAGCACGCCAAATATGATCCCCGCCGCCACCGGCACGCTGATGAGAAACTGCAGCACCGGAACATTCCCGCCACTGGCAATCATCGCAATAATAGAGAACGGTCCGATTACGACCAGCCAAGCGACCACTAGGGCGGCCAGCAGCCACAAGCTCAACCGCAACCAGCCATGCCGGCCGCGGCACATCAAGCCGGCCAGGCTCAGCGCGACCGAGATAACCAGCGCGGTCACCATGAGTAACACTCCCAGCGCGAACGTCTCGGACCCAAGGCCCTCCCAGTCTTGTCTGACCACGTAGGCCAACGAACTGAATACCCCCTGCGCCAACAGAATTCCCAGGAACGCCAGCATACGATGCTTCCACCCCAGGTAGCTGGACAGCAACCACACCGCCGCCAGCCCGAATCCCAAAGCGCTGATCAACTCCAGGAATACCTCGAATTGCGAAGACGGCAGAAGCTCCCACGCCGACTGCGGCACGCGGGCCACCGCCGCCGCGCAGCCGAGCGGGATCAAAACCCACCAAGCCGATGCGCACCGGTTCGGTTTCAACAGGAGCAGCGCCAGGATTGCCAGCCATGGCAGAAACTGCGGCATCAGGCTCGGCATCACCCAATTATAGGAAACCGGCACTCCCTGCTTCGACCCCAGCCCGCCCAGGTCGGCGTAGGCCACCACCTTAAGCTTGCCCGCAGTCGTAAGTGGTACTCGCCATGAGTACGAGCAAGTGCTGCCTCAGCCAAACTCGAACTTGCCCGACGCGACCTTCTTGTCGCCCTGATAGATGGTGAACTCCGGCGGATGCGAGCGGTCCTGGTTCACCAGTTGGTATGCCCCGCCCGCCCCGAGCAACTGATAATTCAACGCCAGATACTTGCCCCGGCGATCGACGGATACCGAATTCGTGAGCGGCCCGCCTGCGGTCAGCACCGCCGGCTTCTTCTCGTTTACGATTATCCGTCCCGCTAAGAATTGGGTCCGATCTTCGCGAGACGCCTCGGCTTCGCCCTTCTTCAGCCACACCTTGGTCGTGCTATAGCTGCCGACGGGAACCTTGACCGCCCCTTCCGGTTGCTCAACAACCACCAGGTAAGGCCCGCCTTCCAGCGTCACACGCTGCACAAAACTGCCCGCGATCTTCAGGTCCCCGAGTTTCGGCGTCTGCTCCGTGAACTCCATCCGCACTTTGGCGGTGCCGCCCTGGATTTCGTTGGTGCACTGCAACTGGTAGGCGTGGTTCCTGACGAACAGATTCCGCGAAAACGGAACTGCGTCCAGTGAGCCGCTATAGGTGCTGAAGGGTCGGCTGCGCGCCGTCCAGGGGCGAAGTAACAGGTGCCCGCTCTCCAATCCTTGACGCTCGAATGGGTTCGCGAGCAGGCCGACTTGCCATTCCTCGCCCTGCAGGATCACCTTGCCTTGCCAGAAAGACCGCATCGCCACGTTGCAACTCAAGCGCCCGTAATAGTACAGATTGATATCCGCCAGCATCGGGTGACTGCCAGCCGGCGTAATGAAAGGCAGGTGTATGTTGTTAAAGCACTGGTAGTTGTCCCCAGAGCCTCTTTGGCGCGGATACACTGAGACGGGATCATCGGTCAGATCCAGATTGCGATTCAGGTCCAGGTAGAGTTTCCCGGCGTTACGGTCCCAGGCAAAACTCATCTCCTCGCTCGGGTTGGCGCCCAACTGCAAGGTCCCGCGAACCACCTTGCTCCCGCTCAAAGCCGGCTCCTTCTTAAAGACCGGGGCTTTGCTGCCAATCCGGGCGCCCCAATTGACGAAGCTGTAGCTGACTTCCTGGTAGTCGAGGTAGGCCGTCACCACTGGCCCGGACTGCGAATTCGTCGCCCCCGTTTCCTGAGCGCGGACCGGCATAACGCTCGCCATAGCCAGCCCCAGCAGCCCAAGCATTACCAGGGCTGCTCGCGCCGTTCTTGCCTTAAGCACTCGGTCTTTCATCTTGGAAACCGTTCCCACGCACCGATCCTACATTCAGGTTAGACAGCGGCAACTCTAATCCGTTTCACTGAATCGCAACAATTTGGGGCTTGAAATTCCCCCACATCGGCGCAGTGTTACCGCGTAAAGGCAATACACCGCATGACTATGAAAACTTCCGATGCTCCCCTTCCGGCGACCCGGGAAATCGCCACGCGCCTCCTCCCCCCTTGCCATTGCCGGCAGTCCCCGTCCGGCAATTGGCCGACCAGCGCCGGAGAGGGCTGGCTCCTCATCAAGCCGACGGAGACCGAGTCGAAGGAGCCGCCGGTTATCGAATACGAATGCCTGACCTGCCACCGCCGCTATCGTCTGCGGGGTCCGAAGTTCTACGAGGTGCTCGCCGAAGGCGCCGAGCGCCCCTACATGCGCGAGGGCCGTTACGGCCGTTGGCTGTCCTGCCGGTAACGCGCGAAATGCCAGGCTCCCCCTTGCTATCAAATCAGAACTATCAACCATCAACTCCCCCATGGAGTATTCACCCCATAGCACTTCGCGCGGAGGATGGTAGCCTTGGCACGCAATTGTGATTCGACTCGAGAAGGAGGCGAGTTATGTGGCACTACTGTGAGCGGCTTTTCAATAAGCCGCTCATTTTATTTTTGCCCACGGCTGGACCTTGAGTCATGAGGCCGGCGGTCAACATAATCCTTGCGCTCTCGATCCTGAGCGCCGCTTCCATCGCCGCCGGTTGGGTGCTCTCTTACTCGCTGATCCCGGAGCGTCGGCACCCGCAACTCCTGCGCCCGCTTATTACCTGGTCGGTCAAGGGCCTGCTGGTCCCGCTGGCGATCTGGGCGCTCATGAACCTGGGCCTGTCCTGGAATCTGCAACCGTTCATGCCTCAAGTGCAGGCCGCCCAAAACAATGGAGGCGCCTGGTTCCCCGAATACCTGCGCGCCCTGGCGGTCGGCTTCTTTGTCATCAGTACCTACTGGACGTCGGTGACGTTGTCCTGGTTCCTGATCGAGGCCGGCGCCGGCGCCGAAGGGCATGCCCGGGCGCAGTTCAAGGCGCTTTGCCTGACCTGTTTCATCGCCATGATCGTGCCGGCGCTCGTCCTCTGGTTTTTCGGCGGCTGGCCGCTGTTCGGGCTGGCCGGCATCGCCATGCTCGCCCCAATGGCCGGCTACGGATCGAACGTCCTGCAACTCAAGAAGGCCCCTCCGATCTACGCCCGCGCCATCGCCCGCATGAAATTCGGCAAATACTCCGAGGCCGAGCTGGAGATCATCCAGGAGCTCGAGAAATGCGAAGACGACTTCGACGGCTGGCTCATGCTGGCCGGCCTCTACGCCAACCAGTTCAACGACTTGGCCGAGGCCGAGAAGACCATCCTCGAAATCTGCGAGCACCCCAAGACCACGCCGTCGCAGCTTTCCATCGCATTGCACCAGCTCGCCAACTGGCATTTGCAGCGCGGGGGCAATCCAGCCGCCGCCCGGCGCGCCCTGCAACTGATTTGCACCCGCTTGCCGGGAACGCATCTCGCCCACATGGCCCAGCTCCGGATCAATCAACTGCCCGCCTCCGTCAAGGAACTCCGCCAGCAACAAAGCGGGGCCCCAATTCCCCTGCCAGCGCTCGGCGACAGCATCGACCAAGCGCCGCCAATCGAATCAGGACTGCAGCGGCATGAGGCCGCCGAGGCGGCGAATGCTTGTGTCGAGACTCTGAGCCGCGACCCCAACAACACCTCCGCCCGGGAACGGCTGGCCCGGCTCTTTGCCGAACACCTCGACCAGCCGGACCTCGGCATCGAGCAAGCGAACCTGCTGCTGGACCTGCCCGACCAACCCGAGGCCCGACGGGCCGAGTGGTTGAGCCTCATCGCGGCCTGGCATATCAGGTATCGGCACGACACCAATGCTGCCCGCGAGATGCTCGAACGCCTTGTCCGTGAATTCCCGCAAACCCCCCAGGCCCTTGCCGCCCGCCGGCGCCTTCAGTTGATGGATGCTGAAACCCGCTCCCGGGCAGCCGGCCAGTGACGGCAAGCTAGATTCCCCTATCATCCGCAACCCGCCACCCTTTCAGGTTTCGAGGTTCAAGGTTCAAGGTTCAAGGTTCGATGTTGGATGTTCGATGTTGGATGTTG
>OCZT010005025.1_pt1 | contig 13249 bp, 10 predicted proteins | sample 1539031 | NCBI WGS metagenome assembly OCZT01 (sample SAMEA3539308, study PRJEB22396) | soil metagenome | biome: tundra; feature: field; material: soil | place: USA | collected 2010-05 | depth 0.15 m | reverse complement strand
CGGCCCTGTCACCGCAAAACTCACGTCGCGTTCGGGAAAACGGTGGATCGGGGCTAAGGTGCAGGTCAATGCCCCACATGTTGCCTCCGTGGTACTCGATCACCACATTCAGGTCCATGAGCTGTTCCGCGATGGGCCCGAGAACCCGCTCGGCCTCGGGTTGGTCGCGATCCTCGGGGTCGCCCTCGGGGCACCTCCACACGCCAGCCTTGGTCATCGGAGCGAGCCGACGCGGGGTGGCGCGACAACCCTCGTCAGGGCATCTGCTGCAGCGTCCATTGCTCAGACCTCTAACTTTGGTCAGCTCCCGGCCCAAAGTTGGGAAGCGACACCCGGGAACTGCCGATTTCGTGTTATCGGCAGCCTATGAGCCCGGGCAGACGCGACACGGACGGTGGTGGACGCCGCGCCACACGCCTGTCTTTCGGAGATACGAATTGGCGAGCGAGGCCGCGCGGGAGTTGCCCCGGGGCCGCTGGTGCCCTACGGTGACGCCGTCAGCGTCGACCTCGTCTTGGTTACATCGATCGGACACAGCCATCACCTTCCGGCCTGGCTACGCAAAGGCCAACCGTCAGGTCAGGCGATCTTGGCCGAATAGTTCGCTGCTTCGGAGCCGAATCCCTCCCGCTCCGCCACCACAGGTCGCTCAGCGCGGGTCACGCCAGGACGCTAGTAGTGCTGGACCAGGGAGTCGAAGATCGCCGGGGACGAGCCGCCGGCTTCAAAGCTCGAGCTGGGGCCGTACACGACCCCAACCAGGACCGAGCCGTCGGCCTGCTTCACCCCGGCGCCGACCTGGACCGTCCCGCCTGGGTAGGTGTAGTACTGGACGGTAGGTCCGTCCAGGTTTTGGAAAAACAGGGAGGGTGAAATTCTCTCAAACACTGGCGGCGCAGGAAAGTGGTCGTTGAAAGCCGCCATGGTCAATGCCAGGTAGTTGCTGCTGTTGGTTAGCGCACTAGCTGAGCCCCCGACTTTGGCGTCCTGGTACCGGAACACAAACATCCCGGCGTCCTTGCTCGGTGAGGTGTAGCCGTTCTCGAACCCGCGCACGGCATAAGTCGTCTGCTTCCAATCCGTGGGGACGCAGGTGGCCGCGCCGACATCCAGGAAGAGGTGTCCCTTCAGGTCACCCAGTTTGAACTCCCTCTCGACTTTGCCGCCGAACTTCCCGTTGATGTAGATCTCGACCCGATAGGTGCCGTCGTGGAGGCAATCTCCTGACGCCCCCAGGAAAGCGTTGCGCTGCCCGTAGCCGTCTGCGCCGAGGGAGCTGAAAGGCGGCAGCTCGGTGTAGCTACCAGATGCCGCCGGAAGTGGCGCCCACGCGATCCCGGCGGGATCGCGGTAGTACCACTGCACAGAGACGTGGTCGCTGCCGTGCTGGAAGCCGGCGATGCTGGCGTGCCAGTCCAATGAGCCGGCGTTAACGCTGATCCCAACGGCGGCAGCGGTTCGGCTTGGGCCGGTCGAAGGATCGGGGCTCTCCTGGGCCGCGGCGTTGGTGAGGTACTCCTTCATCTTCTGGACACGCCCGGCTGTCTCGGGCTTGGCTTTGACCAAGGTCTCGAGGCTGTTGAGGGACTCGGCTACGCCGAACTCGCTGAACACCGCGTTGTGTAACTTCAACAGGCGGACGATGCTCTCGCGGTAAGCGGCGCGGGCGTCGCTGTCCCGTCCCACTGCGAGCAGGCCCAGGGCGAGGTTGGCCGGAGCCGTGTAGCCGGCGTTGTCCATCCCCTCGGCCTGGCTCTCGTACTTGAGGAAGTCATCGATGCGGCTTGTTCGGCCATCTTTGAGCCAGAGGTGGTACTCCACCGCTCCCAGGGCGAGCAGCATCGCAGCGCTGTTGTCGCCGAGATCTTTGGCCGTCATGAGGTCGGCTTCGCTGCGGTTCAGTGCATCGGCGGAGGCCACTTCGCCGATGGCACCCGGCGACGGTGCTCCGGCGCTGAACTCGGCCAGGGCCAGCTTCTCGTAGGCCAGGGCGAACCTGGGCCTTAGCTCGGTTGCCCGCCGCAGATGCTGCGCGCTTGCCTTGAACCCCGCGATGTCAGAGCTTGCGGCCGCAATCTGGAACTCCTTCAGCCCTTCCGCGTACTCAACGGCTGCCTGCGGCGGCGACTCGCTCGGCGGGACGGCCTGGATCACCAGGGTGGCGACCAACGCGATGGCGGCGAACCCGGCGCCGAGCCCGGCTAGGCCCAGTCGGATCCGGAGCTTCAACGCGATCGACAGGCCGAGCAGGTACAGCGCGACCGCTGTCAGGGTCAGTACGGCAGCGTACGCGGTGACCTTGTTGTTCCAATCCTGTCCTATCTGGTTTACCGCATCCCGTTCCGCTCGCAGCTGGTCTAGCTCGACGAGCTTGTCAATCAGGAACCGGGACGGGAAGCTGGCGTCCTGCTGGGGACCCTCGGGTCCGCCGCTCTTGAGCGCCGTCAGGCCCTCAGTAGCCGCCGCCAGCTGGCTCCACCGCTGGCTGTCCTGGGTCAACCGCGCCGTCTCCTGGGGAGTGATGACGTTGGTGGCGATCTCGTTGAGCTGCTGCTGCAGGCTGTTGGCCTCTCGCGTGCGCTGCTCTTCGCTCAGCGCGAACAGCCCGAACTGGGCGCCGGCGTCCTGTAGGATCGCGGCCTGCTGGCCGTTGCCGAGGATTGCGAGCTGCTGAGCGTTTATGGCGGCGTCCGAAGCCCTCTCCTCGTCGTAGCTCTGGGCGAAATGGACCACTGCCACGAGCAAGGTGACAAGGACGATGGCCACCGCCACCGCGCGAGAGAAGCGGTCGTGGATCTGCTCCTCCTCGATCTCGATCCGCTCCGGAGCCTCCATGGTCAGGCGAACACCTCCACCAGGATCCAGACGAGGATTGACACGATCGCGACAGCCGTCCCTGCCCGGGCGAATATGCGCTGCGGCCCCTTGCCTGTGAATTGGGCCAGCGTCAAGAAGAACAGCGAGGCCACGAACAGAGTCACCAGCGCCACCAGGTACTGCGACTTGCCGTGGAGCTTTTTGGCGGCGGTCAGGGTCGCGTCGGGGTGCAGCTTCTGCAGATTACCGTCGCGCTGCTCGAGGTCCTTGAGCGCGGCGTCGCGGTTGTACTTGACCGGGTTCTTCGGATCATTGGTGATCTGCGGCAGCCCCGCCGTGATAAAGCGCAGCCGTTCGGCTGCCAGGGTGCGCTCCGACTGGGCCTCCAGCCGGAGTTGGTTGGCGAGGTTCGGGTCTGTGGCCTGGGCCGCGTCGGCCTGGGCCTGCACGACCTGCGCCGCGCCGAGGTGCTCGGCGTAGGTACCCACCTGGCGAACGTCTTCGTCCACGCGGCTGGTGAGGAGCGCGATCTCCTGCCGCTGTTCGGCCAGCTCCTGGATGTAGGTCTGGTCCTGCTGCCCGGCGGTATTGGCCACCAGGGCGCCACGCCAGGCGACCATCGCGCCGAGGATTGAGACCCCCGCGATCAGGATCGCAACCCAGGTGCGAAAGCGGTCACTGTCAAGGCCGGACTGCTCGGATCGCACCTCGGCCTCGAGGTGCTGCGCCTCCGCCTCCGCCTCATCTTCGACCTTCCCTACGTCGCCCTCGATCTTTCCCGCCTCGGCTTCGACGATGCGAGCCTCGCCTTCGATCTTCCCGGTCTCTCCTTCGGCCCCCGGCCTCTCGCTTACCCCGCCGCCTTCCTCAGCCAAGGCGATCGAGCAGGTGGTCCCCGACCCTCAGCGCATTGGCCATGATGGTCAGCGCCGGGTTGACGGCGGCGGTCGAGACGAAGAAGGATCCATCGACGACGTAGAGGTTGTCCAGGTCGTGCGTCTTGCAGTTGATGTCGAGGGCCGATGTCTGGGGATCGCTGCCGAAACGGATCGTCCCACATTGGTGGGCAGTGCCTCCGATGGGGATGTTCTTGCCGAGGTACAGGGAGCGGGGGAGCAGGTGCTCGTGGCAGTCGATCGCCCCCAACATGAGATTGAGCTTGGCCATCAGCCGCTGGTGGGGCTCGTCGTCGACGTGAGTGAGATGGAGCACGATCCCGCCGTCTCGGTCAAGCGTCACGCGGTTGTCGGGATGGGGCAGGTCCTCGCAGGTGAGCCAGAAGTCCAGGGCGTGCCCAGCCATGTCCTTGAGCGCGATGGACGGCTTGAACACCGCCCAGTCCGGCGCCTCACCCTGCACCATTTCGGCATCGGACTTGCCCAGCATCTGGATGTGACCAAGGGGGAAATCCCAGTCGTCGGCGCCGAAATAGAAGTCGTTGATCCCCATCGTTTTCTCGAAGACGGTGGGATTGGGCTCTTTCGAAAGTGCCATATGAATACCGCGCGTGAATCCCAGTTCTCTTTCTCGCGCGGCAACCAGTCACCCCGCTCCAGGAGGAGGATCTTCTTTCCCGAGGATGCCAGCCGATGAGCCAGGGTGCCGCCCCCGGCGCCGGTGCCGATGATGATCACGTCGTAGTCCGTGCTAGCCATCGCTCCCCCCCGACTTGTTGTCAATTGCGGGATTGCTGAGCCGAGTCATCTCGCTGGGCCTACTCAGACTCGATCGCTGGCGTGCAACATTTGAAGATGCAGCGCTCCTCTGGGTCGTGGAGCAGCTTACCCGACAGTACCCGGTGGTTGCTACGCTGCACGTAAAGGTCGGCGGCCGCGATCATGGCGAGCGGAGGCGCGACCAGGTAGATCCAGATTGCGTTCCATACGCCTGCGGGGATGGCGGATCCCAGCGTGCGCGCCGGGTTCATACTCATGCCTGAGAGCGGCGCCTCCACCAGGATATAGGTGGCGACGAGCGCTCCCGCGACCAACCCTGTGAACGGGTGCAGCCTGGGGTTGTTGGTCACGTGCAGGACAGCGGTCATGAGCACGAACGAGATCGCCAGCTCAGCCGCGAAGGCCACCAGAGCCCCGGCGGGTCCAGGTACTGTAACCGCGAACTGCACCTCCCGCGCCGCCAGCGCCGGGCCGAGCAGCGCGCCGGCCAGGAGCACACCCGCGATCGCCCCGGCGATCTGCGCCAACATGTAGAAGGCGGCATCCCCGGCGTCGATCATTCCCAGCCGGAAGAACGCCAGCGTCACCGGATGACTTCGATGCAGGACCCGAATTGCACCGCCAACCAGAGTACGTGCGCCTACACGCCAAGACTTGACACAGGTCTTGGAACCGTCCATGGCGTCACGAACGTATTTGACTCGAGCAAGCGAGTCATCCGGCAGTACGACGATCGCGGTGTGGTCACAGAGTTCGCCTACGCGTCGGACGGCGATCCGACACTCCCCACGCTCACGACCACAATCACCGAGCACCCGACTCCGTCGACATCGGTACAAACAGTCGACAAATACAGGTTCAACGAACTGGTCTCTGAGACGAAGGCTTACGGAACGTCCCAGGCCGCGACCTGGCAGTACGCCTACAGGGGCACCTGGTCGCGCCCAGGGGAGACGCAGCCGCGGACAGGCAGACCGGGCTCTGCCATCGTCGAACGATCAGATGTGAGCCCGAGATGTCATGAGCACCGGTAGCGGTGTTTTTCCTGTGTAGTTGCCAGAGAGAGGAGGCTCAGCGGCATGGGACGGCGTCCCCGACCCGTTCGGGGCTTGGCCTAGGACCTCCGCACGCTATCCCTGGCGGAGCTCGGGCCGGAGAACGGCTATGGTGGTGGAAGATGAGTTCCGCCGAACCGGAGAGCCCACTCTGGGGCGCCACCTTGCCGGCGCGGCTTCGCCGGCACTACCGTTTCCACTTCACCGAGCCCCGACGCGAGCGCCTCTTCCTGGCGTCGATCGGCTTTGGCGCTGGGGCGGTCATGGTGCGCACCGTCACCCACATGATCCGGCACGGCATCGGGCCGTTCCGCAACCTCTCGGTCGGGGGACGTCACTTTCACCACCTGGTATTTGGGATCTTCGGTCTCCTCGGCTCTGGATACGTCTGGCTGGTGATCGCGGACGACCCCAAGCGCAACCCACGCGATCAGCGCCTGACCTCAGTGGCGTATGGGCTAGGGGCGGCGGTGACCCTCGATGAGTTCGCGCTCTGGCTCAACCTCGAGGACGTCTACTGGGATCGTCAGGGCCGCGAGAGCGTCCAGGCCCTGATGCTCTTCGGGGCGGTCCTGTCGATGGGGCTGTGGGGCGGCCCATTCCTCAGGGCTGCTATCCGGGAAGTGGCCGAGTCTTCCGGCTCGCCAAAGCGGTCCGCATACTGATCAAGTGAATGCCGCCGGCGCCGCTACAGCGGTCGTTCTGGCTTGCTCGATCACGTTCTGCCTCTATTGGCCGGTTTCCGCCTTTGTGGTCAAGAAGACTGCCCATCGCGAAAGCATCCGCAGTCGGTTCGCCTACCGGGTCGTCCAGTTGGTCGGCATCCTGCTCCTCATCTACGACGCCATGCCGGGAACCTCTGCCGTCGGGAGAGAGGACTAACCCGTAACAATCCGGGGCCTGCGAAGCTGTTGGCTGAATTCAAACCGGTCTCAGGCCCGGGAAAATCCGGGCCCCCCTGCATCGCGTCAGACGAAGGAACGGCCACCGAGCCGGGATCGGCTGACTCGGCGCCCCACAGGCGGAGCTGTTCAGGAGACGGCAACCCCGAGGGCGGCTGCTCTGGCGGCTCGGATGGCTCCGCTATCAGCATTGCGGCTCCCGCGGAACGGGCCTCCTCATTGGGCCAATCTCCTGGGATCGTGCAGAGGAGATGCAGCCAATCGAGGTAGTTGGCGCCAACCGCCGCGGCGATCAGCCTCAACCGGAGCGGAGTGGGGACACCGGGGCCGCCCTTCTGACGCCACAGAGTTCCCAGGTAGTCCGGGTCTAAGCCGGCGGCCCTGGAGGCGGTCGATCTGGTCCAACCGAGCGCAGCGCATTTCGCGTCCAGCTCTTCCCAGAAGGTCTCCACCCGCAGTCCGGCTCGGTGCCACTTGACTCGAGCGGTGATGTCGTCCTGGTCGCGGCCCATGGGCAGGCAAACCAGGGCACTCCATGCACTGGGGCCCGGGTCACCGTGCCCAGCCCCGCGTGGGTGATCACCGCGTCTGCCTGGTGGCGATGATCGAGTCGACGGGCGGCGAGAGCCGCGCTCATGCCCGCACGCCCGACCCGGACCCCAGGGCGCCGACTTCGGGACCCGCCGCCCTGACGGGGGGGGGCGTCACTCCAAGCCCTGTTCAGGCCCATTCGCAGGGTGGGCAGCTCAGCGGACGGTTCGCCTCCGCAACCCAACCGCCGCGAGGAGGCCCGTTCCGGCCAGGACCAGGCCAAAGCCGACCTCAAGCCCCGGCCCAGATGGCGTCGTAGGGACCCCGGCACGGGGCAGGGCAGGCGTCGGCGAGGGCGTCGGGGTGGGGGTTGGCGTTGGGGTCGGGGTGGGAATGGCGGTGACCACCACGCCCACCGGGTTGTTGAGCACGGTGAGGGCGCCGCTGATGGTGCGGATCGGAGCCACGTTGCCGTCCGACCCCGCCGCGTACTCGGTGACGCTAGGGGTGTCGTTGCGACTTGTGTTGGTGACGTAGAGGGTCCCGGCGGCGTCCAGGGCCACGCCACCCGGGTCGCTTAGCCCGGTAGAGAAGCCGCTGATGGTGCGGATCGGCGCCACGTTGCCGTCCGCTCCCGCCGCGTACTCGGTGACGCTGTCGCCGCCGGAGTTGGCGACGTACAGGGTGCTGGCTGCGTCCACGACCACAAAGACGGGGCTGGCGAGCCCGGTGGAGAAGCCGCTGATGGTGCGGATCGGCGCCACGTTGCCGTCCGCCCCCATCGAGTACTCAGTGACGGTGTTGCCGCTGGCGCCGCAGCAGTTGACTACGTAGAGGGTCCCGGCGGCGTCCAGGGCTGCACCCTCCGGCGCGCTGAGCCCGGTGGAGATGCCGCTGATGGTGCGGATCGGCGCCACGTTGCCGTCCGCCCCCGCCACATACTCAGTGATGGTGTTGCCGCTGATGTTGGCGAGGTAGAGGGTACCGCCAGCGTCCAGCGCCACGCCAACCGGGTCGTTGAGCCCGGTGGAGATGCCGCTGATGGTGCGGATCGGCGCCACGTTGCCGACCGCCCCAACCGCGTACTCAGTGACGCTGTTATTGCCGCCGTTGGCGACGAACAGCGTCCCGGCGGCGTCCAGGGTCACGCCCTCCGGGCCGCTTAGCCCGGTAGAGAAGCCGCTGATGGTGCGGATCGGCGCCACGTTGCCGTCCGCCCCCACCGCGTACTCAGTGACGCTGTTGTTGCCGGCGTTGGCGACGTAGCTGATCCCCACAGTGGCGGCGGCGCCGACCAACGGGCGCGCCACCATCACCGTGGCCGCGCCGAGCAGCCCGACGACGAGCCCCACGAGCAGTGTTCTGGCGCTGCGCTGTGTCTTTGCCACGACTTCTCCCTTACCTCGATGTCAGCGTAAACACGCCCGATCTTCACGGTTGACGTGGCGGTTGACGTGATTGAACCACAGATCGGCTCCCATCGACCGAAACGCGCCTATGCCTCCCTAATCCCAACCGGCTCTTGCAGCATCGGCGGATTGGTCCCTGCGATGGCTCTTCTTCGTACAGGGCACTGGTCGGTGCGGAGCGGGAGAGATTCAGATCCCTGGTTACAGCACCCGCCCCCCGCCCGTCTTAGGCGTACGCAAAACCACGTCCCAGCGATTGACGCCGTCTCTCGCAAAGAGGGAGACTCCGGGTCTCGCCGCTGGGAGACCCGCTGGAATTCCTCCACATGTTGGCAACGTCGCTGCTGCCCGGTGCGCGATTGGGACAGGCTTGGGGACAGGTCGCATTGGAGGGTCGCAATGCACCAGCGGGGGCAGTCAATTCTAGAGTGGGTAATCGGTGCGGCGGTGATTTTGGGGACGCTGGTCGTCGGGATTATCGCCTGGAACCAGGGCCTTGTAATCAAGATCAGTCCCTGCGGAGCCTCCACGCATCCAGCAGGTCGTCCCGCTGGTAATGGACGTAGCGGCTCACGATGGCCAGCGTGGTGTGTCCCAGCGCCTTCTGGAGCGCCATGACGTCGACGCCGGTGCTGACCGACCTGGGCCAACCAGGACGTTTTCTTTGCAGTAAGGAGGCCCAGGGGCGCGTCTTAGACCACTCGGCGCCATGGCCTCAGTCCCTGCGTTGCCTCCAGGCGTCGAGGAGGTCGTCCTTTTGGTAGTGGACGTACCGGCTCACCATGGCCAGCGTTGTGTGTCCCAGCGCCTTCTGGAGGGCCATCACGTCGACGCCGGCGCCAAGCGCCCTGGTGGCGAAAGTGTGGCGGAACTTGTGCGGGTTGACGTGGACGCCCGTGTCGGCCGTCAGGCGCTTCATCAGCGTCTGGATGGCGTGAGGAGTCAGCGGGGCGTAATCGGCCCCGTCCTTACGTTGGGTCAGGAAGAGGGCGCGTTGCTTGGTGTCCCGGGGCCGCACCTTCGCGATATACCGCGCCAGCTTGGCGCTCAGAGGCTCCAGGGGCGTGTCCAGAGGCACGGCGCGGTCCTTGCGCCCCTTGCCCTGTCTGACGCGGACGTAGGCGCCCTGGGGCGTGTCGACGATGTCATCCACCGTGGCGTTGCAGACCTCCTGCAGCCGCAGGCCGGTGCGCAACATGAATCGCAGCATCATCTCGTCCCGTGGCCGGCTCTTCAGCGCTGCGAACAGGCGCTCCTCCTCCTCCTGGCTGAAGGTCTCGGGCTCCCTCTGAGCACGCCGCGGGCCAGACACCTCCAAGACGTCCGGGTCGGCCTCGTACCCCTCACGCCGACAGAAACGGATGAAGTTCTGGATGACGGTATGGAACGTGTGCACCGTGCCGGCGCCCAGGCCCGCTTCCATCAGCTCGGTCTCGAACCGCTGCAGCAGCGCGGCGGTCAGGTCGCCGGGTTCCTCGACACCGCAGTCGGCCCGGAAGGCCTCGATGCGGACGCCACGCAGATACCAGTCGTAGTTCTCGAGGGTGGCGGCGGTCAGGTTGCGGCGCCGCCCCTCGCTGAGGAAGTGGTTGACAGCGGCGTCCCACGGCGTCTTGGCCTGGGTCGTTGCGGGCGCCAGCGTCCGACCACGGCGCTGTGACTCAGTTCGAACGGGGGGTTGCGGCATCTCGTCCTCCTTGGCCCGAAACCTAAAACATAACGGCCCTAGTATCTTAGCGCCCTTTATTTGAGGATTTGGGCCTCGGCCCACGACTGGAGGCGAGCGACCTGATTTCGTATTGCGCCGAGCGTGATATTTGGTGCTGGTGGGCGGCGCTGGATTTGAACCAGCGACCCCTACGATGTCAACGTAGTGCTCTACCCCTGAGCTAGCCGCCCGCAAGTCGGAGCAGATTCTAGCCGAGGCCTATTCGGATACCAGGGTGCCGCGACGGCGGGCCAGCCAGCGCGCCGTCACCGGCAGGACGACCACGCTTGACAGGATCATCCCCATCAGCACCAACACCAGGTTGAGGCCGAAGGTATCCGCCGCCAGTCCGGCCAGGAACAGTGGAATGGCGATGGCCAGGTTAAGGACTGTGAACATGGCGCCGAAGGTGCGCCCGCGCTGCTCGGGCTCGGTGGACTCCTGGAGCAGGGTGACCGCGGGGATGAAGACCGCCCCGAACGCGGCTCCGAAGAAACCGCCAACCACGGCTGCGAAGGCCAGAAAGAATCCCTTGGCGTGGAGAAGCGACAGCCCGTAGGGGCCTATCCCCATCAGGAAAAGCATGACCCCAAGCGCCAGCATGCCCTGCGTGATCAAGTTGTCTCGGTTGGTGACGTGGCCCCGGCCGAGGTAGGCGGCGACCGCGCCCATGCCCAGCGCGGCGGGCACCAGGATGATGTAGGAGTCGCGCGGGTCAAGGTTGAGGACGGTCTTCATGTAGCCCTGCGACAGGGTGAAGATCGTGAAAATCAGCATCACGGCGAGCCCCAGCTGGCCGAAGGAGCGAAGCAGTTGTGGCCGCTCGCGGATGAAGGTCGCGGTTTCGGTCACGGCACGCCAGACGCGGGTCAGCTCGTTCACCGGGACGCCCTGGAGCTTTTCGGTTGCGGCCGCTGAGAGCTGGGTCCGCATCAGGTAGTTGAAGACCGCAGCGGAGGCGAACAGCCCGGCCGCAACAAAGTACGGCGACGTAGAGCCGAAGACGCGCACCAGGACCGATGAAATCGGGAGTCCCACCACCAAGGTGACGACGATTGTCAGCGTGAAGACCGACGTCGCCGTGACCAGGCTGCGCTTGGGCATGATGAACGGCAGCGACGACGCCTCAGCAGGGGCGAAGAACTGGCCCACGCTGCTGAACAGCAGGGTGATCACGAGCAGGTGCCAGGTGACGTGCTGGAAGTACGGCATCAACGACAGGATCGGCACCAGCAGGATCAGCCCGGCTCGGATCAGGTTGGTCACCATCATCAGGTGGCGCTTGTCGAAGCGGTCGGCGTACACCCCCGCGATGGGGCTGAGCAGCACCGAGGGTGAGGTGTAGGCCAGCAGCACAATCGCCTCTTGGGTGTTGGCGCCGGAGCGCTGGTAGGTAACCGTTAGGAGCGAGTAGACCAGGAACTTGTCCGCCAGCTGGCTGGTGATCTGCGACGCCCAGATGAGACGGAACTCGCCATTGCTGAGAAGCTCCCTGAAGCCGCCTCGCTCGATCCCGGCCGGCTTGGTGGTGGCCTGGGCCCCCATCGGGAGTTCGATTCCCGGTTCTTTGCTCGAGTCCCCCTTGGGCATCAGGCCACCTCACGGTAGGCGCGGTAAAGCTGCTCCCATTCGGCGAGGTTCAGGGTCTGGGGACGGCGCATGGAGTCAATGCCCGACCGAGACACCACTTCGCGGCCGCGCGCGAGGTCGTGGCTGAAGGCGTTGGCAACGGCGTTGCTGAGTTGTTTCCTGCGTTCCTGGAAGACGGCGCGGGCGAAGTCGAAGAAGGCGTCGTCGGCGAAGGCCGCCCGAGGCTTGGGGTGCAACATCAGCAGCGCCGAGTCGACCTTGGGCGCGGGATCGAAGGCGTGCGCCGGCACCCGCAAGAGCAGCTCCGCCGTCGCCGAAGCGCGGACCGCCAGCGTCGCCAGGCTCCAGCCGCCGGGCTCAGCGCTGAGCCGCTCCGCGACCTCCATCTGCAGCAACACGCAGACCCATTCAGGCGCCGGCTCCAGCGCCAGCAGCCGCGGGACCAGCAAGCCGGTGATGTGGTACGGAATGTTGCCGAAAACCGCGTAGGGCGCCGGCAGCAGCTCCGCCAGGGGGACCTCCATGGCGTCGCCCTCGACAACGGTGACCGGCAGATCGGCCACCTCCTTTCGCAGCACCGGCAGTAGCCGGGGGTCCAGCTCGACCGCGGCCACACGCTCTCGCGTCTGACCCAGCGCCCGCGTCAAGGTCCCCGGCCCGGGCCCGATCTCGACGATCGATTTCGGCTCTGCCGGGAGGGCATCGATGATGGCGCGAGCGATGACCCCATCGGCCAGGAAGTTCTGCCCTAGCGACTTCTTGGCCGACAAACGGTTGCGGGCCATGGTCGCGCTGGGGTCGCGGAAGGTCGCGTCCATTCTCCTGAGCCTAGACCAGCGGCTCCATCGGGGGCATGCGGTAGACCCTGGCGGTGTTCGCTGTGGTCGCGCGCGCCAGGTCTTCGAGGCTGATGTTCTTCAGCTCGGCGAGCTTGCGTGCCGTCTCCACCACCATCTCGGGGCGGCTGGGCTTGCCGCGCCACGGCTGCGGCGGCAGGAACGGCGCGTCTGTTTCGACCACCAGGCGATCCAGCGGCATCTCCATCAGCGCATCGCGAAGCCCGCCGGCGCTGGGGTAGGTCACCGGTCCAGCCACCGAGATCGTCACCCCCAGGTCGATGCAGTCGGCGGCGAAGCCGAGGTCGCCGCTGAAGGCATGCATCACGACCGGCACGTCGGCAAATTCGCGCAGCACCGCCAGGGTGTCGGCGTGAGCCTCGCGGTTGTGAACCACGGCGGGCAGGCCGGTTTCGCGCGCCAGCGAGAGCATGCGGCGGAAGCTCTCCTGCTGAACCTCGACCGGGACTTCGTGGTAGCCCGGCCGCCAGTAGTAGTCGAGGCCGATCTCGCCCACCGCGCAGACGTTCTCATCGCGAGCCAGCGCAACCATCGCCTCGAGCTCGACGTCGCTCGGCGGGCGGTCCTGGTGGGGGTGCCAGCCGACCGTCGCGTAGACATCCGGCAGCCGGCGGGCGCGCGCCACGACCTGTTCGTTGTCCGGCCCGAGGCCAATATTGATCACTCGCACCACCCAGATCGGAAGAGCACACGTCTGAACTCCA
>OCZT010005023.1_pt1 | contig 13250 bp, 11 predicted proteins | sample 1539031 | NCBI WGS metagenome assembly OCZT01 (sample SAMEA3539308, study PRJEB22396) | soil metagenome | biome: tundra; feature: field; material: soil | place: USA | collected 2010-05 | depth 0.15 m | reverse complement strand
GGCTTAACCAGCCACCGCCGCCCCTGCAAACCAAAACCGAACTGCTCCGTGGGCTAGCTATTGCTTAGGATGGCAACGGCGACGATCAATGCTGAGCCGAGCAACCCGAGCACCGCAAGGCGAGCGCCCCAGTCCAGGTACGCGGAGGCGGGATTCCATTCATTGGGGTAACGGATACGGATGCTGCCCCAGCAGGTCAACGCAAAGAGCCCGGGCACGATTCCGATGATCGGCAGGAAACCGATCAGGCCGCAGACGAAGGCGGTCAGTGATTTGCGGATTACAAGGATGCGGGGCATTTGCCGATGTTGATAGTTGAGAGTGGATGGTTGATAGATCGGTAAGCGGGGAGGAGTCGCTCGCGATGAGTCAATTTGTTAGGGAGCGGGAGACGGTGTTGGTGGCTACCGTAATGACGGGCAGGGTATTGGTCTTCTGGGTGGCGCTTTGGAGTCGGCGGGTTTGCTGGCGTTCCAGCAGTTTTAGCTCGCGCCCCAGGCTGTTGATGGTCCGGAGGTTGCCGGCGACATACACGAGAATGAGCGCCAAGAGCGCTATGACGACAATCACGGCTGAGCCGGACTGGCGACGCGGGGGGCGGGAGACGCGATGCGTGATGCGTGATGTGTGAAAGAAAAGCAGCTTCATTTGCTTGAGGTTCGTTCAGGGACGGCGACGAAGGTGAAGAGAGGACGCACGCGGCCGGGTTTGACGCTGCCTTGAGTGCGGGTGGCGAGTTCGAGTTCCCAACGCCAGGCGGTGACGTGTTCCCGCCGGTCGGCGGCCATCGAGGAGGATTTCACATTGGGCAACAGGCGCACCCAGGGACCCTCGCCAAGGCGGCGGAAGATGGCGTTGGTGGAGAAACGATAAATGGCCGAGCCGCGGGCGCTCTCAAGGTAAAGAAGCTGCCCGGCATCCGTGTCTTCCACGTGAATCTGGCTGGCGGCCGCGCGGACGTCGGCCCGCCAGCGTTCCCCGGCGTGGAGGGCGTTGGCGATGTCGTCGGCATTGCGACGCAGCGCAAGCGAGCTGTCAATGCAGCGATACATAGCGGCGTAGCCGGCGCCGAGCAGCGCCACGATAACGGCAATATAGACGAGCGCCTCGATCATGAGGTAAGCACGGCTGCCGCGAGAAGCGCGCGCGGAGAGTGGTTGGCAGGTCTTCATTTCAGGATTGCCTCCCGTGTGACGGGGCCACCGCGGTCTTTGAGCGTGGGCTGCCAGCGAAGACGGAGCTTGGGTGGTTCGATGGTAAGGGTGAAACGGCCGGACGGCAGATTGGTGGCGGCGCCGGCATGAACGGCATAGTCATGGGTGCCGGTCGGGAAGGCGTGCCATTCGCCCGCCATGAGCGCCTCCATCTCGCCGTCCACGATTTCTATGGCCACGGCGCGCTGGTAGTACGAGCGAGCCAGCCGCCGTTCGGTGGCGAAGGAATAAGCGAGCGGGAACAGCACACCGATGAGCAGGGCCATGGCCACGAGCAGTTCCACCATGAGCGCGCCGCGTTGGCGCCGGCGACGGGCGGAGAGAGGGTTGAGAGATGAGAGTTGCGGGTTGAGAGCAGGAAGGGAATAACCTCGCACCCCTTGCCTCTCTCCCACCGGATGGGCGAGAGGAATCACGGAGAGGTTGCTCAGAGTTGATCGAATCACCATAGCGCGGCTGTGTTTATGAGGGTGATGAGGACCAGGAACACGGCGATCATGAAGGTGGCTACGATCAGGCCGTTGACCAGCACCAGGACCGTAGTGACGACCTGGGCGGCGGCCTGTTCCAACTGAAACGCCTTGGCATCAAGGGCCTCGTGCCAGCCGGTCAGGGCGCGCACAAACCCGGACCCGCGCCGCAGGGCGTTCGAGAGGCGCCAGTGCAGTTCGTGCGAATTATCCAGGGCGCGAATGGCCTCGGGCAGTTTGACGCCCTGCTGCAGCAGGGCGCAAACCTTCCGTGCGCGGCGGATGACGGCGAAATTGGCGGTGGCTCGGGCGGCGAAACTGACCGCTTCGGTTTCGGGCACTTCGGCGTCCAGCAGCACGGCGAGCATGGCTGAGAAATCGCGCTGGAGGCGTTTGTGGCGCCAGGGCAACCGGAAGAGGAGCCAATCTTGCGCGCTCGGGAAGGCGCGATGGATCCAGCCGTGCAGACGCGGCCCGCCGATATAGGCCAGCGTGACCAGAAAGATGACCCCGACGATGCCGAGCTGAATGGCCGTGGTGATGGTGCTTCCCCCAAAGACCAACCGCGTGAACCCCGGCAAGCTCCGCCCGTCAAGCATGCCCGCAAAGACTTCCACGAACTTAGGCATGACGAAGATCTTGAGGACAACGGGCACGATCACCACGGCCGGCGTGGCGGCGAAGGCCAGGAGGATGAGATAGTTGAGCGCGCCACGCACCTGGGAGACGCTGTCACGCAGAAGCAGGCGGCAGGCGGGCAGCACCTTCCGGATATCGCCGATGCGTTCACCGATTATCAGCATGACGCGGACTTGTGCGGGGAGGACCCGGGGCACCTTTTCGAGTGCCTGGCTGAGCCGCAGACCTTCTTCAACGTGGGCCGCCAGGAGGTAGAAGCGGACGCCTAACGAACGGTCGCGACTGGCGGCGACGCTGGTGATGGTGGCTTCCGGTGTGCGGCCTTCCTGCAAGCCGAGCTCGATCAGGTCCAGGATCATCCTGGCTCGCTCGTTGCGGCGCAGGGGCAGGGTGAGCAGGAAGTAGATGACGTAAATGACGCCGCAGAGGGGCACGAGGCCCAGCAGTAGATAAATCAGGAACCCAAGGACCGTCAGCGCGAAGTCCTGGAGTGGGCTGGACTGAAGGAGTGGTGTGAAGCTATCGCTCATAGCCGGTCAATCTATGCTGCCCATGTCACTCCCGAGCACGTTCATCATCCAGGACATCGAGCGCACTAGAGGGATGGCTTGCCATAGCACCATCTGACCCAGCAGCAGAATCGAGACGGGCAGCGCGCCATACAGGACCATTTCGATCCGGTAGGAGGCGCGGGCCTGGTAAATCTCGGCGGCCTTCTGGAAGCCCGCGGCCACGTCCTCGCCGCCCTTTTGCACCAGCCAAAGGAACAATGGCGGGAACGGGCGGCTGTCGCCGGTCCACTCCGCCGGTTTGCCTTGGCCGGCTTCGACGAGCTGCCGCCAATGGGCAAGGGCTTTGGCGGCTGGGGTGCCGCTTTCGAGCGCCTCCGCCAGCGCCAGGGCCTCGGGCAACGTGGTTCCGTTCTTGAGCATGAGGGCCATCGCCGAGGCGAGCTCTGCCAGGCTGGCTTCGCGGAAGGCCGGCAGACGCCAGCGCAGTCGGGCGCGCCAACTCGGCGTGAAAACGGCCACCAACCCGAGCAGGGCCATCAGCGCTAGCACGATGGGGGGCATCCAAACCGTCGGGATGTTGATCGGCGGCCGCGCGACAATCTGGTCGAAGAACCGTGCCATGAAATGGCTGAAGCTCAGCGAAACCATTAGCGTCAGCCCCAACGAAACGAATATAACAATCAGCGGATACACCATCAGTCCCTTGAGCCGGGTCCAAAGGGCGTTGGCGCGGTGGTAATGGTCCGCCAGCAAGGTGAGCACGCCGGGGAGATCGTTGCTGCGAGCGCCAATGTCGAGCATCTGGCGATAGAGGTCCGGTAGGGCGCGCCGTGCCAGGGCTTCCTTAAGCGGGGTGCCACGGGCGAGGTCGGCTTCCAGTTGCTGGATCTCGGTCCGCAACGAGCCGGACCGCATCCCGGTGCACAACTGCTTGAGGGCGCCCTCCAGCGGGATGCCCTCGCGGAGCATCGCCGCCAGTTGCTGGTTGAAGAAGGCAAATTCGTCGTAGTTCATGCAATCACTCGTAAAAGATCATCAACTACAGGATTTGACAGGGCAGGGCGCGGGTCGTCACGCAGCGACGAGTGGATTGTTCGTGCCATGACGGGAGGTGGCTGCGTCTTCGAGTGGCCACGATTGCGCAGGAGCGCAGCCTTCAGGCTGCAGAAGCCCGGGATACCGCAAAGCGCTGGGAATTAGCCGAAGCCACAGCCGAGTCCTGCGCGCTGCAGCCTGAAGGCCGCGCTCCTATGCCGCCGCCCGTGCTGTCAGGCCGCCGTGCCCGGGAATCCCAGCACCCTGGCCACCTCCGCCTCGGTGGTCAGTCCCCCCTTCACCAGCGTCTGGGCGCTCTCAGCGAGCGCGGGATGGGCGGCGAGACCTTCGAGGTCGCGAGCGGCGATGCGATGGCGGAGCGAGTTGTTGAGGCGCAGCCATTCGACAAGGGGCAAGCGACCGCGGTAACCGGTCGCCAGGCACGCCGGGCAGCCCTTGCCGGAGCATTCGGCGCAGCGGCGGCGGAGCAACCGCTGGTTCAGCACCAACTCAAGGGAGGAGGCCACAGCCGAGTGATCCGCGCAGAGCACCAGGAGCCTTTCGAATACGCCCTGACAGGAACCGGCGTGGAGGGTGGTGATGACCAGGTGGCCGGTCAGGGCCGCGCGGACGGCAATGTTCGCCGTCTCTTCGTCCCGAATCTCCCCGATAACGAGGACTTGCGGATCCTGGCGGAGGAGATGGCGGGCGGCTTTGGCGAAATCCAGTCCGCGCGCTTCATTCACCTCCGTCTGCATAACGCCGGGGATGATTTGCTCGGCGGGGTCTTCGACGGTGATAATGTGGCGGCCACCTTGCTCGGCTAGGTGGCGGAGGCAGGCATAAATGGTAGTCGTTTTGCCGCTGCCAGCCGGCCCGGTCAGCAGCAGCAGGCCGGCGGTTTGACGGAGGAAGCGATCGAGTTCCGCTCGGGCCTCGGACGGCAAGCCCAATTCAGCCAGGGGCCGGATGCCAGCAGTGTCGAAGAGACGGAGGACGATCTTCTCCCCGGTCACGGTCGGGTAGGTCGCGACGCGGATGTCGCTGCGCGCATTGAGGGCGGCTTTGTCGATGCGCCCATCCTGGGGCAGAGACTCCTGGTAGGTCTTGAGCCGGGCGAGGAACTTGATGCGGCCAAAGACGCGCTCGGCGATTGCCGCCGGCAGATCAGCCGTGGGTGTCATCACGCCGTCGAGTCGAAAAGTCACTGAAGCCGCGCCCTCACGCATGTGGAGATGAATGTCACTGGCCCCGGCGCGCTCGGCCTGCTCGACGAGACGCTCCAGGACCTGCGGCGCGGATTGATCGTCGCCCGCAGTGTCCCCACCCGGCATGATGCGATGTTTAGCCACAACGTTTCCGTCCGCGATCATGACATCGTGAACGGTGTGTAACAACCAGAATACTTCCGGTGCAGCAGCGTCGCGGCCCGTTCCCTCCTTGGGTCTTGGCGGTAGCTGACAGAAGGATAGCACAACAAGCACTTGTGATGGGAAATGGCTGGCCATGTAACCGCCCCGCCGCACGATCTCACCGCTAAAGCCTTGGCGGCTTCCCAGGCCCAAACGCCGCTAAATCGGCAATACTCCTAGCCCATCCGTAGCCTCGGGGTAGCCTCGGGGTAGCCTCGGGGTAGCCTCGGGGTAGCCTCGGGGTAGCCTCAGGGTAGCCTCAGGGTAGCCTCGGGGTGCCTACCGGTTGGCTACCAGTAAGCCTGAGGGTGGCTTCAGGGTGGCCTCGGGGAGGCCGTAACCCGCCCCATGACCCTTTCACGCGTTGTGCGCCTCGCGTCTTCGTTGCCTCCGCCTTCAGCACTCTACTGCCTCCTCCTGCCGTAGCATTTTAGCGAAAACTCGCGTAGCCGATTCAATATGTCACGACCGTCAACCACGGCCGGCGACATCAATGATGCAGTCTGGGGCAAGCGCGAACGCGGCACTCTTCCTACAGAACAATTCACGGCACTGCTGCCACACCTCGTGGGTTAGAGGCTTCACGAGCGTTGCCTCTCCAGGGTCGCCCTCGTCCAGCCCGTTCTCGAAATGGATCCCGCCGAGATCGGTCAGGAGAAATCGAGGATGCAGTCCCAATCCACCCGGATTTTGGCTCCAGAAATACACCCTCAAAGTCGCGCTGGCAGGCACCAGCAGTTCCAGTTGGTGGCAATAGTTAGCCTTCTGCACGCCGGGGATAAAGGGATTGGGCTTCTCTCGATGGATTTCGAGGGTCTTGAGCGATCCAGTATTGCAGAGCTGCAACATGGCCTCGAACGTGTTCCTGAATCGCGGCTCCGACGGATTGAAATACGGGTCAACGAACTGAATTTCCTCGCAATGCTCCAGGAGGAGGCCCGCACAGGCGGCAAGTTCCGGCGCTTTGCGGGGGATGAAATCCTCAGCCACGACTTTGTAAGGCGCCTCATCTTTGGCGAACTCCCCCGCCACAAGAACCTTCCCCGCCCCCGTAGGATTCTCACAGGCGATGACAGCGTGAAACGGTTCCGTTGCCATGTGGGAGAGGGCATTCACCAGCCAGCCGTCGGCCCCATTGTAAGTCCGTCCGGTCACGAGGAACTTGTGCTCGTCCCTTCGTATTTTCGACGATATAGCCAACGCTTGAACCGGCTTGCTGAACTGCCTTGCCAATTCATCGACCTTGCTCTTCCACAAAAGCGGGTATTTCGAAATCAACCGCCCCTGACCAGCTCCAAAATCCTCCCACAGCTCCCGGAAGTGCTGCCACGTCGCTATCACCCGCGGCTCGATCGCGAACTCCTTGATGAGACTCATGGCAGGTCTTGAAACCGCTCCGCAAAGAATCCGCCCGGCCATGGCGCACCGAAATCCCCGTCAGGAGTAACGGGCAAGTGTCTGACCACGCTCCCCTTCGCCGTCGGTTCGACAAACACCACACTGACGTCCTCCGGTCGCACCGGAGTAGCCCCATTGGCCGGTTTCCCGTGCGCCTCCGTCGTCTCTCGCACGCGCCGCAGAATCCTCAGAATCAAATGCTCGCTGTGCGTCTCCAGCAGGAACGTGTTCTTTCGCTCTCCCAGCGCTGACTCAATAAACACATCACCCAGTTCCGCCTGCAATGCCGGGTGCAGATGGATTTCCGGTTGTTCAATCGCCACAATCTTTCCCTCGTCGGCGTAGGCGTGAACCAGAACCGGTAGAACTTGGCTGATACCGATGCCAACGTCCCGGTGCGACACCACAGTGTTTGTCCGCCTGTCCACTAACCCCAGGTCATCAATCGTGTCCAGTTCCCTGTGAATGCGACTCACAGTATTGGCGGCGGCCTTCTCCGCGTCAAAATCCCACGTATGATGTTCAGCCTCTTCGCTCACTTCCAACTCTCCTCTTTCCCCCATCTCCTTCACCAGTTTATTAAACTCGGCTCTGCTGATTTCTCCTGTTTCGAGCCTCTTTAAGAGACCCGGCGGAATCGTGTATTCGAAAGATTTGTTTACCGTAATCGTAGTCATTCCGGGTTCCGGCCCGGGCGGCGATTCCTGGACACTTTGAAACTCCTCTTCGAGTAGCGGCTGAAGGTCCGCCGAGGCCACGTGTCGCCGGAGCGAAACCTCGAAAGGCGTGCTCAGTCGTTGCGGGTCCGATAGCCAGGCATTAACCCGACTGCGCACGGCTTCCTCGCGCCGGAGGATGTCCCACGCGCTGCCGCCGCCAGCAACCCAGTTTATGTCGCGGGTGTCCCCGAACGGTACGTGGCGGGGGGGAAACGAACGCAGCGGGCCTAGGTATGCCAGCCGTCGCAGCTCACGACGGAACGCCGATGCCAGCATGTCCAGCATGTCCGCAACGAGCCTCGGCGCAAAAAGTCGAAACGCACCTTTCAGGTCCTCTTCTCTGGAGCCCTTGCTGACTGCTTGCAGGGGAACATCCGCCGCGCTGCCTGGGGTGATAGACTCCACCATCACGGCTCCTGGTAGGCATCCTCCACCGTCAAACTGAATATGCCCCGCAAACTCCGCAAACGCACGTCCGGCCGCGCTCACGTCGTCGGGTTGTGCCTGGGACACGGTCGTCCCTGCCAGAATCATCGCCTCCAACCCCCGCTTGAATGCCTCGTGCCCCACTTCCTTGATTTGGAACCGACCGTCCAACCTCCGGAAAAAACGGAGCAAGGGCTTCTCATCCAGAAGAAAATCGCACGTCCGCACTTCAGGCCTCGCCTCGATCGGCTTCCCATCCACCTCAGCGATGCCTGGAACGCCCCAGCGCAGCTCTAGGCTTACAATCTTCGACCCTTCAGGCAATATCGCCCTCAGCCCCCGTGGTAGCCGCCCGACCGCTATTTCTGCCGAAAACTCCGCGAATGCATCTGCGTTCCGGCGATGCACGTATTGCCGGAACCCTCCTAAATCCACTGCCTCGCCACCCAGGACCGTTTTGAACGTGTCAAGTTCGCCGGTCTCCAGGGCGTTGTGGGCCAACAACAGCCCGTGAATTAAACTCGATTTGCCAGAGCTGTTCGCTCCGAAAATCAGCGTGATCGGCCGAAGCGGAACGGTCTGAGCCTCCCCGAATGCCTTGAAATTCCCTATGCTTACCGAGCGCAGTCCGGGCCCCAGGTCATCAACCAACTCACCTCTCAACGCCGACTCCAGGAGCTTGGCGCTGGCGGCATCCAGTGAGCTTGACGCTACCCGCGCCGCGGTGATGCCCAATGCTTTCGCTTTTGCGACGACCACTCTGGTTTCAATCCCAAGTTTCTTTGCTATGTCGTAGATGCGGATGGGCATAAATCAAGCTTCGTGTCTGGTTATCCGGACGCCTTCTGTTCCAACGGTAATTTGAGAAGCCGCGCCTGGTGCTCCATCTCCACTAGTAGGTTCTTCAGGTGCGCTTCGCGCCACCCTGCCGTCAACTCCCCGGTAAAAGCGCGATGGAGCAGGACATCAAAGAGCGTGCTGACGTTCCCTTGGGCCATCTCTCGCTGCTCCAGGATCTGTGACGTTTGTCGCCTGAGAACAACGAAGCACTCCTGAATAGCAATCGGCGGCAGAGGGACGGGGAATCTTCTAATGTCGACCAGGCTGATGTTCGCCCTTGCGGCCTCAACCTTGCCGCCATGAAGCCTTGCCTGCGCTGCGGGAGTGAGAAACAGGGACCCGAGATAATCCGCCAGCAATTTAGGCCCGCATGTAATAACAGCAACAGCCTGGTTTACGTTTGCTTCACCAATCTCGTCCGGGACAATACACGAGCGTCCGATTGATGCCCCTACGAGGTTGACCAAAACGTCCTTCGGCTTAAGAGCGCTCCTTTCCAACTTGCTGTGAAATTCCACTGGGATGTGTTTCGGCCTCGAAAGGTCGATAAAGCCCCACCGTACGTTCTCACTTGTCACGAAGATTGGTCCTTCGTCTTGGTATTGGAAACCCTGCCACCCCGGGGATTCTCCCTTGGTGACTCTTTCTGCCAAATCTCCGAGTGGCACAGCGGGCCAACCCTTAGGATTCGTGGCAGGGTCGCCGAACATCCGGTGAAAGAGGGCTGGAAGAACGCGGTCGGCCAAGGCATCCGCCTCTGCGCGCTGCCGCCTCAGCCCATCAGCTTGCTCCAACAACTCCACAATCCGCCGCTGCTCCTTCGGGGTAGGCAACGGGACAGGCCAGTTCAGCAACATCGCCTTTGTGACCGCCTGACGCGTTCCGCCAACTTGATTACTGTTGACCACTGCTTGCTGAGCCGGTGTTGTCAGGTAGTACGCAAGAAATTGTGGTAGAACTGCCTCGGTTGTCCGAAGAATGCAAACGTGTTGGTTTACCCGTGCGCCAGCCATGTCCGCGGGTGCCGTTGTAACCCGGCCAATCGAAGCCCCTGTTATGTTGAACAAAACGTCATCGGTCTGCACCGTGACGTGGTCCAGTTGTGCAGCTTCATCGCTATCAATGAAAACCAAACCCTTTCGCCGGAAGCCCTCGAAGTGGACGTTCATTGAACGGATCAGTGGAGCGCCTGAGGACTGATACACCTCCTCGCCGCCTCGGGGTGTTGCACCGCTCCCGACTTTGGACGTGACACGGCGCAGTTGCACAGTCGGCCATGTCATTTCACCGCCTCAACTTCCTTGAGCAGCTTTTCCAAGCCCATCGCAATGCTCAACTCCACCTCGAGTGTCCTCCGTATCAATTCCGCCGGGTCTTCCTCCGGTGCCTTCTCCGCCACCCGCGGCTTGTAGCGTCCCGCCCCCAGATTGTACCCGTTCTCGGCAATGGTGCTGATCTTTGCCCACCAGCACTTCGCCTCCTCCGTTCCCGGTGGAAACAAAGCCCCAGCCTCACTGCCCGGCGGCTTCTTGAATCCAGAGTTCTTGTAGTCCTTCCACTGCCGTAACATCTCCGGGACTTCATTCCTCTCGGGCGTTTCCGGGCGTCCCCCTCCCGTGATCTTGTCCGGGTCGTAGCCGTCATTGTTGATCTGGTAGAACCACACTTTCCGCCCGGCACCCCTTACCCCAGCCCTCCCCCGGAGGGGAGAGGGAGAACCATCGGCGGGCCTGCGGAAAATGAGGATGCCTGTCTTCACTCCCGCGTAGGGTTTGAAGACGCCCGCCGGAAGTGAAATCACTCCAAGCAATTCGTAATCCTCCACCAGCTTTTTCCGCAGTTCGATGTGGCTACTTGTGGAACCGAAGAGCGCCCCTTCCGGTACGATGATGGCGCAAACGCCGCCCGGTGCGAGTGATTCCATCGCCAGGCCCAGGAAGAGCAGTTCGCTCTTCTTGGACTGGGTGGGCAGGTCCTTGCGGATGGATTCCGCCGGCAGCATACCCGCAAACGGCGGGTTCATCAGCACGCACTTGTAGCGCCGGCGCAGGTCTTCATCGCTCATGCCCCCCAGCTCGGACAGGGCATTGGCCCGCTTCACATGCGCGTTGCGGATGCCGTGCAGGACCAGGTTCATCATCGAAATCCGCATCATCTGCCGCGACACCTCGAAGCCGAAGATGGACCGCTCCAGCAATTCCCAGTCGGGAATCTTCTCGCCGGCCCCCTTGCGGTAGGTTTGCAGGTTGGGGATTTCTTTCCGGGCTTGCGCCAGTGTCAAGCCCCGGTCAGCCAGCCATTCCTCCCCATAGATGGGCACCTCCCGCGGTTCGGCGGAATACTTGGCCAGAATGTGCTCGACGCAATCCACCAGGAAACCAGCCGTGCCGCAAGCCAGGTCGCAAATAGTGTCCCCGAGGTCCGGGTCCACCATCTCCACCATGGCCATGCGAATCTGGCGCGGTGTGCGGAACTGCCCCATGTCCGACTGCGGCTGGCGGGAGAGATATTGCAGTAGATACTCGAAGATGTCGCCTTTCACGTCGGGCCCCAGCTTGCCGAATTGGAAGGTGTCCAGCCCGTCAATGACCTCCTTTAGCACGTGCGGGTCTTCAATCTCCAGCTTCGCGTCTTGGAAATAGATGGCCACCTGCGGCTCTTCCTTCAACAGCGAAGCCATGTAGGGAAAGACTTCGTCCCTGACGAAGTCGCGCAGTTCCTTCCCGCTCTTGAACCGCCAGTTGCTCCACCGATACCGGCTTGCCTGGTCGGGGAAGAGCGGCTTGCCATTGCCTTTGCCCTTGAGCAGCCGTGCCCTCACTTCCAGTTCCGCCTCGCGCTCATCGAGCAGCTTCAGATAGATGAGGTAGGAAATCTGCTCGACGAACAGCGTTGGCACCGCCAGGCCTCCACCCCAGAGGATGTTGCAGATGCGGTCGAGTTTGCTGCGTATTTCCTGATTCATGGAACGAGAATGCTAACCACACGTGGACACAGATGCACACGGATGGAAACCGCTAAAGCGGTTATGGAGGCGCCAGAGTCAGCGCACACCCAACTGAAGTTGGGTGTTAATGAGAAGTGGAGAAGCAACATGGTCAGGTTCAGGCGGCGCGTTTGGGAAAGAGGGTCTGGTTCATGTCGGCGATGATGGTCTGAAGGCCCTGCTCGCCGAAAAGCTCGATACCGACATCGGCGGCATTCAGGATGGAGAGCGGCGGCTCAAACAAATCCTCCAGTTCGACCTTGCCGGTCGCCAGCCCGCGGTTCTTCAGCAACGCCAGGTACTGCGCCTGCTCGGGTGTGACGATCTTGGATACCAGCCAGGCGTGGAAGTTCTCGGTGACTTCCTCGTCCTTGCTCTTCAGCTTCTCCAGTTTCAGCGCGTGCCGGACAAACTCGACGAGGTTGCCGGCGGCCCGGCGGTACGCGGCACGGAGGTTCTCCTCGTTGAAGTAGTTTTCCGGGCGGTTCAGTTTCTCGGCCAGGGCGCGCTCTTCCGCCTCCGTCAGCGGCTTCCGATCTCTCACCTTCTGGATCAACGGGTCGTCTTTGGCGGCCTGCTTTATGGCGTCTTCCCAGTTCGTGAGATACACCTTCTTGTCCACCCGCTCGCCCGTCGGGCCGACCTCGACATACGTTAGCGAGTCGAGCCAGTCGTCCTGGATGCCCAGTTCCACCAGTTCCGTCGGGCCGCCCGGCGGACGTGTCCCGCCGCCGCCAGCAGCGGCACCGCCAGCCGGACCCTCGAAGATGTCCGTCTCGCTGTCATTGAAATGCTCGTGGTTTCGGAAGAAGTCGTAGATCACGAACCGCTTCTTGCCAATGTGCGGTGCCGTGCGCGTGCCCCGCCCCCGAATCTGCTGGTAAAGAATGGGGCTGAAAATCTTCCGGCAGAGAACGAGGTGCAGCACTTCGGGGCAATCAAAGCCGGTCGTGAGCATGTCCACACTCACCGCCACCATCGGATAGACCTCTTTCTTGAACCGCCGGATGGCGGCGGCGGCATCAGGAATGTCCGAGGTGATGACTTCGGCATACCGGCCGTCGTGCTCGGGATGAAGCTGGTTCAGGTAGTAGGCCAGCCGCGAGGCATGGTGCTTCGTCAGGGCGAATACGATGGCCTTGCCCGGCCCTTCCTTCTGCTTTGGCGCAAGTTCCTTGTAGCTCTCCCATGCCAGCCGGTCGAACTCCTGCATCATCTTCCGGTTGGTATCCTCGTTCGTCCATTCCCGCTCAAACTCGGCTGGGTCGAAAGTCTTCCCGTTGATGGTTGCCCCCTCCGCGATCAGATGCGTGATCCGCTTCGCGAATCGATATGGAGCCAGGTGGCCCTCGCCAATCGCCGTGACAATGGAGAAGGCAAAGTCCGGTTGCCCGGTCTTGCACTGGTAGAACTGGTAGGTGTTCCGGTCAATGTAAGCCGCTGGCGTGGCGGTCAGCCCGATATGGAAGGCGTCGAAATGGGTCAGCGCCGCCTGCCACGCGCCGTAGATGGACCGATGGCACTCGTCGGCAATCACGATGTCGAAGTAGCCGCTGGTGAACTCGTTGTAGCGCCCAATCATCGTCTGGAGCAGGCAGA
>OCZT010005022.1_pt1 | contig 13254 bp, 12 predicted proteins | sample 1539031 | NCBI WGS metagenome assembly OCZT01 (sample SAMEA3539308, study PRJEB22396) | soil metagenome | biome: tundra; feature: field; material: soil | place: USA | collected 2010-05 | depth 0.15 m | reverse complement strand
GCACTATGTTGACCGTCTCACTCAATAGTAGCCTGCACGGTACAGTTATTTGTAGATTGGGTCAGCGGCTGCCATTGACCGGTGCGAAGACTTGTGCGCGCTGCTTGTTCGATCTCATGGCAAGCGAGAGTCGCTGAAAGCGGGTTCACTTCGCTTTCCAAGCGACCTTCGTCCAGGCAACGGGCAAGCTCAGCGACCTCACCGCGAAATCCGCTGCCGCGCAGCGGGTGTAACGTGGCAAATTGGTCCACGAACGCGTGACCGAGCCGTTCCATGCGACCGCGCAACTTGCTGCCGCTTGCGCCGTCCCAGCCTCGGGATTCGAGACGATAGGGGTCGATCACCGAAGCCGGGATGGCGATTCGGCCACGGCTTCCCAGCACTTCAAGGGCGTTTCTGGTGTCGGCAACGATACTGGTTTCCAGTAGAAACGAGAACCCGGCATAGGCGAGGATGATGTGCGCGTGTTCGACCGCACCGTTGTTTCCTCGGGTTCTGCCGCTTGCCAGAATGCGTTGTGGCCGACCAAACAGGTACAGTGCGAGAGAAAAGCCGTAGCAGCCAAAATCCGACAAGGCATCGCAGGACGGATCAACATCCGTTCTGTTTTCGGGTGCTCTAACATAACCGACCTGCATCGAGACCGCCATAACGTCCCCGCATTCACCACGATCCAACCTCGCGCGCAACTGCCCGATGATCGGATTGAATCGTGTCCACATCCCTTCCATCGCGAATACCTGAGCCTTACGTGCGGCCAGTTGCACAGCAAGCAACTGTTCACCCGATATGGTCATCGGCTTTTCGCACAGCACGGGTTTGCCAGCGGCAATGGCGCGCAGGCATAAATCCATATGGCCGACAGTCGGGGTTGCGATGTAAAAAACGTCGACATCCTCGCGGTGGAACACCGACTCGTCAAGAGCGAGCGCGACCGAGAATCCGTGTCGCGCAGCAAAGCCTTGCGCACTGCCCAGTTCGGGCGAAATGATCGCTTGGCGCTGGTTTCCGGGGACGGTTGCCAGCGCCCGCGAAAACGACGCCGAGACGGCGTTGGTCCCGAGTACTGCCCAACGAAGGGTGCGTGCGCTCACGTTCCTACACTCACTCGCCTGCGCTGCTCTTCAGCATAGATTTGGAGCATGCTGCGCCAAGCAAGCTTGCCGTGCACGGCCGAGCGCCTCAGGCGTAGCGAGGTATACGCGGCCGAGCGGATGTCGGTAACGAAGACCTCTTTGCAGGAAAGCAGCGCGAGTTGCAGGCGGGCAATCAGCGAAATTTTGAAAGCTATATAGCGCGGGGATCGGGCATTACGCACATAGGCTGACGCGTAAACCTGACCGCCGACGTAGCTGCGCTTTTCCAGGTAGTCGATTTCGCAGCGTCTAGCGGGAACATGCTCGAAAGTGCGCGCGTCCGGCACCCAGGCAAATATCCGCCCCGCGCTATGGAGTCGGCAAAAGATGTCGAGATCCTCGCCGCCGGACTTCCCGTAATACAAATCGAACGGAACAGCATCGAAAAAACAGCTGGCACGATCAAAGATGGCATTCGACGTTGCCGGCACGAACCCGCGAGTGCGCGCGGGCCCCATGATGTGCAGTTGGGTCACCTCTTGTACATCAAGCTTGCGGCGGAAAAATGCCTCGGATTCGCGAGAGGCAAGCGCCGGATTCTCGTACATCGGCTCAACCGGACCGCAAAGGACGTGGAATTTCCCCGCCTGCAGCAACGGCAGGACAACCTCTAGCCAGGATGGATCCACGGTCATGTCGTCGTCGATCATCGCGATGAAACGGCCACGCGCTTCGGCAACCCCTAGATTGCGAGCCACTGAAATATTGGCAGGATGCGCTGAAAGGTAGCGCAGCGGAACCGGTGAGAAGGCGAGGCAATCGGCTACGGCGCCCTGCGCCGAACCCTCGTCGCTGTTGTCAACCACAAGGATTTCACATGTCGCTTGGGCAATCCCGCGCAGCGCGAACAAAGAACGAAGGCAGACGCCAAGCAAGTCCTCGCGGTGATAGGTACATACAAGGAAAGAGAGCAGCGGCTGGGGGGCGACGAGTGCATCCGTCATGGATGAGGCGCGGGACGGCTGCACGTCAGCTTCTTTCAATTTAAATCTCCTGATGTTCTAAGAAATTTTGATCAAGCCGGGGCAACCTTTAGCAAAAACTAAAAGGCTGACCTGACTTTACGAAAAGCGAATTTTTTTCCAAGGCACGGGTGTATCAATTCAACAGAGAACTTATTGTATCGAGGTCAATACTTTTTATTTTTGCGAACGGCAACAACGCACATTAACCCAAGTCCGAAGAGCATTAACCGAGCCGTGTTGGCCTTTGGTACCGATTTATCAGCAGTGGGCGTGCTCGTGGGGGACGTCGCTCCTGGCGGGGCACGGTTGGCGTACTGCCTATCCACCTCATTCAAGGGCGGAGTTACAGCACCTACACCCTTCACCACCGCGACTCGGGTATTCGCAAGTTCAATGGGCTGGTCAGTCGTACTAGCATGACACAAGGTGACCGAGCAGAGTGCAAGGGCCATCCATAATTTGCTTCGCATATTCACTCCCATCACACTTCGCAAATATAGGTTCTTTTTGTGTGAGCATTCTAACCCGCGGAGTCAGAAAGTTCACTCGTGGAATCAACCGGTTCTGGCGCATAGAGGCATTTCCACCGGCGTGAAAGCTTGAGGTAGGTATCATCCGTGCTCCATATTCTGCCCACGTGGCATTTGCGCCGACGGCACCAGCCCCTCTGCTACCAACACATCGTATAAATAGAAAGACTACTCATCAAACACTTGATAGGTCAAATATGCATCAGAATTTCTGACTCAATTTCAATGAGTTAGCCAGGCGAAAAGACATATTAGACAAAGGACGCTCAACGAAATAATATACTAAAAGCCCACAAATTGCAGCCGCGCCCAAATTAGCAATCATATACATCCAACCAAATGAATTGCTATCAACCACAAAACCCAGCTTGCTACTTACTGTGCGAAAAAATACCAAAGTGAAGACGTGAGATAAATATATTGAATATGATGCATCTCCCAGCCGTGAAAGCCATTTCAAGTGGTTTTCAAAAAGGGTTGGTAACATGCAAAATCCAGCAACCAAAATTGCCGCAGGGATTCCAGCGTCAACAACTCTACCGCCAACAGGGTGAAACCGCAGGAATATAAATAACATTATAGCCATGAGTACAACAGCCCAGGCCATTAGCGAGTCGAGCCGTACCACACCATTAATGTACAAGTACCCAAACATCGCTCCGAGTAGGAAAATTAGCATAATGGAATTCGAATAAAATCCAAGCAAACCCACCCACGAATTCATATATCCAAAACCGACCAAACACCCCAGCGCAATGAACAGAGCAATGAGACGTTGTGAACCTTTTAGTATTAACGAGATGGAAAATATTAAGTAGAACATCATCTCATAGTTAAGCGTCCATCCCGGAATTATTAATGGCCAATATTTATCTGGAAATGCCGGGGAAAGCATTGGGAAAAATAGCAAGCTAGAGATAACATGGGGCCAACTCACGACAGTGCTTCTCAGTAGAGTCGGAGCGACTAGTGCAACACAAACAACTCCAACTGTGGCAACCCAATAGAGAGGAACAATCCGTTGTAATCTACGAATAAAAAACTGCTGGGGACTTATATCTTTTCCATGCGTTGTATAAACCATGATGAAACCGCTAATCACGAAAAACAAGTCCACGCCTCCCTCGCCAAAATCCGACGGGAATTGCAGCTTCAACCAATCCGCTTGGTTGCGCGCATGAAACCACACCACCATGAGTGCAGCGATTGCCCGCAAATATTGAAGATTTACCAGTGAACCATTTTTCATTATTCTGACCTATGTCTTTCATTCGCCACATACGCAACCCACAGATTGTGACGAGGTAGCAAATTCAGCAATCCTACCCACACAACCAGCCCAAGCGTGCAACCCAGCAAATTGTCTTTGCCACCATAACCTTCAAAGATATGCAAATCTATTGGAAGCAAAAATTTCCAATCGGTCAGATTTTCCAAAGAAGATTTATTATAGAAGCACTTCCAGAATTCAAACGGCAGCCAGAACCGGCTGGACTTAAATCGCCAGCGGCGCACCGTAACGAGGCCCACGAAGACGCCACACTCCTGCGTCGACTGCTTGCTGCGACCTAGGTTCTCTGGGTCGGCACCTACCTGCCCCGCATGTCGACATCACCTCAAGAGGCTAGTGAAGCCGTCTCAGCTCCTTGCGCAAGATGTTCGATCAGACTCTGGCGGAAATCACGCATGGGCGGGATTGTCGTTTTTGCTTATAGAGGCAGAACCATAAAATTGCGCGTCCACTTCTGTATGATGTATAGCGATCAATTTGATCCAACTATTTTGACTTGGGAGCCACGTTTGTATGGAATACGATATCGCCACGTTTTATGATGACCTTGTAAAAAATGATCTCATAATTCCGAACGGGGTCCATGGTGCCTACGGCAGAGGAACCGTCTTTGAGGAGATCCTGAAGGGGTTCAACGAGCTCGTAAGCAGGGTTGCAGCACCCGACGGTGCGCAAGAGTTAATGTTCCCACCCATCGTGCCCCGCACTCTGATCGAGAAGGTGGGCTATATGGACAACTTTCCACAGCTAGCGGGTTCGGTGCACAGTTTTGTTGGCAACGAAGCACAGGCGCGCGAGGTATCTGGCCGCATACACGCTGGCGAGCGCTGGGAAGACCTGCTGGGTATTACCGATGTCATGCTCACACCGGCTGCTTGCTATCCCGTATACCCGGTATTTTCCGGCCTGCTGCCAAATGGCGGACGCCTTATTACTGTGATGAATTGGGTGTACCGGCATGAACCATCCACCGAACCCACTCGCTTGCAATCATTTCGCATGCGCGAATACATACGCATCGGCAAGCCAGACGAAGTTCTTGCATGGCGCAATGCTTGGCTGCAAAGGTCGTTGACGCTATTAAAGCAACTCGGGCTTCCAGTGCAAAGCGATGTGGCGTCAGACCCATTTTTTGGTCGCGCAGGCAAAATGATGGCGGCCAACCAGATTGACCAGCAACTGAAATTTGAAATTCTGGTTCCGGTTATTTCAGCGGAAAAACCTACCGCTATCTGCTCATTTAACTGGCATCAGGATCACTTTAGTTCAGTATTCGGCATTCGCAGCGCAGATGAAACCCCCGTCCACACCGCCTGCTTGGGTTTTGGACTTGAGCGTGTAACACTCGCGCTGATCAAAACCCATGGTTTTGATCCTAAGTCCTGGCCCACTGCTGTGCGGGAATTGCTCTGGCCATGAGCAAGCTTGAAGTCATTGCGGGTTTGACCGCAACCAATTACTGCCGCCACGCCCTGCACGGCGACGAGGTCGTTTGGGTGGAAAAAAACTGCTACGGTGACCTTTGGATTGAGTTGCTGCATGCTTTGCACTTGGAGCCACTCGCGGTCTTGCCGTTTACCTTGGCGGTCGACTTCGAAGACGATCAATGGACGTTTTTCAAGCCTGCGCAAGAGGAACTGCGCGACCTATACGGCATTGACGTGCAGGAATTAACCATCTGGCGTCCGCTGATTGAGCATGCTGTTGAACAGTTGCGCGCCGGCAAGATGATCAGCACTGAGGCCGACGCCTATTGGCTGCCAGACACGGCTGGAACCGATTACCATACCAAGCATTCAAAGACCACCATACTGTTGAATAGCTTGGATTTGGGCGAGCGCAAACTGGGCTATTTTCACAATGCGGGCTACTATGAACTGGAGGGTGATGACTTCACCCACCTGTTCAAACTCGATCAACCACCGGCACCCGACTATTTGCCACTGTTCGCCGAATTGGTACGAATTGACCGCGTGGTGCGCCGCACGCAGACTGAACTGGCGGAAAAGTCGTGGCAACTGTTGCAGCGCCATTTAGCTCGCATACCTAGCAGCAATCCGTTCCTGCGGTTCAGTACCAGATTTGCAGCTGACCTACCCGAAATGCAATCTAGAGGACTGGCCTACTACCATTTGTGGGCATTTGCCGCTATTCGTCAAGCCGGCGCTGCGTTTGATTTAGCGGCGTCCCATTTGCGCTGGCTTGCAAACTTCTCCCATCCAGAACTGCTTGCGGCAGCAGAATGCTTCCACTCCATTGGAGAGGGCAATAAGGTACTCATACTCAAGGGCGCACGCGCAGTGAACTCTGGCAGAGTTTTTGACGCTTCCCCGTTGATAAACGACATGGCCAGCGCTTGGGATCGCGGCATGGCGGTGCTTAAAACAACGAACTGAAAAATGTCCCGTTGGATATCACGGCGCCTTCTGTCCCAGCGCACCCACTTGTCCGTAAGTGGCGCAGCCTGCACGTTGTAAAATCGAGAAATCTGAATTCCTCAGTCTGTACCAGAAAGCGCGGCATGAAACCTTTACTTTTTTATGTCGGCAGTAATATGGTTCTAGATAAACTATTTGTTAAGAGAGCGATTTCACTGATCGCCTTTGGCGGCATGCTCGGCTTGTCTTTGAACGCACGCGCTCAGGAGGAGAGTTTAGGTACGCATCTGGCTGTGGGGCTGGGGGTGCAATACAACGACAACGTTTATGGTTCGTCGACTTTGCCTGTTTCTGATGTCATTACAGCTGAAACGCTGGGCTTTTCGACCAAGGGAGTCTATGGCAAGCAAAACTTCAACCTGGACGGCACAGTTACCAATAATGACTACGCATCCAATAAACGGCTTAATTATGTGACATCGAATGTGGCCGCCGGCTGGGCATTTGAAATTGGCTCTTCCTTGAGTGGAGGTATCAAGGCCACCCACGCGATCACGCTAACGCCGTACGGTATGAGCGTCAATACATCGAGCAGCAATCTAATGACAACGCTCAATGACGATGCTTACCTTGGCTACGCTTTGGGGCAGGGATGGCAGCTTGTTGCAGGGGTTGCCAACTCTTCCGTTGACTTTGGACAGGCTGTCGTTGGACAAACCAGCTCTCAGTATAGTGGCTCATATCTCGGGATAAATCATTTTTTCGGCAATAACAATTCTGTGTTAGTGACGATGCAGAATGCGACTGGCCATAATGCGTATGACTATTCAATTCAATCGGCCGAAATTCAAATTAATCTGAGAGGTGACGACACGCCTTCAGTAAGCGGTCAGATCGGTTATTGGAAGCAAAGCTATGACCACGACCGCCTGTACAACTTCTCGGGTGTGCAGGGAGGTTTGTCCGTTACCTGGCCATTCACGCTGAAGACATCCGGACAGATTTCATATCTACGAAAATTGGTGGGCAACCCGATAGCAAATTCAAGTTATTCAATTGTGGATACACTGAGCATCGGGCCGAGTTGGGATGTTACGTCGAAAATTAATCTAAAGGCGCAGTATCAAGACATTGCGACTCGGGCTATGGGTGACCCCGGTGGTGGCGCATCAAATGAAGTGGACACCGTTAGGTTGGGCCAATTGACGTTATCGTGGCACCCGCGCGATGAACTCTCCATGTTGGCGAGTTACTCTCGAACCTATCGGACGTCCACGGTTGCTTCAGATATATCACAGAACGTTTTTTCGATTGCCGCAACTTATACTTTTTGACAGGGGGCTTTTGACTTACTTGCTTAAGGGTTCTCTACAAGAACTGGTCAAAGCGCCAGATCGACCAAATTCAATATCTGCAGGTAAGCTTACCCTTTCAAGGGCAGCTTTTCGAGGGGCTCGAAAGTTGTACGTACCTTGTAAAATCCCGGGTTTTCCATACCATCATGGATCGCGAGAACAATCTCGTTATTGTGCAAACAGTAGTCAGGGGGGATTCGCGGGCGCCTTGATTCCTGGATGGCTGAAGCAATCTCTGCTGGACCTCTAAAAAATTTCATTGGATGCTTGGACTTTTTTGACGACTTATAACCAAGATCAACTAATCGTTCCCTTCCGACCGGAATCGTGAGCATCTTTCTTTTGATGTTCAAGTAGCGTTTCAAAGAAACTTTTGCGTGGTAATCCCATGCGTCATGCACCTCAATAATGCCACGATCACCAAAGAATTGAAGTTGCTGATTCCGACGTGCAATGATGCTGCACGTTAAACGGGCCACCACGCCGGAGCGGAACGTGATGCAAGCCACAGAGAAATCCGCAGAAATTTTCGTCAATGGTTCTTTGATTTCCTTGTCGGGGTAGAGACAAGCGGCAAACGTATTGACTGAGATTGCGGGACCAAAATAGGCCGTCAACCAACCAACGTAATATCCAGCATGCTCGAGAGTACAGCCAACTTCGAACTCATCCTTATAGGGCCACGGGGCACCAGAATCACTGATCCACTGGCGGTACGGCATCCGGTGGACCAGTCCGTCGTCAATTTCAGCATAGACAAGCTTTACATCACCGAACTTCTTGCTCTCTAACGCGCGCCAAATAGTTTGGGCAGTTTCGCCAAGAATACTGCACGGAGCACACGCCAATATAAGATTTCGATCACGTGAAATCTCGTATAACTCCAAAGCGTCGTTGTAGTTCATTGCAAGGGGTTTTTCAGAATATACATTCTTGTTTCCCTGCAACAGAATTTTTGTCAACTCATAGTGCTCATCCGGATTCGTCAGGTTAACCACCAACCGAATGGTTTCGTCAGACAAGATCTCCTCGATCGAGCATTTTTTGGAGCTTAGACCATGGTAACTACAAAACTGCTCAAGCCTGCTCTGATCCCGATCACAAACGGCCTCGAGTTCAAGCCAAGGATAATCGGCCAGCGATTGCATATAGTAGTCAGCTACAAATCCACATCCGATAATTGCAATTTTCATGTCTGGAATAATTTTTAAAGGACTACAAAAAATGGCGCCACCACACCGCGGCCGAAATATTCCTATTGCGGTGGGGATGCAAGCATTTTGAGTGTGATTAACTGGCCTCAATACCGCCGCTTCTGCCACGGCGCAATTCCACTACCAAAATTGCAAGCATTCCGAAGATATTAAGCAACTCACCAATTATCACGCCGAGAAGTGCTCCTTCGGTACCGACCAAAGGAATCAGCAGAAAGATAGCGGCCAAAGCCGCAACGGCGCCAATGGAAGTGAAATAACTAAGTGCTTTGACTTTCATCTGCACCACCAATAGGCAGCTTACTTCATCCCGGATCAGCATCACTATGACCAACAAGCTCCAATACAATACCAACTGCGCCCTCAGAGGAACATCGTGTCGCATGAGCTTCAAAAAGAACCAGTCCTGCAAGAGCCAGGCCAGGCCGACATAAACGAGACAACCAAACACTATTACGGTCGAGATGCTCATCGTCTTTTTTGCGGCAAAGTGAAGTCCTCCTGCGGCGTTCCACCTCGCCACCAAAGGATATAGCGCCTGGTTTACTCCTGTAGATAGCAAGTTGACCGGCATCAGCAAGAGCCTTGTTGCGGCTATCGCTGCGACTGCATTCACGTCAAGTAATGCCGCTACTATGAACGTGTAGCCTTGGCTAAATGACCAGTGGACACCAGCGCCTAACGCGGCCCAACCTCCAATCAACGAAATTTCTCGGATCGATGTTGCCTTGGCATTCTTATTCCAGGCCATAAAGTTCCAAAGATAATTGGAAAGCTGCAGGGCACTGATCGCGCTAGCAACACCAATGCTGAAAACGGCCATCAGCGAGGGGTTGGGAAGGAAGGTCGAAATATAGGAAAGAATAAGTAGCAGGGCTGCGTACACTACGTCCCCTTTTACTGCCAAGCCGCCCTGATGATGCGCAAGGAGAAGCCCTCGACTGAATTCTCGCCAGAGCACCGCGCTGCCAGAAACCGTACCTGCGATGAAAAGCACAGCGGTTGACATTGCTACAACACCTGTCGCCGCAGCCAAAAGGCAACTCAACGTGATCACGCTGAACACAACGGAAATGACCCGCTTCCTCGTCTTGAGCAGTCCGCCAACCAATGTCGGCAAGTCGGCACCACCTTGCGCCGCAAGTGCGGCAACAATACGAGTTTGAAAAAACGCACCCTGCAAAATAGCAAAAAGCATAATTCCGGTCGTTATCAGAACATAGTAACCATAGGGTTCTGTTCCTAGCCGCCGGAGTAACACAACGGCAACTATAAAATTGCTGCCCGACAGGAGGACCTGTGAAATCACAGTGCTTCCAATTAGTTTGGTGGCTCCACTTTTAAACATTGAAATTCTCGATCACTGAATTTCGCGTTCAGTTCGGACCCACTCTTTAGATTTTTCGCCCAGCATGATCGCCAGCTTCCAAACAATGTAGAAGGGCGCGCAGGTGAGAGCCAGCAAGCCTGGTAGACCTGTGCCGCTGACCTGCCATCCTCTCGCAACGTGAATCACCAGTGCCACAAAACAGTAGATCCCCAGCCACCCGAAGGTCAGCGCTTCGGGATGGCTCCACCACCACCCGGCAGCGAATCCACCCAACACCAGTGCCACAGTGTTCATGACTACGTAGGAGAGCGGAAGCACCAGCAAATCCAGAGCGAGATCGAGTTGAACGGCGTCAAAGTGCCGCAGCGCTGAAACGAGCGTGGGTAGCGCAAACTTGCGAGTCATCTCGAAGCGGCCAGATTCCCAACGCTGGCGCTGCCGGCTGGCAATAGCGGCCGATGAGACCATATCGCCGTTGGAGGAAGCTTCATCGGCATAGGCCACCCGGATTCCCGCAAGACCAAGACGAACACCGTACTCAAGGTCTTCGGTTAATGAAAACGCGTGATAAGGAACCTCTCGCAGAGCACCCGTGGTCACACACCAACCGTTGCCACGGATTCCGGCAGACAAACCCAAACGATCTCGTGCTCGCGACCTAACGATATGAAAAGCACCCATCGCTACGGTGACCAGCAGGGTCCGCCAAGACTTCATGGGGTTTCGAATTCCATAATGCGCCTGGATTGCCCGCTCACCACGCTCAATTCGCGCCGCGAGCGCCTCGAGCAGATTGGACGACACGCTGGAATCCGCATCCACTACAACAATGGCGTCCGACCAACCATCGGCTAGGCATTTTTCAAACGCGTAGGCGAGTGCATAGCCCTTGCCACGCAGCTCTGCGTGGTGTCGCACCATGACCCTTGCTCCAGCATCGGCTGCAAGTTGGGCCGTATCATCCGTGCAGTTGTCAGCCACCACATGGATGCGCATCCTGTCCTTGTCCCAATCCATTTCGCTCAAACTGCGAACCGTACTCTGAATACCTACTGCTTCATTGTGCGCGGGAACAACGATGTCGAATTGAATACGGCGGGATGACCGGGGTGGCCTCGCAAGCGGCGCTGACAGCAGGGTCAGGATGAGAAGATAGGCGGATGACATCACCGCCGGCACGGCGAGCAACGTCAGGACAATGAGTTCAAGCAACAGCATAAGATCCAAATCTGCCTGATTTACAGGCGGCTCCATCAGACATCTGTTTCACTTAGAAACGCCTTTCGTCACAGGTGGCAGGTCTTCATCGCGTGCCAGAATCCCCAGCAGGCCTCGAACCGCAGCGTCAAGATAAGTGGCCTGGCGGGTGTCGACTTTGACGGTGCTGCCCAGCTTTATGCAATCGGCGACGACATACCGCAACACATCAATGGAACCACTCGACCAGATACCCTTGAGCACCAGCTGACTTCCGCCAGCGACGGGCTGTATTTCATGCGTACCTACCGTCTGTGACTGCCGAGGCGAATTCCGATAGTTGAGCCGACGCCAGATCTGCGGCATGACGTAAGTCACCATCAACCGCATCATGGCCAGCCCGTCTGAGCCGTACCGCTTCCACAAGAAAGGCTCCTCCTTGATGCGCCAAATCCATTCGAGCCCGATGACGCGCAACCATTTGGGAGCCCGCTCGATAGTCCCCGCGGCCATGTTGACCACGGCCCCCAGGTGAGAGATGACAGGAGCGCTCAGTTGCCCACGATTGCGTTGGATCCACGCTTGCCCGTTCCGTGCTCCAAGGGCCACAACCACAAAATCGGCACCAGACCCGTTGATGCGATCGATGACATCAGGCCGGCTCATGTCGTCAAGGCTGCCAAAGCCAGGCGATTCAAATCCCACACATTGCACGCCGGGTGTCAGTCCCCGCTTCTCCCGATCGTGCGCGAGGGCATTCACGTGCTCGCCCGCCTTCTGCGCAACCCCATCCGGCCCGCCGAAAAAAAATACTTTCACAGTCCGCCGGGTCTGCGCGCACAAGGCTTCGAACAAATCGGAACCAGCCACACGTTGCCGGATCGGAACGCCCAACAGCCGCGCTAACCAAACAATCGGCATACCATCGGCCAATGACAGGTCACTGTCTCGAACCGACTGGCGAAATGAGTGGTCCAACTGGGCGGCAACCAGGAAATTTAGGTTGGGCGTGGAAATGAACAACGGAACCCGGACCTCCACTGATTCGATGACTTTATCAACCGCCTGGGGAAGGTCAATCGCATCGAACGGCAGACCAACGATGTCATAGACCGGCCGATACAGGTCGGGAAACTGACGATTTGCCATTTGCATTAAAAAAGAGGTTGGATCGGCAACAACGACCATGGGTCGCCCTGAAAGTCCCAAGTGGCCGCCACTGCAGACGAAGGCACCGTTAGGATCCATGGCAGTATAGCTGCCCGGTTTGACGCCCAAGTAATGGTTCTGACGCGGTAAGGTATTCCGGCAAAGCGAAACTGGCTTTCTCAGCGATCTGATAAGAATACTAGGCTATAAAACCGCTGAACTCTTACACTCCATTAACGCACCTCTTCGTACGCAGCACTCGGATATCATACGTCCAGTGAAGATTGGTCCGAGCAATTCGCTCCCTGCCGCCCTCACTATCATTCAGCCAAGCCAAACATGAGCGACCACCACCAACCCTCCCTGGTCAAATTTCAAGCAAATGCGCATGCATTGCAAGAGAATGATCCGATCGATACCTCCTCGGACGCGGAACAATTACCGATTTCTGTACTGCAAATCACCACGATCCTACGGGCGTATTGGAAGGTGTCGGTGACGGTCTTTGTTGTGGTTGTCTCATTGTCCATTTTGGGACTCTTGGTTCTCCCAAAATCATACAGCGGCGTGTCGACGATGCTTGTCGAGTTCGATTCACGCGATCCACTGGCCGCCAAAGGCCCGTCAGAGTTTGCTCCCAGCAATTACCTGCCCACACAAATCGAACTGATGCAAAGCGACGCCGTTCTTGACGGCGTTATCAATCGGC
>OCZT010005021.1_pt1 | contig 13254 bp, 11 predicted proteins | sample 1539031 | NCBI WGS metagenome assembly OCZT01 (sample SAMEA3539308, study PRJEB22396) | soil metagenome | biome: tundra; feature: field; material: soil | place: USA | collected 2010-05 | depth 0.15 m | reverse complement strand
ACGTCACCGCGCCGCTGATCGCCGCCGCTTCGAGCGCGGTCTCGCCGTCCGTCGCCGTGTCCTTGTTCTTCGCGATGCGGCCGCCGCCCCAAAGCGCCGCGTCGATGATGAGCGAGCCCGGACCGCCAAGATAGGCGAATCTCTCGAACGTCTTGCGAACGCGGGCGCTGTTCTGGAATGGCGGATATCCCTTCCAGGCCGTGATCCTGACGTCGTACTTCATGAGCACGGCGGAGCTGGCGAGCGCCGCCCCGAGAATCGCGACGTCGGACCTGCGGAAGATCGGTTCCTGCGGCGGCGCGGCGCCCGGCTCCGTCTGCGCCCAGACGGGCGCGGCGGCGAGCGCGAGCAGGAAGAACGCACGGCTTCTCACGCGGCCCCCTGTTCGGCTGCAGGGCCGAGAAGTGCGCGATCGAAGGGCGTGCGCGGATGACGTTCGTGCCAACGCGTGAGCAAGTAGCCCGTCGCACTTCCCAGCGCGGCACCCACGAGAATGTCGCTGAGCCAATGCTGGTTCATATACATGCGCGCGAACCCCACGAGGAGCGCGGCGGATAGCGTGGCGACGATCACCGCGACCCGCTCACGCGGCGCAAAGCGCGCGCACGCGACGCCGGCCGCGGCAGCGAACGCGACGGTCGCGGTGGTGTGCCCGGAAGGCATCGAGTAGTACGGCGCATCGGACCAGCCGTGAAAGAAGAACTTCCAATGCCAAGGTTCACCGGGCGTAACGAATGGCCGCGCGCGGCCCGCGAACCCTTTCACGATCGCGCTGATCGCGCTCGCGACGGCAATCGCTTCGGCGCCCCGCAACCCCAGAAGCGAGACGCGCCCGAGGTTCAGCGCGCGGCCGCCAAGCCAGAGAATCGCGGCGAACCAGATCACGCCCGGCCCGCCCCACCAGTTGAACGCCGCGCCGATGGCGTGTAATGCCTGGTTGTGCTGGAGCGCCGTCGTCTGCAACGCCGCCGCGACCGCACGGTCGGCCTCGTACACCCAATTGGTCATGCGCGGGTCACCGCGGCGCGGTCCAGCCGTTCCAGCCCGGACCGCGCACGACCTGTCCGGGCTTCGCGCCCGTGTGCGCGCCGTCGTGAATTACTTCGACGCCGTTGACCAACACGTTCATCATGCCCGTCGAGAGCTGGTGCGGCTTTTCGAAGGTCGCCTTGTCGGTGATCGTCGCGGGATCGAATACGAGAATGTCCGCCTTCATCCCTTCCTTGATGAGGCCGCGGTCCGCGATCGAAAGTCGTGTCGCGACGGCCGACGACGCCTTGCGCACGGCGTCCTCGAGCGTGATCACGTGCTCGTCGCGCACATACCGGCCGAGCAGGCGCGTGTAGTTCCCGTAGGTGCGAGGATGGACCATTCCTTTCGCCGTCGCGGGATCGGTCGCCTCGGCGTCCGTACCCCACTTCATCCACGGAAGCTTCAGTTGCGCACGGAGGTTGTCCTCGCTCATGAGGAAGAGGATCTCACCGAGCCGCGCCTCCTCGGCGATGTTCAGGTCGATGAGCGCGTCGGCCCAGTCCTTGCCCATCGCCTGCGCGATCTCGGTCAGGCGCTTGCCTTCGTACTGCTTGAGCTCCGGCCGGGAAAAGCCGGTGACCATCACGTTCGCGGGCGTTCCGACGAGGCAGAGGTTGTCGAAGCCGGCGATTTCCCGGTGCAAGTCGGCCTTCACGAGCGCGCGCGTCGCCGGATCCCTGAGATTCTGCAGCAGCTTCCCCTCGGCCGCGTACTTCGGCAGGATGCACGCCGAAAACCCGTTGGCGCCGGCAAGGTAGATGTACATGTCGGCCTGCACGTCCTGCCCCGCGGCACGCGCCGAATCGATCTTCGCGATCACGCGCGCCATCTTCGGCCAGTTCGCGGGACCTGCGGCCTTCAGGTGGTAGATCTCCACCGGCACCCCGCCGTCGTGACCGATGCGAATCGCTTCGTCCACCGCCTCGAGCAGCTCGTTCCCTTCGTTGCGCATATGGGTGATGTACACGCCGCCGTACGGCGACATCGCGCGCGCGGCCTCGATGAGCTCCGCCGTCGACGCGTACGCGCCTGGCGGATAGATGAGCGCGCTGCCCATGCCGAACGCGCCGTCGGTCATCGCGCGGCGTACCATCGCGCGCATGGTGTCGAGCTCGGCGGCGGTGGGCGTGCCGATCGTTTCGCCCTTCGCGTACACACGTACGGTGCCGGCGCCGACGAACGAGCCGACGTTCTCGGCGAGCCCGCGCCGTTGCATGAAGTCGAGCCACTGCCCGAACCCGTGCGGCCCGGTAAACCGCTGTTCGAGCCGGCGCGCGGCGGTGTCGGAGGTGGCCGCGAGCATCTTTTCGTTCACCGGTGCCGGCGTGTCCCCTTCGCCGAGGATCGCCGTGGTGATGCCCTGCGTGACCATCGAAAGGGCGCGTCCGTCGCCGAACATGAAATTCTCGTACGACTGCGCCTGGATGTCGATGAAGCCGGGCGTGACGGCAAGCCCGTGCGCGTCGATCCTCTTCGCCGCGGGAGCGGACGCAAGGGCGCCGCGCGGTGCGATGCGCGCGATCCGGTCTCCGCGGACCCCGATGTCGCCCCAGAACCAGGCGTTTCCGCTCCCGTCCACGATGCGGCCGTTGGTGATGACCACGTCGTAGGGAGCGCCGGCCGACGCGACGCCGGTGGTCACCGGCGATCGGCACGCCGCGACCAGAATCGAGGCAAGAGCGGAAACGACGGCTGCGAGCTTGCGCATGGTACACACCTCTGGCGGTATTGTAGCTCTGCACGTACGACGCACCCCAAGCTGAATGAAGAACGTAACTCTCGCAGACGGAATCGTCATCCGCGAGCTCGCCACGCACGACGAGCGCGCGAATGCCGTGCGCCTGCAGGAAGAGACGTGGGGCGCCGGATTCACCGAGCGCGTGCCCGCTGCGATCCTGCTCGTGGGGCAGAAGCTCGGCGGCGTGTCGGCGGGCGCGTTCGCGCGCGATGGTACGTTGCTCGGCTTCGTCTTCGGCCTCACGGGCATGAAGCATGGCCGGCTCGCCCACTGGTCCGACATGCTGGCCGTGCGGCCGGAGGCGCAGGGAAAGCACCTCGGCCAGGCGCTGAAACGCTATCAACGCGAGCGATGTATCGCCCTCGGCGTCGAGACGATGTATTGGACCTTCGATCCACTGGTCGCGCGGAACGCAAAGCTCAATCTCTGCCGGCTGGGCGCCCGCGTGGACGAATTCGTCCAGGACATGTACGGAACTGCCACGAACAGCCGCATGCACGGCTCGCTCGGCACCGATCGTTTCATCGCGTCATGGCCGGTCAGCGGGGAGCCGGTTCCGATGCCGTCCGATGCGAAGCGGCTTCATGGCGCGGTGATCGTCGCGGGCCGGCCGGGCGAGGCCGTGGCCATGGATGCGCCGCTCCCGGAAGCGCCGGGCGTCGCCGTGCGTGTGCCCGCCGACTACGTCGCGCTGCTCCACGACGATCTCGCGCTCGCCCGCGCCTGGCGGATGTCGGCACGCCGCGCATTCCTTCATTATTTCCCAGTCGGATATCGCGTCGTCGCGTTCGTAGCGGATGGTGAGCGCGACGCCGCATACCTTCTCACCCGCTCCGCGTGAACTCGATGCTCGTCGACCGGATCGTCCTGCGCGAAATACGGCTCGAATTGAAGGAGCCATTTCGCATTTCCTCCGGCGAAGTGCGTGAGCGCAGGATCCTCCTGCTGGAGCTCCACGACACGTCGGGCGCGAGCGTGTGGAGCGAATGCGTCGCCGGTGAGACACCGAACTATTCCAGCGAGACGATCGACACGGCGTGGATCGCCATCGCGAACTGGGTCGCACCGCGGGTGCTCGGCGCGAACATCGACCATCCGGGCGACGCGCACGACCTGCTCGCTCGCGACGTTCGCGGCCACAACATGGCGAAGGCCGCGGTCGAGATGGGGCTGTGGGCGCTCGCCGCCACGATGGCGGGCGAGCCGCTGGCGCGCTTCATCGGCGGCACCAGAACGGAGATCGCGACCGGCATCTCGCTCGGCATCCAGGCGAGCCCGGCGGCCCTGATCGAGAAGGCCCGTGCCGCGCTGGCGGCCGGCTATCGCAAGGTGAAGATCAAGATCGAGCCCGGCCACGACGTCGAGTGGATTGCGGCCGTCCGCGGCGCGCTCGGGCCGGACGCGCACCTGATGGCCGACGCCAACAACGCCTACACGCTCGACGACATCGACCGGCTCGTCGCGCTCGACGACTTCGGCCTGATGATGATCGAGCAGCCACTGGCCCATGACGACGTCGTGCGGCACGCGGAGCTGCAGCGGCGGCTGAGGACGCCGATCTGTCTGGATGAATCGATCACCGGCCTCGACAAGGCGCAGGACATGGTGACGCTCGGCAGCGGGCGCATCGTGAACATCAAGGCCGGCCGCGTCGGCGGATACACGCCGTCCATCGCGATTCACGATTTCTGCCAGGAGAAGGGTGTTCCCGTCTGGTGCGGCGGCATGCTCGAGAGCGGGGTGGGTCGCGCATACAACGTGGCCATCGCCTCGTTGCCGAACTTCACGCTTCCCGGTGACGTGAGCCCGAGTGCGCGGTACTGGGCGCGCGATATCGCGTCCCCGGAGTGGACGATGGATCGCGGGATGGTGCGCGTCCCGCTCGACCGGCCGGGGATCGGAGTCGACGTGGACGCAGAGCGCATCGCCGCACTCACCGTGCGCACGGAACAACTCAGGCCGTGAGCGAAGCGCTGGGATTCACGGCCGGCGATCGCCGCCTGCTCACCGAACTGCGCCGCGACCTGCACCGGCATCCCGAACTCTCATGGCACGAGACGCGCACGCAGGAGACGCTCGAACGCGCGCTGCATGACGTGGGCGCCACCGACGTTCGCCGCGTAGCGAGAACCGGATTGGTGGCCCGCGTGCGCGGCCGCGTCGCGGGCGCGCCGGTGATCGCGCTGCGCGGCGACATCGACGCACTGCCCATCACGGAGGCCACCGGCCTCGAGTTCGCCTCGGTGAACGGCGGCGTCATGCATGCCTGCGGACACGACGTGCACGCGGCGTGGGCCGTCGGCGCCGCGATGCTGCTCGCCCGCACCCCTGCGGCCGGCGACGTGCTCGTCGTGCTGCAGCCGGCAGAGGAGGTCGGCGAGGGCGCTCGCGAGGTGCTCGCCAGCGGCGCCCTCGACGGCGCCAGTGCGATATTCGGCGCGCACGTGGATCGCCGGTTCGCGGTCGGCCAGGCGGTTGCGCAGGAGGGGCCGCTCGCGGCGTCCACCGACACGTTCCGCATCGTGCTGCGCGGCGAAGGCGCCCACGGCGCACGGCCCCAGGAGGCGCGCGATCCGATCGTCGGCGCGGCGGCGCTCATCGGCGCTTTGCAGACGATCGTGTCGCGCCGGCTCGATCCTTCACTTCCCGGCGTGGTGACCGTCGGCGCCGTGCACGCGGGCCGCGCGGCAAACGTCATACCGGAGACAGCGGAGCTCGAGGGTACCGTCCGCGCCACGACGGTGGCGGCGCGCGCGCTCCTCGTCGGTGAGCTCGAGCGCATGTCGCTGGCGGTGGCGGCCACGCACCGCCTCGCGGCGGAGGTGCAGATCACCGAGGGCACGCCGCCAGTCGTGAATCCGCGGGAGGGCGCGGCGTGGGCGGCGCGAGCGGTGCGCGTGGTGCTCGGCGAGCGCGCGCTCGTTCCGCTTGGCACGACCAACATGGGCGGCGAGGATTTCGCGTACTATCTCGAGAAGATGCCCGGCTGCTTCCTCCGCATCGGGGCGCGCGAGCCAGGTGGCGAGCATCGCGCGGTGCACACGCCGCGCTTCTATCCCGCCGAGGATTCCCTGTTCATTGGTGCCGCGGTGCTCGCGCGGTGCGCCCGCGAAGCCGGATCTCCTTCGAGCGGCTGAGGTCGTCCTCGAACATCTCCTCGGCCGCCGCGCCGATCCGCGGATCCTCGATGATCGCGTCGAGCTCGAAGTTGATCCCGACGCCGAGCGGGTTGAAGTCCGTGGAGCCGATACGCGTCCAGCGCCCGTCGATCACCGACGTCTTGGCGTGCATCATCTCGCCGCGCCATTCCCAGATTCGGACGCCGTTCCGCAGCAGCCTGTTGTAGCTCCGCTTGGCGAGTCCGTGGACCCATGGATGGTCGTACCGGGAAGGCAACAACAGGCGCACGTCCACGCCGTCGCGCGCCGCACCATCGAGCGCTTCGACCTCGGCGAACGAGGGGACGAAATAGGCGCTCGCCACCCAGATCGACCGCTGCGCGGCCGCGGCTTGCAGGTGCAGGGCGCGTCCTACGCGCAAGCGTCCCGGCTCGCCTTCGACGATGCCGACGACGGACGGCACGCTCTCTGCCGGATCGAGATCGGCTCCGCGCGACGCGCGTGTGAACTTCCGCTCGGAGCGGGGTGGCCGGGCGCTGCCCGCTCGCTGCCACATGCGGCCGAACGCAGCCATGAAATCCGTCGCTGCGGGGCCGGCGATGCGCACACACGTGTCGCGCCATGCGAGCCGCCGCTTTCTGAGGATTCCGCCTTGCCATTCGTTTCCGATGCCGATGCCCCCGGTGATCCCGGCGGCGGAATCCACCACGAGCAGTTTTCGGTGGTCGCGGGGGACGAGGCCGAGCCACCGCCGGAAGCCGGGAGGACTGAACACCCTGACGTGCACGCCGTGGGCGCGCAGGGCGCGCAGGTACGAGGAGCCAATGCCGCGAATGCCGAACCAGTCTGCGAGCAGCTGCGTATGCACGCCGCGTCCGGCGGCGCGTGTGAGCGCATCCGCGAAGCGTACGCCGACCGCATCCGACCTGAGGATGTAGCTCTCGAGCGCCACGGATTCCTTCGCGTTCTCGATCAGTTCGATCATCGCGTCGAACGTGGCAACCCCGTCCGAGAACAACATCACGTCGTTCGACTCGGAGACATCCGCGGACGTCATTCGCCAGAGCGCGCGCGAGAACGACGGTCCTCCGCCGCGTGGAAGCGCCGGTGGTGGTGGAGGCGGAGGAACTGCCGCCGCCGGGTGTGGTTTTGCGCGAACGGTGCGACCGCTCATCCACGGACATTGCCCCATGTACGCGACCGACGGAAGGGTCCGTTGCGGTCGCCACTTGTTTTGCCAGTAGCGCCCGGGCATATCGTAGTATGCTGAACATCGATTTCTCAGGCCGGCGTGCCCTGGTCGCGGGCGTGGCCGACCACGGCGGGTTCGGGTTTGCGATCGCCAAGGCGCTTGCGGAAGCGGGCGCTTCCGTATGTGTGGCCACCTGGCCGCCGGCGCTGAACATCTTCCTCAACCTGCTCGAGCGCGGGAAGATGGACGAGTCGCGCAAGATGCCGGACGGCTCGCTGCTCACCTTCGAGAAGATCTATCCGCTCGACGTCGCGTTCGACACGCTTGCGGACGTCCCGGGCGATCTCATGGAGAGCAAGCGCTACAAAGGCCTCGGCGACGTTTCGATTGACGGCCTCGTGCGGTCACTCGACGCCGACTTCGGCGTGCCGTCGCTGGACATCGTGGTCCATTCGCTGGCGAACGGGCCCGAGGTGAAGAAGCCGCTGCTCGACACGAGCCGGGAGGGGTATCTCGCGGCGCTCAGCGTCAGCTCCTATTCACTGGTGAGCCTGGTGCACCGTCTCGCGCCGCTGATGCGTCCACGGGGATCGTTCCTGTCGCTCTCGTACATGGCGGGAGAGCGCGTGATTCCCGGCTACGGCGGCGGCATGTCGTCGGCCAAGGCCGCGCTCGAGAGCGATACGAGGACGCTCGCGTACGAGGCCGGCCGCCGGCATGGATTGCGCGTCAACACCATCAGCGCGGGGCCGCTGGCATCGCGCGCGGCGAGCGCGATCGGCATCATAGACTCGATGGTCGACTACTGTGCCGCGAACTCACCGCTTCCCGAGGCGGTGACCGCGACCGAGGTCGGAAATGCCGCCGTGTTCCTCTCGTCACCACTCGCGAGCGGGATCACGGGCACCACGATCTACGTGGACAAGGGCTACCACACCATGGGAATGGCGGTGGACCGAGGAATGCCGGGTACGACGTGAGCCCTGCACCGAGGGGCGCGCTCCCGCTATTTTTCGTCGTCCTCCACGCAACCCGACCACCCCAATCGAGACGAGTCATGATGCGATCCGCCCACTGGCGCGGGATGGCTCTTTCCGTTGTCGCGCTCATCGGTGCCGCCGCATGCGGCAAGCCGGGCGCAAGCGCCTCCGATCCGAACACGCCGGCCGTCGTGAAGGTTCCGCCGATCGTGTTTCCGAGCGATACCGCCCGGAAGCCTGTACGCGTCGATTCAGCGGCTACATGGGAAGAGGCCCGGGCGACGGTGAGCCGCGACTACGCAGTCCTTGGCGCGGCGTTCACTTACGCCGATCCGAAACTGCTCCTCTCGACGTATTCCCCCACCGCGGTGCTCACGACGCCCAACGGCACGTTCACCGGCCACGAAGCCATCTTGAAGGAATACCACGGCTTTGGAATGGACGGCTCGGTGAAGGCGTTCAACCGCCAGTCACAAGTGCTGAAGGTGGTCGACTCGACGGTCGCGGACTCCGGCATCTACACGTTCGTGAGGAAGCGGAAGGGTGCGGACTCGACTGTTACGCGAGGAACGTATGCCACGGTCTGGCAGATCGTTCCGCCACCGAAGGACTGGGTCATCACGAAGGATCGTCTCTACCCCGCGACGAAGAAGAAGGGGAAGTAGCGCGCTCCATCAGCACGACCGCCTTGGCGCCCGCGTCTTCCTCGCGCACGCCGACCCTTCGGAATCCCTGGCGGTCGTGAAAGCGGAGTGATGCGGGGTTGGGCGGCAGCAGGTTCACTTCGAGCGTGATGCACCGCCACCTGCCGCTCGCGAACCGCTCGATGTCGTCGTACAGCGCGCGGCCGACGCCGGCGCGGCGCGCGCGCTCGGCGACGACGATCCGGTCGAGGTAGAGGAAGTCGTCGCCGCGTTCCATGAACCACCGGTAGTTCAGGCTCCAATACGCAAGCCCCGGCCTCAGCGCGATGACGAACGCCGCGAGCCCCGCATCGTCCTCGGCGACGCGAAAGTAGTCCGCGTGCGACACGATCCATGAGAACTCGTGCGTGGAAAGCTCATTGACGTGCGGTGTGGCGGCGTTGTTCAACGCCAGCACCGCCGCGTGATCGGATGCGACCGCATCGCGCACTCTGACGGAAGCGATTGTTCCATCCTCCGGCCTGGCCAGTCTGATGCTGCGACGAGCGGGCACGATGCCCCCATCCTCCGCCCTGCGCAAGGGTGAGCCCGCTCCTGCTCGCATGGTCGTCGGGAGTCGCGCGCGAGAATACATTGAAGGCGTTCTGTTCCCGTTCGCTCCCCCGCTCCTGCTCTTCGTTCGAGGTTCGCGTGCACCTCTCGCCCCGTTCGTGCGCAGCCGTCATCGCTTCAGTCATCCTGATTTCCGCGTGCCAGCGCACCGGCCCCGGGTCCTCACCCGGCTCCACCTCGCTGGATTCGCCACGGCGCCTGCCGACGGGGCGCACGCTCGATCCGGCCGGCACGTCGGCGGACCTCGGATCCATGCCGCTCGCAATGACGCTGTCGCCCGACGGCAGGAAGGCGCTGGTCTTGCTGAACGGATATCGGGAACAGGGCGTCCAGGTGGTGGATCGCCAGACGGGCCGCATCGACCAGACGCTGGTGCAGACGGCGGCGTTTCTCGGCATCGCGTTCTCGCCGGACGGCCGCACCCTCTATACCTCGGGCGGCAACCAGGATGTCGTGTATCGCTACGCGTGGCGCGATGACCGTGCGACGCTCACGGACAGCCTCGTCCTGGCGGTGAAACGCGGGCCGAGCGGCACGCGCTATCCCGGCGGCCTCGCCCCATCTGCCGACGGTCGGCTGCTCTACGTCGCCGAGAACCTCGCCGACTCGCTCGCGGTGGTCGACCTTTCCAGCGCACGCGTCGTGCAGCGGCTCGCGACCGAACGCTGGCCGTACGGCGTCGTGGTGGCGAAGGACGGCACGGTCTACGTGTCGTCGTGGGGCGGCAGCACCGTATCGGTGTTCACGCCTGCGGAATCCGGCCCGCTGGCCCCTGCCGCGCGGATTCGCGTGGGCCGGCATCCGTCGGCCATGCTGCTCGGCGCCGGGGATTCGCGCCTCTTCGTCGCCTCGGCGAGCACCGATCGCATCGCCGTCGTCGACACGAAACAACGACGCGTGCTCACGGAGATCTTCGACTCTCCTCCAGGCGGTCCCGGCGAGGGAAGCACTCCGAGTGCGCTCGCGCTGTCGGGTGACGGCACTCGCCTGGTGGTCGCGGAGTCCGACAACAACGCGATCGCGCTGGTCGACCTCACTCCGGTCACGTCCGGCGTCGCGACGGCGACGGGCGAGGACCGGATCGCGGGACGCGTGCCGACGCAATGGTATCCCACGGCGGTGGTCGCGCGCGGGGATACGCTGCTCGTCCTCACCGGAAAGGGTCACGGCTCAGGGCCGAACCCGAACGGGCCGCGCCCGGGCCGCGAGCGCGCCGACGCCGGGTTCGACATGCGGCAGTACACCCTTGGACAAACCGCCGGCACGCTGGTCACTTCCCTGCTGGCACGCGCCGCAGGCCCCGATCTCGCCGCCCTGTCGGCCCGGGTGGCACGCGCCAACCTCTGGGGCGATGCCGCGCCGGCGACAAAGCTGCCGCCGTTCGAGCAAGTCATCTACATCGTGAAGGAGAATCGCACGTACGACCAGCTCTTGGGCGATCTTCCGCAGGGCGATGGTGACACGTCGCTCGTGTTCTTCCCGAGACCGGTTTCGCCGAATCATCACGCGCTTGCCGAGCGATTCGGCCTCTTCGACCGCTTTCTGGTGAACGCCGAGGTGAGCCCAGACGGTCACAACTGGTCGATGGCCGCGTACACGACGGACTACACGCAGAAGACCGTGCCGTCGAACTACTCGCGGCCGCCTCGTGGGCGCACCTACGATTGGGAAGGGCAGAACCGAAACGCCATTCCACCCGATGACGACGACGTCGCCGAACCGGCGAACGGCTATCTATGGAACCTCGTGCAACGGGCCGGTCTCTCGTTCCGCAACTACGGAGAGTTCGTCGTGCCTTCCGGCGGGCGCGGACAGGTGCCGCGGGGATACGCCGGCAACAAGCCGTTTCTGCGCTCGCACACGAATCCCGCCTTCCCGGCCTTTGACCTGGACATTCCGGATCAGAGGCGTGCGGACGTCTGGCTGGCCGATCTTGCCACGTTCGTCGCGAGATCGGAGATGCCGAAGCTGCAGATCATCCGGCTTCCGAACGATCACACCTCCGGCGGAAAGGCCGGCGCGCCGACGCCCCGTGCGCAGGTGGCGGACAACGACCTCGCACTCGGCCGGATCGTCGAGGGCCTGTCGAAATCGCCGTTCTGGAGGAGCACGCTCGTCGTGGTCGTGGAAGACGATGCGCAGAACGGCTCGGACCACGTGGACTCGCATCGCTCCGTGTTACTGCTGATCTCCGCGTGGAACCGGCCCGGCGTGTACCACCGCTTCACCAACACGACGGATGTGATCGCCACCATCGAGAAGGCCCTCGGGCTTGGCTCGCTCTCTCAGTTCGATCATTTCGGCCGACCCGTGACCGACATCTTCGCCGCGGCGCCGGACCTGCGGCCGTATGCGGCGCTTACCCCGTCGGTGGACCTTGCCGAGCGCAATCCGTCGGGAACGCGGGATGCGCGCGAGTCCGCGACGCTCGACCTGCGCTTCGAGGACATGGCGGACGAGGCGCTGTTCAATCGCATCCTCTGGCGAATGGTCAAGGGCGACGCATGGCCATACCCGGGCGCGCGACGGATGTCGACTCTCGAATACACTCGCGCGCGGTGACCGCACGGCGATGGCTGCTCGTGGCGGCATCGTTCGCCGCGACACTCGGAATTTCCGCGTACATCCTGTGGTCCGGATGGGCGAAGTCCGGTGCGCCGCCGGCCATTAGCATTGCCACACATCTCCTTGCGCTTTCGGCGGTGTTCGCCGAGATCCTGACCCGCACGATCAAGATCCAGTGGAGCGGATCTGCCCTGCGCATTCCGCTGGGCTTTGCCACCGCGCTTCGCGTCTGCCTTGGCGGCGACTTCGGCGCTTCCATCACACCGTCACGAACCGGCGCGGAACCGGCGCGTTTTCTCGTGCTCGCGGAAGCCGGCGTGATGCCGGCGGACACGCTGTTGATCCTGTTCACCGAGCTCTTCCTTGAAATGACGTCGCTGTGCCTGTTGTGCGCGATTCTCGCGCTGGCGTTCAGCGGCTCCGGCCAGGTGGTGTCGCTGATGACGGCGATGATCGGCGGATACGCCGCGATCGTCCTGTCCATCGGAGCGCTCGGCTACTTTCTGGCGCACCGGAACGCACACGGCCCGCCGCCGCACTGGGCGCGATCGATCGGGCTTCACGCCGGCCGGTGGCGCGTTATTCAGCGGGCGCTGCGGTCGCTCCGCACGAGCATCGCGGCGCTCAGACATGCCCGTGTGGCGCCGATGGCCGGTGCGTTCTTCGCCTCGATGCTGCACGTCTCGCTTCGCCTCACGGTGCTTCCGATCATCGCGCTCGCGATGAACCCGTCGTTGCCTCTCGCGAAACTCGTGCTCTGGCCCTTGGTGTTTCTCTACGGCGGTGCCGTCGCGCCGGCGCCGGGCGGCGGCGGCGCGGTGGAGTTTGGTTTCAAGTTCGCGTTCGGCGGCGTGATGACGCCATCGGTGCTGGGCGGCGCACTGATCTGGTGGCGATTCTACACGTTCTATCTGTACATCGTGCTTGGCGCGCTTGCGGCGGGGAACACCGTCCTGCGTGCGCTCCGCGTCGAACCGCGCATCGTGCAGCTCGACCCCGCGATCATGGCGGCCGTCGCGCCCATCACCGAACTCATGGCTCCGGGCACGGAACCCGAATCGCGGTAAGGCTCCCGTGCACGGCGGATAGTGTGTCGCCGTGCAGCGTGAGTCGCTCCAGGCGGATGCTGTCGGCGAGCGCGACGGCGTCGAGACGGATCATGCGCGGGGAGGAGTCGCGCGTCTCGCGTTGGAGGAAACAGGACGGCCGCAGCCGTGTGACTTTCTCCGGCTTGAAGTCGGACTCGTATCAGATGATTTTGATTTTTTACAACCGCCGGATATAATGACGGACATTAGAAAAAATGTAATTGCAAAGCGAGATATTATTGGTTTCATTTAAAATAATTTATTATCAAATGTATTTAAATGGG
>OCZT010005020.1_pt1 | contig 13257 bp, 10 predicted proteins | sample 1539031 | NCBI WGS metagenome assembly OCZT01 (sample SAMEA3539308, study PRJEB22396) | soil metagenome | biome: tundra; feature: field; material: soil | place: USA | collected 2010-05 | depth 0.15 m | reverse complement strand
CCATGCAGATCATGCGACACAGCAAAATCGCTGTGACGATGGAGATCTACACGCATATCCCATCCGATCTCACGCGCACGGCGCTCCGCCGCCTCGGGGACCAGTTCGAGGCGCTCAAATGAGCAACTGCTGTACTTTGCTGCTGTACTTTGGTCCCAGACCACTCAAAGGCCCTCTTCCCAGATCGGGAGAGGGCCTTTGACCTGCAGTGATATCGGTGGGCCTATCAGGACAGCTGTCGAACCCTGGTCCACCCCTGTTGCGGCTGCTCCGCCTCAACAGAGACGACGAGGTTGCTGTTGCCCTGGCTGTAGGTCGTCCGATGACCAAGGTCAGCGGGGTCGTCAAACAGAAACAGCGACGGTTAACGCTTAAACAGCAGTCCGAAGTGGTGCGCCGCTACCAAGCGGGTGCACAGATGAAGTACCTGGCGCAGCACTACCGGATCCATCGCCGTACGGTGAGTGCGATCCTTAAGCGTCATGGCGTTGAACCGCGGCGACAAGAGCTCTCCAGCGAGCAGATCCAGCACGCTGTTCTGATGTACGCCCAGGGCAACTCACTAGCCGTGATTGGCTGCAAGCTTGGCGTCGACGCCGGCACGGTGCACGACCGGCTGCGAGAACAAGGCGTGGTTATGCGGGATACGCACGGGCGGGAGCGATAATCCTCGTGTACTTGCCGACTCAACCCGCAACGATAGGTGACCAATCGCGTTCGCCGTCCGCCAGGCAGGACCAGACGACGAGACCTGTCGGTGACGAAGGAAGACAGCGTGCCTGATCCTGACGGCCGGAGGCCGTCCTAAGAGCCAAGAGGCCAAGAGCCTCTTAAGGAGCTCCGACTTCGCGGTGTGAAGATCCGCGACACTCACGGCCGCGAGCGACGATAGTCGTTGAGGACATCAATCAGCTTGGCAACGTCGATCTCGGGGTGGACTTCACTGAAGACGGTCAGCTGAGTCGGGGCACCTTTTCAGCGAGCGGCATCATGGGTACTTTCAAATGAGCGTCATCATCACGTCAGCGAGTGGGTGAGCGCCTCGGCTTCAACGCTCAGACGGTGGCGAATCGTCTTCAGGGACAGGGGGTACGTACCCGGGATTCGCATGGACGTCCGGACACAAAGGGGTGACGCACTCCGAACACATGCACGCGCGTGCGGACTACTCGAACTGGCTAACCCTGGAGAACCTGACGCGACACAGCCCGACCGTCGGCGGACGGCGCGCACCGGGTAATCCCCTGGTCCATTGCCTACCTTGTCGCAATTGCTTCCCAGTCGGCAGACTTGAACCACTCAACGATCCCTTTGGCGTCCGTTGGAGATGCGGTCGAGATTTGCGAGAGGAACCGTGAGGGAGCTCGGTTCCTTGGGTACCCGCCATTGGTGGGCACTGACGAAGCTCGACTCAGAATCACACCGTGCCTGGCTCGCGAGACCATAACCGACAACACTCGGGCTTCTTCGAAAATCTCCTCCGGAGTCGAAGCCATGGAGAACGGCACAAAGTCCTCCTCAACACCGACGACGATCACCCAATCAAACTGTTGGCCTTTACCGATGTGGCCGCTAAGCAGATGGACACCGGCGCTTGAGATAAGCGTCGAAGAGTCGCCTACCTTGATGCGCTGGCGGATTTCCGGCGCCGAGATACCGTCGGACAGAAGATCTTGTACCCAGCCGAGGGCATCCGCCAGGCTCTTGCGTACATCGACATCAGCGATCGACTCGAACCCCGTCGCATCTCGCAAGAAGACCACCTTGTCGGTTGCATCTGCGTATGCAGAGGCGTCAAACCTCACGAGCATGGCCCTTACGAGCTTCGCCGTGTCAGTATCGAGCACTCCGTCGTCCCACCGAAAGTGCGGAACATCAGTCGCAGCAAAAGCGGCATCCACGAAACGTCTCCTCGGCGCCGTGCGGGCGATCACACCGACTCGCTGCTTGGGAGCTCGCCCAAGAATTGCCGTGGCAGCCTTCACGACCCAGGATGCTTCCTGGTCTGCGGATCCATGGAGCACCGAACCCGCAAGTCCTCCCGACGGCCACGATCCAGGATCCGCTGGCGAAAGAGTCAACCCGTGGGTGAGTGGAATCAGCGAGTTCACCATACCAAGGACGGCTGGCGACGATCTGTGTGATTCCGAGAACTCAATCACTTCGGAGCATTCAACGCGAATCGCACGGTCAACCTCGACCGGCGACGCGCCCGCGAACCCGTATATGCCCTGGGCGAGATCACCACCGTAAGTGGTTCGTCCGCTGCCAATTCGGTTCGCTATTCGAAGCTGCTGCAAGGTGAGGTCTTGGAACTCGTCGATGACGACGGCTCCAAAGTGCGTTGAGTAGAGTTCGGCGACAGCCTCGTTCGCGAGGATAACCTCGGCAAGCCGAGGTAGGTCGTCGTAAGTTAGGAGCCCTTCCGCCTTCCGAAGGCGCTCAAGTTCAATTGCAGTGGCGTTGCCCAGTCGGTTCAGCTCGGCTTCAACTGCGTCGTCGTCGAGCGCACGTTGCTTCGTCGTCCGTAGCACTCTCTGGACCTCGGTGCGATCGTTCCACGGAGTATCAAGTTTCCGAAGCTGGTCGCCTATCCAGTCACTCTCTGGGAGAGCAAGATCGGAGCTGAGTCCGATGACATTTGCGTGCGCCCTGACCAGACGCGCCGCGAGCCCGTGAAAGTTCATGATGCTTACACGGTCTCGCATGAGCGAGGGCGCCAAGTATGATCTCAAGCGCTCCTTGAGGTTGTCTCGTGCACGGTTGGAAAAGGTCGCGACGAGGATCTTCTGCGGTGCGGCGACGTCGCCGCGCTGCAACAGCCCTTGGATGCGAAGCGCAAGCGCTTCGGTCTTGCCACAGCCTGCGGGCGCAACGACAAGCAGATTGAGCGATCTCGTATCACGAATTTCTAGTTGCTTCGGTGTTGGCGTGACCATCTACTCGTCGATCTCATTTAGAAGGCTCTCGATCGACGCGACGCTCCTCGCCGTAGCGACTGTGAAGACCGGCAGTACTGAAAGAGCGGCCTTCACCTTGTATGTCCGATTGCGGCGGCAGAAGTCAACGACGTCAGACTCAATGCGAGTGGCGCCCGGCCCACTCTCTGCACAGTTGGCCAACGCATTTCGAGAGAACTGGCCGTTCGATTCCAGCGCCGACCATACGTTCTCCCAACCGAGAGCTCGCACGTACTCGGCCTCGAGGTCGGAGCGCGAGACCCATACAGACCGATCCTGTAGGTCCGCAACTTCAACGCCAAGCTGCTTCGCAACGCGTTCTTCTGCGTCTTCGTCAATGAGCTGTGACATGGGTACGCCGAAACCTGTAGCTCCAAATAGCTTGTCGAGTGGCCCCATATCTCCGAAACCATTTGCCTCGATCAGCGAGATGCCAAGCCTGTCCAGGTTGCGATCTGTCAAGTCGGCCAGGTGTTCCAGGACGATACGATCAGAGATGCCCTCAACGACGATCACTCGACGCGAGGTGAGTGGCTCGAGGCGGTCTCGGACCCACATGCGTATTGCCAATCGCTCGTCATCAGAGAGAAATCCGGCCCTCGGCTGCACAGCTTGACCGCCATGTCGTACTACAACGATCGAGTCTGGGTCGAAGGCACCAACAACGTCAGGTGAGTGGGTGGCGATGATCTTCTGATTCGAGTTCGACCTCAGAAGCCGCGCGAGGCTACGTTGACTACTTGGATGAAGATGGATTTCAGGCTCGTCGATGCCGACCATATTTGCGCCGACGCTTATAAGGTCATAGAGCGCTATTGCATACAGCGCTCGAGTGCCATCCGATTGCTGCGAAAGGTCATGAGCAACGCCGTGTTTACTCACCTGGAGTCGGACATCGCTGAGAACGTCGTTGTCCGCAGCCGCTCCTGGTACAAACGCGAGGTCGTCCTGGTCCACCTTCTCCGGAAGCGCTCTCGACAATTGGCCTGCAAGTGACCCTCTGAGCTCCTTGAGTACCGCCGAGGCCCCGAGAGACGTCGCCAAGCTATTTGCGATTGCATCGAATGTTGCCTTTTCGGTGCCCAGGTCAACTGCCTGGAGGATCTCGTCGAGGGCGGTCTTCCGGTCGCCTCGCAGGTCACGAGTCTGGGCTGTTGCGCTCAGGAACTTCCATCCGAGGCCGAGCACCTGGTCGCGCGACAGCTGGCGCCCGCTCCCGCCGTCCGGCGCCGAACGTTCAATCGTCACAGTCTCCGTGCTGTCCACCGTCGCCGTTAGCCTGATCAGAAGCTCGGACGAGGTGGTCGTTGGATCGATGTGAATCTCATCCGGAAAGAGCGCCTTGTCGGCGTCAGTGAAATCCACCAGCGTGCACTCGACGATCAGTGGCTGGTCGTTATCTCTGAAGTCCTCAATCGTGACGCGCGCATACAACTGGGCAGTGCTAGCCCCCAGGAGGAGATCCAGGCATCGAAGGAGCGACGATTTCCCAACATCGTTGGCGCCCACTAGTACAAGGTGCTGGCGAACCTCAAGTTCCACGTCTGCTAGTCGTTGGTGGTTCTCAATCTTGATTCTCGCCAGCCTCATGCTTCTACCCTCTCGCTGTCGTTGCCCTCTCCCAGCCCAAGAAGTTGCCGAGCATCTTGCGTGAGGTCTCTAGTGGGCATCACGTCGAGCTCAATTTCGCCCGTGTAGACATTGTTGTGATCGCGTGCGGTTAGTTCCCACGTCCCATGAATGGACGCGAGATCCCGGTCCGCGACAACCAACACGATCTCCTCGTCTTCGGACTCGTAGGTACCACGGGGACGCAACTCCCCGACGTCAAGGTTGAGCGTGACGGAACCGCCGTTCGTATAGCTGACCGACGGCGGAACGTATTGGCGAGAGCTTGGTGCGTAGAGCGGCGCCATGTTTCGGTAATTTGGAATACCGAACGAGCGCTGCGTTGGCCCCCACTTGCGCGGCGCGCTGGGCAGCTCTAGATCCGAGAGACGTCGCGCGTGCTCAGGGTTTCGGTACTCCAAAGCGGAAATATCCCCAGCGAGATGGAGCTTCACCTCGACGTCGTGGAAGAAGGTCCTCGTGCGATTGGTGATCTTGACAATGGCTGGCCGGAGCTGACTGCCAACGATATGACCCAGTGCCTCACCCCAGGCAGAGCGAAAACGTAGCTCCCAGCGGTCGATGGAGTCGCGATACTCCTGCTCGGTGCGCTCTTCAGGCTCCATCATGGCGCCGGATATGGCTGACAACCCGGCGAGCGTCGACTCACGTCCCAACAAACTGGAAAGTCCCGTAGCGGCCGAAGCCGTGGGAGCGAGCACCTTCGGCTCTTTCTCGGGTAGCGCTGCGATGAGCCGTTCGCGAACTTGGCCCACATACTCGTCAACCGTTGTCGCGTTGTCGACGGCAATGGATGTCACCTCTCCTATCACTTCAACTCCGAAGTCAACTTCTACAGAGGATCCAGCAGCACCACGCGCAAGCAGGAGATCTACCTCCTCGGACTTGGCCTCGCGGGTCTCTCCATCAGCGCGAATGTAGATGCGTCCATCTGTGAGCGATTCGCCATTGGCGCGGCAGGGAAAGGGGCCTTGCCCCATTGTGGGAGGGTCAACCAGCACCACCAGCACCTGATTCGTAGAGCCTCCTACGGGTACCCAGACGATGTCCCAGCGCGGGCCAGCAGCACCGACATACTGCTGGATGACCTTCGAGATTTCCAACATCTCCACCGGAGGGATGCCGGTGATAGAGCCCTGGGCGACGCCGATGATCATGACGCAGTAGCCCTCAAAGGCGGTCGCTGCAACATCGGGCATCCTGTTCGACGCTCCGAGGATGAACTTGGCGATCTTCTCTTTGTCCTTCTTCGTGGACAAATCGAGTGTGCTCTTGAGTTCGAGGTAGTGACGCTCGGCAAGATCGCCATGCTCCGCCACGGCGGCGATGAGCTCTTGAGCAGCAAGCACCCCAGTTGGCGCGCGTGTCAAGTCAATCTCAGCCATCACTTGCCCTCCCAGAACCAAGTCCGAAGAACCTCTCGAAGTACGCTCCGAGTTTCGTCAGGACACGCTGCTTCGTTTCACCGTGACCGCCATCAGCTGAGAAGCGTGACGCTGGAGGCAGGACACGAGTGATTGCCGTGCCAGTGATCTGGATCGCGCCATCGCGGAATGCGCGCTCGACGAACTCGCGGGTCTCATCGGCACGAAGCCCCTCGTCGTCGATGATCTTGTCGAGCTCGGCGGCGCGACGCGCTGCGACGAAAGTAGTCCACTCCTCATCGATGGCACCCGTCGCAGACACGCGATCAACGAAGGCCTCGATGAGGTCCTTCTTGTTGCGGAGAGAAGGTGATGCGTCGATGGCGCGCGTGATCTCGGCTCGGATCTCTTTGTCGTCGCCGTCGCCCCGCTGATCGCGGTACTTCTGGACGAGCATGAGGATGTAGTCGACGTTGATTTCGACCTGCTTGATAAGTTCAATCTCGAAGACGACGTCGTCGTTGATCGACTCCTTCTCTGAGTCCTTTTCCCTGCGGAACTCTGCGTAGAGGTCAAGGTAGACGCTGCGGTAGTCCTGACCTTGACGCTCGGAGAGGATCTCGCTTCCGACAAAATCGTCGAAGGAGGTCAGGATGTTCTGGAGCCGCAGGATCGAGCCGAATAGGGCGATGAATTCCTTCTGCGCCGTCTCACCGATGATCGGCTGCCCGAGCGGGTACTGGTCCAGCAGCTCCGAGACCCTGTTCGCGTATTCGCTGTAGTAGTCGCCGTACGGCTTGAGCAGCACAACGCCGCGAGCATTCTTGTTTCCGAACAAGGCGATGGCGTCATTCGTCTCCTGCTCAAGGTCCCGGAAGCTGACGATGTTGCCGTACGTCTTGACCGAGTTCAGGATTCGGTTGGTGCGCGAATACGCCTGGATGAGTCCGTGGGAGCGAAGGTTTTTGTCGACGAAGAGCGTGTTCAGCGTGGTCGCGTCGAAGCCGGTGAGGAACATGTTGACGACGATGACGAGGTCCAACTCCCGGTTCTTCAGACGGAGCGAGAGGTCTTTGTAGTAGTTCTGGAACTTATCGTCGGACGTGTCGTAGCTCGTGCCGAACAGCTGGTTGTAGTCCTGAATTGCGTCCTCGAGAAAGTCGCGCGACGACGCATCGAGAGCGCCCGTCTCGAAGCCTTCCTCGTCGAGGTAGCCTTCACCTTCCGCCTCGTTGGCGGCGTACGAATAGATGAGTCCGATCTTCAATCGGCGGTCCGGCGTGAGTTCCTTCTGCTGGATAGCGAACTGATTGTAGTAGCGCTTGGCAGCGTCGATCGAGGCAGTCGCGAAGATCGCGTCGAAACCGTTGACTCGTTGCGCCACCTTGACTTCATCGATCCGGTTTCGGCCCGAAGCGACGTCAGAGATGTTGGCAACGCCTGAGAACAGATAGCCGTTGCTGCGCTTCGTCTTCTGGTCGAAGTGCTCAAGCGTGTAAGCGATGACCTGGCGTATGCGCTCTGGCGCGAGGAGCGCCCGCTCGGTGTCGATGGCCGATACCTGCTTGTCAGTGAGACCCTCGGGAAGCTTGATCGTATTCACGTAGTCAACGCGGAACGGCAAGACGTTCTTGTCGTTGATCGCGTCGACGATCGTGTACGTATGCAGCTTCTCGCCGAACGCCTGCTCGGTCGTACGCAGCGCCGGGTTGCCGCCCGTCCCAGCGTTCTCGGCGAAGATCGGTGTACCCGTGAAGCCGAACAGGTTGTAGCGCTTGAAGGCCTTAACGATTGCCTCGTGCATATCGCCGAATTGCGAGCGGTGACACTCATCGAAAATGATGACGACGTGCCCGTCAAAGATCGCGTGGCCCTTGTTCGCCGGCGCAGTGATAAATGTCGCAAGCTTCTGGATCGTCGTAATGATGATGTGGGCGTTCGGGTTCTCTAGCTGCTTCTTCAGCACCGCAGTCGAGGTGTTCGAGTTCGCAGCGCCCTTCTCGAAGCGGTCGTACTCGCGCATGGTTTGGTAGTCGAGGTCTTTGCGGTCAACGACGAAGAGCACCTTGTCGACCGACGGCAGTCGAGATGCGAGTTGTGCGGTCTTGAATGAAGTGAGGGTCTTGCCCGAGCCCGTCGTATGCCAGACGTAGCCGCCCGCGGCGACGGAACCCAGCTGCTTGTAGTTCGTCGAGATATCGATCCTCTGCAGGATCCGCTCGGTCGCGACGATCTGGTACGGCCGCATCACCAACAGCATCCGATCGGCAGTCAGCACGCAGTACTTCGTCAAGATGTTCAGCAGCGTGTGCTTGGCGAAGAACGTCTTCGTGAAGCCGGTGAGGTCCTGAATTGGCCTGTTCGTCGCATCCGCCCACCACGAACTGAACTCGAACGAATTCGACGTCTTCTTCCCCCGCGCCTTCGCCGCAGAGCCCGATGACAGCTCTGTTAGATGTTGCCGCCGCGTGGTGTTGCTGTAGTACTTCGTCAACGTGCCATTGCTGATGACGAACAGCTGCACGTACTCGAACAACCCCGAGCCTGCCCAGAAACTGTCGCGCTGATAGCGGTTGATCTGGTTGAAAGCCTCGCGAATGTCGACCCCACGACGCTTCAGCTCGATATGGACAAATGGCAGCCCGTTGACCAGCACAGTAACGTCGTAGCGGTTGGAGCGCGTGGCACCGCTTTCGCCCTGGCCAACCTCGTACTGGTTGGTCACTTGCAGGCGGTTGTTGTGGATGTTTGCCTTGTCAATCAGCATGACGTTCTTCGTGGAGCCGTCATCACGCTTCAGGAGCTGAACGTGATCTTCCTGGATTCGGATCGTCTTCGCCTCGATCGTGTCGTTCGCGCCAGCGATCCGATCGGTGAAGAACTTTTTCCACTCAGAGTCGGAGAAGTTCATCGAGTTCAGGGTCTCGAGTTGTACGCGAAGGTTGTTGACCATCTGCGCTTCACTCGTGATTGGCAGATACTCATAAGCTTGTGACTGCAGCAGCTTGATGAATTCGTTCTCGAGCTCAGCCTCAGATTGATAGGCGGCGGCACCGGCGAAGTCCGGGATGAACTTAGCAACGACCGTGCTCTCGGACGAGACGGCAATCGGCTCGTACCTGACCCGCCGGTCGAGCCCGTCGAGACCAGCGTCGCTCATGCCACTGCCTCATCAAAGGTTAGGAGCTTGTCGCGGTAGTACCCGTACTGCTGGCGACGAGCAACTAGTTCGTCGCTCAGCGCCGATTCGAGAGCCGCAACGGAGCTGATTACCCGCAGAAACTCTCGCTGGGCCGGAACCGAAGGCAGTTCAATCGGGAACGCCTCAAACTGCTCCTCCTTCCAGCGTCGACGACTCTTCGTTGAGCCACGCTCGGTGCCAGTGACCTCTCCTGCTACCCGCTTAAGCGTGTACTCATCCTGGAAGTACAGCAGCAGCCATTCTGGTAGCACGCGCGAGCTGTCGAGGTCGAACACCGGGAACTCATTGGAGACAACTCCTTCTGCTTGTTCCGGAGTGACGACAGCAAACGACCCCTCGGTTACGAACATCCGGTTGTAGATGAACTGGCGCGGCTTTACCCCGTAGAGGGTCGTCCCCTTGATGGCAATGCCGAGTTTCGACTCCCGAGCAAAGGCGCCCTCGCCGTACCACTTCACGCCAAGGTTCGTATAAGTCACGTCTGGCCGCACACGTAACGGCTCGACGTACTGAGTTGCCACTTCACCAAGCCGTACATGCTCGACGACATCACCATCGCGAGCCCGAAAGTAGGGCGCTCCGAAAAGGGTGCGGGCTAGTGCGAACCGCTGCTGTTTGCGCGCCTCCAACTCCGCAATCACCTGTGTTTCTAGCTTGGTGAAGTGATCCAAGATCCGCACGATCTCGGCTTGCACCGCGCGAGGCGGCACCGGGATTCGGACCTTCATGAACCTGTCCTTCGAGATGTTGATGCGCGTGACGCCGCTCGCAGTGCGACGGATCTGGGAGCGAATCGAGTCACCGCGGAATAGGTACTTGCTGAAACCAGGCAGGAGAAGAGTCGCGTCATCAAACCGCACAGCGAAGCAGAAGCTATTGAGGTAGAGGGGTTCAGATGGCTCGGTCATGACAACTGATGACATACCCACTTCGTCTGCAGTCTCGGATGAGCCCGTAAAGATCACGTCGCCTTGATGGAGGCGGTTCTGCTTCTCACCGGGTCCGACTTTGACGAAGTCCGGCGCATTCTGATCGACAGCGAGATTGGCAAAGATGTTCTTGTAGGAGAGAAACCGAACATTTCCGTCCGAAAAGTCAGCCTTCGACTTGCCACTTAGACCCGGCATCGTCTTGGCGATGCTCGCGAGTGTCACGAACTGGACTCCTTTCGGAACCAGCTCCTTGATCAGCTCATCGACTCGACTCACGAGGCGCTCTCCAGGTCCGCCACGATGACGTCGAGAGCGGTGCGGAGTTCTGACTGCCGAGCTACGATCTTGCCGATCTCGGCATTGAGTTTGACGATATCGATGGCCTGGCGGGTGTCCTCCTTTTCGACGTAGGAAGAGACCGAGATTAAGTAGCTCCGCTCGGCAATGGCGCTGGTCGATACAAGCTTTGCAAAGTGGTCGACATCTTCGCGAGCCACAAAAGCGTCCAAGATCTTCTGCAAATGTTCAGGCTGCAGTTTGTTCTTGTTGCCGACGTGATCGAACTCCGCTGAAGCGTCGACGAACAGTACGGAACTGTCCTTCTTTGACTTCTTGAGCACAAGGATGCAAGTCCCGATGTTCGTGCCAAAGAAGAGGTCTGGCGGAAGCTGGATCACGGCGTCGACGTAGTTGTTGTCGATCAGGTACTTGCGGATCTTGGCTTCCGCGCCGCCACGGTACATAACCCCAGGGAACTCAACGATCGCCGCTGTGCCGTTGACGGCGAGCCACGACAGGATGTGCATTGTGAAGGCGAGGTCGGCCTTCGACTTCGGCGCGAGTACTCCAGCCGGAGCGAAACGCGGGTCGTTGATCAGCAGCGGATTCGCGTCACCTTCCCAATTGATTGAGTACGGCGGGTTGGAGACTATCGCCTCGAAAGGCTCGTCATCCCAGTGCTGCGGATCAATCAGGGTATCGCCGTGAGCGAGGTTGAACTGCTCGTAGGGGACGTCGTGAAGGAACATGTTGATCCTGGCGAGGTTGTACGTCGTCAGGTTGATTTCCTGTCCGTAGAAGCCCTGCCGCACCTTCCCGGGACCGAGGACCTTCTGGAACTTCAGCAGTAGGGAGCCAGACCCCACGGCCGGGTCGTAGACCTTGTTCACCTCTGTCTTGCCGACGACCGTGATGCGCGCCAGCAGTTCAGAGACTTCCTGGGGCGTGTAGTACTCACCGCCGGACTTGCCTGCTTCGGATGCGTACATCTGCATGAGGTACTCGTAGGTGTCGCCGAAGGCGTCGATCTCGTGCGTTGTAAAGTTGCCGAGGTTCAGGTCACCGATCGCGTCAAGCAGCTTGACCAGCTTCTCGTTGCGCTTGGCGACGGTATTCCCGAGTTTGGCGGAGTTCACATCCAGGTCATCAAAGAGTCCCTTGATGTCGTCTTCGCTGTAAGCACCGACCGCCGATCCCTCGATGTTCTTGAAGGCCCGTTCAAGGGTCTCGTTGAGGTTCTCATCGCGCGGCGCACGCTTCCGCACGTTGTCGAACAGCTCACTCGGAAGGATGTAGAAGCCCTTCTCTTCGACGGTGACCTTCCGCCCAAACTCTGCCTCAGAGTCAGGGATTTTCGAGTACTCGAAGTCGGGCACACCGGCCTTGCGCTCGAGGTCGTTCAGGTAGGCAGCGAGGTTCTCACTGATAAATCGGTAGAAGAGGATCCCGAGCACGTAGGTCTTGAAGTCCCAGCCATCGACACTGCCGCGCAGATCGTTCGCGATGCGCCAGATCGTCTTGTGCAACTGCGCGCGCTGAGCCTCCCTTGTCGTAGGAGCCATCACCACTGCTCCACACTCTTGGGCACGTTCGCGTGAGCAGGGATGACCAGAGCTCCGAGACCTGTCATCTTGAAGAGAATGTCTTTGTACGGATTACCAGTCGTACCGTTCGCACATCCCGGCTGTACGCCACAGGCTCCAATGGCAGCGTTTATAGTCGAGGACTCTGACTCATCAGTCTTGGCCTTGTCCGTCACGTACTTCACGAACAGCAACGTCAGGATGTAATCCTTGTACTGCGAGGCATCCATGCCGCCGCGCAACTCATCACAGCTCTTCCAGAGAGAGCTATACAGATCCGACTTCTTGATAGCCACTACCACGCCACCCCCTTGATCGCGAGCTGTAACCAGGTTGCATGACAGCCAGACACGCCGGAGGGTTGCTGCGGCTGCGCTGTGCTCATCGGTTGTCCATCCTTCGCGCGTTGACGGTCCTGGCCACGGCCTACGGCAAGGCTAGGACCACTGAGCCCCACCATAGTGGCGCGCGGCGACAGGATCTGGGCAGAACGCACCTGGCGGTCGCAGCCAAGCAGGCAGCCAACGAACTGCGCACGGCTCGAAAGAACCTGACGACGGCACCGCCCAGGCAAGGGATCTGACACGACGGCGCCAAGAAGCTCACAAATCACACCAAACAAGTTCGGCGCTTCAAAGACACGGATAAATAGTCTCGATTTCATCTCTCTGCATTATATGACAGATCGACGTTTTCGGGAACATACAATATCCCTATTGACGCCCACAAGAATAGGAGTATAAATAGTGATGAGTGAAATCATCAGAACTCTCGCACAGTCCTGATGATTGACTCACCTCGTCGGCGCTCTGCGGCTTAAATAGACGAACTCACCATAGAGTTCGCCGGTCGCAATTCACCGAGGAGGTGGCTCGCATGAGCGAGCACATATCGCCTGCAGCTGCAGGCACCGGCGGCCAGATGAGAACGCTGGCCGTCCGCATCACAGAGGGGTTGCGTGCCCAGCTGGACATCATCGCCCAGCTCACGGGACGCAGCGCCACCGAGGAAATCCGCCTGGCGCTTGAGCACTGGATCGACAAGACCAAGTCCGATCCCACCGTGCTCAAGAAGGCTGAGGCGGTCCGGGCGGAGATCGAGCGTGACGCTCAGACCCGCCGCGACGCTATTGCCGCGATCTTCAGCGGGGATGGCAAGACAAGTGGTAGCAGTGGTGCTGGAGTTCCAGCTCCGCCGCGCACCACACCTCGTCGGGCCAAAGGCTCCGACGAGTAACACCACCCTGCCCTTTGAGCGATTCGCTCTGGGCATCAACAAGGCGGGAACCCACCCAGGCGCGACCATCAT
>OCZT010005018.1_pt1 | contig 13261 bp, 11 predicted proteins | sample 1539031 | NCBI WGS metagenome assembly OCZT01 (sample SAMEA3539308, study PRJEB22396) | soil metagenome | biome: tundra; feature: field; material: soil | place: USA | collected 2010-05 | depth 0.15 m | reverse complement strand
CCCGCTGCGGGAGAAGACGCTGTGGCGGATGCTCTACGAGACCGCCGCCCGCGCCAGCGAGATCCTCGGCCTCAACGTCGAGGACCTCGACCTCGAGCAGCGCCGGGCGGCTGTCCGGTCCAAGGGCGGCGACACCGAGTTCGTCTACTGGGACCGCGCACCTGCTGCCCCGGCTGCTGCGCCTGCCCGACGGCACCTCACGCGCCAGCGGGCCGCTGTTCCTGGCCAGCCGCAGGCCAGTCCCCGCGCGCCGCCCCGCGCCCCGTGACATCTGCCCGCACAGCGTTGGAGTCGACGTTGCTGCTTCCAGCCGGGCAGCGGATTACCCAGGTCACCACCCGGCTCACGCTCGTACGCGATGAACTCGCCGCGCCGATCTTCCGCGGATCGGCACAGGCGCGGGCACTCGGTGAGCAGATCGAGGAGTTCGGCCGGGAAACCATTGTCACCGGGCTGCACAGCCTGCCCGGCGGTCCGGGCTGACGGCAGTACTCAGGACGCGGCAACTAGCAGCACTACTGCGATTTTCGAAGGTCACCGGTCACGCTGAGGATCACATCCTGGTCCTGAGGCCGTGCCCGTCTGCCTGCGTTCCTGACCGGGACGCTGAATCGACCAGGGTCGGCGGCCTGGTGGCGTACGCGGCGGCACCGGAGCCGCTGCGCACCATGTCCTTCCGCGCGACCCCGGCTGCGCGGCGCAGGACCGTCGTGTCGCCCTCGGTGCGGGCAGCACCGCTGACCCGCCACCGGGACACCTCGACGACACCTGGCCGGAGCAGGGTCAGCCCGTCGAACAAGGCGGTGATGTCCGCGAGCGTCCCGCGCATGATCGCGGTGCCCGCGGTCGTCTTCGTGCCGGTATCGGTGCCGTCGGTCCAGGCGAGCGACGCGGCCAGGAAGCTGCCCGCAGGCACCCAGTCCATGACCGCCGAGACATACCGGCGTGCCTCCCCGGCGTCAGCGAGCTGGTCCAGCACCCCGGTGACAAGGACCGCAATAGGCCGGTCGTCGTCACCGAACAGCTCCCGTATCACCTGGCTGCTGGTGACCAGCCCCGGGTCGCGGATATCCCCGGTGACCGAGACCGTCAAGTCGCCCGGCACGTTACGCACGGCGGTGCCCGCGTAAGCGACCCGGTACAAAGACCCGAACCCGAGCAGCGTCTGGTGCACCAGCGGATAGCAGCCATCCCCGACCGCCACGAACCGCCAGATCCCCCGCCGGGCCAGTACCCGCGTCACCCGGATGATGAACCGGCACTCTGCCGCGACGGCCGCAGCCGCCTCGTCCGGTGTCTCAAGCATGAAATCTCCCCCTCAAGCCCACGTCGGGCACCGTAACCAGGTGTCCGGCGCAGTCGTCCTCGATCTCCCGCCTCCGCCCGTTCCGCGTGTCCAGGACCCCTCCCGGCCGTCATCGCGGCGCACCGGCAGCCGGCCCGCGTGTTCCAGCCGCTACCGCGGCAGTTGGCTCTTTGCCGCAGGCGTGGGTGTGGGCTCCCGCTGTCATGGGCTCTTGCGGGCGACGCCGCCGTAGACCCAGACCTTGCCCAGGTCCTGCGGGCGGGGCGGCTTGCCGTCGGGCCGCCACAAGGGCACTTGGACCAAGCCTGGTTCGACCAGGTCCCAGCCGTCGAAGAACGCGGCGACCTGCGCATGGGTCCGCAGAGTCACGGTGGAAGTGGCCTGGTCATAGACCGACGCGGCGGTCCGGGCGGCGTCCTGGCGGAAGTCGGCGGTCGCGTGCGACAGGACCAGGTAACTGCCCGCTGGCAGCGCCTCGCGGAAGGCGGCCACGATCCGGGCCGGGTCCTCGGTAGCCGTGATGAAGTGCACGATCGCCACCAGCAGCAGCCCGACGGGCCGGCTGAAGTCGATGAGCGCACGGACTTTCGGGTGGGCCAGGATGGCGCCGGGATCGCGGAGGTCGGCCAGGACGATGCTGGTGGTGCCGCTGCCGGTCAGCAGCGCGTTGGCGTGCACGTGGACGATCGGGTCGTTGTCCACGTAGGCCACCCGGGTGCCCGGCGCGATCTGCGCGGCGACCTCGTGCACGTTCCCGGCCGCCGGGATGCCAGTGCCGACGTCGATGATCTGCCGGATGCCCGCCTCGCCCGCGAGATACCGCACGGCCCGCTGCAGGAACGCCCGGTTGGCCCGCGCGGAGTCGCGGGCTTCCGGCGCGGCCCGCAGCAGCTGGCGCACGGCCCGCCGGTCAGCGGCGTAGTTGTCCTTCCCGCCGAGCAGGGCGTCGTACATCCGCGCCGGGTGCGGCGTCGTGGTGTCGATCTCGGACAACGCGAACCCGGTTTCCATCGCATCCCTTCCCGCCTGCCGTAACCTCGCCGCCTGCCATCGTGGACCCGGCGCGAGAGAGCGGGAAGATGACGAACGCGGACACCAGCGGACACCGCCGTGCCGAGAAGCGGCTTAGTCCCCCGGCCGCTCGGCAGGTGCAGACTGAAAACCGTGCGCATCTGCCTGGGATGGGCGTAGAACTCGGATAGTCGCCAAGGGGCGGCGATTACGGCGCGAAGTCGCTTAGAGCACCATCATTCCGAATATCCGGAATTCGCGAACCGAAAATTATGTCATGATATTCACCGAAATGGCAATAATCTTGACCTCAAAGGACCATAAAATAGTGAACAGATCGTTTAATCGGTGTTGAATCATTTGGGCGCAAGTGTCGCGTGCGGCACCTATATCAGCCATTAAATTTGGGTCCATAACACTGTCTTTGTAGGTGTGTAACTACTCGATGCTTCTGCGGGGCAGCCCGCAGGTGGCCCTGGCCCTGGCCGTGGCTTGCGGCGCCGTAGAACCCGTTACGGTTAGCTATGATCCGGCTCATGGGGGTCGGTCGGCATAGCCGAGTGGAAGGCAACGTCTATGCGGACGGTGCCCGGTCGGCCAACTGCGCTCCGAGCCGCGTCGCGAATAGAGCCTTTTGCTCGATAGGCGCATCCGTATCCGCGGCTCACAGAACTTTCTGGGGGATGATAAGCGGATGACGCACTCCAGTGACCTGCGGACAATGCTTGAGCAGCTGCGTCGCGCTCTCGAAGACCTGAGGGTGGCAGGTAAACAAACCGAGACACAGTTGCCCCTGCTGGAGAGGGCTTTGGTGAAACTGCGAGAAAGCGAGGCCAATGCGCTGAAGGTGGGTCGGCGCGATCTTGCGGAGAAAGCCCGCCAGCGAGTAGCTCAGATCGATGCGCAGATGTCAGAGTGCCTGATTCAGCTAAGCCAGATACGTGAACAGGAGGCAGAGCTGGTTCGGCATGAGCAATTCCTGCAGGACCAGCTTCTGGTACAGCGGGGAGACTATCGGGCGGTGCAACGCCTACAGGTCGATCGTGAACTGACACGCCCTCAGGCCGAGCTGGCCAAAGACCACGAAAGTACTTGGGAAGCGAGCGGGAGTCCCACTCTCAGGTCTCCGGCAACACAGCCGACGAGGGCTGAGACTCGGAGAGCAGGAGCGGTGGACGCTGCTTACGTCTGCATCTATGGGCCACCCGCAGGCCCTGCGGAGCAACTCGGGACTTTCTCCCGGAAGAACGATGCACGCATCGCCGTCATCTGCGACAAGCGGTACGTCAGCGGTAGTAAATGGATGGATACGGACAGCGGGCTGATCACTATCATGCCGGACGGCTCAAAGTTCGCTGTTGCTGAGTTTTCGAAGGAAGAGTTGGCGGCGCTTAAGGCGAAGCGAGCTGGGGAGAGTCCGGCCCTGCAACAGGCGGCTCAGTTCAGCGGCTCCGCCGCTGGCGGGGGCGTCATCGAGGTCACTGAGCAGACCTGGTACTCCGACGTCCTTCAGCGCTCGTATACCGCACCCGTGATCATCTACTGGTGGGCCAGGCGATGCGAGCCGTGCGAGCAAGTCGGGCCAGTGCTCGAGGAGTCTGCAGCCAGTGCTCGTGGCCAGTGGATCCTCGCCAAGGTGGACATCGACGCGAACCCTCAACTGACAGCGGAGCTCGGAGTGCAGGAAGTCCCAGTGGTGGTAGCGTTGGTTGACGGCCGGATCGTGAACGCTTTCTTCGGCGCCATCCCGGAAGCCCAGATCCGGCAGTGGCTCAGCCAGGTCATGGAGACGGTGACGCAAAAGGGCTTGCGGGCCGATCGTGACCCAGATGAGCCACCGGCGGAAACGCTAGGCGGCCCCTCTGCACTATCCGTCGTCCAAGGCCAACCTGCCCAACCCGGCCAGAGTCGGGTGCCCGGCACCGTGTCGCTGGATGTTATGCTTGGGCAGCTTGAGGGGCTGACGGGGCTGGCTCCGGTGAAGGCGGAGGTGCGGCAGCTCACCGACGTGGTGCGGGCCGAGCAGATGCGCCGGGCCGCGGGACTCCCGGTGAGCCAGGTCAGCCGGCACCTGGTGTTTACCGGCAACCCGGGCACGGGCAAGACGACGGTCGCCCGTCTGCTGGGGCAGCTCTATTCCGCGATCGGGGTCCTGGGCACCGGCCAGCTGGTCGAGGTCACCAGGAGCGACCTGGTGGCGGGCTACGTGGGCCAGACCGCGATCAAGACCACCGAGGCGGTCAAGCGGGCGCTGGGCGGGATCTTGTTCATCGACGAGGCATACACGCTCACCCGGCGGGCCGGGTCAGAGCATGACTTCGGCCAGGAGGCGGTCGACACCCTGGTGAAGCTGATGGAGGATCACCGCGATGAACTCGTGGTGATCGCTGCGGGCTACGGCGAGGAGATGGCCCAGTTCATCAGCTCCAACCCCGGTCTGCCGTCTCGCTTCCCGCGGACCATCTGCTTCCCCGACTACAGCACCGGCGAACTGGCATCAATCTTCACGGGCATGTGCGAGCGCGACAGATACGAGGTCTCCGCCGGCGGGCTCGACGGCCTGCGTGACTACCTGGATAGGCTCCCGCGCACCCGGGAGTTCGGCAACGCCCGGCTCGTCCGCAACCTCTTCGAGGCAGCCCTGGCCCGCCAGGCCTCCCGGGTCGTCGCAACCGGCGGCGCTGACCTGACCACCCTCACCCCCCAAGACCTCGGCCTCCCGGACCTGACGACACTAGACCACGAGCTAGACCAAGCGCCGACGGGGCCATACCTATGAGCGATTCCGGCCCGCGCGAGTTCAGGCACCTCACCCGCTCTGGCGCTTCGGCTCCCGTTTGGTCGGCCAAAGCGTTCCCAGCCGGGAGGACTCCGCGTGCAGGACTTACCGCGCGCACTATGCGGCATGACCGGACGTTCACCTCGTGCGCGCAGTTGCATAAGCATACGGTCTGGTCGACCGGTCGCCTGCCTGCATCCTCGACTGCGGCACGGTCGGCGTGCGGACTTTGATAACCGCACCCGTAGCCGCCTGATGGCGGGGATCCGGTCGTGGTGGCGGCTTGTGTATGCCGCTCCCCTAACCCGAGTTGGCTCACTTAGTGCGCAACGTACGCCGGACTACGCGGCCGGGGGCTCATGAAGGGATTCGTCGGCAGGTGCCGCGCGGTTTCCCGGTGTTCTGTTGTCGCGGTGGCCGCTGCGGGCCTGCTGTTACCGGAGCGGTTCAGCCGCTGCTGCCCGCAGCCGGGCTACCGATCCGGCTGCGACCAGGGCCCACCCGGCGGCGATCCTCGGCCTGCGCCGCTGCACGGCCCGGGCCACCCAGGGGACATGGATCACGGCGTTCGGGGCTTCGACGGCGATCGCGAGCACCGTCAGCCGCCGCGGCCAGCGCAGGCCCCACCACACGCCGATGACCATCCCCGCGACAGTGGAAGCAAGCCTGTACAGGGGGGTGTCCGTGGCCCTGAAAAAGGGGGCGTACCGCGATAGGCGGCGCGATAGGCGGCGGGCCGCGGGTGTCTGCGTCCCGGCGGCAGCCGGAGCCTTGGTGCCAGGCTTGCGCAACACCCCCTCCCTTTGCAGCCGCTGGATGTTCTGTTGCATGTTCTCTCGCACCTCGGCCGGGGTCGGCGCTTCCGTGCCCAGGCCCCACGCCACCAGCCCGTAGCCAGCAGCGCTCGTCCACGCGGCCAGGGCCCGCCGCCGGCGCCCGGCGGCCCAGTGCCCGGCCCCGACAGCGGCCTGGGTAACAACCGGGGCGACACGGGGCACCCATCCGAGCACCCCCGAGGGCCTGGCCTCGTCCAGAATGGGCAAGGCCACCCGCAGCACCTGGGCCCAGCTGTCATCACGAGCCATCCCGGCATTGTCGCCCAGGCGGCGCGTGCGTGCCAAGCGCCCGGGCTGCCGCCACCTTGAGGTTGCCGCCCGGCGGGGGGCAGGGCGGCGCCGATGCTCAGGTCCGGCCGCATCCGCGCTAGCACCCCGCCGCTCAGCTGCTCAACCGGGATCTCCTGGCCGGACTGCGGGGCCCGTGTCACCTCCTGCTCCCCCGTGCGGAAGTACCCCGCACCGGGGACTCAGGCTCGAACCCTGGTGATCCCATCCACTACGAGTCCAACCTGGTTACTTTAGTGCGCAGATTTCGTTAACTTGAGAAGTAAATCCGCAGGTCAGCGTATTAAGCCGGTCGAAAGTCCATGATCGTGAGCCAAGTCGGGTCGTGGTGGCGGCTTGTGTATGCCGCTCCCCTAAAGGGAGTTATGCACGTGCCCAAGTCAGTCCCACCTGGTATTGCGGACCAGGTTAGGGGGAGGTGGGCTATCCCCTGTTAGATGGACTGACACGCCGGGCGATCCCGCTCCGCGGTCCGTCGACAGCGAACCATAGGGGAAGGTGTTGATCCAGCCTATATGCCCATCTTATTTTGAACATAAGCCTGCAAGATCGCCAAGGCTGTATCTTCGACCTTACCGCCAAGCTGAATCAGGAAGCCTTTTAGTCGCTGTCTAGCGCCTAGGATAGGCACGTTTAACTTTGGCTAGCCAAAGTGGATATTACCGATGAGTGTCTCATTCAAGAGAGAACGCCCACTCATCCCAGGACCACGGTACATCAGCGCGGAAATCGGACGACCGAAGCCGCGCCTCCGCCTCCGTCTGGGCTGTAAGGCCAGTCGGATCAAGCGCGTCAGAGCCGCCAGCGATCCGCCACAACGTGCGCGCCAAGCGGAAGTACTCAGCGTAGGGGCGGATCTGTGGATCTTCCCAACCGAGCCGAATCAGGACGTAGGCAAGCAGCGCCCCAATCGGTTGAGGCCCGGCAAAGAAGTCTCCCACAAGGCACAACACCTGGTCCGGAGTGTCCTCTGGAAGATCCGTGAGGCGCTTGAACTCGACCGACTTGAGAAGCGTACACGTATCTGCAACGCAGACGAGATCGATATACTCGCGAGCATGAGCTGCGTTGGTCCTAGTACCGATAATGACGTTCTCTCGGATCTTTTCGAGAGCAACATGCGCATTTGACCATCCGTGCGAATGCGCTATGAGGCCATAGACAAGCGGACTGACCAGCTCACGGTAAGGTGTGCCCTGACGTGGAGTTACTAGGCGGGCAATTTCTGCTGCGGTCTTGGTCGCTTCAAGTATATGAGCCGAGTTAAGGGTAAGTTTGCATTCAAATGCCGCCGCAACACCCGAGGTCAAGTAGAGCTTTTTGTCTAGCAGTTTGCTGGGATAACCAGGCCGGAGTACCACGATATCGACCTGCCGACTTGCGGAGCCGTCATGCGCGAGGATCCGGCCTTTCGTCCTCACCTGGTAGCCGGGCGGCAGCCAGCTACGCATCAGGTGCGCCCAATTCTCCTCGCCCTCATCGCCGGCTGTGCCAGGATCCTCCGTGGCGCGAGCCCTTATCCGTTCGTATTCGCTAACCATTTCATCGGTAGTTTGGGCGATCCAGGAATGGAGTTCATGCAGACGATCAGCTTCAGCCATCTGATCAGTATCTCATCCTTTATAAGAACATGCTGAACAACCTGGCCTCCAGGGAGTGATGACTGAGTTAGGCGTGCCAAGCGCGGACAGAGGCAGCATCAGGCTGCTCGAAGCCGGTCTGCACGAGCGTGTGGCGCGACCGAGCGTTGGGCGGACTTCGGCGCCTTGACGACAGCTCCGCCCGGCAGCCGAGTCGCTCGTGAGATAGACATGGCTGCCGACGCAACAGTCGCGCTGCGATAATAAACCTCAACCCAATGGCGAAGCTGAACCGTAACCCAATGGCGAAGCTGAACCGTAGGGCCACCAGGGGAGCAGTGCGGCAATCGCATGGGCGAGGATGCGGATGGCATCGAGCGGTCTTGCCTGCCCATCATCGAGACCGGCGTCATCGCCAGGACAGAGCTGATCAACACGTACGCGATCATGACAATTGCCACCACCATGCGTCATGCGTCGTGCACGTGAAGAGTAACTCCTGTCGAACGTGCCCCAAGGTCGTTCCGAGGTAGCTATTCAGCAAGCGTAGAAGCCACTAAAACGAATATAAGTGTGAGAAAATTTACCTGCCATAACAGGACATATCACCCAGGAGCGCGGTCAACTCTTGGCTGCCAGGTAACTGGGTGGTGTGTCCTCGCAGCTCAGGACACCCGAGGCATCGCCACTCAGGCTGAATAGCTACGTTCCGAGCGCCGACCGATGCGAGTGACGTTTGCCTGCGCCTTGCCTGTAAGGTGTCTGAGATGTCGGGCGACTCTCGAGGTGCTGCTGGCGGATGGCTTCCTCTCGTTGCGCCTCCAGGCAGGCGTCCTTACAACCAGCCGATTCGTGACTCCGAGTTCGTGCAGCGCGTCCGGCAGTACACCCCGTCTAGTCTGGTGCCGCTCGTCGCGCGATACGGAGCTGCGTTCAATGACAAGGAGCAGTATAGGCAGCCGACAGCCACTCAGTACGCGCCGTGGGTTCTTGCGGAGGTGGCGCGTGTCAGCTTGGTCTCTGGCACTGAGTTCTACCGCGCCGCTGCTGATGACGGCGACCTTTGGGAATGCTCTAGGGCGTACTTGGCTATCACAGATAGAGCTCTCCAACGTCGAGAGGATGGAGCCATCGGACGGTTCCTTCTTCGGATGTCCAGTCAACTCGTATTTCAGCAGCCTGTTCTGAATGATCTTGCCAGGACGGTTGCACTCTTTGAGCAAACTACGCCCAAGAGGGTTCCTAAAGTCGCTACTGAGGGCTGGCCCGAGCGTCTCCTTGACTGTAGTCTGCAGGACTACGTAGGGGCAGCGATTCTGCTGTATACCAGCGCTCTGCGGAATTCCGGAATCTTCGACCTCGGTTGGATAGAGCAATCGATGTTTGCAGAAATTACTCGTGATATTCCAGCAGAGGTCCTACGTCGCGTAATCGAGGACCATTATGTTGCGACTGTTCAAGATCTGAAGACTATGCAGCAGGACGCTGACCTGCTAGCGGGCATGCCCGATGCGGAGTATCGGAGATTCTCGTTTAATCCTTTGTCGAGTCGGCCGGTGGTGGCTGGTATCGCGGATACTCTAGTTATACCTGTGCCAGGCTTTCTAGTTCGCCAGGCTAGCCCTCTCGGCATTTACTATTCAGGATTGAATAAATGGGATACTTCCTTCGCGAATGATATCGGCGACCTTTTTGAATCCTACGTTGGGAGGCAACTTGGCCTCGTTCCTGATGCTCAGGTGCTACCTGAAATAGAATTCGGGTCTAAAAAGAACAAGAGCCTGAGTGTCGACTGGTTCCTGGTCTTCGATAGTTGTGTTGTTCTCGTAGAAGTGAAGGCCACGCGACCCACGGAGCCGGTACGTCGCGCCGACGCTCAGGCAGGTAAGGACTTGGAGAAAAGGCTCGGACATTCCATCGATCAACTCAATGGCTCTGCGTGCAAGATAAGAGAATGTGCGCCAGAATTCAGTTCTATTCCTTCAGGCAGGCCTCTCCTTGGCCTAGTCGTAACGATGGAGCCGTTTCATACGGTCAATTCGCTTTTCGGTTTGTCTTATCTGCCTGAATGTGACATCCCGTTCAGGATAGCTAGCGTCGGCGAGATTGAGCAGCTAGTGACGGTGGACGACATGTCGCCGGGTCAACTCCTGCTGGACTTCATGACTGATACTGCTAACAATGGTAGTTCCATCAACGGAGCACTAACAGGACACTTGGGACGGCGAAACCAAATAATCGATCAAGCATGGGCGACCTATCCTTGGAATGATTGAATAACGGTGATGTGTATCCGCTACTTATCAGATTGATCGCAGCTCGAAAGCCTGTACGTTCGTAATCGGGTGATCTGTGCGCGACTGCGAAGATCACCCAAACCGTGTCCGGCCGTTCCTATTCGGCATGGCTTGTTTCCTGCCCGGACGCATGACGGTGGGAGTTGAGGCTGACCGCAAGCCGGGGCGCTTTATGGTCCGGCCGGGATGAGAGGAGCGGGGTTTGTCATCTGCCTGGCCACTTGCTCTCGCATCAGCACGTCGAGCATGTTGCGGCGCTGCTGACTCTGCCGGAGTCGCGGTCCGGGGTCGTAGCCGTAGTAGGTCGCGTGCTTCTGGATGATGAGCGCTGATCCGGATATCGCTGATTCCGCTGCTGCGGCGACCTCTAGGAGGTCCGGGGTCAGCGCGAGTTCAGGGCCGTTCACCGGTCCCATCACGGCGGCGTGCAGGACCCAGGCTGCGCTGTGCGCGATGCCGGAGCTCAGCAGGTACCAGCCGGGCGACTCCGGCAGCAGCTCCGCCATGAGCGGCCCGATGTCGAGCTTCACGGGTGCCTTCACCGCCGTTCCGCGCAGCTCGATGCGGGCAGTCTTCCTGCCGCGCGCTTCCGGGACGAGATCCATCCCGGCTTGGCCTATGAGCTGGCGGACCTGCTCATCCTCGGCGGTGCAGTTATCGACGAGCATCTGCTTAATTTGTGCGCCCATGTTGCGTTCCGGGGCATCCCTGACGCCCTTGAGCCGATTTTCGGTGCTGGCGATGAGCATGGCGGCGCTGCGCGTGATCCGCTCCTCATAACTGAGCGAGGCGCCCAGGAGCCACGCGTGCCGGACAGCGGCCTCGCAGACGCTCCGGGACAAAGTGGTGTGCGCGTACAGCGACATCGACCCGTCAGTACCCAGCAGCCGCCCCATCGACACCAGGTGGTCGTAGGCGTTGACCAGGATAAGCCTGGCCTGCTGCTGGCCGGATGCCAGCAGCTGCCGCTGCGCCGCCCGGACCCGGCTGCCCACCCGCTTCACGCTGAGCGCGTCGGCCTGATGGGGGCACCCGGCCATCGGCCGGGTACTGGCGTACTCATCCAGCGCACCCTTCAGGGCACGCGCCTCCTGCTCCAGGGCACGACGTGACTTACGCACCAGGTGCGGAAGCTCGAGAGCAGCGCTCGGAGGCCGAACAGTCATGCAACGATACTGCGAGCGAAGCTGCCGCTCCGCAAACGGACTCGCCGGTACTTCGCGTGATCGTTTCCCGGACCGTCCACTGCACGGCAGCTCCCTGCGTGACGCTCATCAACCGGCATCATCAGGCTCTGCCATAGCCCCCGAATGCCCGAAGACGGCTGACCCCGTACCGAGTATGACTACACCCAGCGATGCATAGCGCCAGAGGCGCCGATCGGTACGTTGCGTACAATAACTGTCCGGTCGGGAGGCGGGACGTGCAGGGAGTTGCGTGTGGCTGCTGGTGCGTTACGGGGCCGCGTGGCCGGCAACTATTTCAGCGCCTTGCAGCCGCAGGCTAGTCGTCTTGCCCGGGTTGTTCGCCTTGCTGGTTGGGATGGTTCGTATCATCTCCTGGGGCGGATGAGGCGAGGTTGACGCCGCGTTCGAGGAGGGCGGTGCGCAGGCGCTTATACTCCGCCGTGCCGGTCTGCGGGTCAGTGGCTTTCTTGATGGCAGCGGTAGCGATGTCGAGCACGAGCCGCTGTTCCCAGTAGTCGGAGAGCCCGCGCAGCAGCTGGCTGTGGATCTCCAGGGTGTCCGCAGTGGGCTGCTGGTGCGCGGCCCGGTCGGCGACGCGGTGGGCCCAGTCGATGCGGCCACGGGTGATCGTGAGGGTCAGTCGGGTCAGCCGGTTCCACGTGACGTCATCCAGACCGGGGATATTCGCATACCAGCCGAACCCGGTGAGGCTCTCCGGGGTGCCCTGGCTAATGCTTATAGCCTTCTCCCAGAATTGTGCGGCAAGGGCGACGTGGCCTGCGGCGGCTTCGTTGTTTCCCAGAAGTCGCCCAAGGGCCTGGCCGGCGTCGGACAGCTTTCCGAGCGGTTGGAAGAACGTTACGGCGTCGTCCACGCTGTATCCGGGGACTTCTCGGAGCATGGCTACGAGGTAGTGCTCTAGGGCTTGGTCCGTGGCGCGCTGGACGGCATCTTGTACCTGGCCCCGGAAATGCTCAAGCAGCCAGGGGTCTGGAAGTCCGTCGGCGAGGGCGAGGTCGATGGTCCGCTGTCCTAGGTTGTCGGGTGCGCCGTCCCCGAACAGCCGGTCGCGGTGCTCTTCTACCCAGCGCGGGGCCACGTGGCGGAGGAAGGCGATCCTTGGGGCGATGATCGCCCGGTAGTGCTCGCCGTCGAGGCCACTCATATTCAGCGTGTTTGTGAGGAGGTCAAGAGATGTGTCGCGGACGGTTCCGTCGCGTCGGTGCTCATGGCCCATGAGGTCGAGCACAGCCTGAAGGGCGCAGGTGCACGGTCGGCTGAGTACCTGGGTGAGGGTATCCATCTGCGGCGCGGAGGTGACCTGACTCCGGTCGAGAACCTGGCGTTCGAGAAGGTCCCAGATCGCGTCCTCGCGCCCGGCGAGGCCGAGGTCCCAGATCTCCGGCGAGGGCGTCTCTGGCCTGCGGTAACCCTGCGTGATTTCTTGCATAATCCGTCATCGCGAGAAGGGGCTCCCGGAGCCGTCCGGACCGGCCGGGTCACGGCTGGCGCGATGTATTACCGGCCTGGTCCCGGTTCTGCGATGCGTGCCTGTGACCTGCGCCCACAGGGGTATTCCCTTGCATAATATGTTAAATCATGGTAGGGTGGGTGCATGCCCGCTGCTGCTGCTGCCATCTTGGATGGCATGCCTGATGCGCGCGACCTGCACCGCCTGGACACCGGCGGCCAGACGATGATCTTCGCCGGGTCGGTGCAGCTGTTCCAGTACGCCGAGGATGACACGGCGACGCGGAACGTGGCGGTGGCGGTGCTGCGGCAGCTGGGGTTCGGCGGCGAGCAGGTCGCCGCGGTGATGGAGCTGACGCCGAACTACGTGGCGACGCTTCGTCAGCGTTCGCTTCGGGAAGGCACCGCGGGGCTGGTCCGGCCGGCGGGCCGGCCGCGGGAGACCGGCGAGGCGTCGTGGGACCAGGCCCGGGCGTGGCGGGCGGAAGGTCGAGGCGCTCGAGGAAT
>OCZT010005017.1_pt1 | contig 13263 bp, 11 predicted proteins | sample 1539031 | NCBI WGS metagenome assembly OCZT01 (sample SAMEA3539308, study PRJEB22396) | soil metagenome | biome: tundra; feature: field; material: soil | place: USA | collected 2010-05 | depth 0.15 m | reverse complement strand
GAGTCTCGACGCAACGCTGTTGACCGAGGTTAAGACGAAGAACCCGGAGCCACCGTAGGTGACTGGAGGGCCATATGCGACCCATGCCGTCCCAACACCGTCGAAGTCGATATATGTCCCGGTGATCGGCGTGGCGTTGATATTGGACGCGACCCACGGACGATTTACTCCATCTGTGACACACATCACACCGCCCATCGTGGCGAAGTAAACACGCGTCGTCGTCGCTGAATCAATCGTAACGCCAACCGGGGTCACGTCAGTCAGAAGTCCGGTCGTCTGGTCTTCGCGGAAGAGATGCCCACCGAACACGCAGAAATTGACCGGGAGTGCGTCGAGGCCGAACGTGGTATAGATGGCCTGTCCCTTGAACGGGACCGCGCTGGTGTAGATCGCCGCGCCTCCGTTGAACAGCGTGAAGCCGGGGCGGGCGAAGGTGGCCGACTGATCGGTTGGTGCAGGGATATAAATGTTGCGCGCGTCCCGCCAGCGATTGGCAGGTCCGTCGAAAGAATCGACGGTATTGTAGACTCCGCCCGCTGGGCCAGCCTTGATCGTATTGCGGCGCCCCAACGTGACGGCCATTGCTCACTCGTCCGGGATAGCTTCGAGCAATCCACACTCGACCAACACGCGGTCTTGCTGGATCGTGATGGGACAGTCGCCAAGCTCTGCGCGCGTGATGGCCCGAACACCGGTCAACGTGATCGGCTCGGCCAAGAGTGCGGCGCGCTGAGTCGCGTACTCCTCCGTCAGTTCCGGCTTGACGCTGAACGTGGCGCGACCATTGCCGACATCTTTGAGGCTACCGGGTACGGCGCACCGAGTCGTCAGTTCAGCTTCCGCTTTCACGAACGCCTGAAAGGCGCCTTCCGCTTTGATGGTCGCTTTGATAATGGCATAGCGGCCAACCGCACTCGGCGGTGGGGTGAGCGGGGCCATCGCAGCGAGTGCGGGCGTGAGTCTGGAAAGCTGTTCAGTCGTGATCGTCAATTCAGGCATGAGCCGCGTGTTCCTTGAAAGTGGGCTGGCGTATCAGAAACATGGGACATACTTCACGTTGCCCGCGATATTCACTGGCATCCAGAACGTCGGATTCCCGGTAACAGGCGAGTTGGTCAGCGTCCCAACGAGGTTCGCCGTCGCGGCGGTGGTTAATCCGTTGAGTCGGAGCGAGGCGACGCCTGCGCCGTACCCTGTCCCGCCAATGGTGGTGACATGAGCAGACCCACCATCTCCTAATTGCATGTTACTGATAAACGTCGATAGTGGAGTAGGACCCGAGAAGACGAGAAAAGCGCCCCCGCCTATCCCGCTGAAACTTGCCCCGGTTATCGCCCCGCTCGACGCGAGGCTTGTGAGGGTGCCAACACTCGTAATCGCCGTCTGAGCAGCGCCAGTAACGGTCGCCGCCGTACCACTGACAGAGCCCGTGATTGTCGCCGTAACGGTAAGCGCTGACAGCGTACCAACGCTCGTAATCGCGGTCTGTGCAGCGCCGGTCACGGTAGCTGCCGTACCACTCACATTACCCGTGACATTGCCGACTACGCCACCTGTCGCAGTAATGAGTCCCGCCACCCCGAGCGTCGAGGAGAGGGTGACGGCTCCGAGGACAGACAGCGCGCCCGCTGACGTGAGACGCATCGTTTCGAGGTACGTCCCGTTGTACTGGTTCCACACGAAATCTGCGTACCCGGCAGCGTTCTGCACGTATCCGAACTTGCCGAGCGCGTTGCCAGAACCGCCGATCAGCAGGAATGCGTTGACGCCAGTAGCTGCGGATGCCGTATTGATGATCTGCCCGATAACGACGTGTGACGTGGAAGTTGCGGCGACATACGTGCCCGCGACGCTCTCCTGAAACAGCCCCGTCGTCGCGGTGAGGGCACCACAGGCGAGCGTCGAGGAGAGGGTGACTGCTGGCGCAAACGTCAACACGTTCGTTGATGGCGCGTAAATCCAAATATCGCGGCTGTGCGTGTAGTCGTAAGCACCAAACCTGTCGTTGCCAAGAAACAACGCCATGTCGAGCGCGACAGCACTCGACCGTGTGAACTCAATCGAACTTCCACCCGCCGAGGCCAGCAGAACATTTCCGCTAAACGCCCCCGTCGTCGCGCCTGTGAACGCGCCGTTGATGGCAAACGCGCCCCCGACACTCGTGAGCGATGCCAACGACGTGACCGATGGCGCGACGTAGACCGTGCCCGCGCCTGTCGTGTAGACGCCATTCGTGACCGTTGCGGCGTTGCCAGTGCAGGAGCCAGACGAACCACTAACCGAACCCGTGATCGTTGCCGTGACAGTAAGCGCCGACAGCGTACCCACGCTTGTAATGGCGGTCTGAGCGGCCCCTGTAACCGTTGCGGCGGTGCCGCTGACGTTGCCAGTGACATTGCCCGTCAGGTTGCCCACGAACGTGGTAGCCGTGATCGTGCCGAGCACGGTCAGCGACGCGATGGAGGGACTGAACGTCAGCACGTTCGTTGACGGCGTGTAAAACCAGATGTCGCGACTGTGGGTGTTGTCGTAAGCACCGGCTTTATCGTTGCTGACGTACAACGCCATGTCGAACGCGGTCGCTCCGGTGCGGACGAGATGGACGTTCTGACCAGTCGCGCTACTCAGGGTTACGTCGCCGCTGTAAAGTCCCGTCGTCGCTGTGAGGGCACCTGAGGACAAGGCTCCGGTGACGGCAAGGCTTGTCAGCGTACCAACCGAGGTAATCGCGGTCTGGGCGGCACCTGTGACCGTGGCGGCGGACCCCGAGATGTTGCCGGTGAGTGCGCCCACGAACGTCGTCGCCGTGACACTCAGGAACCCCGTGATCGTGGAACTGGCGACCGTGCCCGTGATCGCCTGAGACGCGGCAACCACAACGCCTGCGCTGGCGGTGATAGCTCCCGAGAACGTCGTCGCTGGCGTGATCGTGATCGTTGTCGTCGCATTGATCGTCAACAGCCCCGCACTCGATACCGCGAACGTCGCCTTGTGCGTCCCGTCGTAGTTCAGACTGAGTTGCTGACTCGTACTCGTGACAACGACCGGAACCGGGATTGACGCGAAGTAGTTCGTGACCGTGATCGAGTCGAGCGACCCGTGTGCGTTCTGGGCGGTGTCGCTGATGTGCACCACCGGCATCACGTCCCCCGCTGCGAGGGCCGTGAGCCGGGTCAGTCCGTATACACCTGTGCCAGCCATTCTGTCCTCCGAATGTCAGAAGGATCAGACCGCTATAAGCGTTAATTGGTATTCAAATGACGGAGCAGCCGTGCCACAGCCCCACATGTTGATCCAGCTCGTGGTGCCGGGGGGAATGACGATGGCCGGAGCCTGACCCGTGAGCAAGGCAACATCCGTCGCGCGGGCAGCGGTCAGTCCCGTCTTGCTCGACACGGGAGCGTCCGAGCCGAAGTCGATGGTGACGACATCCTTGATGACGTTGACGCCGAGCGGAACCCACCACTGGCCCTGAAGCTTCCGCGCACCGACCGCTGATGGGATAGTGATCGCGCCAGCGTTGAACGCCTGCACGGTCGCAACGAGTGAGTTGCCGCCACCCGCACCGATCTGGACCGGAGTCCGTGTGACGACCGCAGTCGTTCCAGCGACGACGCCAGTTTCGTTGTACGCCTCGAAGCTCCACGTTGTCCCGGTCGCAACCGTAGCGGTCTGGAACAGAGTCAGGCGCTTGAGGTAGATCGTCTGGACGCCGGTATTCGCGATGACGAACAGGCCGTTCGCGGTGGCGGAAAACGCCGTCAGGACCGCGTAAGCGATCGCGGTGCCTGGGGTCTGACAGTTGACGGAATAGAGGTTGCCACTTCCGGCAAGCATCGACTCCTGCGAGAGAAGGCCAATCTGTCCATTGAGAACTACTGCATTTGCTGGCATTGGAACGTGGTGGGCGACAACGCGCCCGGCCTAAGTGAGGAACGAACTGCAACCTGCGACTAACTAGGGAAACTTCCTTGAAGATTCATCGACACCACCTGACAACTCCCCGCTGAACACGTCACGAGCAAACCAATCGAGATCCCGTTCGACGGGACCTGAATCGTGGTTGCTCCGGTGATCGCATCAGAGACGATGCTGTAGTCCGACGCGATGTTGTTGACCGTCACACGCCGATAGCTGATCGGCATGAACGCAGCGCCAGCGCCTTGTGCGGCTGTACCGAACACTTTGCCAACCAACACGACGGACCCGCTGTAGTTCACGTCAGGAACGAACTGAATCGCCATGACACCGCCCGAACTCGACGTACCGGCAGGGCCGATCTCGAGGATGTCCCCGTTGTCGCTGGGCGTGATGCCGAACTTGCGGCTGCTTCTTTGTTTGGTCGCCATTGTGAGTTACGAAAGAGAAATGATCATGTTGCCCAAGCCCGGTATCCGTATTGTCCACCGCTGAGCGCGAGCGACAACCCCGTGGCTGACATCGCACCGCCGCCCGCATATTGCGACTTGAAAACCAACATCCAGTACGCGAACCGACCTGGCACATTGCTAAGAGGAACCCCGTAGCGCGCGGCCATCGTCTGGCTCAGAGCGGCGTTCCGGTTGCCTTCCGTGCCGAAATTGTACGCGGCGCGAATGGCGATCAGTTCACGAGCGGCTTCAGGGAAGATCGACGGCTGGTTCGTTGCGTCCATGTCGGCTGGTTGGCTGATTCCGTACCAGTAGAGCGTAGAGGGAAGCGTCGTGTTGTTCAGTGCCCGTATCTGCGTCCCTTCGTTCAGGTATTGCGTGAAAGGGCGAGACGGGATGTCATTCAGCGACTCAAAGATATTGCCGTGCCCCATCGGGAACTTGGCATAGAGATTCGCGTCCTGTCCGAAAGTTCCTATGTCGCCCGCTGCGCTGATCGTGAGTTGCGGAAGTGACGCGGTTGCGACCGTGGGATAGAGGACGTGCGGACAAATCGCGGCGATGTCTGCGAAGACTTCGTTCTGCGCCTCGGACAGCCGAATGTACTTGTTCGGGTCCGTGATCGAGTCCGTACCAGTCCTGCCAGTGAGCCGGTTAAACAGCCCGAGGCAGTACGCGGAATCCCACGTTGCGGGCATTAGGCGTTCGCTCCTACGGGCTTCCGTGCGGCGCGCGCGTTCGCCATCTTCGCGCGATTCTTCTCCTTGATCTCCGCGTCCCGTTTCGCCAGCGCTGCTTCGATCATCGCGGCGATCTGATCCATCGGGATACTCAGAATCGCGTCGGGCTTGATGAGTGGTTCGGGGATCAGTGTCTGCGGAACCACGACGTACTCAGAGTCACCGAACTCTGTACCGCCCAGATACTGCACGTCACCGAGACCCAGAACCTTCGCCAGCCGTTCGTTTGGCTCGTCCACCGCGCCCATGAGCCACGGGTCGCCAGCGCGAGCAGCTTGCCAGACGGGCAAGAACGGAGTCGGAGAGCCGACAATCGCCGTCACCTGATAGCTCGGGGTAACACCCGGCACGACTTCCTTCCAGCCATTCGCGCCAGCCACTTTCGCTGCGGCAAGGTAGTAGGTCCTGAGGGCGTTCCGCTCGTCCATCTCGCCTTTCACGTAGTCGAACGTGATGCGCTTCTGGCGATAGTTGAACGCCATGTACTTCTTTCCACCAGCCGGAAGCCAGGGAGCGACCCATACCGACGCAAGAGTCAGTATCCGTTCCTGCGGCGTCTGGCCGGTGCCGCCGATGTGTTCGGGGCTGTCACAGAAATACTCGCCGCATTGCAGATCGCTTTGCAGGAAGCCCGCGTTGATACTTTCCGTCGCGGAACCTGATTGGAACTCGCGGATGCCAGTGAACGGGCGACCCTTGGGAAACCGGGGGTGTTTGTAGGTATCCCAGAACGTGTCCGTAAACCGACGATCACGCTGCGACCCTGACCCAGCGGCCCCTCTGGTGATGGGTTTGGATGGGAGCTGTAGATTCGGTGCGGTCATCGTCAGGGCCTCTGGCCTAGTAGGTCAACGAACAGGATGGAGCGTGCGAACAGATGCGGCAGAGACAAGCGGCATACGGCCCGTCTCTTTGTAGACATCGCGGAATGACGCCAGCGTGCGGTCGAGTCCAACCGGGGCAGGAGGTAGCCAACCCGCGCGTTCCGCGTCCGCGAACTCGTCCTTGGCGATTTGCGATTTCATAAATTCGATGGCCGGAGCATTCAGCACGGCGAGCGAGTCGAGAACGGTTTCACGGTAGACCAATTCCGCCGCGTCGTCCTCCGCCTTCTTCCAGTCGGTACGATTGGTTTTCTCGAGCGCGTCGAAGTTGTTGCCCGACTGAAGCAGTCTGTCCCGTTTCTGAATGGCCGTGACCGCTCGCTCATCGAACGGACAGCCTCGGAACCAGCCAATCGGGAACGGTTCGTCAACTGCACCACTGGCAGCGAGATACCGCCGCTCTCTAGCGGTGTACTTGGCTGGCGTGCCGCCCCACTCGCCTTGCAAGAGCCAGAACAGGCGAGGCATGACGCCTTGTGTGTGCCACATGAAGTGCTGGTAATCGCTGACCATCGCGCGCTGCGCCATCTGCTCCGACTCGGGGAAGTCCGACTCGGGACGAAGTGGCAATTCTGACCAGTGCTTCTCATAGCCCGCCGCCGTCATCGGTTCCACCATGTGACGAGGCGTGCAGGCATAGAGCGCCCAGATCGGACGGTTGGGAAACAGCCAGTCCTCCCTCGGTTCAAACTTCCTGAATCGAAGGTGCGAGAGGTTCGACGTGACCGGGCTGATTTCCCGCAGCCGACGCTCCCATGAGATCGGCGCTTGCGCGTAGAACTCAGGGAGCGTGTAGCTCTGCAACGACAGATCGTAAGGCATTTACGCGATCTCCTGTGTTGCCTGAGAGCGAACGCCAGTCGGGGAAGGCGCAAACGGGACGAGTCCCTCTACGCTGTTTACATCAGTCATTGGTCATGTCCTCAGTATTGTGCGGAAGTGATGACGTTTCCTTCGCGGCTCGCGATCAGGCTTGCTGTCATGCCTGCCTGCAATACCACGGTGGGCGTGTTGTAGTAGTTCGTCGCGCTCGCCTCGTTGCCGGTCGTACCGCCAGCGAAAGCGTCAGTACCAGCGACCCATACCGTAGACGCCATCGTCTTCACGGTGGTGTAGCCCAGGAGCGCGAGGCCAGCGGCGGGGAAGATTTTATTCAGATCGCCAATCGCAGCGCCTTCGTTCTTGTAGCCGTTGACGTAGTTGTCCGGCCCAGACATGTAGCTGACGGTACCGAGCGAGTTGATGAGGCTGACGATGATGCCCCACTTGTCGGCGGGGATGGTTCCCAGCGCGCCGATTGCGGCACCAGTCGAAACAGCCGCCTTCGGAATGTTCGTCAGTCCGTTGGCGTTGTACGTGAAGGCCAAAAGGTTGGCGAGGTAATAATCTGTCGAGCCGATGCCAAGACCGGGAGAGGTGAGCACACCATTCTTTCCGCCCGTCCACGCCGGATGACTCGCGGCGGTGACGTTGCCGTTTGGGCCAAGCGCCAAGCCCTGCGGAGACATGACACCAGCGGCTGGGTAGTAGTGCGTAGCAGTCGCCGGGTTGCCTGTCCCACCGCCAGCGGGAGAGTCAGTCCCTGCGATCCACACCGACGCCGACGCCTGCACGGTGATATAGCCAGCTCGTACCTTGAGCGTGGTCAGGTTTGGCATGTCGGCAATCGCTGCGGCTTCCGTCGCGTAGCCGGTCGCGCTGAGTGGCGCGATGGCATACGTGACGGTACCAGCGGCAACGACATCGAACGCGATCAGGCCCCACTTAGTTGCGGGGATCGTCACCAGCGTGCCGAACGCCGTCCCAACCGCATCGAGTGCCTTGATGTACGGCACCCCGGCGATTGCGAACGTCATCGCTGACGTTGCGACGCGCGTGTCGGTGGAACCGATCTTCATAGGAGCGGCACCGGAATTGGTCCCGATGCCGTAAAAACCGTAGAACACGTCAGACACCGACGCCCGCTGCATCTGCTCGACGGTTCTAGCGAGATTGTTGTACTGGATCACCAACTGCCGAAGATCGCTCCCCGGTCTAGTGGTCTGCTTTTCGTACTTGAGGTTGCTGGGCATTGAACGAGAACTCCTAGAGAGAAGTCAGAGGAACCACGGTGCGGGAAGTCCGGGAGTCGAACTCCCCGCTCGTGGGCCAAGCACCTACATCAGCTTGACGACAGGTTCGCGGCGTACCCAGTCGCAGCGCGCGAACTCACGACCCGCTGGAAGAAGTAGTCATAGGCAGCCGCGATCTGCGACTTGCCCTGTACCTTGTCCAGCTTGAACAGGGATTTCCCCATCTCCTGATCGGGGTTGTCCGACAGTTCGATCTTGCTCACGACGCGATCATGGTAGCCGATCAGCGTGTTCGGCAACGCGAGCTGCGAGGTGAAATACTGCTCGCCCGAACCCGCCTTGAGCGACCCTTCGATGTCCGTTTCCGAACTATCGTACCGGCGAGCGCCCAATTCAGCCGAGATGGCGTCACGCTCCACGCCTTGCGGCATGATGAAGCGGTTGACGGTCAGGCCGGACTGGTTGAAGCACTCCTGGATCATCCGGCGCTTGACGACGAATGACAGGCGCTGCGTCGCGGTCTGTGCTGAGCCAGCCGCCCACTTGGCATACGCCGTGGTGGTCTGGCCTTCCACGGAATCCGCCAGCAGGATGTCGGTGAACCCGAGCGGCCACTGGTTCCAGTCCGTGCCAGTGATCGTTGAATCGCCGTCCGCGTTGGCCGACACGATCAGGTCGCCCGCCGTCGGCGTGATGGCCGACGTGAAGGTCACATCGACATAGCCCTGCCCACTCGTGGCGCTGGGGCTCGCCGTAACGGTGCCGAACTCCACAATGGTACTCGCCCGAATGAGCGCGATCTTGTTGCCGACCGGGAACAGAAAGGACAGGTACGTGTCCTGAATGCCGCCCGCATCAGCACCCGCGACGAACGTCGAGTTACCGTAGGCGTTCTTGAGCGGAACGACCTGCGTGGCGCTCGATCCGCCCGTGGTACGAACGACGGCGATGGTGCCGACCGACGTGCCGTAGGTGGTCAGGCCGATGCCCATGCCGATCGAGTAGCCGGACATGTTGGCCTGATACGTGGTCTGGTCCTCGATCATCGAGGCGCGCGAGCGATTGCTGAACGCCTGCGCCAGTCCGGTGTAGCCGTGGCGCTTGTTCATCTGCACGGGCATAAACGTGCCGTGCGTCGGGGCCGGGGTGCTCATGATCGACTCGTTGCCGCCGTCCGGGAGGAACGCGGGCAGGATCGGGCGAGTCAGGATGAGCGGGATGCGGTTTTCGTTGCCCGAGACGGTGATGTTCTCCTTCGGGTAGGAGCGGAACCACTTCTGCTCTTCGGTGAACAATTTGATGGCGACTTTGACATCCGTGTTCGCCTTGACGTACAGGTCGGACATGTTTGCGACAGTCGCCGCATTGGAGCTGAAACCTGTTGCCACGTTCTATGAGCGCGAGCCTAGAGCCGCGCGGCCTAAGTGAGTGAAATTGTCAGCGCGCCGACCGGATTGACCGTGCCGATGCGCGTTCCATTTGATCGTACAAGTCGCCCTCGTTTTTCAGGCGTTCGTTCTGCGGTGAGACGGGCGTAGCGGGAGCCGATACGACCAATTTGGGCTTCATGCCTCGAGCGGCAGCGGCCATATTCGCCAATCCCTTCTTCGTCGCGTCCTCGGTCGAGCTCACGAGCTTCTGCGAGGAGGACTTCTGCTCGGTCCTGAGTTGGATCCGCTCTTTGACCATCTCTTGCCAGTCGAGCGATGCCAAGCCGCCTTTCAGGTGATACGGCAACTGCTTGGCGAGCATCGCGCGATCCCCAGCCGTCAAGGACGAGGCGTCGAGCTTGGACTGATCCGCCACGAGCTTGACCAACTGCGGAGCCGCCGTCTCGAAGTTGATCGGCGCGGGCTGAGACTGAGAACTCTGCGAAATGACCGTCTTGAAGTGATCGCGAATCGCCTGACTGGCCTTCAACTGCCGCAACTCGTTCTGCGTCTGAAGCTGTTTGATCGCGGCGGGATTGAATATGACAGCGTTTGGGTTCTCTGGATGCACAATCAAGAACCCTGCTGCATACAAATCCGGCGACTGTAAGACCTGCGAGACGATCAGCTCGTTCTCCGACAACACGGCGGCATGGGCCACGATCCGCTCCACGGCGGCTTCGGGTCCTGATACCGTTTTGTTGTCTGATCCCGTCCATTCGCTGACTTTGGAAAGGGTGTCGTATTGCTGCTTGGCGGTACGGACTTCTCCTGAGAGCGTGTCGCGTTCAGCCAGTTTGGACAACACATTCGGAAGCGATTCCGGTCGGATAACGGCCCCGCCTTCCTTGAAGACACGAATGTCCTCAACTGAAACGGGTTGACCGTTGAGCATGTAGCTCGCGGCGGTCGTATCCGTGAAGGGATCGGCTTCGGCGTCCGCTTGGGCGTCCGGGGTAGTCCCGTCGCTCGCTGGCGTGGCGTCGGCAGCCGGTGCAGTCTCGCTTCCCGGTTCTGCGGCCCCATCGGCTGGCTCGGCAGGGGTAGTCCCTGCGGCCTCGTCCGTTGGTTCCGGCGTCTCACCGCCGCCTGAGAAGTCCCCGAACATCTCTCCGAGGTCTTGCTCAAACGCCGTGGCGCTCGATTCGGGTGCTACTGGTGCGGCTGTCTCTGGTACGGGCATAGTTTAGGGCCAAGGTTGTGGGAAAGTCAAGAACTTTGTGGGAATATCCTACATGCCGTCTGAGTCAGTGTCAGGTGCTGAAGCCTGCTTCGCGGCGTGCATGGATCGCACGGCCTTGAACAGGTGGCCCAGTGCGACAGCGGGCTTTTTCTCCTGCTGTGCGTCGGCCATGAATCCTTTCGCGTCGGCTTGGTGGGCCTTGGCGCCCTTGCCCTTCGAGCGCTTGCCGCGATGCGTCTTGCTCTTGGCCTTGGCACCCTGCTGCGCTTGGACGTATTCGGGGAGCGGGCTCATTGGCTTGCCGGCAGAGGCGTTGACGAAATCCTGCCCAACTGCTTTCGGGATACCGATGTTTGAATTGCCGTCGGCGGCGCTGAACATCGCGCGTCCCTGGGCTTGGCTTTGAAATGGCATGGTCAACTAGCTCCGGGCAATGGTTGGACTTTCGGAGGATTGGGCGGTGGGGCTTGGTTCGGATGGGTCGCGGCCATTTCTCCTTGTGCGACCGACCCAGCGTCGCCCACTTTCTCTTGGACCGTGACACCCTTGGGCAGTGGCGGCATCGGCGTAACAGAGGCCACGACCTGCTGCATACGCGCGAACTCGTCGAACGCCGTCTCCTGCCATTCGCCAGCGAAACTCTCGAACTTGGCCTCATCGATCGTCCGAGACAGTTTCCGAAGCCGCATCGCTGCAATCTCAGGAAGTTCGTCTGTCGGCATCGGCGTGAACGGCGTCCACGGCTTGATCGGAGGAGTAAGTGCGGTCTGCACTGGCTGAACCGGAGTCGGAGGGGCACCAACCGTAGCGGTCGCGTGCTGGCCCTGTGCCTGTGCGTTCTGTGATGCGAGTTGCGCCTGCTGCTGGTTCGCCTGAAACGCCTGCTCCTGCTGCTTATACGACTGCCATTGCTGGACCCATTGCGGGGACGGTGGGCCTTTCTTGAACGTCGCCAACTGGCGTTCCATGCGCTGTTCGTGCGGGCTCGCCGGTAGTCCTAGCTTCTGGCTAAACGCGGGCCGCACAATGTCCTTCGCTTCGTCTTGGCTCAAGATGCCAGACTGTACCAGTCCCAATGCATTCTGAATCTTCTGGTCGGGAGTGGCGAGACCACCGGTCCCTGCCTTGATCGTCACTTTTCCGATCAGCGCGAAGTCCAGCGCGTCGAAGTCGTCCTGCTTGAAGATGCCGTCCTCACCTACGTAGCCAATCTGCTGTGCTGTGGTGTAGTCGCACATCATGCGCTCAGTCTTGAGGCGGTTCCACCGAGCGTATGCGTTGTTGACAGCGTGGTTCATTCCGCCGAGCGACACGTTGTTGTTTGCGGTCGCGAGCTGAATAGCTCTGCCTGACTTCTCATTGGAAGTGGGACTCCCCTTCGCCGCCCGTTCAGAAGCCCCGATTGAGTTGATGGCCTGATCCGATAACTCGTAGAAATTGAAGAACGCCGTCTCGAATGGAATGGGCTGGCCCCAGACGGGTTTGTCTTCAGGCCGAACAATCGGGATCAAATCACCAGTAGCCCTAGCATCGTCTCGCTGCTGCCCAGATACAGGGCTGGTACTTGCCGCGTAGCCTTCCAGGTGGAGATTCTTGTCGATGATCTCCGATGCCGACATGGCAAGGTGCGCGTTGTTCTCAACAGCACCTGCCAGCATTTCGATATACGCTCGCCCTGATGGGTCCTGATCGTCCGGGTCGCCACGTGGCGTGATCTGGACGACTGGAATCTCCATGCAGCGCGTCTCTTTCCGCGTCGTCGGCTGCTCGGTGGGTTGGGCAGGTTGCGCTTGAGGATTCGCGGGGTCGCCTTGCGGCATGACACCGGGTTGCCACGCCTGTTGCAGCGGGTTCCCTAGGATCTGGTCGGCCTTGGCGGGCATCTCGACTTCTTGCGACAGCAACTTGCGGTCGATCACCAGCTTGTCCAACGCGCCCGTCACTACGACATCAGCGCCCTTTGGATGATCAGGTGACGGCTTTGCGAATATATGGTAATAGAAGAATATCCGTTCATCGGAACTCCCCTGCTTCTGCTTCTCCCGTCCATCGGTTAACTGCCAGCGCGCACGAAGATAGAGCGGGAGTAGCACTGTATACCGAGGTGGCGTCCAGTCACACAACTTGGACAACTCGCCGGGCTCCATCATCGCAACAGTGGGCCAGCGACGTTTGCCCTCGTCAATGGTAGCGTACCCAAGGATGAGCACCTTCTGAGCGGTCTCGACGGACGCTGTTTCAGGGAACGTCCGCACGTGCTCACGCTGCCACTTGCTTGCACGTAAGGCAGGCTGCCACTGCGGCGCGCCTTTCGTAGGATCGTCCGTGAACTGGCTCTGTTCGCTCGCCTGCCCGTCGGGACCAACAGCGGTCACGTATCTGAGAATCGGGCTGACTGTCGGCATCCCGTCAGGGCCGACCAACGGGTGCATCGGACTTTCAGCCAACGGATGCGCTGGGATTTGAAGCGGGATGTACCCACCGCCGGTCGGATCGGTCCAGCATTCCAGGTAGCTACTCGCGCAGACTAGCGCTTTGCTCACGCGGTCGTTGAACAGCACCGCGTCGTTCGTGCCTTGCT
>OCZT010005016.1_pt1 | contig 13265 bp, 13 predicted proteins | sample 1539031 | NCBI WGS metagenome assembly OCZT01 (sample SAMEA3539308, study PRJEB22396) | soil metagenome | biome: tundra; feature: field; material: soil | place: USA | collected 2010-05 | depth 0.15 m | reverse complement strand
ACACCCTGCGCTCCATCTACCAACCTCAAACTTATCCCCACGTTCCTCCCACCACTTAAACGATCACCCAGTGTGACCCATGTCTCCGAACACCTGTTACCCTTGTCTCCAGTCCAAATAGTCCCTAACGCGTTGGGTTGGTCGGGAATTTCAAACCAGCGTCTTGAGGGCAAGCCGCTCCACCTTTCAAACAGAATGGCGGGGTCAGCGACCCCGCCCCACATATTCGGGCAACAAAAAAGCCCCGGTTGGCACCGGGGCTTTTGCGGAAGAGGGACGGGTTACTTCTTCAGGACAATGATCTCCGCGCGACGGTCTTTGGTCATCGTGGCATCGTCGGCGTTCTTGGCAGCCTCGAGGCTGCCCTTGGAGTTGGCCTCGACCTTGTCGGCGGCGATGCCGAGCGAAATCAGGTATTTCTTCGCCGCGGTGGCGCGTCGGTCACCCAGGCTGAGATTGTATTCGTCGGTGCCGCGCCAGTCGCAATGTCCCTCGAACAGGATGCGGTAGGTCGGATTCTTGGCCAGATAGTCCTTGGCGGCTTGGATCTTGGCGCGCTCGGGTTCCTTGATGTTGGACTTGTCGAAGTCAAAATAGACGGCGCCAAGCAGTCCCTTGATCACGTTCTCGTCTTCAAACGTGATGTTCGGATCACGCGCGGTGAGCTGGGTGTTGGCATCGGAGTTCACCGGGACCTCCTGCGGATTGATCGTGCCGCCGGTGTTGGGCCCGAGCACCGTGGAACTCGGATCAGGGCGTTTCGGCTTTTTGGAGCAGCCGGTTAAAACCAACGCGGCGCTGGCGATGATGAGGCAAAGTTTCTTCGAAGCGGTGTTCATGGAGAGGTCGAGAAAGGTCGTAGGGGAAATTTACTGAGGCAAGCCATTTGCTGCCGCAAGGTTTTACTGCGCTTTCTTCTGCTCGATCAGGCCGACCTCCAGGGCGTAGCGGGTGAGGCTGGCGACGTCATGGAGGTTGAGCTTGCGCATCAGGTTGGTGCGGTGGTTGTCGACCGTCTTGATGCTGATGCCGAGCTTGGCGGCGATTTCGCGCGTGCTGTGGCTTTCGGCGACGAGCTGGAGGATTTCCCGCTCCCGGTCGGTGAGAAAATCGGAGGCGCTGCTGGCGGCGGGGTTGGCGACGACGTCGCGGAGCAGGGCGGCAACCGCCGGACCAAAGTAGGTGCCGCCATTGGCCACGGTCTCGAGGCCCTTCTTGAACTCAAACAGGCCGGCGGTTTTCTCGACGAACCCATGGGCGCCGGCCTCAAGCATCTCACGGACGAGCACCGGGTTCTCGTGCCCGGAGAAGACCAGGACGCGCATATTCGGCAGCTTTTTGCTGATACGCCGGAGGATATCCACGCCGTTCAGGCCGGGCAGCTTGGCGTCGAGCACGAGCAGGTCGGGCTTGACCTCGAGGCAGAGGGTGACGGCGCTTTGCCCGTCGCCGCTTTCGCCCGCGAGGTTGTAATTGGCGTCCAGCCGCAGAATCTCAACCAGCATCTCGCGGATGGCGGTCTGGTCCTCAATAATGACGAGACGCTTCATGGGGCCGGAAGCGTGGGATTAGAGGGTAAGTGATTCAATCAAAGAGTGGTGGGCTGGCTGGGATTCGAACCCAGAACCAACAACTTAAAAGGATGCTGCTCTACCATTGAGCTACCAGCCCCCGGGCAAAGTAAAAGCGCGAAATAGGTTCCGGCGTCGAGCTTTGGCAAGTAATTTCGCCCGCGCCGGGCAGGGGGACGGCATTGACCGTGGCCATTCCGAGGCCTAAGCCAGCGCTTCACACCGACGAAATTGGGAACAATTCAAAAATATACCCATCAGAGCGAAGCAGAACGCATGTCAACCAAAGCTCAGGAAGTGGCTTTTGATCAGGAACTCGTGAACCGCTTTAAGGGCGGCGACCAGTCGGCCTTTGACGAGATGGTCTCGCGCTACTGGGACCGCATTTACGGCATGGTTAACCAGTTGCTGCGCAATTCCCAGGACGCCGAGGAGGTGACGCAGGACGCGTTCATCCGTGCGCACCGCGGGCTGGCTAATTTTCGCGGGGATTCGGCGTTTTCCACCTGGCTTTACCAGATCGCCACCAACCTGGCCCGGAATCGTTACTGGTATTGGTGGCGGCGCAAGCGCGACAAGTCGGTCTCGTTTGACGCCCCCCTCAGCGCCGACAACGCCACGACGCTGGCCGACCTGATCCCCGCGGAGGTGGAAACGCCGGATGACATCACCGTCACGCAGGAATTCATCACCCGCATTGGGCAGGGCATGGAACGGCTCAGTCCGAAGCACCGCGAAGTCTTGACCCTGCGGAACATCAAGAACCTCTCCTACGAGGAGATCGCCACTATCCTCGATATTTCCGTGGGCACGGTCAAAAGCCGCATTGCCCGCGCCCGCGAGAGCCTCCGCGGCAAGCTCGGCGAAGATTTTAAGAACAAACTCTGACTACCCGCGGTCTGACCACTGCGACCAATCTGACCTACCACCACCCATGAAAGAGTCCAAGTTCATCGAACTGCTGAACCTCTACGTTGACCACCAGATCAGCCCGGCCGAGGCCGAGCTGCTGGAGGCCGAGGTTCGGAGCAACCCCGGGCGCCGCCGCGTGTACCGGGAATACTGCCAGATGCAGAAGGCCTGCACCGCGCTGGCCGAGAATTTCCGCACCGATGCTCCCGCCAATAACCAGAAGATCGTGGAATTCAAGCCCCGGCGGACCGTGAGTGCGGCCGCCTACGTCGGCGGTCTGGTTGCTGTGGCTGCCTGCGTGGCGCTAGTGCTCAACCTGCGTTCGCGTCACGCGGAGCCGCTTGCGGTCTCCGTGCCGAATGTCCACGAGCAATTGGCGGTGGCTTTGCCGGTGGCGCGGGTCACCACGCCCCATCCGGCACTCCAGCCGGTGTTTGGCCCGCACGTGCTCACGCTGCGCGAGCAAAACGCCGATCTGGCGGACGCGGCGAGTTCCTCTGAGCAGGCGGCCTTTGGCGACTGGATGAACAGCGTCCAGTTTTCGTCCATGCCCGGCGCTTCCGCCGATGATCTCCGTTTTGACGCGCGTTCGTCCCTGCAGCCCGATGCGCGGACCTATCGCGCCGGCCGCCCGATCCAGGGCAAGGTCGAGTGGACGGCCTTCACCTTCCAGAAGTGAGGCGAGTCAGCTGAGGGCCTTCTTGATCAGGGCCTCGGTCGTGGCCTTGGGACCAAGGGCGAGAACCGCATGGCGGACCGCTTGGTCCGCGTCGGCGGCCTTGTAGCCGAGGGCGACGAGCGCGGCGACGGCGTCACGATGCGTGCCGCCGTCCTGGCCGCCCGCGAGCGCCTCACTGCCGGTCGCCAGCGCGGTGGAGTGGGTGGCGCCGACTTTTGATTTCAGTTCCACCACGAGGCGCTCGGCGGTTTTTTTCCCGATGCCGGGGCATTTCGCGAGGGTGGCGACGTCACCGATGCGGATGGCATTTTCCAACAGGGGCAGCGAGAGCCGGCTCATGATGCTGAGGGCGACCTTCGGGCCGACGCCCGTGACGTGCTCGATCATCAGGCGGAAAAAATCCCGCTCGGCCGTCGTCGCAAAACCGTAGAGGGTCTGGGCATCCTCGCGATAAATCACGAGCGTGTGCAATTTCACGGTCGCCCCGGTCGCCGGCAGCTTTTCCGCGGTCGTGATCGGGATGTTGATCTCGTAGCCAAAGCCGTTGAGCTCGACGATGGCGCTCAGGGGCGTGGCGCTGGTGAGCGTGCCCTGGATCGAAGTGATCATGTCACGTCAAACCGAGCACGTCCTGCATATCGTAGACGCCGGACTGCTGGGTGACGACCCATTGCGCCGCACGGAGCGCCCCACGGGCAAAAATCGCCCGGTCGCTGGCCTTGTGGACCAGCTCGATACGCTCGCCCAATCCGGCGAAAATAACCGTGTGGTCGCCGACGACGTCACCGCCGCGCAGGGCATGGACGCCCACCTCGGAAGCCGTGCGCGCGCCGGTGATGCCGCTGCGACCATGCCGCAGGGCCGCGGCGGTGAGCTTGCGTTCCTCCAAAATGATCTCGAGCAGCCGGGCCGCCGTGCCGCTGGGCGCGTCCTGCTTGAACCGATGGTGCATCTCGATGACCTCGGCATCGTAGTCCGACCCGAGCAGCCGGGCGGCCCGGCGGGTGAGCGCGAACAGCAGGTTGACGCCGACCGAAAAATTCCCGGCCCACACGCAGGGCACCTTGACGGCGAGGGTGAGCAGTTTCGCTTTGGCTTCGGCGGAGTGACCCGTCGTGCCGATGACGACGGGTTTACGCTGGGCGATCGCGAGTTCCAGCAAGGCCTGGGTGGCCTGGTGCGAGCTGAAATCGACGACGACGTCCGCCTGCTTCATGCCGGCCGCCAAGTCGTCGCCAACATCGAGGGCGGCGCTGACGGTGAGCCCCAGTTCGCCGGTGGCAGCCGCGAGGGCATGGCCCATGCGACCTTTCGCGCCATTGATGAGAATGCGGAGGGCCATGGGAAATTACCGGCGAGCGAGGGCCAGTGCCTTGACCAGGACCGCGAGAGTCGCGGGACTCATTTCGCAAAGCGGGAGTCGCACTGCAGCGGAGCTGATGATCCCGGCGCGGGCGAGGGCGGTCTTGATCGGCACGGGATTGGGTTCGATGAAGAGCGCCTTGAACAAGGGATACAGCTGCTGGTGAATCCGGGTCGCCTTCGTGTAATCATTGGCCAAGGCCAACCGCACCATCTGGCCTACCTCGCGGACGAACAGGTTGGACGCGACGCTGATGACGCCCTCGGCCCCGACGGCCATGAAGGGGAGGGTCAGGACGTCGTCGCCACTGAGCACGGTGATATCGGCGCCCATGGCCCGCTTGAGCTGGTCGACGCGATCGACATTGCCGCCGGCTTCCTTGATCCACCGCACATGACGGTATTTCGTCCGTAGACGCTCCATGGTGGGCACACTGATCTCAATGCCGCATCGGCTGGGAACGGAGTAGACGATGATGGGCCGGTCAGAGGCCTCGGCCACCGCGCAATAGTGACGGAAAAGACCCTCCTGGCTTGGTTTGTTATAGTAGGGGACGACGACCAGCATTGCATCGGCGCCCGCGACGTGCGCGTGCTGGGTGAGCTCGACCGCCTCGTGCGTGGAATTGGAGCCCGTGCCGGCAATAACCGGCACGCGGCCGCGCACGGCCGCGATCACCGCCCGGACGACATCCATGTGTTCCTCATGGCTCAGCGTGGGCGACTCCCCGGTGGTGCCGACCGGAACCAGCCCGTTGATGCCGCCCTTGATCTGGTACTCAACGAGTTTCTCGAGGTCGCGGTAGGCGACTTCGTGATGGTTGAAGGGCGTGACGAGCGCCGTGAGCGTGCCGGTGAGCGGGCGGAGTTTCATGGAAGCAGGCAATGTTGCCTTGCGGTAGAGGGCATGATGAAATAGAGAATCCGCAACGCTTTTTTACCCATGGCCACCCAAACGACTCCGCACACGGAAATGCTCAACGACCTGCTCAAACTCGCCGTCGAGAGCGGCGCGAGCGACATCGTCGTCAAATCCAACAAGCCCGGCTACGTCCGCCTCTCCGGCCGCCTCAAGCCCGTGGAGATGGACCCGATCTCCTGCCCGGAGGCCCAGGCGTTCGTGGATGAGCATGTGCCGAAGGTATTTCGCCAGAAATGGGAGGACGAGGGCCAGATCGACTTCGCCTATTCCGCCGAGGGCGTGGGGCGCTTCCGCGTCAACGCCTTTCACCAGCGCGGATTGGTGAGCATCGTGTTGCGGCACATCAAGAGCCGCGTGCCGACGTTTGCAGACCTGAACCTCACGCCCGAGCCCATGCTCAAGCTGGCCCAGACCAAGGACGGTATCCTGCTGATCTGCGGCGCCACCGGCTCGGGCAAGAGCTCCACGATGGCCGCGATGCTGAACTGGATCAACCAGAACATGGACAAGCACATCGTGACCATCGAGGACCCGATCGAATACACCTTCCAGGATGAGAAGTCCCTTTTTCAACAGCGGGAAATCGGCCTCGATGTGGCGTCGTTCCAACTGGCGATCCGGGCCGTGCTGCGGCAAAACCCGGATATCATCCTCATCGGCGAAATGCGCGACCGGGAAACGTTTGAAACCGCCATCTCCGCGGCTGAGACGGGTCACCTGGTCTTCTCGACGATGCACGCCGCCACGGTGTCGCAATCGTTGACGCGCCTCTTCGAATTCTTCCCGCCCGAGGAACAGCTGCAGGCCCGCCGGGCCATCTCCGGCTCCCTGCGTGGTTTCATCTGCCAAAAACTCATCCCCGCGCTCGAGGGTGGCGGCCGGGTGCCGGCGAACGAGATTCTCAATGCCGACACCGTCGTCCGTAATCTGATCCTTGAGGGCCAGTTCGAAAAAATCCAGGGCATCCTGGAAGGCACCGGCGACTCCAGCAGCTTTTCCTTCAACAAGGACATCTTCCGTCTCATCAAGGCGGGCAAGATCAGCAAGGCGGAGGGGCTGCGTTTCTCCCCGAATCCGCAGGCGCTGGAGATGAACCTCAAGGGGATCTTCATGAAGAGCTAGGTCCGTATGAAAAGGTCGCGCTTTGTCCGATGCCTGCTGCTGGCGGTTTTTGCCGCGGGCCTGCGGGCCGGGGAAAATGCGGCGCCCGTTACGCCGCCGACGGACGACGCGCTCGCGGCGGTGAAACGGGATTACGAAGTCATCCAGCGCACCCGCTCTTCGCTCGCGCTGCAAAGACTCGATTTGCCCGATGCGAGCCTGCCGTCGCAGCCTCCACCGGCGGTCAGCGCGACCGACCTGCCGGCCTCGAACCTGCCGCTGCCGCGGAGCGGGTCGACCGCCAAGCCGGCCAAATCCGCCAACTGGCTGCTCGACGCCATGACGGAAAAGAAGAGCGACCCGCTAGACGATCTGAGGGCCGGTCAATCCGCCAGTGACGCCGGATCCGGGAACTCGCTGTCGTTGGAGGGGAATTTACCCGGCCAGCCGGCGAAAGACGCGAACGCGTCGGTCAAGTCCCTTGACGCTGCCGACAATCCACTCACGTCATTCATGTCGGCGTGGATGACGCCGCGAGACCTCGAACTGCTGAAGGTGAAAAACGCGGACACCAGCGGAACAGGCGCGACGGGGCGGACGGCCGCGGATGGCTCGTTGCATGGTGATGGGCTCGGCACGGGCCGGGGCCCGAATGCCGCGAATGCAGGGCTGGATGCGCACATCAATCCGTATCTGGCGAATTCCGCCCCGGGGTTGACGGAGGGCACGAAAGACCTGGAAGCCGGGCCGGCCTTGGGGGTGCCCAGTTATGCCCCAGCGTCGTCGCTTCCCGCGATCAAGGGCGATTTTGACCCGGTGAAACCCCGGGTGCCGCCCGCCGATTTGCTCAAACCGCAGGATGACTCGAAGTATTTCCCCCAGCTGAAGCATTTTTAGGGCTTGGTTTTTAGGGGGTCGGGCGATTTTCTAGCCGGTTCAACCATGGCATTGGCACTTATTTTTTCCGGTCAGGGCGCCCAAAAGGTCGGCATGGGACGGTCGCTTTCCGAGCAGTCGCCGGCGGCGCGCGCCCTTTATGCCGAAGCGAACACGGTGCTTGGCTGGGATTTGGCCAAGGTGTGTTTCGAGGGGCCCGACGCCGAGCTTACACAGACCAAGATCTGCCAGCCGGCGCTGTTTGTGCACGGGCTGGCGTTGCTTGCCGGCCTGCGCGAACTGGGCAAATTGCCGGCCGGCGAGCCGAGCTATGCGCTCGGTCTCAGTCTCGGAGAAGTGACGGCCTATTGTGCGGCCGGCGTGTTCGATTTTGCGACCGGCCTGCGGGTGGTCGCGGAACGCGGCCGGCTCATGCAGCTTGCCTGCGAGCAGACCACCGGGGGCATGGCGGCCATCGTGGGCGAGGACCGTGAAAAAGTGCAGGCACTGTGCCGCGAATTCGACATCGAGGCAGCCAATTTCAACGCCCCGCGCCAGATCATCATCTCCGGCGACAAGGCGAAGGTCGACGCGGCGGTCGTCGCGGGCAAGGATCGGGGCATCAAGAAAATCATCCCCCTGAATGTCGCCGGTGCCTATCACTCGCGATTGATGGAGCCGGCGCGGGCCGCCTTCGCGGCCTTTTTGGAAAAGGTCCCGTTTACCGCGCCGAAGTTCACCGTGTTTACCAACACCACCGGCCAAGCGATTTCCGCCCCAAGCGACCTCAAGGCCGCGCTGGCCAGGCAGGTGGTGTCGTCCGTGCTCTGGGAGGATTGCATGCGGAGCGCCGCGGCGGCCGGGGCGGCGGAATTCTGGGAGCTCGGGCCCGGGGGCGTGCTGGCGGGCCTGGCGCGGCGCACGGAAAAAACGTGGGTCGTGAGGAGTTTTGCGGAGTATGCCGATCTGACTGCCTGACAATGCCCGCCACCAAATTCACCCGTAATTTTTGCATCATCGCGCACGTCGATCACGGCAAGACCACGCTGTCCGACCGCATCCTTGAGCATACCAACACCGTCGCGATGCGGGTGATGACGGACCAGCACCTCGACTCCATGGACTTGGAGAAGGAGCGCGGCATCACGATCAAGTCGCACCCGGTCACAATGACGTACCGCGCGAAAGACGGGCATGACTACAAGCTGAACCTGATGGACACGCCCGGCCACGTGGATTTTTCCTACGAGGTTTCGCGCAGCCTGGCCGCCTGCGAGGGTGCCGTGCTGCTGATTGACGCGGGCCAGGGCGTCGAGGCGCAGACCGTCGCGAACGCACACCTGGCGTTCGGCCAGAAGCTCAAGGTCATCCCGGTCATCAACAAGATCGACCTGCCCAGCGCGAACCTGGAACTCTGCATGCGCCAGCTGGAGGACATCCTTTCGATTCCCGCGGAAGAGGCGATCCTCGCCAGCGGCAAGGCCGGCATCGGCATCGTGGACATCCTCGAGGCGGTGGTGAGCCGCGTGCCGCCGCCGCGCTGGGCGACGTATCCGCAGCTCCGCGCCCTCGTGTTTGATTCGCTCTACGATTCCTACCGCGGCTGCATCGCCTACGTGCGCGTGTTTTCCGGCACGATCAAGGCCAACGACGTGATGATGCTGATGAGCAACGGCCAGAAGGCCGAGGTAAAGGAGGTCGGGGTCTTTATGCCGAAGATGACGAAGATCGCGTCGCTCGGCGCGGGCGACGTCGGCTACATCGTCTCAAGCATCAAGAACACGTCCGACGTGAAGACCGGCGACACGATCACGCTGGCGGCGCGCCCCGCGACCGAGATGCTGCCCGGCTACAAGGAGGTCCGGCCGATGGTTTTCTGCGGCCTGTATCCGCTCGAGAGCGACGACTACGAGAAACTCAAGGCCGCGCTCGGCCGCCTGCATTTGAACGATGCCGCCTTCGTGTATTCCTCCGAGAGTTCGCTCGCGCTCGGCTTTGGGTTTCGCTGCGGCTTCCTCGGCTTGCTCCACATGGAGATCATCCAGGAGCGCATCCGCCGGGAGCACGATGTGGACATCATCTCGACTTACCCGAGCGTGATCTACCACGTCGTCAAGCATGGCGGCGAACAGATCGAGGTGGACAACCCGGTCAACATGCCGGATCCCGGCACGATTCTCGAGATCAAGGAACCGACGATCCGGGCCTCGATCATCCTGCCAAATGACTCCATGGGCGACATCCTGGCCCTCATCATGGAGAAGCGCGGCGTCTGCGAGCATACGACCACGCTGGACCAAAACCGCGTGATGCTCCGCGCGGTGCTTCCGCTCAATGAAATCCTCGTCGATTTCAACGACCGCCTGAAGAGCATCACCCATGGTTACGGGTCGATGGACTACGAGCTGGGCGACTACCTCGTGTCCGACCTCGTGAAAATGGACATCATGATCAACGGCGATCCGGTGGACGCGTTTGCGTGCATCGTGCACCGCGACAAGGCCGAGGCGAAGGGCCGCCAGCTGTGCGAGAAACTCGCCAAGATCATCCCGCCGCAGATGTTCAAGGTGGCGATCCAGGCCGCCATCGGCGGTAAGATCATCGCGCGCGACAACGTCCGCGAAATGCGCAAGGACGTGACGGCGAAGTGCTATGGCGGCGACATCAGCCGCAAGCGTAAGCTCCTCGACAAGCAGAAGGAGGGCAAAAAGAAGATGAAACAAATTGGCCGCGTTTCCATCCCACCTGATGCCTTCATCAAGGTCCTGCAGAACGACTGAGCTCCATGCCCGCCAAACCCCATTTTCTCAGCCGTGTTGGCAAGACGCTCCTTTCCTGGATCGGCCTGGGCGGCGCCGAGGCAAAGATGCGCGCCAACGCCGAGAACTGGCTCGAACTCGCGGACAAGGTGTGGCATTTCCGCCGCGACCTCCTGACCACCCGGGAGGCGGGCGAGCTGCGCCAGCGCACCGACGAACTCCGCCAGCGCTACCGGGATCATGCGGACGCCGCCAAGCTGAAACTCGGCATCGAGTCACTCGAGCCCGTGCTCCAGCGCAACGGCGGCGCGATCTATCCCAAGTCCGCGCTGGTGGAAAACGTGGAATTCTTCCTCGTCGCCGCGATCGTGATCATCGGCATCCGCACGTATTTCGTCCAGCCGTTCAAGATTCCGACGAATTCGATGTGGCCGAGTTACTATGGCATGACGCCGGAGGTTTACGCCAGTCGGGCGGACGAACCGGGCGCACTGTCGGTCGCAGCCCGCACGATTGCCTATGGAGCTTGGGCGCACCGGCTGGACGCGCCAGGCGACGGTGAGATCCTTATTCCGATCGGGCAGCAGACCCGGGGGTTTGTGTACAACCGGGTTGTGCCGGGCCGTTCGTGGCTGGTCTTTCCGACGCAGCTGAAGGAATACACGTTGTTCGTGGACGACCGTCCGGTCAAAGTCCGCGTCCCTCTCGATTTTGATTTCGACTGGGTCATCGGCGACGCGTTTTTTCCCTCAGGAAAGCAGTTCACCAAGACGGGGCTGGCAGAGCAGCTGCAGGCCCTAGTCTCCGCAGGCCGGACCGAGACACGCTACATCGACGGGCAACCCGTCCACTGCATTCGGACCGGCCGCAACGTCCGGGCGGGTGACCGTGTGCTGGCCTTTGATGAGATCACGGGGGACCAGCTTTTTGTGGACCGGGTGAGCTATAATTTTGTGAAGCCCAGGGTGGGACAGGGGTTCGTGTTTTTCACGGGCAACATCCCCGGCATCGCCAGCGTCACGGGCGAGCAGTATTACATCAAACGCCTGGTCGGCGTGCCTGGTGACACGATCGGGATCAAACCGCCGTTGCTCTTGCGCAATGGCCAGCCGATCACCGGCGCCCTTGCCTTCGAAAAAAATGCGCAGCGCACGGACAAATACCAAGGCTACGTCTATGGCCCGACCGGTAGCGCCGAACATCTGGTGGCTCCCGGTGACACCCTGACAGTTCCCCAGAACTCGTTTTTTGCCATGGGCGACAACTCCAACAACAGCTTTGACGGGCGATTTTGGGGCTTTGTCCCGGCCAAAGAAGTCGTGGGACGGCCCCTGTGGGTGTATTTCCCGTTTTCCCGCCGATGGGGTCCGACGCGCTAGTTTCCCCAGAGTTAAATTACGCACAATAGATATTATGTTAACTAGGCTTGTGCATGAATGCCCCGCTCTTTAACTGGCTGAGGACCCGCAGCGCGGGCGTGCTGCTGCACCCGACGTCCCTGCCCGGTCGTTTTGGCATCGGCTCCTTGGATGAGAACGTCCTCGTGTTCCTCGACTTCCTCGCTGTCGCCGGCTTCAAGTCCTGGCAGATCTGCCCGCTGGGACCCACGGGTTATGGTGATTCGCCCTACCAGTGCTTTTCCGTCTTCGCCGGGAATCCCTACTTGATCGATCTCGCGGCCTTGGTGCGCGCGGGTTTGCTGCCGGCCGATGCCCTGCGCCCGCTCGAGGCGCTCAGTGCGGACCGCGTTGATTTCGGCGAGCTCTACAAACTCAAATGGCCCGTCCTGTTTCAAGCCCATGCCGAGTTTGTGCGCGGCGGACGCCGCACGCTGCCGTACGGTGACTTTGACGACTTCCGTCGCCAGCACTCCGCCTGGTTGCCCGATTATGCGCTGTTCTCCGCCCTGAAGGAGCAATTCAAGGGCCGTCCCTGGTGGGAATGGCCCCGAGAGGTCCACACCCCGGCTGGCTCCCGCAAAACGCCCTCGCCGCCCCAGTTGGCCGCGCGGATCGAGGCGCACGAGTTCATCCAATATCTTTTTTTCGGCCAATGGGCCCAGGTGCGCGCGCGGGCGACCAAGCTCGGCATCGCGATCATTGGCGACACCCCGATCTTCGCGGCCCTCGACAGCGCCGATGTCTGGGCCCATCCGCAGTATTTTCAGCTCGATGCCAAGACCTCGCGCCCAGTCGCCGTGGCGGGCTGTCCGCCGGACTATTTCGCCGCCGACGGCCAGCTTTGGGGCAATCCCCTTTACGACTGGCCCGTGCACGCGGCGGATGGCTACGCGTGGTGGATTGCCCGACTGCGGGCCAACTTTACGCTCTTTGATGTCGTGCGCATCGATCACTTCCGCGGATTTGAATCGTGTTGGTCGATTCCCGCCGGATCCGCGACCGCCCGGCCCGGCCACTGGGTGCCCGGCCCGGGTCTCGGCTTCTTTCGCGCGGTCCGTGCCGCCCTGCCGGAGGCAAAACTGATCGCCGAGGATCTCGGCACCCTCACGCCCGAGGTGGTCGCGTTGCGCGAAGCGACCGGCCTCCCCGGCATGGCCGTGCTGCAATTCGCGTTCGGCAGCGGCTCGGACAACTTCTACCTGCCCCACAACCACCGGGCCAATTGCGTCGTTTATCCCGGCACGCATGACAACGACACCACCCTCGGCTGGTATGCGACCGCGGATGAAAAGACCCGCGACCATGTCCGGCGCTACCTGCGCGTGGGCGGCAGCGACATCCACGGCGACTTCCTGCGCACGGCCTACGCCTCGGTCTGCGCTCTCGCCATCATTCCCCTGCAGGATCTGCTCGGTCTGGGTTCAATTGCGCGCTTCAACAGTCCCGGCCAGCCCGAGGGCAACTGGTCCTGGCGGTTCCGCGCGGAACAGCTGGCCGCCCTGCTGGCCGGCTCTGGCGCCTACCTTCGCGGGCTGGCCGACCTCTATCGGCGCTAGGGCCTGTTAACACTAATCCAGCACAGGGCGAGGAGAACGAAGGCGCGGAAGAGCACGTCAAGCTTGTCGTAGCGGGTGAAGACGCGACGAAAGCCTTTCAGGCGGCGAAAGAGCCGCTCAATCTGGT
>OCZT010005015.1_pt1 | contig 13267 bp, 10 predicted proteins | sample 1539031 | NCBI WGS metagenome assembly OCZT01 (sample SAMEA3539308, study PRJEB22396) | soil metagenome | biome: tundra; feature: field; material: soil | place: USA | collected 2010-05 | depth 0.15 m | reverse complement strand
CGCTCGCACTCGCGCGCAACGTCCCCGTCGCGAATGCGCCCGAGCCGCTCGAGCTCGCGCACGCTCCCGCCCGCACCGACCTCGTAGAGTGCGGCGTAGCGCTCGCCGCGCATCGCGTCGAGCAGCGCGAGCCAGCGCCCCGGCTCCAGCTGCCCGCTGCGCCCCGCGACGATCAACGCGAGCGACGAAACCGCGAACAGCCCGTCGACGCGCCCGCCGTTGCCCATCACGATCCCCTTCGCGATCGCTCCCGCGATTCGCAGCGAAGTGAAGCTCCCCGGCCCCGCACCGCAGATCACGCGCGTGACGTCGCGCACCGAGCACCCCGCCTCGCCAAGCGTCGCGACGACCGCGGGCATCAGGCGCTCCTCCTGCTCGCCCCGCATCACCGCCTCGCCCTCGGCGACGAGCGCGCGGTCGCGCAGCACCGCGACGGTGCCGACGTACGTCGATGCGTCGAGCGCGAGGGTGATCACCCGATGTTCACCAGCTCAGGCTCCGCAAATCCGGCTTTCCAAGGACATGCGAGAGCTTGATCGAGTGCGTCACCGGCGGCAACTCGCTCCCGGCGCGCTCCGGCCATTCGATGAAGACGACCGCCGTCGCAGAGATTGCGTCATCCCAGCCGATGTTGGCGAGCTGGTGCGGACCGGAGAGCCGGTAGAGATCGAGATGGAACACGGGTGAGCGCGGCGCGTGGTATTCGTGCACGAGCGCGAACGTGGGGCTCGTGACGGCATCGCGCACGCCGTAACCTCGGGCGATCGCCTGCACGAGCGTCGTCTTCCCCGCGCCGAGGTCGCCCTCGAGCGTGACGATGGCCGGCGGCTCGAGGCGGGCGCCCAGCGCCTCGCCCCACTGCGTCATCTCCGCGAGCGTGAACTCAGCGGCGGGCATGCGCGCGCCGCGGCTCGCTCCGCGTGCCGTCCATCTTCGCGCGGATGTCGAACAGTTCGTCGCGCAGCCGCGCGGCGCTCTCGAAGTCGAGATTCTTCGCGGCCTCGCGCATCTCCTCCTCGAGCTTCAGGATCAGCCCCGGAAGATCCGCGGTGCCGTAGTGCGCGGCGGCCTCGGCCACGCGCCGCTCCTTCTTGCGCGACGTGCGGTCCTCCTCGCGTGCCTCGCTGCCGTCGCGCGCGTCGGCGACGCGGGTGATGAAGCGCACCTCCTCGACGCTCTTCGTCACGCCGACCGGCGTGATGCCGTGCTCGATGTTGTGCGCGCGCTGGATCTCGCGGCGGCGGTTCGTCTCGTCGAGCGCGCGCTGCATGGAGCCCGTGATCCGGTCCGCATAGAAGATCGCCCGGCCGTTCACGTGCCGCGCCGCGCGGCCGACGGTCTGGATCAGCGCGCGGTCGCTGCGCAGGAATCCCTCCTGGTCCGCGTCGAGGATCGCGACGAGCGAAACCTCCGGCATGTCGAGCCCCTCGCGCAGCAGGTTGATCCCGATCAGCACGTCGAACTCGCCAAGTCGGAGTCCCCGCACAATCTCCATCCTCTCAATTGCGTCGATGTCGCTATGCATGTAGCGCACCCGCACCTTCACCTGCTGCAGGTAGTCGGCAAGGTCCTCGGACATTCGCTTGGTGAGCGTCGTGACGAGCACGCGCTCGCCCTTGCGCTCGCGAATGCGGATCTCGTTGAGCAGGTCGTCCACCTGGCCGCGCACCGGGCGGATGTCGATCTCCGGATCGACGAGCCCGGTGGGCCTGATGATCTGCTCGACGACGACGCCCTGCGAGAGCTTGAGCTCCAGGTCGCCCGGCGTCGCGGAAACCATGATCGCCTGCGGCGTGAGCTGGAGGAACTCGTCGAACATCAGCGGGCGGTTGTCGAGCGCGCTCGGCAGGCGGAAGCCGTATTCGACGAGCGTGAGCTTTCGCGCACGGTCGCCGTTGAACATGCCGCCGATCTGAGGGAGCGAGACGTGCGACTCGTCCACCACGACGAGGAAGTCATCCGGGAAGTAGTCGAAGAGACACGCGGGCCGGTCGCCCTCGCCGCGGCCGGACAGATGGCGCGAGTAATTCTCGATGCCGGGGCACGATCCGATCTCGAGCATCATCTCGATGTCGAAGTTCGTGCGCGATTCGAGGCGCTGCACCTCGAGCAGCTTGTTCGCGGCGCGCAGTTCCGTGAGCCGCTGGGCGAGCTCCTCGCGGATCAGCACGACGGCTCTCTCGAGGGTCGGCCGCGTCGTGACGAAGTGCTTGGCCGGGTAGACGGCCGCCTTCGCGAGACCGATGATGGTCTCGCCGGTGAGCGGATTGACCTTGGAAATCTTCTCGATCTCGTCGCCGAACATCTCGATGCGGACGGCCTGTTCTTCGTAGGCCGGAAAGATCTCGACCGTGTCGCCGCGCACGCGGAACGTGCCACGCTCGAAGGCGACGTCGTTGCGCGAGTACTGGATCTTCACGAGCGAGCGCAGGATGTCGTCGCGCTTGATCTTCTGGCCGACCGTGAGCGTCACCATCGTCTCGCGGTAGGTGACCGGATCGCCGAGTCCGTAGATGGCCGAGACCGTCGCGACGATGATGACGTCGTCGCGCTCCATGAGCGACGACGTGGCGCGCAGGCGGAGGCGGTCGATGTCGTCGTTGATCGACGCGTCCTTCTCGATGTACGTGTCGCTCGAGGGGACGTACGCCTCGGGCTGGTAGTAGTCGTAGTACGAGATGAAGTACTCGACGGCGTTGTTCGGAAAGAAGGACTTGAGCTCGCCATAGAGCTGCGCGGCGAGCGTCTTGTTGTGCGAGAGGACGAGGGTGGGCCGGCCGACGTTCCGGATGACACTGGCGATGGTCATCGTCTTGCCGGAGCCGGTGACGCCGAGGAGCGTCTGGAACCGGTCGCCGCGCACGAGCCCCGCCGTCAGTTCCGCGATGGCGCGAGGCTGGTCGCCGGCGGGCTGGAATGGGGCTTGGAGATCGAACTTTGCACCGGACATGCGCGAAATATACGTTATCGGTGTTTGTTCGGGCAGGCTGCGGACTGCAGAAACGGCGGGTAATCGGTCATTGGTCATTGGTTCTTGGTCGTTGGCAGTCAGCGCGGCCAACGACCAATGACCAACGACTAATTACTTTCTACCCGCTGTTGCTCTTTTATGCCCCTATCCGGAACCAGGGGATCCCCGCCAACATCAACCCCAGCGCCAAGGCGAACCCCATCGATGAGCGCAGGTACTTCACGCGGTCCGACGGCGACTTCCTGGCCCAGATGCTCGATCCATGCGCCACGCACAGCGCGATGAACATCATCATCGGATGTTCGGCGACGAAGAATCGCACGTGCGGGTCCTTCATCGACGTGGTCATGTCCTTCATCGCATCCCGCGTCACGGGGCTGATGGTGTAGAGGATCAGCCCGAGCAGGAACTGCACGTCGAGCGCGCCGATGAAGATTCGCGAGGCCCGGAGGTCGGACGCGCCGTAGACGACCTGGCGGGTGTAGCCGTTCGCCATCCTGGCGACGGCGATGAGGCCGGCGAGGAGGACGAGCCAGCGGAAGTACGAGTGGACGAGCAGAAGAGTGGAGGCCATCCGTGGAAGATAGTCCGCTGGGATGCGAGATGCGGAGTGGGATCCGGGATGCGGGCCATCGACCCGATGCAGGGTCCGGAAGAGGAATCCGGGATTCCGGAGAAGCGATGAGGGGCGAGGTCGAATGCGGGATGCGGAAAGGGCGCGGCCGATTCGAGGCCGCGCCCTTTTCAAACCTCCCCTCCAACTCATCCCTCCCCTCTCCACCCATCATCCCGAATTCCTCTTCCGCACTCTGCATCGGGTCGAATCTCCCCACTCGCCTCTCTTGCGGCATCAAGCTTCTGTAGTAAGCCGCTCCCGACGCGACACGTCGGACACTCCCTTCACCCGCCGCACCGCCTTGATGATCTTCTCCAGGTGCGCGAGGTTCTCCACCTCGACCATCGCCGCGCCCGAGACCCGCCCGTCCGTCGTCTTGAGCTCGAGCGACCGGATATCGGTCCCGGTCTCCGACACCGCCTGCGCCAGGTCCGCGTACAACCCGCGCCGGTCCGATGCCTCGATCGCCAGCCGGATCACGAACCGTTCCCCCTCGCTCTCCTGCCAGTCGATGTCGAGCCGCCGCTCCGGCTCGTGCGCGAGGAACAGCAGGTTCGGACAATCGCCGCGATGGATGCTCACGCCGCGACCGCGCGTGACGTACCCGACCACCTTGTCGCCCGGCACCGGCTGGCAGCACTGCGCGTACCGCACCATCAATCCGTCGACGCCCTGGATGCGAATTCCCTTCGACGTCCCCGAGCCCTTCATCCGATCGATGAGGCGCTCGAGCGGGCTCGCCTTCAGCGCGGAATCATCGCGCCCGTCGAAATCCGGATAGAGCGCGCGCAGGACCTGCGTGACGTTGATGTCCCCCTGCCCGATCGACGCGAACAGGTGCGTCTCGCCGCCGAGCTTCAGGGCCGCGGCGGCCTGCTCCAGTTGCGCGCCGGTGAGCTTCGCGTGGCGGCGGCGCTTCAGCTCGCGCTCGAGTATCTCCGCGCCGATCCGGATCGACGTGCTCTCTTCTTCGTGCCGCAGCCACTGCCGGATGCGATGGCGCGCCCGCCCGGTGCGCACGTGCGCGAGCCAGTCACGGCTCGGTCGCGCGTTCGGCGAGCGGATGATCTGGACGGTCTCGGAGTTCTTCAGCTCGCGCGAGAGCGGAACGATGCGGCCGTTCACCTTCGCGCCCTGCGTGTGCAGCCCGACCTCCGTGTGCACGGCGAACGCGAAGTCGATGGGCGTCGCGCCCCGCGGAAGCTGATGCACGTCGCCGTTGGGCGTGAAGACGAAGATCTCGTCCTGGTACAGGTCGAGCTTGAGGAACTCGAGGAACTGGTCGGGCGTTTCCGCGTCGAGCTGCAGTTCGAGGACCTGGCGGAACCAGTGCAGCGCGCGATCGAGATCGTCCTTTTCCTTTCCGCCTTCCTTGTAGCGCCAGTGCGCGGCGATGCCGAAGTCCGCCGTGCGGTGCATCTCGCGCGTGCGGATCTGGATCTCGAAGAGCGTCTGCTTGGGCCCGAAGATCGTCGTGTGCAGCGACTGGTAGCCGTTCGACTTCGGACTCGCGATGTAGTCCTTGATGCGCTCCTGCAGCGGCGTCCATTCGCCGTGGATGACGCCGAGCGCGTGGTAGCATTCCTGGACGTTCTCGACGAGCACGCGAATCGCGAGAAGGTCGTAGATCTCCTCGTACGGCTTGTCGCGCTTTTGCATCTTCTTGAAGATGGACCAGAGGTGCTTCGGGCGGCCGCTCGCCTCGTACACCTTGATCCCCGCCTCCGCGAGCCGCTGGCGCAGGGGCTGCGCCATCTCCTCGATCAGCGACTCACGCTCCTTGCGTTTCTGGACGATGAGCTTCGCGAGATTCTTGTAGTCCTCGGGTTCGAGGAACTTGAACGCGAGGTCCTCCAGTTCCGCCTTCAACGCCGCGAGACCGAAGCGATGCGCGAGCGGCGCGTACAGGTCGCGCGTCTCCTGCGAGATGCGCAGCCGCTTCTCTTCCGGCATGAACTCGAGCGTCCGCATGTTGTGCAGGCGGTCGGCGAGCTTGATGAGGATGACGCGCGCGTCCTTCGCGATCGAGAGCAGCAGCTTGCGATAGTTCTCGACCTGCCGCTCCTGCGTGCTCGTGAACGGGAGGTGGCCGATCTTCGTGAGGCCATCGACGATCTGCGCGATCTCGCGGCCGAACTCGCGCTCGACTTCTTCGACGGTGACGGCGGTGTCCTCGACGACGTCGTGGATCAGGCCGCTGGCCACCGTGACGGAGTCGAGCTGGAGGTCGGCGAGGATCTTGGCGACTTCGACGCAGTGCGTGACGTAGGGATCGCCGTTGCGCCGCGTCTGTCCCGCATGAGCCTTCTCGCTGAACCGATAGGCGCGCCCGAGCAACTCGACGTCGAGGCGCTCGGGGAGGGCCTCGCCGCTGAGATCCCAGCCGGGGATGAACTCGACGGGGGTGGTTGTGGCCATATCCGCAATAAAAGGAACTGCAGGGGGGAGTCAAGAGAGTAAAGGCGAGGGGCGACGGGTGAGAGGCGATCTGGCGAAGAGCGATGAGCGACGCGTGAGGGGCGACTCGGCGAAGAGCGACGGGTGAGGCGTGAGGAGAACGTCTCCTCGCTTCTCACGCGTCGCTCTTCGCCAGATCGCCCCTCACGCGTCGCTCGTTGCTGTAGGTGTCCCCTCACCCGTTGCTCGTCGCTGTTTGGGGGTCCCTCACCCCAATGACATACGAGCCCGTTTGTGAGACAAGTTCCAGTCACTCGGCCCTCATCACCTCTACCGGATTCACTCTCGCCGCCCTTCGCGCCGGCACGAGTGCTGCCACGACGACCGGCACGACCAGAACCAGCGGCGCCACTATGAACGTCCACGGATCGTGCACCGACACCCCGTAGATCATCCGCCACCGTTGCAGTTCCCCCAAAGTTTTTGTTTGATCGGCAGTTCAATCCAGCAAGCAGTTGATCCGCGAACATCCGCGAAAAAGCTGTAGATCCCAGCCTTATTTCGAAACCGGCGTCCCAAACAGGTCCGGCCGCGGCACCGCAGCGCTATCGAGCTGAACCTTCGCGTCCGCGGCGCGGCCGGCTTTCAGCAGCGCAAGCCCGAGCGCGTGGCGAGACTCGCCGTCTGTTGGCCTGAGCTGGACTAAATTCCGGGCCCCACGCCCGACCCCGAACCGACTGTCAGCTTAAGATCGGACCCAATCAGTGGCTACCTGCATACTCGTGTCGAGACCACCTCAAAGCTGACCAGCGTTGCGATCCCGAATGACGTCCAAGAGTTTGCCGCGGGCACGCAGCGACATCTGCGTTCCGCGCAGCGCCATCTTGTTGCGGCTTGTCTTGGAACCCGCAGGGCGGACTGAGCAACGAACCTCCTGGGCATGTTTTGCCAGACCCGAGCACACGGCATCTACGATTCGGCGACTCCCTCGCCCGGCGAGACCAAAATCGTCGAGCATGTTCGCACGGGGGGCCGGCGTCAGACGTGCTCGCCGCGATCAGAATTGGGGACCGGGAAACGGCAGTTTCGTTCGCGCCTTGAGCGCATTGCCCTCGCTCAGTCGCTCAACGAGCGTCATGCCGAGACTGGTCGCGTGAGGCGCGACAGGCGAAGTCGTCCGAAACGTATGCGTCAATTCGCTGTGCGCTGCGAGCTGCCCACACGCATAGCCTCGTTGCTCCAAGTCCGTTGCAAGAGGATTCTTGTTCGATCGAACAATCGCCATCCTCGTGCTATCCTGCGCGGTGGCAAAAAACAGCGCAGCATCCCCGAGGCAAAGTGCGTGCTCGGCCGCGGTCCCATTCAATACCGTGACCCTGCACTCCGCGCCGCCGGCCGGAATTCGCGTGCATCCGTCGGCGCGCACGCCCCACTCACCCCACTGGACCAACCGACCGTGGACGACCTCTCCGGACGCGGGTAATCCGAAGTCGACGACGTGAGGTTCAGGTCGCTGCGCATTGCATCGACCCGCCCCGCCCGTCAATGCAACGAGCGCAAGCGCGGTGACGGCGAGATGCTCGATGCGGATTGCGATAGAAAACATGCCGGCCTGCCGGAAAGGGTGGTGATTCGATGCTTGAGGTTCAATCAATCCTTGAGCGCTGCGATCGGGCTGATGCGTGTCGCGCGTAGCACCGGTAGGCACACCGCGAGCGCGGCCGCACTCCAAAGGATGCAAATGCTAGCGGTCAGCGTGAACGGCGTGGGTCGCCCTAAAGGCCCGACGTTCAGCTCAAGGAGACGAATCACGCCAAGGGCGCACGCGATGCCAAGGAGCGATCCGATGGTCGTCATTCGAAACACTCCTCTGAGAACAAGGATGGCGACCTGCCCTTGGCGCGCGCCGAGTGCCGTTCGAATGGCGATTTCCCTCGTTCGTTGCGAGACTAGCGCTGCGACGGAGGCGTACACCGCCGCTCCCGATGTGAACATCGCGGCGATCGCGAACCAGAGCAGAACGGCGGCATAGAATTTGGGACGGCGCATTTCGCCGTATACGGCATCTTCGAGCGAAGACACTCTCCCAACCGACGCACTCGGATCCACGGCCTTTGCCGCACTTCTCCACACCCCGAACACACTCTCAGGCGCGGATGCGCGCTGCAGCACTGCGAAGGATGAAAGCGGAAGTCGTTCGATCGGCAGGTAGAGCTGCGGGAGTCGCTCAGCGAGGCGCCCGCCTTGTCGCACTGTCCCAACAACGCCGACAATCTCCGCTTCCTCATCCCCCAAAGCAGCGATGCTGATTTTCCGCCCAATCGGTGACCGTTCCCCATACAGCGCTCTAGCGAGGTCTTGGTCGATGACCGCGGCCAATGGGCCATTCCGTTGATCGGGGACGCCAAATGTTCGACCGGTGCGCAGCGGAATGCCCGCGAGAGAGAAGTAATTGCTCGAAACCTGAGTCATGCCGCATTGGATCTGGCTCGGTGTCTCGGTACTCTGAACTCCCGTGAAGCTCTGATTTCCCTTTCCAGGGACATCGGTACTGATCGCCACATCACCGCCGTTCCGCTCCGCAACCGACGTCGCGAACGCACCCATGAACGACCGAATTCGCTCTGCTTCGACGGGTGTCACGATAGGCATCGGCAATCGCACCGAGCCAACCACCACGTTACGCGTGATAAATCCGGTGTCGACGCGGACGAGTCCGAGCAACGTATCCGCCGCTACCGCGAAAGATATGATGAGGATCAGTGTCACTCCGATCGACATCGCGGTCAGCGCATCCCGAAACGCAACCACCTTGGCCGACGAACTCGCCGTATTCCCAGTTCGACGCAAGAGCTCAGCCGTATCCGAATGGATGACCGAAATCATCGGTGCTGCGAAGGAGCAAAGCGCCGCGAGCGATGCAATCGCTGTCGCCACCACCACGACCGTCCAGTCGAGATGGATCGAGAGCAGCTCGGGCACTGTTGTGGCACCCCATCTCCGCGCGCCTCCGAGCGCTGCTTCGCTCAACGCGAGCCCCGCAATCGCCGTAACTACGGCGGTCCCGGCCACGTCGAGAAGGACCGAGCGCGATAGTTGAGAAACTGATGCGCCGAGAGCGAACCGGATCGCGAGTTCATGCTCACGGCGGTCGCGCCCAGCGAGCTGAATCGTCGCCGCGGCAAGACATGCGATGGCCAGAAGGATTGCCGATGCGCCAGCCAACAGCAGGATGGCCGTGCGAACATTCTTCATCAGGTAGTCACGCAACGGTTCCGCAACGAACCGACCGCCAAATGCCGATCCCTGATCCCGCGATCTCGGTATCGTGCTGAGCTGTGCACGAAGGACGGCGATGTCGGCGGCGGTTCGCACGCGAGCCATTGCGTGAAGAAATGGCACATTCGTTGAGCGGAGGAGACTACCCGCCGCCGGCTCGATGGCGACCCACGCGTCCGTGGTGGCGGGAAAAGCCATCGCCTTCGACAGCATGCCGACGATTCGAAGACGCCGATCATCGAGAACAAGAACCTTCCCCGATGGGTCGCCCAACTCTGGCTGCAGCTTTTTCCAGAGGGGTTCGCTGAGCACGACGGTCAACTCCGCACCCGGATGATCGTCACGCGAGTTCAGCGTCCGGCCGATCGCCGCGCGAATTCCGAGTACATCGAAGAAGTCGCCGCCAACCCGCGTTACCGCAATCCGTTCGGTGCCACCCTGCATGCGAACAGCGCCGGAGGCGAGCATGTACGGCGCTGACGTCGCGAGCCGGCCAGTGTTGGCGACAATCCGGTCATATTCGACCAAGCCGAAACCCGACGCGTCACTCCGCTTTGCGTCGGCGCCCAACCACACCAGCCGATCGGCACCAAGCCACGGCAGACGCTGCAGCAGCGTCCCCTCAGCAATCGCAAATGCGACGACGCACATTGCGACTCCGCACGCGAGCAACGCTGCCGGAAGCGTGATCTGCTTGGTTAGAACGCGTCGTAGACGCATGGCAGGACGATTGACGGAGTGGCGCGTGTCTTACCGACCGCGCGCCTGCACGGCACGCACGGTGTCGATGAGCCGCTGCCGATCCTCGGCCGCCACCAGCGGAGTATCGTGCATCAACAGCACCCGTCCATCGAACACGAGAACGGAAACCGGCGTATGACTAATGTTGTATTCGTCCCAGAGTGCACCCTTCTCGTCCCAACATACGGGGTCGCTGATCACCGAGGCGTACGCCCGACTGTCTGCGCTCCTGTTAGAGGGCGCGGAGTAAGCGACGTATACATGCGGTACGGGCAACTGTTTGAGCCTGGAGAGTGAGTCGAGGCCTGCGAGATGCTGCTCGCACGCAGAACAATCGCCAACGCTTGTAAAGGTAATGAGTTGAGAAAGTTTCCGAGGAGCGATCACGCGGAGCTGCCCGTCGTTGCACGGCAAGGGCGTTTCGTCGATCGATAGTCCGACCACAATGCCGCCATGGTCGTTGACCGCCATCTTGTGCAGCGTCAGTGCGCTTTTGGCGGGCTGCGCTCGGTGCGCGGACGCCGATGAATCGCATGCGGTGCTCAACGCGAGTGTCGATGCAGCGACACACATCATCGCTAATCTTCTGTGGCCCTTCATCGGCCGACTCGAATCAAGTAACGGGACAGCGTCGCGATTTGTGTTTTGTCGTCGCGCCCGACAACAAGCAGAGTATCGGTGCCAACAAGCCCGACCGGCTGTCCAGGGCTTTTCGCAGTTGCGCATCGGGCGTTGGGCGTTGCGGTTGTTAGCGAATCGCATCGGAACAGTAGATAGTTCATGGCTCCCCGCTGCAAATCGTACGTCTGATAGACCGAGAGTATTCCACCAGGGAAAGCAAAGATGCCCGCGTGCAAAGTCCACTGCGATTCGTACTGGAGCATCTCCTTGACATTCTGCGTTTCGGCGACGTGGGTCGGTGGTTTGTAGAACGTAGGCGCCCGGCGAAAAGCCCCAACGAAGTTTCCGAGCGTATCGTAAATCTGAACAAGCGGCGAGAGCGGCTGTATGCAGTAAAGCCTGTCGGCGGACGACGCAACCGTGCGAAACGCATACTTGCTGGCCATTTCGTGAGCCTTGTCACTCGCAGCGTACTGTGGATCGGCTTGGCATCCGAGCCAGAGCACGTGACCGTGATTGTCCGTTCCCATCATCGCGTAGGAAAGGCTGTACTTCTGTCGTCCCGACAGAGTTGCGAAGACCATTCGCTCACGAGAGACTTCGAAAGAGGTGGCACCTTCTGGCAGCGGGAAGACTCTGGCAGTCAAGTACTCCCCGTCGAGTGAGTACAGCTTCACATGATCGACGTGTGAGAGATCGAGGAGCATGAGGGTGTCGCCCTGCATTTTAAGCGCAACGGGCGTGTCCATTTCGCCGTCGTCCTTTCCCCACTTCCCGACGTTGAACACGAGCTTGCCAGCGATATCGTAGCCGCGAAGACGGCGCATCTTGCCGTCGAGGACGAAGATGCGACGCCCCTGTACTATGAGACTCCGCACATCCGTAGGAGTTTCGTCAATTCTTGCGCCGAGCCGGATAGTGGAAACCCTCTTCAGGGCTAGGTTGGATTCGCCGTTCCCACCTACCTCGTAGTGAAAGTCAATCGGCTGCTCGGGGCTTGCCGGTTGTGGCGCTGACGCGTCAGCCTCGTTCCCGCGCGAAGTGGCACCATCGCGTGCTGTGCATCCTACCAGGGCGACGAGAACACCGACTATCAGCGGACATCTCAAGCGGGCTGGCAGCATCCGGAATTCTCTCGAGTGACAGGTATACATTCTGGGAAGGCGCGCGAGACTGGGCCGCCTGCGCGCTGCGACCCAGTCTCTTTTCGTCACGTCACCAGGCGGCTAGGGCGGCGCGAGGTCACGTCGCGCAAACAGCGCAGCCCGTGCCGTGTTCGTCGTAGCACGTGACCGTGCCACCACCAACCGTGTAGTACTTGTAGAACAGACAGTCCCTGCTCGAAGTTTCGCTCGCGTAGAGCGCATTCGCCGTGCGATGGGCGGGCTGAAGCGCCAGTCCACCGAAAGCAATAGCGAGCATTCCCACAACGCGAAGAAGTTTTTTCATAGGTCCCTTCCCGGTGAAATGTTATCCCACGGTGTTGTATCGCACTCGGGAGGTGGGCCTTCCCGAGTGCCAGTCATCGATAGCGCCCGCGTCTCCGCTCACCTAGTCGTTCAGAGAACCGAGGCCACTTCTGTTTGGAGATCGTGAATGAAACAGTGAGTGACACTTTGATCGCGCACTGGTCGACAACCTCCCTGCACTCCGAAGTCGCTTGCCGAGGCGTTGGTTACGTGCAAGGTCATCCCACTTATCTAGGGTACGTTGCCCGGTCGCTGTCCATTCGAGCACCCGAGCTCAAATCGGTTTATCGATTCGCGGGGGTAGGCTCGTGGTGGACGGCTGCGCGCAGGATCGCGAGTGCCGCGTGCAGCGTGGCCTTCACCGTACCAGGCTTGCAGTGCATCAGCTTAGCCGTCTCCTCAACGCTGAGGCCGCGGAGTACTCGGCATATCACCACAAGGCGACGCCGTTCGGGAAGCATCATCACGGCATTCAAACAGACATCTTCAAGATCGTCCCGCTCGAGCGAATACTCGGCGTTCTTCTCGCACCTGTTACCAAGCTCAACGACCTGCGAGAGCCGCTCATGCCTTTGATCGTATCGCTCGGTGCGGATAGCAACTGAGCGACAGATCCGAGCCAGCCACCCGATAACGGGGCCGCGCCCGGTAAACTGCTCGCGCTTTATCCACGCGATCGCCCACGTCGCACTTACTAATTCGTCTATTTCGTCGGCATCGTGGGTGAAGCGCGCAACGGACCGTCGGAGTTCGTCTCCGTGGTCGTGCACCAATCGACCGAACAGTATCGCGTCACCTGCATGAAAGTCGCGAAGGAACAGCCTGGTCGGGCGCTGCATGAGACGCTCGTGGTTGTGGTCGATCGCAGCCGACCGGACGGCGCAACCTCAGATCACCACTCTCGCATGAATAGTCTTTCAAGTCTGGGAGCCGACGCGCATTGCGCAAGAGCTCGTGACGCATTTGCGCCACCTAGTATGGGAGGTCCTCCCTCGCCCTGATAGTATTTGCGAGCAGTGACGTACGACATTGAAACCCGCTCTGGCTCCGTGAACACCAAGTTAGGGTCTACCTGCAGAGTCGGTGGTGCGGTGCCGTCGACGATGTCCACGTTGCGCACGTCGCCGCCATGCGGCTGTCCCGGGCCGGGATCGAACGGCACTTCGATGTTGC
>OCZT010005013.1_pt1 | contig 13269 bp, 11 predicted proteins | sample 1539031 | NCBI WGS metagenome assembly OCZT01 (sample SAMEA3539308, study PRJEB22396) | soil metagenome | biome: tundra; feature: field; material: soil | place: USA | collected 2010-05 | depth 0.15 m | reverse complement strand
GTGCCCAGGGGGTAGGCAGCTACCAGAACCCCGGCCCCGGACTTCGACAATCCGGAGGTGCTGATCCTGGGCCTCGCGCCGGCCGCGCACGGCGGCAACCGCACCGGCCGGATCTTCACCGGGGATCGCAGCGGCGACGTCCTGTTCGCCTCGTTGTACCGGTGCGGCCTGGCCGCTGCGCCGGAGAGCACTGCAGCGGGCGACGGCCAGCGGCTGCTCGGTGCCCGGATGGCCGCCGCCGTCCGCTGCGCGCCGCCGGTCAACAAGCCGTCAGTGACCGAGCGCGACACCTGTGCGCCATGGCTGTCCTCGGAACTCGCCCAGGTGACCCCCTGGCTCCGGGTCATCGTATGTCTCGGCGGTTTCGCCTGGCAGGCACTGTGGCCGGTACTGCGCACGGCGGGGATCGCGGTGCCCAGACCGCGTCCCGGCTTCGGCCATGGCGCCGAGGTCGCGCTCACCTTCCCCGGCAGCAGCGCGGCAGGGAAACCGGTCCTGGTGATCGGCTGCTACCACCCGAGCCAGCAGAACACCTTCACGGGCCGAGTCACCCCCGGCATGCTCGATGAAATTTTCATGCGGGCCGTCGCGGCGGCTGGCACCACCGGGGGCAGGTAGGGCCAGACGCCACGATGGTTACTCTCAGTGCCCGTTCGGCACCATAGCTCAGCGTAATGGTCACGCTTTGCATTCAGGGAACAGATCGGAATTGGATATGTAACCCCCAGGGGAAACAATCCAACCCAATTCGGTTCGCTAAGAGTTGATTCCGCGCGGCGGGGGTATTATTACCCAGCCCCCGTAGCCCAAGGGAAGAGGCCGGCCCCCTAAAAGGGTCCCCAGTGTCGGTTCGACTCCGACCGGGGGCACTGCGTAGCACCTGACCTGCGGAGATAACACCAGATGCCCCGCGGGCCCCGCTGCATGCCCAAATGTAGGTGCTGCTGCGATTGCCGATGCACGTGCACCCAGCAGTGCGAGACGCCGTTACCAGGCCCATTTGCTGATCATGTTCCGAGGGTAAATAGTCGGTGAAGCAAAATGCGCAGTAGAACCAGGTACGCCGGACTTGTGAATCGCCAGTAACTACGGTTGGGGCGGCCCCGAGGGCTGCCACGCTAACCGGCCAGCCATAGTTTGCCCCATTCTGCCCGGAACGTCTCGGCCGAGGCTGCGCTTCGGATCCGGCCCGTGTTGGAGGTCAATCGCCGCTTACGCTGCCGGGCCCCGCGATTCCGGGCAGCCGTGACACTGCCCGGGCCCCCGCGATTCTGGGCAGCCGCCATGCTGCCGGGCTCCCGCGACCCTGAGCGGCAGCTACGCTGCCGGACCGCTTCGACGCTGGGCCACTGCTGGGGCAGCCGCTAAATTCCCGCGCCACCGCTGCTGGGGTCGCCGCTATGCCGCGCCGCGCCGCTCTACGCCGCGCTGCCGGCGCTGACCGCTGCCGGGCCGCTTCCGGAGGGCGCGGATAAGTCAGCCGCTGGTGTCCGGCCCGGCGCGGGTGATCGTGATCTGGATGATCACTCTGCGGTCGCGGCGCATGGCGGCGCGGTAGTCGTCCCAGTCCGGATGCTCGCCGGCGACAGCCCGGTAGTAGTCAACGAGGAGTTCCATGGCGGCCGGCAGCGAGATGATCTCCGCGGTCCCGTCGACCTGGACCCAGTCACCAAAGAAGCCGTCGGTGAACACGCACAGGGATGCCCGGGGGTCACGCCGCAGGTTCTTCGTCTTCACCGCAGTCTCGCGAGTGCTGATCAACACGCGCCCGCTGGAGTCCAGCGCGCAGGTCACCGGAGACATCTGAGGTCGCCCGTCGGCCCGGGATGTCGCAAGCACGCCACGGTGATGCTTGCCCAGGAACGCTCGGGCGAGATCCGGGTCCACCCGTCAGGCGCTGTTCAACCTCATCCGGCGGCGCATCTCGTACTCATGCACGATGGCGCTGGCGTAACCGTGGGAAAGGCCGTGCTCGTCCGAAAGCCAGTTCGCCCGTTCTTCGCAGCGCAAGAATGCTGGGCCGGACTCTACCCTTCTGAACCACTCTCGGAGGTCCCGTCCGGTAACGGACGGGATACGGGCGATGAGATTCCTATGCGTCTCCGGGGAGTGATTCAGCGGCATGGCCACCTCCAGCGGCGAGCTCCTCTTGGTCTTGAGACTGCACCACGCGTGCGCCCCTGACAACCCCCCGGGGAGATGCTTCCTCGACACCTGGCCGATTCCATACCGTGATCCGGGCGAAACGGGCGCGTTACCAACCAGTATCGGGCTAGGAGAGTCTCTCCACGATCATCGCCATGCCCTGGCCGCCACCTACGCACATGGTCTCCAGGCCGAACGTCTTGTCGTGGAACTGCAGGCTGTTGAGGAGTGTCGTGGTAATCCGCGCACCTGTCATGCCGAACGGGTGGCCGACCGCGATGGCCCCGCCGTTCACGTTCAGCTTGCCCGCGTCGATCCCGAGGTCGGTGTAGGAGGGGATGACCTGGGCCGCGAATGCCTCGTTGATCTCGACCAGGTCCATGTCGTCGATGGTCATCCCGGCGCGGCTGAGCGCCTGCCGTGACGCCTGCACCGGGCCGAGGCCCATGATCTCGGGCGACAGCGCGGAAACCCCGGTGGACACGATCCTGGCCAGGGGCGTGATGCCTAGCTCGGCGGCCTTACGGTCGCTCATGACCACCACTGCCGCGGCGCCGTCGTTGAGTGGGCAGCAGTTGCCGGCCGTGACCGTTCCGTCGGGCCGGAATACCGGCTGCAGCGTGGCCACCTTCTCCAGGGTGGTGCCTGCCCTCGGGCCGTCGTCCGCGGCCACGACGCTCCCGTCCGGCAGCGTGGCGGGCGTGATGTCCACCCCCCAGAAGCCGTCAGCCAGCGCCTTCTCGGCGAGGTTCTGCGACCGCACGCCGAACTCGTCCTGGGCCTGGCGGCTGACTCCGCGCAGTTGCGCGACGTTCTCCGCGGTTTGGCCCATCGCGATGTAGACATCGGGGATGGCGCCGTCCTGGCGGGGATCGTGCCAGGCCTCCGCGCCCGCGCCGGACCGCTCCACGCTGCGCGCCTCCGCCTCGGCAAAGACGGGGCTGTGCGTGTCCGGCCAGCTGTCGCTGCTGCCGGTCGTGAACCGGCTGACGCACTCCACGCCCGCGGAGATGAACACATCGCCCTCACCGGCCCTGATGGCGTGGAATGCCATCCGGGTGGTCTGCAGCGACGATGAGCAGTACCTGGTGACGGTCGCGCCCGGAAGGTGGTCGTAGCCGAGCTCGACGGCGACAACCCGGGCGAGGTTGAAGCCCTGCTCGCCGCCGGGCAGGCCGCAGCCCAGCAGCAGATCCTCGATGCCCGCCGGGTCGAGCTGGGGCACCTTGGCCAGGGCAGCAGTGATCATCTGGCTGGTCAGGTCATCGGGGCGGATGGTGGTGAGCGATCCCTTGAACGCCCGGCCGATCGGTGATCGTGCCGTGGCGACGATGACTGCCTCGGGCATGATGAACTCCCTCGATCCTCGTTGATTACTGAGCAGTAGCTTATGTCGGCCGACCGGGCCATGCCCATGCCCGAGGCCCCCCGGATAGTGCCGTGGGATAGCGTCGGTGTCCTAGGAACCGACCGTAACCGCACGGTACCTGGCCAGCGGCTGGCTGGTGAGCGAGGTGGCTGGTGATGCAGGTCCATGAATCCCTGATCGAACTGGTCGGGAACACCCCGCTGCTCAGGCTGAGAGCGGTGACTCGCGGGCTCGCTGGCGGCGGCCGGGGGCCAGCAGTGCTGGCCAAGGTGGAGTACTTCAACCCTGGCGGCTCGGTGAAAGACCGCATCGCCCTGCGCATGGTCGAAGCGGCGGAAGCCTCCGGCGCGCTCCGTCCCGGCGGCACGATCGTGGAGCCGACCTCGGGCAACACCGGGGTGGGCCTGGCCATCGTCGCGGCCCAGAAGGGGTACCGCTGCCTGTTCGTCTGCCCGGACAAGGTCGGGCAGGACAAGATCAGCGTGTTGCGCGCCTACGGCGCCGAGGTGGTCGTCTGCCCGGGCACCGTCTCGCCGGACCATCCCGACTCGTATTACTCGGTGTCGAGCCGGCTGGCGCGGGAGACCCCTGGCGGCTGGAAGCCGGATCAGTATGCCAACCCTGAGAACCCGGCTTCGCATTACCACTCCACCGGCCCGGAGATCTGGACCCAGACGGACGGCACCGTGACCCATTTCGTGGCTGGCATCGGTACCGGGGGCACCATCACCGGGACCGGCCGCTACCTGAAGGAGGTCTCCGGCGGCACGGTCCGGGTGATAGGCGCTGACCCGGAGGGCTCTGTCTACTCGGGCGGCAGCGGCCGCCCCTATCTCGTCGAGGGCGTGGGCGAGGACATGTGGCCCGCGAACTATGACCCGTCCATCTGCGACCAGGTCATCGCGGTGAGCGACGCGGAATCGTTCCAGATGACCCGGCGACTGGCCCGCGAGGAGGCCCTGCTCACCGGGGGTTCGTGCGGCCTGGCCGTCGTCGCGGCGCTGCGGGTCGCGGCCACGGCGGCGCCCGGCGACGTGATCGTCGGGCTGCTGCCGGACGGCGGACGCGGCTACCTCTCGAAGATCTTCAATGACGAGTGGATGGGCGACTACGGTTTCCTCACCGTGGAGACCACCGAGCCGAAGATCGCCGACGTGCTGGCCCGCAAGCAGGCCGGGCTCCCGGAGTTCGTGCACGTCCACCCCGAGGAAACGGTGGGGGCGGCGATCGGGCTCCTCCGCGAGTACAACGTGTCGCAGCTACCCGTGATGAAAGAGGAACCCCCCGTCATGGCGGCCGAGGTGATCGGCTCCGTGGTGGAGCGTGACCTGCTCGACGCGCTGGTCTCCGGCCGGGCGAACCCGCAGGACGCGGTCGGCGGGCACATGTCGGCGCCGCTGCCCATGGTCGGCTCCGGTGAACGGGTCAGCCGCGCGGTCGAGGCGCTCGAGAAGGCCGGGGCCGCGGTGGTCCTGATCGACGGCCGGCCATCAGGCCTGATCACGCGGCAGGACCTGCTCACTTTCCTCGCCGGCGCGGCATGACCCGGTGCGCCATGATATTGGTGCCGGGAAATCCTCGGCCATTACCGGCTCAGGCGATGAATCCGTGATCACAAAAGATCACGGCTAACGTGCCGAGCGGAGCCCAGAGGTGGTCGCGCCGCTGGTTAACAGCGCGAGCCATACCGCTCACATCTTTCTCACATTAAGAACCCGCGTAAGCGGACTGTAAGATAGCCCGTCCGCTAATCATGTGATCTTTGTGAATCGCGCTTTATCCCAGGTCAGGGCCGGTTCCTCGCCACCGGCCCTTCCATTGCACCCACGAGCCTAAATAGATCATGATGAAAATTTCAGGCCGATAAGGGTTATCCGGGAGCCGAGCCAGATCTATGTTTAGCGCGTTCTCTTAACCCCCCTGCCTAGGGAGCCACGCGCCTCAGGTTCCGCTGCCTGTGTCAGCGGACGCCGCGCGCTGAGATACGGCGGGCGGGGCCTCGCAGGCAGCCAGCCTGCCCTCCAACGTCCAGGAACGGCGCCACCGTCACTGACGGGAACGCCGCAGCCGACGAAAGGAAAGGTCATGGACGCAGCGGAGCTGAAACGCATAGTGATGAGGCGACGGTCGGCGATTAAGGGAGGGGGCGCGTCAGCCCTCCTGGTATCTCAGGCCGCCCTCTTCGAGCGGTTGGGATGGGCGCCCCACCGGGCCGCCCACACGTCGACCACCCGCACCGCGACCGCATTCTCTGACATCCAGTTCGACATGGCTGCTTTCATCAACCCGGCACAGGTCATCGACGACGGCGCCGGCGCCGTCACGGTCTCATTCCCTCCTGTCTACACCCTGTTCCTGCCGGTCATGCTGAACCGCACGCCGACCCGTGATGACCAGGCGACGCTCGCCGATGCCCTGACCATCATCGAGGCCAGCTACCCGGCTAGCCCGTCGGGCCTGCTCATCTTCTCGGTGTCCTACGGGCTGCCGTACTTCAGCCGGCTCCCGCAGGCGCTGGTCAACAGCGTCATGCCGACCCTGCTCGCCGACCCGGGCCGCTCTGTGCTCGAAGAGGCGGTCCCCTTCGCCACGGACGTCACCGGCGGCCTCGTGGGCGGGCCTGGCGCCCTCATTCCCAACGTCACCAAGGACCGCTTCAACGTCAACGTGCAGATCGAATCCAACGACATGCTCTTCCATTTCCGCAGCGACTCGCTGGTCAATCTTGAGCGCCGCGGCCTTGTGGCTGCAGGGCAGCAACAACCTCGACGGCCGCCACGTGCCCTCACCCGACTTCAACGGGCTCTTCAGCTTCCAGGCCCCGCGTATCCAGTTCGTGCAGCCCGGACTGCCGCGCAAGATGGCCGACGAACAGGGCTTCGAGTTCGCGCCCAGGATCAATCCCAATTCCTCGATGGCCATGGGCTTCGTCGACCAGCAGGTCAACGCCAGCGGGCCGCCCGCGATCGTCACCTTCACGGGCAACACGTCGGCCCGGCTGACCAGCGCGGTGCCGGGCGACTACTTCGACAACGGCTCCGACCGCCGACCTCTTCGCCCAGATGCGCACCGCGGCAGCGGCACAGCAGTTCCAGCAGCAGTTCCTGGGCGGCCAGGGCGACGACAATGGCCTGGAGCGGTTCATCACCGCGACCCGGCGGCAGAACTTCCTGGTCCCGCCGCGCCGGCACCGGGCCTTCCCCTTGCTTGAGCTGACGTAGAGGTGGCGAGCGTCCTGGCTTGATCGAATTCATCTGACCCACTGGGTCCTGGTGCCCGCGCCCGCTGCCGCGCCGTGGCAGAGTGTCAGCCGTGACGACGAACCCCGGCGGCGGGTTCGAGACGCTGGCGATCCATGCGGGCCAGGAAGCTGACCCGCTGACCGGCGCCGTGGTCCCGCCCATCTACCAGGTGTCCACCTACAAGCAGGACCGGGTGGGCAGTCCGCGCGCCGGTTATGAGTACTCGCGGACCGCGAACCCCACCCGCACGGCGCTTGAGGAGTGCCTGGCCGCGCTGGAGGGCGGAGCGCGCGGGCTGGCCTTCGCCTCCGGGATGGCGGCCGAGGACTGCCTGCTGCGCACGGTCTGCCGGCCCGGCGATCATGTGCTCATCCCCGACGATGCCTACGGCGGCACCTACCGGCTGCTGGCCCGGGTGCTGACGGAGTGGGGCATCAGTTACGCGCCCGTGCGGCTGTCGGACACCCGGGCCGTCCGGGCCGCCCTCGCGGAGCAGCCCGCCAGGGTGCTTTGGGCCGAGACTCCCACCAACCCCCTGCTGTCCATCGCGGACATCTCCGCGCTCGCGGAGATCGCCCACGAGGCTGGCGCACTGCTGGTGGTGGACAACACGTTCGCCTCTCCCTACCTGCAGCAGCCGATCGCGCTCGGGGCTGACGCCGTCGTCCACTCCACCACGAAGTACCTCGGTGGCCACTCCGACGTCCTGGGCGGCGCGCTGGTCACGGCGGACAGCGGGCTGGCGGAGCAACTCGCCGTCCTGCAGAATGCCACGGGCTCGGTCGCCGGGCCGTTCGACGCGTGGCTGACGCTGCGCGGCGTCAAGACCCTGGCGGTGCGGATGGACAGGCACTGCCAGAACGCGTCACGGGTGGCCGCCATGCTGGCCGCGCACCCTGCGGTCGCTGAGGTGTTCTATCCGGGACTGCCCACCCACCCTGGCCACGACGTGGCGGCCAAGCAGATGCGGGACTTCGGCGGCATGGTGTCCTGCCGGCTGCGCGGCGGCGAGCAGGCGGCTCTCGCGGTCTGCGAGCGGACCACGCTGTTCACCCTCGGCGAGTCGCTAGGCGGGGTGGAATCGCTGATCGAGCACCCGGGACGGATGACGCACGCCTCGGCGGCAGATTCGGCGCTGGCGGTGCCTGCCGACCTGATCAGGCTGTCGGTCGGTATTGAGACCTGCGACGATCTTCTGGAGGACCTGCGCCATGCGCTGGGTTGACAAGCACGGGCTGACCGGGGCAGCGGTCAGGAACCCCAGACCATGAGCACGAGGATCACCAGCCAGATGACGCTGACCAGGCCAGCCATGGAGGCGATCCGGCCGCGCTCCACCGTGGCCAGGGCCGTGCCTCGCGGTTCGCTGGGCGCGGGGCTGGGCGGCTCCGGAGGGCCAGGCTCATCGTCTTGGGCCCCGGTGGGGTCGGGCGCGGCCGGCTGGCCACCCGAGCCGCTGACGACCGGAACTTCCACCCCTTCCAGCGCAACGATGGCCCGGTGCTGGTCACGCATGATGAGCGCGAGCAGGACGAGGGCGACCACGAACAGCACCAGTGACGCTGTCACCCACGCTTTGCTGATGTCGTGGAGGGACTGGGCGGCAATGATCCCGAAGAGCAGCACGCCGAGCGACGCGGCCCCGAAGATCCTGGTCATCCGGGATAGGTAGCGGAGCACGACCAGGTTACGGGTCCGGATGTAGCGCGGCGTGGACATGGTCGCGATGGTGACCGGGCCAATGGCGAAGATCACGAAACCGATGTGGAACCACAGGATCAGCCGGTCGGTGAAAGACATGGCACGATCTTAGGGGCCACCGGGGTGTCAGCGGCGGCCGGTCTAAGTGCGCCGGGACTTGCCGCTGAGGCCGGCCCACCCGGCGAGCGCGAGCAGGACCACGCCTGTGACGAGGACACCCGCGACACGCACCGGGTGATGTCCCGACGAGCCGGCGATGTGGCCAGGGATGAAGCTGGGCAGCGAGCCCGCCTTCGTGGTCACGTAGAGAATCCCGACAACTATCAGCAGAAGGCCGATAATTGCCAGGATAAGAGCACCAATGCGCCGGACGGCGGTGTTAGTGCGTCGCACGGATGATTCCGTGCCCGATTGGGTGGCAGAACTCACCTGTTGTTCCCCCTTCGCATATGCCGGGCCTGCGCGGCATGCCACCCTATGGCCCGGCAATGGGAAAGACCTGACTGTCGCACGCTACTACGAGAAACGTGGCGTGTGGTTCCGCTGGAAGGCCTTGACCCAAAAATTCATCGTCGGCCCTGGCGGCGGGCGCGCAGGAAGTCCCTGACCACGAACTCACCGAGACGTTCCGGGATCGCGTGGAGCACCCGGCCGCCGTTACGCTTGGCCACGTCGTCGACAAAGGCGGACAGCCCCTCGTCCTCGGCGAGCATGAAGATGTTGAGCGCGGCGTGGCGGCGGGTCATCTTGTCCACCTCGGCGAGGGTGAGTTCCAGCGTCTCCGGTGCGGGGGGCCAGTCGAACGAGGACTGCCCGTCGCGCCGGAGGTGGGCGGTGGGCTCGCCGTCGGTGACGATCAGCACCACCGGGTCGTGCTCGGGCCGCCGGTCGAGATACCGCCCGGCCAGGACCAGCGCATGGTGCAGGTTCGTGCCCTGGACCATGTCCCAGCCGAGCGCCGCGAGATCGGTCTCGCGCAATTCCCGTGCGTAGTTGGAGAAGCCGATTACCTGGATCGAATCCTGCGGGAACCTGCTGCGCACCAGCGCGTGCAGGGCCAGCGCCGTCTGCTTGGCCGCTCCCCAGGTACCGCGCAGATGCATCGAGTAGGACAAGTCGATGAGCAGGCAGACCGCGGCCGACGCCCGCCGCTGTGTCTCTCCCACCTCGAAGTCGGCGGCGGAGAGCCGCACCCTGCCCTGTGGTTGCTTGCCCGGCGATGTCTGGCCCGGTGGTAGCTGGCGGAGCGCCCCGGGGTCGCGCAGCAGCGCGTTGCGGACCGTGGCCGGGGCGTCAATCGCCTGCTCGTCGCCGAACTGCCAGGGGCGGGTGGCCCCCGTGTACTCGCCGGCCTGCCCCACGTCCCGTTGCTCGTGGTCCCCGTAGCCGCCCTCGGGAAGGTCGGCGAACACCCGGCGCAGCGCGGTCTCGCCGAGCCGGCGCACCGCCTTCGGGGTGAGCTCCAGCCGGCCCGCGGTGCGCTCCAGGTATCCTTGCCGCTCCAGTTCCCGCTCGGTCTGCCGGAGGGCCTCCATGTCATCGACGGCCTGGCGGCCGAGGGCCCGCCGTACCGCGCTCTCGTCAATGTCATCCAGCCGCGCACCCGGGTAGTCCTGGCGCAGCGTGGCCTCCAGGTCGGCCAGGTCGGCCAGGTCGGCGAGCGCGGTGGTCGCATCGCCCAGGCCGAGTGGCTCGTCACCGGTCATCGGGTCATCGCCCCAGCCCGGAAGGTCCATGTCGGGCCTGCGGGCCCGCAGCAGGTCCGCCAGCCGGGCCATCTCCGCGGCGAGACCGGCGTCCTGCAGCGTCTGGTCCATCAGCCCGGCCAGTTCCTCGCGCTGGCCGTCGGTCAGCGACTCGAGCAGCCGCTGCGCCGCGGACGCCCTGCGGACCAGCGAGTCGACCAGTTCCTCCAGGTTGCGCGGGTTGTCCGGGAACAGGTCCTGGTAGGACTCCATGAAGCGCTCGAAGTCCTCCTGGGTGTGCTGGCCGCGGGAATCGGCCTCCAGCATCCCGTTGAGGTCGGCGAGCATGTCCTTGACCCGCTGCATGGCGTCGGCGTCGGGACGCTCGAGGCCCTCTTTCATGCCGCGGAACTGACTGTCCAGCACCTCGCTGCGAAGCAGGTCCTTGAGGCGTTCGAAGGTGTCCCTCGCCGCCGCCGAACGCCAGGAGTAGTCGGCCAGCCGCCGGATCGCCTGCGCGGTGTCGGACGGCAGCGAGTCGAGCTCAGCCTCGCGCAGCCTGGCTTCGTCGCTGGGGTCGGGGAAGAGTTCCGCCCGCTCCTGCCCGATGGCCATGTCAAGCAGCGAGCGTGCCTGGTCAAGGATCCCGTCGAGACGGCCCCGGCTGCGCACCTCCCGCTGCCGCTCACGTACCCGCCGGAGCGTGTCGTCCAGGCCGCGGCGGCCGGACATCCCCCGGCGCAGCAGCTCACGCAGCGCGTTCGCGGGGTCTGCGCCACCGAGTACCGCGTCGCCGAGTTCGTCAAGCGCGCCGCGGGCGTCGTACGGCGCGGCCAGCGGATCTGGCCCGTCGTGGTACTCGCCGTACCGGTAACCGCTCACGCTCTGCTTCCTTTGCGCCTCCGGGGCGCTTTTACGCGCCGCCTTCCCTCGTCGTTCCTCGCTCGTCGCTCCTCAGTCCAGGCGGCGCCGCGCCCCTTCGGCGCGGTGCCGTCTGCTCACGTGCGGTAGACGGCACCTCCGTCAACGGCGTCCTTGGACAGCCGCCGCATCAGGTACAACCCTTCGAGGGCGAACTCCAGTGCCGCGGCGGCATCCCCGAACGACTCGTCGCCGCCGTCCATGCCCAGCCGCCCCATGATCCTGGCCAGGCCCGGCACTTCCCCGATCCGCTGCAGCAGGTCGGCCGCGGGCACCAGATCACCGGACTCGACGCTGCCACCACCGTCGAAGGTGGCCAGCAACCCGGTCAGGTCGGCATTGCCGAGCCTGGCGCGGAAGGTGTCGGCCACCGCGCGGCGCAGCAGGTGCTCAAGGACTTCCTGCTCCCGGCCCTCTTCGCTGACCTCGAATTCCACCTTGCCGCGCAGCGTGCTCACCGTGGATGGCAGGTCGCAGATCCGCGCCACCGGCTGTGCTTCGCCGGTGAGGGCGGCCCGGCGCAGCGCGGAGGCCGCGACCGACTCGGCGGCGGCGATCGCGAACCGGGCCGATACGCCGGACCGGGAGTCCACGGCGGGCGACGAGCGCACCAGCCTGGTGAACCGGGCGATGATCTCCATCAGGTGCTCTGGCAGGGCTGCGCCCGGGTCGGCGCCGCCCCACGAGAGCAGTGACTCCTGCTTGGTCAGGGTGATCTCGTCTTCCAGGGACATCGGGTAGTGCGTGCGGATCTCGGCGCCGAACCTGTCCTTCAGCGGCGTGATGATGCGGCCCCGGTTCGTGTAATCCTCCGGGTTCGCGCTCGCCACCAGCACAAGGTCGAGCGGCAGGCGAAGGGCATATCCGCGTACGCCGATGTCCCGTTCCTCCAGGACATTGAGCAACGCGACTTGGATCCGCTCGGCCAGGTCGGGAAGTTCGTTCAGGCAGAAGACCCCACGGTTGGTCCTCGGCACCAGCCCGAAGTGGATGGTTTCCGGGTCGCCGAGCGTCCGTCCTTCCGCGACCTTCACCGGGTCGATGTCCCCGATCAGGTCACCCACGCTGGTGTCCGGGGTGGCCAGCTTCTCGCCGTAGCGCTCGCTGCGGTGCCGCCAGGTCACCGGCAGGTCGTCGGCCAGCTCATCGGCCAGGCGGCGGCAGCGTGCGCAGGCGGGCTGATAGGGGTGGTCGTTGATCTCGCAGCCCGCTACCGTCGGCGTCCACTCGTCAAGCAGGGTGGGCAGCGTGCGGATGAGCCGCGTCTTGCCCTGGCCCCGCTCGCCGAGCAAGATCGTGTCGTGCCCGGCGAGGAGCGCCCGCTCCAGGTGCGGGAGCACTGTCTGGCCGAAGCCGACGATCCCGGGGAACCGGTCTTCGCCCGCCCGCATCCTGGCCAGCAGGTTCTGCCGTATCTCTTCTTTGACCGTCACGAACGCATGGCCGCTGGCCCGGAGTTCTCCCAGGGTGGCGATCTCTGGGCGGGGCGACGGGTCGGCTGCGGGGTGGGTCTGGTTGTCTGGCTGCACCATTCGACAGTATGTGTACGCCGGCCGGGTTCGCACATTGTCCAGGTCAGGCCGGCCCGGATCGACTGTGGACGGGAGATGAGGCGTGGGAACCAAGGCCCCGGCGCTGGCCATCGATATCGGCGGGACCAAGATCGCTGTAGGGCTGGTCGAGCCCGACGGGCGGCTGCTGACCTGGGCGCAAATTCCCACCCCGCGGCTGGACGCCGAGCAGCTCTGGCGCACGGTGGACTCGCTGATCAGCCGGGCCATCGCGGAGGCTCACGTCGAGGCGCCCGACGGCCTGGCCGGCGTCGGATGCGGCTGCGGCGGCCCGATGGAGTGGCCGGCCGGGAATGTCTCCCCGCTGAACATCCCGGCCTGGCGCGCGTTCCCGCTCCGTGAGCGGCTCCAGGAGCGGTTCCCCGGCCTGCCGGTCCGGCTGCACAACGACGCGATCTGCGTGGCGGTCGGCGAGCACTGGAGGGGCGCCGGGCGGGGCAGGCGCACGATGCTCGGCATGGTGGTCTCCACCGGCGTCGGCGGCGGCCTGGTGCTCGACGGCAGGCTCATCAACGGGGCGACAGGCAACGCCGGCCATATCGGCCATGTGGTCGTCGACCCGGACGGGCCGCCGTGCCTGTGCGGCGGGCGCGGCTGCGTCGAGGCGATCGCCCGCGGGCCCGCGCTGGCCGCGT
>OCZT010005011.1_pt1 | contig 13271 bp, 10 predicted proteins | sample 1539031 | NCBI WGS metagenome assembly OCZT01 (sample SAMEA3539308, study PRJEB22396) | soil metagenome | biome: tundra; feature: field; material: soil | place: USA | collected 2010-05 | depth 0.15 m | reverse complement strand
GCTCTCAGTTATAAAGTCTTCAAGTCCCATAGCTTTCCTGGTGATTATCAGAAGAGTCTGTACCATTGCAAAGCCTGAAAATATTGCGCCTGCCACAAAGTAGGGAGGGAAAATGGTGGTATGCCATCCTGGCACTATTGATGATGCGAAGTCCATACTTACTATACTGTGCACCGATAATACAAGAGGTGTGGCAATTGCAGCAAGCATAACAGACGTTATTTCATGCCTGTGCCAGTCTCTTGCAGATCCCTTCCACCCGAAACTCAGAAAATTATAGATAGTCTTTTTGAGCCCTTTACTGATTTTATCACGTAATGTGCCGATATCAGGAATCAATCCTACGTACCAGAACACAAGGGAAATTGTGAAATAAGTTGATATAGCGAAGACATCCCAGACCAGAGGAGAATTAAAATTTACCCATAGTCCTCTTGTGTTGGGGTAAGGAAAAATAAAAAAAGTCAAAAGCGGACGACCAAGATGAATTAGCGGAAAAAGGGCTGCACAGATAACAGCAAAGATGGTCATTGCCTCAGCTGAACGGTTGATACTGTTTCTCCATTTCTGCCTGAAAAGAAGGAGAATCGCCGAAATGAATGTGCCGGCATGGCCAATTCCGATCCACCATACGAAGGTTGTTATTTCAAAAGCCCAGCCTACCGTTCTGTTTTCACCCCATGTACCAATCCCCTGCCAGACAGTCCAGACAATCATGAAGACTCCAAAAAGCATAGCCAGACCTGCTATTGTCATCCCCATATACCAGAATTTACCGGCTTTATTCATCATCGGGTTAAGAATGTCGCTGGTAATGCTCCGGTAAGTCTTGCTACCTTTAATTAAAGGGGTCCGAAGTGGAGATTGAAGCATATAGATAAAAATTGATTCTTATACAATTTTGTTTTTAATTTTAGTCAGATAATTGACTGAAGGCATGGTATACAACTCCTCAAGCAGGTTATACCTTCGTCCGCTGGTAATCAATCTGTTTAATTCACTTTTCCGATCGTTCATATCGCCAAATACAATTGCATTTGCCGGACAACTCTGAGAACAAGCTGTCTGTATCTCATTTTCAAGAAGCGCCCGGTTTTCATATTTTGCTTTCAGCTTTGCAGCCTGGATGCGTTGAACGCAGAATGAGCATTTTTCAATTACTCCCTGTGCGCGAATTGTTACATCAGGATTGAGAACCATCCGACGAAGGTTTTCGGTCATTCCTTCCTTATCTCTGAGATTGCCTGTTAGTGTACCTGCGGCGCTGTAATTAAACCAATTAAATCTTCTGACTTTATAGGGACAGTTATTGTTGCAGTACCTGGTTCCGAAGCAACGGTTGTATATCATCTGATTCAGACCCTCTGAACTATGATTTGTTGCCGCTACCGGACAGACATTTTCACAAGGCGCGTTCTGGCAATGCTGGCACAAAACAGGTTGAAAAACAACCTCGGGATTATCTTCTTCACCTGTATAATATCTGTCGATTCTCAACCAGTGCATTTCATGAACCCTGTGCACTTCCTCTTTGCCAACAACAGGAACATTATTTTCTGCCTGGCATGCTATTACACAATTAGCACAACCAGTGCATTTGCTCAGGTCAATTGCCATACCCCAGTGATGATGAGGATAGGTCCTTTCCTTATACAGGCTTTTATTATGTTCGAGTGCATACGCATGCATATCATTTCCTGCGGTCGGATTTTTTCTGAAATCATCTAAACCAGCTTCCCTGACAAAAGCCCGTCCTTCCATACTATGATGCGTCTGAGTTTGTGCAAAGATGTAGGTCCGTCCGGTCTTCTCAAAATGATCAATCTTGCTGGTAAATACGATATTGCCCTTTTCTGAAGATAACATTGACCATACATCTGTTCCTACATTATCTCCTGCTTTCCCGCATTTCAGACGACCGTAACCCAGGGCAATTCCTATTGTACCATTTGCTTGCCCCGGCTGTATATGTACAGGAAGTTCAACTTCTCCTAATTTTATTACGTCACAGTCGTTCAGATTGTATTCTTTAGCCAGTGCAGGAGAGACCGATGCATAATTGTCCCAGCAGATCTTAGTAACAGGATCCGGCAATTCCTGCAGCCATGGGTTATTAGCCTGTTTTCCATCGCCAAGAGCAACTGTTTCATATAAGATAATTTCAATAGAGTTTTTACCGGAGCTGCCACCAGTTCCATATGATGCCGGATTAAATGCAAATGATTTTGACTTCAGGGATTTCTCAACACTTGACCCTTTATGGGATGCAAGTTCAAAAATTCCTTTTTGCACTTTGCGATCAAAAAACATTACAGGATCTGTGAATTCCTTTTGCCTTTTCATCAAATTATTAACCCAGTAGGTCTTAATAAAATCATAGTAAGAAACAGTCGAACCTGACCATTTCAATAAACTATCTGTCATTTGCCGTGTATCAAATATGTGATTGATTGTCGGCTGCATAAGACTGAAATATTCTTTTTTTGCTTCTGCATCATTCCAGCTTTCCAGATAATGATTATCAGGGCATATGAACTGAAAAAGGCTGTTAGTTTCATCCGGAGCACCTGTGAGAGATATGGTAAGTCCGACCTTTTTTAGTCCATCCATTAAAGCATTTCTGTTGTACCATGTATACACCGGATTAACATTCCATGCGAGAAGGGCATTCACCATACCCTTCTGCATTTTCCCGATAATCTTTTCCATATTGCTGTCGAGCGCTGCATGGGTCCTCAGATAAGAGTCGAATAATACTGTATGCCCGATATTACCAAGCAAACTGTTAATTTCGTTTACAAGGAGCTGAGTCTCTTTAAGATTTGATCCTGAAATGACAAGCGATTTACCCTTAAATGATATTAGATTGTTTGATATTTCACCAACGTCAACCGGAGATGCAGGTGCATTAATATTCCGATTCTCCAGAACTCTGACAATTTCCTTATAGATATTCAGAAGTATTAAAGGTTCATGTGAGGGTTTTATCTGAATTCTTTTGTCTGCATTGCTTCCGGTAATGGACAGATTGGATTCAAGCTGAATAAGCTTTTTCATTTCACCCTCAGGATTCCTTCCTGAACTGAATTGTTTTGTATATTCAACAGGAGAAAGCCAGGTTCCAAGAAAATCAGCACCAAAGCTGATTATTAGATCAGCTTTGTCAAAGCGAAAATCGGGTATTACCTGTTTTCCGAAACTTATCTTATTTGCTTCAAGCATTGCCGAATATGAAATTGCATCATATTGAACCCATTCTGATCCTTTAAATTTTTGGAGAAATCCCGAAATGACAGCCTCTGTGGAAGGACTGAAAATAGTTGGTGTAAGAAGAACAATATTCCCTTTCTCTTCAACAATTTTTTCAAGTTTACTAATGATTTCAGCATCAATTGAATCCCAATCGGAAGATATCCCCTCTTTCACCGGACCATGAAATCTTCCGGAATCATAGAGATCAAGTACAGACGCCTGGACTCTTGCACTTGTTCCTCCCATTGTTATTCCGGAATCAGGATTCCCTTCAATTTTTATTGGCCGTCCGTCTCTGGTTTTAACGATGATGCTGCAATAATCATTTCCGTTAATATAGCTTGAAGCATAATATTCGGGCATTCCCGGAGTAAATTCAACAGGAGCAATCGCGTAGGGCACTGCCTTACTTATCCTTGACTGGCAGGAAGCAAGAGCGGATACGGCAAATCCATATCCGCACAATTTAAGAAAATCCCGCCTGGAGGTATTTATAGTCCTTTCCTTATCGTCCGGAAACCCGAACAACACATTTTCTTCCGGTACTTTTTCAATACAGTTATCCTCTTTCTTACTGTATTTTGATTCAATATCTTTCCAGTACTTTTTCATTCCCGGGGAATCATATCGATTATTACTAATAATGGCATTTGCCGCAATCCCTTCCTCCTATCTGGGCAATCATAACACTGTCGGTCTTTCCTGCTTTCAGTGAGTCATAAAAACCCGGATAATAAGTTTTATAGTATTCGTTTGAGAGATTAACTTTTCTTGTTTTATGACAATTGATACACCATCCCATTGAGAGATCAGGAACCTGGTAGAGTCTGTTCATCTCTTTTACATTTCCATGACAGGCATCACAGGTTATTTCTCCTGCACTGACGTGTTGCTCATGACTGAAGAAAACAAACGCCGGAAGTTTATATATCCTTACCCATTCAACAGGTTTCTTCTCATCATATGCCTTTATTACCTTAGCTATTTCCGTGGCGCCTGACCTTGTCCCGTTTCGCACAAGAAAGTGACAATTTAAGCATATACTGCCAGAAGGAATTCCGGCAGATTTACTGCTCCTGGCTGTATAGTGGCAGTAGTTACAATCAGTCTTGTTTTGTCCGGCATGCACTGCATGTGAAAATTTAATTGGTTGAGCCGGTGAAAAGCCTTTCGCTCTTCCGAATGAAATTGCATTTACAGTCAGGATCCAGATTATTATTATACTGGTAACTGTCAGAATTGCCCAGTTGATCCGCTGATTTTTATAAACCTTTTTTACCACAATGTCAACTGAAGATAAGAGGAAAAGTATTGAGGCAATGATAAGAATTAAGAGGTTTGTAATAACCGGCTTGTTCTGTTTAAGCCCTATTCCTGTGAACTTATTCATGAAAGCCTTTATTAACACTATATCCTGGGCAGTCAGCTGAAATCCTTTATGAACCTGTTTCATCTTCGTACCCAGGGGTTTAAGAAGTACCTTGCTTAAATCACGGGCATTTTTGTCAAGATATTTCCTTGAAATCTCCAATGCATCAGGATTCCAGTTCAAAGTATCTGATACCTGTGTATTGTGACAGGCTTCACAATTTATAGATTTATCTCCGAGATAGACTAAACCATAGAAGAGTCTTTCTCCCCTTATAAGTTCTTCATGGCTGAAGTTCGATTGCTTATAGATAACAGAATCAGCCAATCGATTTAAAGTGTCTTTTGGCTGAATTTTGATAGAGTCTTTTACCTGAACTTTAGTTGTATCTTTCCCATGTATTCCGGCAGTATCCTTTGATTGAAGTTTAGCGGTATCTGCTACCTGCGCCGAATCAGGCAAAACCGAGGCAACAATAAAAAAAGAAAGGGAAATCAGAGTAAGGATATACTTTATTTTTCCTGCCTGGGAATGCATTACCATAGGTAGCAATATATAGGGTATTTATACTTAACAGTCAAAACTTACTCAGTTATCACCCTTCAAAAGTCATAAAATCCAAAAATATAAAAATGATTGATATATTTTAATCACAACCCGTTTATCTTACCTGCGATTTAATAATTATATAAAGATAATGAAACACATGTATCTTCTTTACACTTTTCACTCAAATTTTCTTTTTGACAGTCATCAAGGCTAATTTTTACCAAAGATCTCAATTTTGTTTATGCAATCTGCCAAAATATAATGAACTTGTGGTTTGTATTCCTGAATAATAAATAATTAATGATTGTTCGATTTTTAGATTCGCTCTTTATATCTTTGCTGATCAAGTAAAATATATTTCAGCTATATTCGTTTGTTTTTAAAATTAACCTGTAAAACCATGAAAAAGATTTTCCCGCTTGTCCTTATACTATTTCTTTCCACAGGTTTTTTTACCGGTTGCAAAAAGGATAAAGGACAACCTCCTGTTTTGCCACCACCTGAATCTATGACAATTGATTTCAGTAATTTTGTTTCCGCATCAAAATCCGCAGAACTGATACCCGGTCAGAAAGGTACGCAAAACAGTAACTGGCAATATGCTGCCATGGTTGCAGGGTATTGGAGGTTAATTATAAATTCTACACTGGCAGTTCCGGTGGCGGCCTTTAATGCTACTGTCAACCAGACACCCGTATTTGTTTCAACAAAACTCTGGCAATGGAGTTATTCCATAACTATTGCAAATACAAATTATAAAGCAAGGCTTACAGGCCAGATAGAGAGCACCGATGTTCAATGGAAAATGTACATTACAGGTGATGGGGCAAATGCTTTTGCTGAATTTCTCTGGTTTGAAGGCACTTCCAGGACAGACGGAACAAGTGGTCAATGGATTCTGTATCAGGATCCGCTGTCACCGGTAGCCTTCCTTCAGATTGACTGGACAAAAACAGGAACAACTGTCGGAACTGTAAAATATACTTACGTGAAAACAGGAGATCCCTTTAATTCCAGCTACATAGCATACGGCTTGACCAGCAATGTATTAAATGCCTATTATACAATTCATTATTACAATGGCGTGAAGTTTTCAGATGTTAATATCGAGTGGAATACTACCACAAATGACGGGCATGTTAAGTCTGTTGATTATCTGGGAGATTCTAACTGGTATTGCTGGGATTCCAATAAGGTCAATTCCATCTGTCAATAATTGATAAACAATATGATAAAACATCCTGGAAATTCCGGGATTTTTTATTTAATGAAACTAAAAGAATCAGACTATTTGCATTTTCCGACTAAACCGAATTTTTCCTATATCGGGATAATGTGTTCTATTCCTTTGTGGTAAAAAGAATTAACCACGAAGTTACACGAAGGAATACACTTAGGCTCACTATGGTAATGAATTAATCAATCTGAATATTGTAAACAAATTTTTTACTATTTTGCGCCACATAATTTTAACGAGTATAAAATGTCAACAGGAAAAAAATCTGTTTTATTAATAATACTGATCCTCCTTTGTGATCAGATACTTAAAATATGGGTTAAAACCCACATGGAAATCGGACAGGAAATTCACATTTTTGGTAATTGGGGTATACTTCATTTCATAGAGAACAACGGTATGGCTTTCGGCATGGAAATGGGAGGCAGGCCCGGCAAACTGATTTTAAGCATATTCAGAGTTGCAGCTATTTTTGGCATCGGCTGGTTTCTCTCTTCCCTGATAAGCAAAAAGGCAAATCTGGCATTAATTCTTGCTGTAAGTGCAATAATGGCCGGTGCAATCGGAAATATAATTGACAGCGCTTTCTACGGAATGATCTTCAGCGAAAGTTTCACACAGCACGCAGTACTCTTTCCGCATGGAGGAGGTTATTCTTCTTTTCTGCATGGAAGGGTGGTTGATATGTTTTACTTTCCGATAATTAATACTCATTGGCCGCATTGGTCACCATTCAGACCCGGCGAGCCTCTAATTTTCTTCAGACCAGTTTTTAATATTGCCGACTCGTCAATAACCTGCGGGGTTATAGCAATAGTACTATTTCAGAAGAGGATGTTCAGGAATCTGTCCTGACCTGGAAATATTAAGGATACAGAGTTTTTCTACTGGCAGCAACCGCTGACGCAATTCAGAATTGTTTTCAGGTTTTCATGTTTAAGGAAGTACCATGTGTTTTTACCTTCCCTTTTTGAAGAGAGAACACCTTTGTCCTTTAGAATTCCCAAATGATGCGATGCGGTTGATTGTTCTATTCCCAGCTGTTTATGTATTTCAGTTACAGTTTTCTTTCCCCCGTCTTCCAGACATCCGACAATTGATATACGCACCGGGTGAGCAATTGCTTTGAGCATTCCGGCAGCCTTTTCAAGATTCTCAGGATTAAGTTCTTTAAATTCCATTATTTCAATTTTTCACCACGCAAATATATATAAATATGTTAATATGATAAAAGCTGCTTTTTATAAGACAGAAAATTAGCGTGAATAAAATAACAATTAGCCAAAAGTTCATCTTGAGCCCCTGATTTTATTATATTTGACCGAAATAAATATTTATGTCTGCTCTCACCGGAATAAAGAAACCTGTTGAAACTGAAATGGCTGAATTTGAACGCTACTTCGGCAGGACTATGCGAAGCGATATTCCTTTACTGAATATCATTCTGAACTATATTCTTCGTCGTAAGGGCAAACAGATGAGACCTTTGCTGGTGTTTCTCACTGCAAAGCTGAACGGAAAAATAGTTGAATCCACTTATATAGCTGCAACCTGTATTGAACTTCTTCATACGGCATCGCTTGTTCACGATGATGTTGTTGATGATGCTCACGAAAGACGCGGTTCCCTCTCAATCAATGCCCTATGGAATTCTAAAATAGCTGTTCTTCTTGGTGATTATCTTTTGTCATCAGGAATGCATATCTGTGTTGAAAAATCACGCTATGATATGCTTGAAATTATTTCGGAAGCAGTAAAGTCAATGTCCGAGGGAGAGCTTTTGCAACTTCAGAAAGCAAGAAAATTAAACATTAAGGAGGAAGATTATTACAAGATTATTATTAGCAAAACAGCAGCATTGCTATCAGCATGTACTGCCTGTGGAGCAAGATCAGTATCTGAAGACCTGGAAACAATACAGTTAATGAAGGACTTTGGAGAGAATATTGGAATCGCTTTCCAGATCAGAGATGATATCCTTGATTATGAAGGGACAGGATTAACAGGCAAAACAGTCGGAAATGATATAAAGGAGAAAAAGATTACTCTTCCTCTTATATACGCTCTTGAACAATCTGCAAACTCAAAAAAAAGACATATAATTAACATAGTCAGAAACAAGAAAAAAACCAAAGCTGAGATAAATGAGGTTATTGCTTTTGTGATGGATTACGGAGGCATTGAATATTCTGAACTTAAAATGAATCAGTTCCGTGATAAAGCTCTGGCTATCCTTGATTCTTATCCTGACTCTGAGGTTAAAGAATCTCTCAGGGAATTTGTTAATTATACTACATCAAGGAAAAAATAAAATTATTCCGCTTTGAGTGAAATTTGAGCGACCCTCCCCAGATCTCTTGCATAATGTTTTGAACCCAGCCAGAAAAGGGAAGCTCCCACAAAAAGGATGACTGGCAGGATAGAAAGAGCCGTCTGAATATTTGTAAGATCATAAATTTTACCCATTACCACTGGAGCTATCGAGGCACCAAGAAGGTTTTGAACAACGACAGCAATAGCGTAAGATGTAGCCCTTAGTCCGGGATGAATGACATCCTGAGTAACTGATGCAGCACCTGAAATAAAGCTCATAATGAGTACTCCAAAAATCAGAAAAGCAATATATTGAACCGACCCCCTGAGAAATACCAGCGCGATAAACAGCACGATTGAAGTAAGCAGGGTTGAAATAGCCGGAAACAAAAGCCTGGCATTTTCTCTTGATTTTCTCCATCTGTCTGTTAAGTATCCCCCCAGAGGAGCCCCCACAAGGGCAAGTACCATGACCGCACTTGCCATTTTACCGGCTGTCTCCTGCGGTATATTCCGCATTTTTTCAAAGTAAGTAGGCAACCAGGTAAGCATTGAAGTAGTCACAAAAACGACAGCAGCCATACCAAAATAAGTAAACAAAACAGATGGTTTCGAAATAAATTCTTTAACCATATCTTTCTTTTCCATCTTTATTTTGTTACTGTTTTTGTCATAAAATGAAAGGTCGACGGTTTTATAATCCTTCACAAACAGAAACAGAATCGCGACTATCATCCCCGGTATTGCAACAATACCAAATGCATGTTTCCACCCAAGTTTTACTGCAATAATTCCTCCAAGAAGAACTCCTATTGCAGAACCAAGAGGAATGGCGGCATTCCAGATCCCCATCATCCTGGCTCTCCTGTCAATGGGATACAACCCCGATATCATTGCGCTTCCACCCGGAGCATAGCCTGCCTCCCCAACTCCTATTAACATCCTGGCCATAAAAAGCTGTACAAAATTCCCGGTTAATGTACAAAGTGCCGTAGCTAAACTCCACATGATTGCCATTACGCCAATTGTCTTGGTTCTGCTCCACCTGTCAACCAGAATGGAAATAGGAAAAGTAAGGATAACAATGGCCCAGTAAACTGCAGAAATCAGTAAACCACTCTGTGTATGTGATATTCCCCAGTCTCTCTCAATTGAAGTAAACATTGACGTCACAACCATTCTGTCGATATAATCAAACATATACAACAGGAACAAAAGCATAAAAACATAATTTGAGTACCCTTTGGAAAAAAGATACCCAGTCCGGTCTTCTGGGTTTTTCATTCTGACTTACAATTTTGTAAAACCTCAATACCAAGTAAATGAAAATAAATGTTAGTTTGATTTTTTATAGTATTTTTAAGTCTTTATACTTACAAAGAGTTTGGAGTGCCTGGAATTTGGAGTACTTAAAGTTGAAAAGATAAATATTGGCCTGTTGAGAATAACTTCAGGCACTTTAAACTTTATTTATTATTTTTCCATATTAAATCATTAAAATATCATACCCTATGGCAACTTTAAAGCAAATCAATGAATTTCTTGATTCACAACCCATTGCTCTGGTTGGCGCCTCACGCAATCCCAAAAAATTTGGTTATAGCGCATTCAGGGAGCTTAAAGAAAAAGGGATGAATATCATTCCTGTAAACCCGAATGCTGATGAAATTCTGGGGGAAAAAGCTTATCCTAATTTAAAAATGCTTCCTCCGGAAGTCCAGAGTATAATTGTCTTCACAAAAAAGGATAAAACTGCCTCAGTGATCCGTGAAGCTAAAGAAAGAGGGATAAAGCATGTCTGGATTCAACAGATGGCCGATAGCAAGGAGGCTCTCGATGAACTTAAAGGCTCAGGTATAAATTATATCACCGGGCAATGTATTCTGATGCATTATAAGCCGCACAGTATTCATAAGATTCATGGAAGTCTTAAAAAGTTTTTTGGCAGTTTTCCTAAGTGATGACAGAAAATCTACCTCCATATAATCTAAAATTTGTTGTCAGGGATTATGAGTGCGATCTCCAGGGAGTTGTAAACAACGCTAACTACCAGCATTATCTTGAACATGCGAGGCACGAGTTTCTCATCTCCAAAGACGTCAGTTTTGTTAAGCTGCATGAAGAGGGAATAGATCTTATAGTCATAAAGGTGGAGATTGAATATAAATACCCGCTCAGGAGTCGCGATGAGTTTAGTGTCACCGTTTCTATCCGGAGAGAAGGAAATGCCAGGATACTTTTCATCCAGGACATTTACAGACTGCCTGATTTAAAGCTTATTGTAATGGCCAGAGTGACAGGAGTAGCAACCCGGAAAGGAAGACCGGTCCCTCCTGGGGATCTTATTGTCAGACTTGGATTAGAATCTTGAGTTTCCGATTAATAAATGTTAAAAATGAAAACAAAAACTATCTTACTTCCTAAACTTTCAATAATCATTTTCATATTAGCTTTCTCATCTTACTCATATTCACAGTTATCAGAAGGATTAAAAGATAAATATGATAAGCAGGAGGTTTATATAACGATGAGGGATGGAGTAAAACTGTTTACATCAATCTATACCCCTAAAAACACCTCAGTGGCTCATCCGGTTCTCCTGAACCGTACGCCCTATGATATCGAACCAGGAGGTCCAAAAAACTATAATTTTTTTATGCAGCTTTATGAAAGATATACCAGCGATGAATATATTATGGTTTTCCAGGATGTCAGGGGAAAATATATGAGCGAAGGGGATTATGAAGACATTCGCCCTGTGTTACCGCTGAAAAAGAGCAATAAAGATATTGATGAATCTACAGATACCTGGGATACAGTAGACTGGCTCATAAAAAATATCAAAAACAATAATGGGAATGTGGGGATTTTTGGAATTTCATATCCCGGATTTTATTCTACAATGGGCCTGATAAATGCGCATCCTGCAGTAAAGGCAGTGTCTCCCCAGGCCCCTGTTACCGCCTGGTTCATGGGTGATGATTTTCATCATAACGGAGCCTTTTTCATCCTCGATTGTTTCAGCTTTTTCTGCGGTAACGGCTATCCTCACAGGGGGTTGACAAGAAAAGGCTACCCGGGTTTCAGATGGCCAGTCCCTGATAATTATGAATTCTTTCTTTCCATCGGCGCAGACAAAAATATTGCCCCTCAATTTCTCGGAGATAGTGTCAAGTTCTGGAATGATGCTTTTGCACATCCTGATTATGACAATTTCTGGAAAACAAGAGACCCCAGGCCATTTCTGAAAAATGTAACACCGGCCGTTATGACTGTCGGCGGATGGTTCGATGCTGAAGATCTTTATGGTGCCCTTCATACCTACGAAGCGATTGAAAAACAGAATTCTCCATCCGTTAAGAATTTTATTGTAATGGGTCCATGGTCACACGGGCAGTGGGCTTTTGGAAAAAGCAATAACCTCGGAAATATTTATTGGGGACAGGATGCAAATAAAAAATTTCAGGCTCAGGAGAAAGAGTTCTTCGACTATTATCTGAAAGGAAAAGGCAATCCTGATTTCCCTAAAGCCACAATTTTTGTAACAGGCTCAGATGAATGGAGAAATTTCGATTCATGGCCGCCTAAAAATATTGTTGAAAAGAATCTGTACCTGCAACCCGGAGGATCTGTTTCATTCTCTGCTCCTGAAGCGATAAGCAGCTTTGATGAATATATCTCAGATCCGATGAAGCCGGTCCCTTATGCTGACGCTATTCACGTTCACCGTACTGCCGAATATATGACCGACGATCAGAGATTCGCCTCCCGCAGACCGGATGTTATGGTATATAAGACAGACATACTCCCTGAGGATATAACATTAACAGGTCCCCTTAAAGCAGATCTTTTTGTATCAACTACTGGAACAGATGCGGATTATATTGTAAAATTAATTGATGTCTATCCGCCCGATGTCAAAGCCGATATTGCGACCGATGTTAAAGTCCCGCTGGGTGGATACCAGATGCTTGTGCGTGGTGAAGTGTTCAGGGGAAAATACCGCAACAGCTTTGAAAAACCTGAACCGTTTACCCCTGGAGCAGTAACTGAAGTTAAATACGATATACCAGATATTGCACATACATTTAAAAAGGGACATCGTATAATGATCCAGGTACAGAATTCATGGTTTCCACTGGTCGACAGGAATCCACAAAAATTTGTTGATATTTACACTTGTTCAGACAGCGATTTTCAAAAGGCTACTATGAGAATCTATCATGATACCGGACACTCATCAAGTATTAAAATAACTGTGTTGCAATAACAATTAATGTCTATTGTTGTTAATTGTTGTTGATGTTCAGTTTTATATATAACAATATGCTGAAATGGCAAAAAGAAATCTGACACGAAGACAGTTCGTCGCAACTACTCTGGCAGCAGGTGCCGGGTCGGTTTTACTAGGTAAATCAGTTTTAGTCACTCCGCCCACATCCCTGGGCTTGTCTGCTGATCCTTTCCGGATTGTAACTCTTGGAAAATCGGGCCTGAAATCGACGCTACTCGGTATGGGTACCGGATTCAGCGGATATAACCGTTCATCAA
>OCZT010005009.1_pt1 | contig 13277 bp, 10 predicted proteins | sample 1539031 | NCBI WGS metagenome assembly OCZT01 (sample SAMEA3539308, study PRJEB22396) | soil metagenome | biome: tundra; feature: field; material: soil | place: USA | collected 2010-05 | depth 0.15 m | reverse complement strand
TCCAAATGCTCTCGTGTCAGTTCCATGAGCCCGGTCATTCCGCGGAACCCCCGCCCAATGTCAATTAGTGTTAACAGGCCCTAACAGATGAGGAAGCGGTTCAAATTCAGGGTGGCATCTTACCCTTTCTGCCCTGGATCGGAGGAATGCTGCTCGGCGCGGTTATCAGCGGGGTGGTCGGTAACGTCTTCAATAACTGGGGAGATTTTAAGAAGGGTGTGGTTGAGGGTTATAACAGCACCGTAAATTCGAATTAAGGGACAAACATCATGAATACACTGATTGTGCTGGAGGAGAGGGACCTGGCCTTGATTCAAGGCGGGACCGCGACGGCAGGTGAAAACGACAACCTCGCCAGGGATATTGGTCAATTTGTGGGTGGTTTCTATGGATCGTTTTTAGCCCATCCGATCCTTGCCAACCTGCCCTTCGTGGGGCCGTTCTTTTCGAATGGGTACGGATTCCTGGCCGCAACGAACTGAGAACACGTCGTGCCTTGCGGGGCAAATGACGCGAGGCACGATATCACGCCCATCATGAAATCCTGGAAAAAGGATCCGCCGCTGTTTTTGACCGGCTTTCTGTTTATGGTCTTATTTTTCTTTTTTACAGCCGTCTTCAACCACTGGAGGGAAATAAAAGCGGCCATTGTGAAACTGTTTAGCGGCTAGGCCCCGATCGCGCGCGATCAATAGTGGCGTCGCGATGGCATCTGCGTCAGCGGGAGGTGGCGGAGCGAGTGACTGCTGGCCGAGCCTCGGCGGATTGGCCGCCGGTGAGGTCTGAGTGCGGGCCTGGACCCGGATTGCTTCACCTCAGTCCGGTGAAGCAACGGGATGCCGGGTGGCGAATGTGCCACCGCACGATGGCTGACGCGACCGGGTCTGTGGCCCGGGGTAGTTTCGATCCGTCCCCATGATTGCGGGAGGTTGATCAGGATTCACTGCGGCACGGGCTCAGGGTGGATCTGCCGAGCGCCAATGTCGGCTCTCATGGGCCGGAGAAATTTGCGGGACCGGTGAAATCCGGACCTGCCGGGTCAAAGCGATGTTTCGTCAGCGTGATATCACGGAATGCGATGCGGTATGTCTCGCCTATCTGGCGGCGCATTTCGGAAAGGTTGTCGCCATCGCCCAGCTCCGGCGCCTCGCGGGCACCGACCAGAGAGGCACCACGGTTCTCGGATTGCTGGAGGCTGCAAAGAACCTGGGCTTCAGTGCCAAGGGCGTGAAGGGCCCCGCCGAGGCGCTGCCCACGGTGCCGTTGCCGGCGATCGCGCATTGCTTGGTCGACAAGCGGCTCCTGCACTATGTCGTGTTGGTCGAGTGGACCCCGAAGCACGCCAGGGTCATGGACCCGGTCGTGGGCCGGGTGGAGAGGTGGTCGCATGAAAGGTTCACTGCCGTCTGGACCGGAGTCTTGATTCTCCTGGCGCCCGGCGAGCAATTTCAGCCCGGCGATCGCTCGGTCTCGCTCAGCCGGCGGCTTTGGCGCCTGCTCCAGCCCCATCGCGCAGTGCTGGTCCAGGCGTTCATCGGCGCGGTGCTTTCCACGCTGCTCGCGCTGGCCACCTCGGTCTACGTCCAGAAGATCGTGGACAACGTCATTCCCGACGGCAACCGCCAGCTCCTCAATTTGCTCGGCGTAGCGATGTGCGCGATTCTCGGTTTCAAGCTCGTCCTCGGGGTCTTTCAGTCGCTGTTGTCGCTGCGTACCGCCCAGAAAATCGACGCGTCGCTCATTCTTGCGTACTATCGTCACCTGCTGCGGCTGCCGCAGCCGTTCTTCGACACCATGCGGGTCGGCGAAATCACCTCGCGGGTCGCCGACGCGGTAAAAATCCGGAATTTTCTGAACACGGCGCTGCTCAACCTCGTCCTCAACCCCCTGATCCTCGTCTTCGCGCTTGCGGTGATGTTTTTCTACTCGTGGAAACTGGCGCTGCTTTCCCTCGCACTCGTGCCGGTCAACGCCGCGCTCTACTGGTTCATCAACCTGCGCAATCGCACCTACCAACGGCAGCTGATGGAACGAGGCGCGGATTTCGACGCCCAGTTGGTTTCGTCGCTCCACGCCCAATCCGCCATCCGCCGATTCCAGCTGGAGGAGTGGGAGAATTTCAAGACCGAGACCCGCCTGGTGCGGCTGCTCAAGACCGGCTGGCGCGCGTCGATCGCCGCGCTCGGCACCGGCACTGCCGGCACGTTCATCACCTCGGCCTATATGATCGGCCTGCTTTGGCTCGGGGCGGGTCTGGTGCTCGACGCCGGCCTCACCCCGGGCGAACTGATGTCGTGTTACACGCTCGCCGGCTATCTCACCGGTCCCATCATGTCACTGCTCGGGCTGAACAGCGCGATCCAGGAAACCCTCATCGCCACCGAGCGGCTCTTTGAGATCATGGATCTGGAGCTCGAGCCGGACCAGGGGACCATTGTCTTTGGGCCGGATCAGTCAGGGGACGTTCGCTTTGAGGGAGTTTCTTTCAAGCACGCCGGCCGCATCGGCACGTTGCACGACATCACCCTTACGCTGCCGGCGCGCAAATTCACGGTCATCGCCGGCTTGTCCGGGTGTGGGAAGAGCACCTTGCTGGCACTGCTCCAGCGTCTTTACGTGCCAGAACAAGGGCGAATCGTGGTGGGCGAAATTGACCTCAGATACTTTCAGCTTTCCAGCCTGCGCCAGCACCTCGCGGTGGTGCCGCAGCAGACGCACCTGCTTTCCGGCACGATCCTGGAAAATCTTGCCCCCGACGACACTCAACCCGACCTCCGGCGTTTGGTGAATCTCTGCCGCGAGGTTGGGGCGCTGGAATTCATCGAGAAGCTCCCGCAGGCTTATTTGACCTACCTCGGCGAGAATGGAGCCAATCTTTCCGGCGGCCAGCGCCAGCGGCTGACCCTCGTGCGAGCACTCTATCTCGATGCTCCCATTCTGTTGCTCGATGAGCCGACCTCCGCTCTCGATGCCGTAGCCGAGGAGTCGTTGATCCGCGCACTGAAAAGCCGGCGCGATGCGGGCAAGACGATCATCGTCGCTGCCCATAACCCCCGGATGCTCGCCGCGGCCGACGGCATTGTGTGGATGGACGGCGGCCGGATTGTTGACCGGCCACCTGCGTCAATTGACACGCCTTTGCCCGGCCCCGCCGCAAACGCCGCCTGAAGAAGCAAATTTTTCCCTGGGGCGATAATTTTGTCCTGCCCGGGACGGGTGGTTCGTCTTAACTTCTGAACCCACCCATTAATCCCATGACCACCTCATCCACCAAATCCCAGTTCCTGTTCGTGTTCCGCTCCCCGCAAGACCAGCCCGATCCCACGCCCGAGGAGATGCAGAAAATCTTCGGCAGCTGGATGGCTTGGGTCAAAAACCTGAAGGACAAGGGCGTTTACGTCGCCGGCCAGCCGCTCGAGGAAGCCGGCAAGCTGCTCCGCGGCCCCCGCGGCAAGAGCCTCACCGATGGCCCTTTTGTCGAATCGAAGGAAATCGTCGGCGGCTACCTCATCGTCCTCGCCGACAGCCTCGATGCCGCCACGACCATCGCCCGGGATTGCCCCGGCTTGGCTTGCGGCGGCACCGTCGAGGTGCGGCCGATCGACACGTCCCACGAAATGTGAGAACGGGGTGGAGCCCCCGGTGCGCGCCGGCCTAGCCCGAATGTTTCACGCCTCGAGGCGTGAAACATTCGCCCTGTCGGGCCGACTCTGTCGGGGCGTACCGCGACAACCCCGACAAGTCGGGGCTGCCCGTCGGGCAGACGGATATTTTGTTTAAAAAAGACATTCATAAACGTGAAATATCCGGGGTAGCGTCTCTGCCATGCCGGCCGCACCCAATCTCCCCGAGGTCACCCGCCTGCTCGACCACCTGTTCCGGCGCGAGTCCGGCCGGCTCGTCGCGATCCTGACCCGGCATTTCGGTGTCGCGCACCTGCATCTGGCGGAGGATGTCGTCCAGGACGCGCTCGTGCGCGCCATGCAAACGTGGCCGTTCACCGGCGTGCCCCAGAACCCCTCGGCCTGGCTCCTCCAGACGGCAAAAAACCGCGCCATCGACGCCACCCGCCGCGGCCAGCTCTGGCGCGGCAAGCAGCCCGAGCTGATGCCCCTCGTCGAGGATTGCCTCCAGTCGGCGCTCACCGTGCCGCCCCCGCTGTTCGAGGACGAGATGCGCGACAGCCAGTTGCGCATGATGTTTGTCTGCGGCCACCCGGGCCTGCCGGTCGAGGCGCAGGTGGCGCTGACGCTGAAGACGCTGTGCGGCTTCGGCGAACGCGAGATCGCCGCGGCGTTTCTCGAGACCGAGGCGGCCGTCACCAAGCGCCTCGTGCGCGCCCGGCAGTTTCTGCGTGAGCAGGGCGTGGCGGTGGAGCTGCCGCCCGCGGCCGAGCTCGCGCCGCGCGTGGACATGGTGCTGCAGGCGCTCTACCTGCTGTTCAACGAGGGCTACAAGGCATCGCAGGGCGACTCGCTGCTGCGCACCGACCTGTGCGCGGAGGCCATCCGGCTCGCGGAATTGCTGGTGGAGCATCCGCTCGGCGACCGGCCGGCCACGCGGGCGTTGCTGGCGCTGATGTATCTGGGAGCCGCGCGGCTGCCCGCTCGCATGGACGGTGACGGCGGGCTGCTGCTGCTGGCGGAGCAGGACCGCGCGCGCTGGGACCAGGCCGAGATCAAGCGCGGCCTGCGGCACCTGGCGGCGTCGGGCACGGGCGCGGCCATGACGCGCTATCATCTCGAAGCCGGCATCGCGGCCTGCCATTGCCTGGCGCCCAGCTTCGCGGAGACGGACTGGAAGCAGATCGTCGCGCTCTATGATTTGCTGCTGGAGCTGGACGGCTCGCCGATCGTGGCGCTGAACCGCGCGGTGGCGGTCGCGCAGGTGCACGGCCAGCGGGCAGGACTGGAGGCGCTCGACCAAATCAAGGACCGCAAGGCGCTGGAGAACTACCACCTGCTGCACGCCGTCGCCGGCCAGCTCTGGCTCGATGCCGGCGACAGGAAACAAGCGGCGATGTGTTTCCGGCGCGCACTGGAGTTAGCGGCACTGCCGGCCGAGCGGGTGCTACTGGAGAAGAGGCTAGGGCAATGCGAGGCGTGATTTCGCATTCTGCAAGTCAGCCGAAATTCGCGTTCAAGTTTTTGGCTTCGTAGGACGATGAAAAATCTTGAGAACTTTGTTCGTCCTGCGCCGCAGCTTCAGCAATTGTTCGACTTCTTTAGTTTCCGACAACAGCTCGGCGTATTCCTCTAACGAAGCAATCTTGTATGCGTTGGTGGCGAGCAGGTAGAGGTGAGGCTCGAGGAAAATCTTGGCGAGTTGGGCGACTTGATCGCCTTGGTTGGCTGCGACTGCGGCGTGAGTGAAGCGGTTTCGCTGAATACGCAGGCTCTCCAGCAGGCGTTTACAGCCGAGGACGTTTGATTTGATCGGGAAAATCATACGGCGAATGACCTCGTCGTATCTTTCACCTATCACCCCTGACACTCGTTCCATCAGCGACCACAGTTGCAAGAGCGCGACATCAGGCTCCGTTTGATCGAGCGCGGTAACGTATCGTCTGAACAACGCCTCCAACTCGACCCGGTATGGCCGGCGTGCCACAATATTGCGGAGGGCGGTGAATTTCTTTCGGACTTCGGGCCAGCCGCTGGCGGGCCGAAATAGATCGCGATCATCTTCGAGCCCAGCCTCAAACCAATATCCATCTTGGCTGACGAGGCGTCCATCCGGGTGATGTAAGGTGTGAAATGGGCCGACATGCACAACCGACAGGGATTTCCGCCGTGGATTTAGCGTCCAGTGTTTGCTGGTCCTGTTGTAAGTGCAGATGAACGTCCAGTAGGCGCGCAACAGAGCCAAGGCGTCCATCGCGCTTTCAGCCGCCTCCGCGGGTGATCGTCCACGACATTCAACTTGAATCCACTTGTAGTTCGTTGCGGAAAAATGACGGCGGAACAAGGAATGTTCAGCCAACTGTTCAATCGACGTCGGAATGGGAAATTTGCGCCGGTCAGAGATCGACTTGATGGTGCAACTGCCAAGCCGAATACTCGGGCTCGGCATCGCCACGATGGAGAGGCTCGAGATGAGAAGGTAGTTTTCGAGTGGCTGGCAATAAAAGGTGGATGCTTTTTGGTTGGCGACGCTGACAAAGTGGCCCGGTTCTAAGGGCTTCTTTCCTCCGAGCCGCTTGATTTCCTCGATAAGAGCAGATCGGCATATATTCCAGGTATCGATCTCGTTCAGTTCCTTGCCTCTGGCCGACACCACGAATCGAATTCTTAGCGCAGTCTCGATTTCTTCGCAGCCGCCGATCCCGGTCTGCTGGACTTGGTCGCCTACAATGGAGCTTTTCTCGCCCCATTCATGCAGCAGCTCAACGGGAATCTCTCCGTCTGCTCTTCCGTTAGCGGATCGCCAGAAAATGTGGCTAGCCATAGTATTTCTTTAGTAGAGAAGCCTGCGAATTTCTATAACGATGTGTCTTGATCTATCCACCGATCCGATTTGCTGCGCATGGTCGGATAAGCGCACCTAACCGAGCCTTCGGATCCGTAGTGGACGGCAAATAGTCCAACTGAAAATGGGTTCCCCGTGTGAGGACTGGACCCTCCACTTTGCCCACGCCTCCAGGAAATCCTGCACCAATTCCAAAATGATCGTCGGCTGAATGTCGTTCAACCCACGAATAAGCGCTCAGGAAGCGACGAATCGATGCGCGAGCTTTTTGCAGGTCCAGTCCTGCAATCAGCTCAATTGACACCACCGGCGGCGTCTTCGTGGATTCAGGCAACAGGAGGAATTCAAATCCGTCGTAGTCTTGGAAATACTCGAGATCGGGCCAATTCGCTACGTCACGCACTGCCACGGTCAACCAACGTGAATGCCCGCGGCGAGGAGGCCATGTGCGCCCCCTCGAAGGAAGACCTGTAGGCGGACTGGACATTGGTGATACACAAGGGTTCGTCTCAATGTTGAGGCCCTGCAATGGCCAAAATTTCCTTCACCCAGCGTCGGTGGGGGTCGGAGAGCGTGATGGTGTCGAGCTGGGTTTGCGGCACCCAGACGAGATCGGTAGGGAGTTTGCCGCGCTACATTGTCACCCGGCTGTCAGGATCATTTAAGACGGCAGCCCGGCTTGTGCCGGAAGAGTAAACGCCTTTGGTTTGGGCCATGCGTACCTTGATTGTTTTCCTGCTTTTGCTCGGGTTCGTCGCCCCTGCGTCACGCGGCGCTCCGGCTTCAGTCCCGAGTACGTTTGTGTTTGTACACGGGGCGTGGGGCGGCGGGTGGCAGTGGAAGAAGGTCGACCTGCTGCTCAGCGCCGACGGTCACAAGGTCTACCGGCCCACTCTCACTGGTCTCGGCGAACGGGTGCACCTTGCCAGTCCGGACATCAACCTCACCACGCACATCACCGACATCGTCAATTTCATCCTCTGGGAAAATCTGCATGACATTGTCCTCGTCGGCCACAGCTACGGCGGGATGGTGATCACCGGCGTGATGGACCGCGTACCCGACCGCATCCGGCAGGTCATCTTTATCGACGCCATTGTACCCAATGACGGTGAGAGCATGAATGACGCCTTCGGCAGTGCGCCCCTGGCCGACCAGGTGAAAGACGGGTTCATTCCGGCCAATTGGGTGAAACCCGGCCATCCGATTCCCTACGATGTCCCGCACCCCGCCAAGACCCTCACCGAGCCCGTGTCATTCAAAAACCCCGCCGCGCTCAGGATCCCGGGCACCTACCTCCTCGCCGTTGCGCCCGGGAAAAAAATCGAAGAGGGCCATTTCTACAAATTCTATGAACGCGCCAAGAGCCGCGGCTGGGCCACGTTCACGATGGAATCCGATCACAACCCGGAGTGGTTCAAACCGAAGGAACTGGTCGTGCTTCTGGAGCAGATGGTGGCAAGTCCGGTAGTCAAGAAATAGCATCGGAAATGCCGTTTCTCTTCATGAATTCCTCCCAGCCAGAATCTCCTTCACCCAACGCCGGTGCGGGCCGGAGAGGGTGATGGTATCGAGCGCGGTGAGCGGCACCCAGACCAGGCCGGAGGGAAGTTTCCCGCGCGGCGCGGGGGCGGCGGAGATCGTCTCGGTGATCAGGTAGCGCGTGATGGCGCGGCGTTTTTTCGCGAGGAGTTTTCCGCGCGCGACCGTCGCCTCGGTGAGGCCGGCCTGCTCGGCGGTGGGCAGCTCGTGCATGTTGGCGAGGCGGCGGGCGCCTTTCGCGGAGAGATGCAGCAGGAGGGAACCCCTGCGCTCGCACCACACGCGGGTGACGGCGAGCTGCTCCATTTTTTTCGCGGCGAGATTCGGATACGCCTCGGGTTTGCCGCGGCGGGCACCGGCGACACAGAACTCGCGCACGGGACAGGTCGGGCAGAGCGGATTTTGACGGAGGCACACCGTCGCGCCGAGCTCCATCATCGCCTGGTTGTGGTCGCCGGGATGTCCGGCCGGCAGCAGCCGGGTGGCGAGGGGCGTGAAGGCCTTGGCCGCGCTGGCGGAATCGCGGTACGGGGTGGCGTCCGCGGTCAGCCGCGCGAGGATGCGCACGACATTGCCATCCACGCAGGCGATGGGGGCGCCGAACGCGATGCTCGTGATGGCCGCGGCGGTGTAGGGTCCCACGCCGGGCATCAGCTGCCAGGCCCCGGGGGTGCGCGGGGGCTCCGGTAGCTTGGCGATGAGCTGGGCGAGCTGCTGGAGGTGGTGGACGCGCGTGTAGTAGCCAAGGCCTTCCCAGAGTTTCAGCACGCGGGCCTCGGACGCGGCGGCGAGCGCGGCGAAGCCGGGCAGCTCCGCGAGCCAGCGCGCGTGGTAGGGGAGGACGGTCGTCACCTGCGTCTGTTGCAGCATGAACTCGCTCACGACCGTCGAGTAGAGCGACGGGTCCTGCCGCCACGGCAGCGGGCGGGCGTGGACGCAATACCACGCGAGCAGCGCGCGCTGGAAACCGGCACGGCGGGCGATGAGCTGGGCGCGGGATTTCAAACCCAAGCCTCCGGAGTTTTTACCACGGATGTCACGGATTAATGCGGAGGTTTCGAGCCACAGAATTGATTCAGAAATCGGATAACCCCGACCCATGCCATGGATTGGGATCAAGCTCGACTGTCTTTATCCGGATCCATCGGTGTAATCCGTGGTGAAAGGGTTGGTGTTTGCCCGGCATCAGGGGATGAGAGTTGGGAATCAGAAGTGTTTTACAGGAGGTAACGGAGGCGACCGAGGTCAAACCTTGAGGAAGCTTGGATTCAGCTGGATTGCTTCGGCACTTCGATCCTCGCAATGACAAAGGAAGCTCTCTGTTTCCTCCGTTATCTCCTGTAAAAGCAGAATCGAAATTTTCTCCTTTGCGCTTTCCGGAGTTTTTTGCGGCTCTCTACAGCCATGCCCTTGAAATCCTCGGAGGAGGAACCGCCCAAGAAGCTCGCCTCCTACACGGCCAAGCTGGATGACGCCCAGATGGAGAAGCTGCGCGCAATCTGCGAGGGCCGGGGCTTTGAGCCATTCGAGGTCGCCTACACGCGCTTCGCCTTCAAGTCCGACCCGGCCCGCGTCAACGTCTGCGCCTACACCAGCGGCAAGGTCGTCATCGCCGGCAAGGGCACCGAGGAATTTGTCACGATGACCCTCGAGCCCGAGGTGACAGGCGCGGCGAAGCTCGGTTACGACGAGGTGCTGCACCCGGACTGGTTCGAGTCGCACGCCGGCCTCGACGAGAGCGGCAAGGGCGACTTTTTCGGGCCGGTCATCGCGGCGACCGTCATCGCCGACCGCCCCGCCATCGAGGCGTGGATCAAGGCGGGCGTGAAGGACTCGAAGCAGATCGCCGAGTCGCAAATCATCAAGCTCGACAGGCTGATCCGCGGGACGAAGGGCGTCGTCGTGCGGACGCGGTTTGCCGGGATGCTGCGGTACAACGAGTTGATGGCGCGCCCACGGGCGAACCTGAACAGCCTGCTCGCGTGGATGCACGCCACGGCGCTGCACGAGGCGCTGGGGCAAAAACCCGTGGCGTGGGGCCTGCTGGACCAGTTTTCCAAGCAACCGCTGGTGCAGCGCGAGCTCGTCAAGCAGGGCCGGAAGGATTTCGACCTGCGCATGCGCACGAAGGCGGAGGAGGACCCGGTGGTCGCGGCGGCGTCGGTCGTCGCGCGGGCGGAATTTGTCCGGCAGATGCACACGCTCTCGAAGAAATTCGGCGCCAAGCTCCAGAAGGGCGCGGGCCCGCTGGTGAAGGAGCAGGCGCATGCGATCATCGCAAAATTTGGCGCCCGCGCCCTGGGCGAGTTTGCGAAGCTGCATTTCCGCACGGCCTACGAGGTCGTGTCCGCGGCGGGGAAACTCGACGAGCTCCCGCTCAAGCCGCCGCTCCCGAAGATGGAGTGGGGCGGCTGAGGGCACCATGGCCAGACGCCGCCAGCTCCGTGGGTTTGACCTGAAGCAGGTCGAGGGTGTGGCCAGCCTGATCGGGGTGGATGAAGCGGGCCGGGGCGCGCTGGCGGGGCCGGTCGTCGCGGGCGCGGTGCTTGTCACGCAGGAATTTCTCGAGGGCCGCTGGGCGGTGGGCCGGTCGGGTCGGGTCAACGACTCCAAGCAACTGACGGCGGCCGAGCGCGAGGAATTGTGGGGCGAATTCGAGGGGCTGGCCGCCTCGGGCCAGATCCATGCGCACTTCGGCGTCGCCGATGTCGCGGAGATCGAGCAGTTCAACATCCTCGGCGCCACCAAGCTCGCGATGCGCCGCGCGCTCGAGGGCATTTACCCGCCGGACGCGTTTGAGCGGAAGACCGAGCCCGACCTGTTTGCGTCGGCGGAGGAGATCGCGGCGTTCAAGCCCACCGTGTCGGCGCGCATCCTGATCGACGGGCTGGCCCTGCGAAATTTCCCCTATCCGCACACCAACATCGTCAGCGGCGATGCGCGCTCGCTGTGCATCGCGATGGCGAGCATCGTCGCGAAGGTCACCCGCGACCGGTTGATGAATGAACTCGACACCCGGCACCCCGGCTACGGTTTCGCCCAGCACAAGGGCTACGGCACCGAGGAACACCGGGACGCTGTGCTGAAGCGCGGACGCTGCCGCGAACACCGCGACCTGTTCCTGCGCAAGCTTTTCGCGACGCATGTGGATCCCGCGCAAATGGAGTTTCTCTGAGCCTGGTCCGGCCACCGGCAACGCGTCATGAGGGCAAGATTTTTGAACTACGCAGGCATGGCCGGGCTGGCGTTCGGGGCCAATTTGGTTTTTGGAGTCCCTGTGCCAAACGATGACTGGGCGCCGCTCGGCCCCGCGATCCCCATCCTGAAGGTCGGCGAGATCCTGCCGCCGCGCACGCACCCGCCGCAGTTTCCGCCGAAGGACGCCCGCACGCTGTTCAGCGACGTCGAGATCACGCTGGCGCGCGAGAACGTGGCAAAATATCCCGCGGCGCGGACCGTGGCCGACACGATTTTGAAGGAGGCGAACTATTGGGCCGAGTGGAGCGACGAGGCATTGCGCGAGCTGGTGACGAGCTCCGAGGTGCCGCGCTCGTTCGAGTGCTGCCCGGAGGGCTGTCCCATCCATGGCAAGAAGATCTTTGAGGTCACGGGCACGATTTATCCGTGGATCATTGATCCGAAGCAGCCGTTCAAGGTGAAGTGCCCGATCGGCGGCGAAACCTACCCGAGCAACGACTACGGCAAATTCTACCGCAGCGGCTTCAAGGATCGCAGCGATTTCAACGGGCCCTACGTGGACGACGGTCGGGGCTGGGTCGGGCCGAACGGCCAGCGCTACTGGTTCGCCGCCTGCTGGAACCACTGGCTGTGGGTGATGCATCCCGTCGCCCCGCATCAAAACCTGCAGGGCGGCTTGGCCGCGCTCGGCCGCGCCTACCTGCTGACCGGCGAGACGCGTTATGCGCACAAGGCCGCCGTGCTCCTGACGCGCATTGCCGAGGTTTATCCCAACATGGACCACGAGAGCCAGTCGCGCTACGGCCAGCTGATGGCGGAGAAGGACGGCACGCGCTACTCCGGCAAGATCGTCAATGCGATCTGGGAGACCTATCTCGTCGCGCAGTTTGCCGAGACCTACGACGCCGTGTGGGAGACGATCCCCGGCGACGCCGCGCTGCAGAAGCTTTACGGCCAGTCGGCCACGCAAATCCGCGCCCTGATTGACGGCAACATCCTCGAGGAGGGCATTGACGCGGTTTATTCGAAGCGCGCCCGGGGCAATTATGGCATGCACCAGCGCGCGCTGCTCGTGCTCGCGATCGTGCGGCAGCACGCCGACAACTCCCGCTATCTCGCCACGGTGCTCGATCAGCCCGGCGGCACGGTCTACCTCGGGCTGCGCACGGCGCTCACCAGTTTCGTGTGGCGCGATGGGCAGCCGTTTGAGTCGCCGGGTTACAACCTGCTCTGGGTGCAGAATCTCACCGCGCTCACGGAGCTGCTGCCCAAGCTCGGCGTCGACATCTCCACGCTGCCGCGCCTGCGCCGGCTCTACGATGCGCCGCTGGCGAGCATCGCCATCGGCCGCCACACGCCGGCCATCGGCGACACGACCGGGGTCTACGGCGGCATCGTGGGCGAGGACGCGTCGGTCTACCAGCAGGCGTTCCGCACCTACCGCGATCCGCGCTACGCGCAATTTCTCGCGGGCTTCGGCGCGGGCGGGGCGGATGGGTTCAAGGATTTCGCCTCGCTGCTGCATCCGCCCGTCGCGGCTGCCGCCGCCCCCGCGGGCGGCCGCCGGGTGGCGCCGCAGCCGTCGCGGCTGCTTTCCGGCTTCGGCCTCGGCTTCCTCAACAACGCCGCCGATGACACGGGCGTGTCGCTCTATTTCGGGCAGCACGTGAACCACGCGCATTACGACCGGATGCATTTTGACCTGTATGCCAACGGCCAGCCGATGACACCGGACCTCGGCTATCCCGACGCGATGAACGAGTTTGTGCCCGGGATCTTCACGTGGTCGCTGCACACCATTTCGCACAACACGGTGACGGTGGATGCCACGCAACAGTCAGGCAACGCGCCGGGTGTGGTCCAGCTCCTGGCGGACGGGGCGGGCGCGCGGGTGATCGATGTCAGCGCGCCGGGCACATATCCGCAATGCGAGACCTATCGCCGGGCGTTGGTGATGGTCGATACGGGCCCGCACCAAAGTTACGTGGTGGATTTCTTCAACGTCACCGGCGGCCGCCAGCACGACTACACGCTGCACGGGCCGCCCGGGGCCTGTGTACTGACCGGCG
>OCZT010005008.1_pt1 | contig 13278 bp, 10 predicted proteins | sample 1539031 | NCBI WGS metagenome assembly OCZT01 (sample SAMEA3539308, study PRJEB22396) | soil metagenome | biome: tundra; feature: field; material: soil | place: USA | collected 2010-05 | depth 0.15 m | reverse complement strand
GGTCGATAAGATAAAGCTTTTGAGTAGCCAGACAGCAATTAAATATATCGAGGAGGACCTCATGAAAATCGAGGAACAAATAGAAGAACTAATGAGTGAAAAGGAGCGCAAAAGCGCTGATCAACCAATCGATTTTGACGTAGTTAAGAAGTACGCCAAATACTTTCTGCAACACATCGATCAATTGCTTCTACAACAGATTGATCCAGTCAAAAGAGCCGACTTTTTCGGGGTAATATTTGACCAAACGCCAACCTACGCTGAAATTGCTTCTGTAACCAATGACGGACCGAACAATTTCTGGGATTTAACGGGGATAAATGAACTGTTTAAAATCAAAAAAGACCGACCAATATTTGACCAGTCCTTGTTGGTGCGGGTGAAGAGACTCTAACTCTCGACCTCTTCCTTGGCAAGGAAGCGCTCTAAACAACTGAGCTACACCCGCATGCACTAGATTATTTTTTGGTGGCTCCTCCCAGACTTGAACTGGGGACACAAGGCTCTTCAAGCCTCTGCTCTACCAACTGAGCTAAAGAGCCAATAGTGTTATCTTACAGATTAGAGTCATTTTTTTCAAGCTACTTAGTTACTTTTGGTTCGTCAATATATTCTTGGCATAATCGCTCAAATACGCTATTTGTCCAACCAAACCCTGTCTGTGATGGATATACACCTCTAGCTGGCGGTTTATCTGGTGAAACTACGTTATATTTTTCTAAGAATATCCCGTGAACGTTAAACCACTCTAGGTTTGTTCTAAGCCATTTCATGGCTATTCGCTTAGCGTCTTCGTGATAACCATATCGTTCCAGACCCTTAATAACTATCCACTGTAAGGGCGCCCATCCGTTAGGGTATGCCCACTGGGTAGGTAGTGTGCCAGGGACATATTGCGAAAGTGACGGGGTATCGGTAGTTGCGATGCCACCTTTATTTTCGAATCGACGTAAGAAACTAACCATAGATTTGGCTTTCTTATTATCCGCAAGACCTGCCCACATGGTGTAATATGCGGCTACGGAGCTAACGTTGCCCCGTTTCTTTTTAACGTAATTGTAGTCGTAATACATGCCTCTAAGCTTGTCCCACATGATTGAATTCATGGCTTCTTTTCGGTCCGCAGCAGCTTTTTCCCATCTATTGGCTTCTTGCCTGTCGTTGAGAATGCGAGCAGCCCTAGCAAAGTCCGTTTCATATTTATAAAGTAAGGCGTTTAAATCAACCGGTAAATAATCCATACACTTACGGCTAAATCTGGGAGTCATATCCCAACCACTTTCAGCTTCAGCTATATCGTGAAGATAATTAAAATCATAATAACGACTTAAGCCTTTATGAACTAAGCGAGCATTTGGTTTGCGGGTACCCATCCATACTGTTTCATACTCTTTTTTAGCTACGCTTATCATTCGTTCCAGCCAGGCTTTGCCTGGATTGTAAGCCATATAAACGTCAAAGATGAAGCTAGTTAGAAATGGTGGCTGTGATCGACTAGTTAGGTACATTCTAGAAGCGTTGGGAATAATCTTGAAACGTTTGAAAATATAGACAATATCTTCTAGTACGCCCATAACTAACTCACGATTTTTTTCATTCAACATACACTGAACCATAAAGTAGCTATCCCAGTAGTATAATTCGTCATAATCAAATTCATGACCTTCGGCATAACTCGGTACCAGGTATGGATTAGGAAGTCCGATAAGGCTTTCAATATCTTTAGGATGAGAGCGTTTTAATTTTTTCCAGTAGGCAGCTATATAATCTCTGGCTATTTGGACATCTTCAGCAGTTAAATCCTTATTACTTCTAATAAAAGGTAAGTGCGGTAGGCGTAACTTATTAACCATATTTTTTGTTTGTGCAAACATATTCTCTACTCAGCCTATGCCAAGTCGTAAGTAGCGTCAATAGAACAATATATAACCATATTATTTATATAGTATTTGAGGTTTTGTACTTATTTAATTTAGATTTGTTTATTTATCTTAATGTCTTTTTAGTTATAGTTTGTGTTTAGTCCAATAGTCTTTTAGTTAGTTTTTATTTTAAGCATCTGTATGTGATTTATATGAATTATTAATGACTATATATAGTGGCCGATAAGCAATATATAGAATATATAATAAAGAGACCAATTTTCTCATAATTACAGATCAGATATTAGGTCTTAATATACCTCCAGAAGGAATATTAAGACCTATTTCATCTAAAGCATGCTAGGCAATTAAAAAGACTTTAGATACTGTCTTAACCAGTTACGAAAGTAAGCGCATAACCAGTTCGACCAGCACGACCAGTTCGGCCAATACGGTGCGCATAATCTTCGTAAGAGTTTGGTGTAGAGTAGTTAATAACGTGTGTTATATCTTTTACGTCTATACCACGAGCGGCAACATCAGTTGCTACTAGAATAGTAATGTCATTCCTTTTAAAACGATCGAGTGCACGTTGCCTCTGGCCTTGTGTCTTACCGCCATGGATAGCATCGGCTTTGAAACCTCGTGCTTGTAACTCATTACTTAGTCGTTCTACACTACGCTGCGTATCATCAAAAATTATAGCTTTTTCAATTTCAGACTTAATGAGAAGCGTGTGAAGGCGATCAAGTTTATCATGTGTGGATTCGTAAGGCACAATATCTTGGTGTACATTTTCACACGTATCACTAGTCTTAACTGACACACTAACAGGATTGTTAGAGAACGTTCGAATTAAATCTTGGACTTTTCCATCAAGCGTTGCAGAGAAAAAGAAAGATTGACGAACTGTTTCAAGTTTACTTAAAATCTCAGTAACATCATGTATGAAACCCATATCTAGCATACGGTCTACTTCATCTAGTACAACCATATTAAAGCCAGCTAAATTAAGAGATCTACGTTCCATATGATCCTTAATACGTCCAGGCGTACCAATAACAATACGAGGATTAGTGCGTAAATCACCGAGTTGTGGTCCCATAGATGTACCACCTATTAGTAAAGCACCACTTAACCCACTATTTTTACCAATAGCACGGAATTCTTCTTCAATTTGTTGAGCAAGTTCACGAGTTGGAGCTATGATTAAAGCTTTAGACTTAACATCGTTCATAAGACGCTCTAGAACCGGTAAAGCAAAAGCTACAGTTTTACCTGTACCTGTATTTGCTACACCTATTACGTCTTTGCCTTCAAGACCAAGCGGAATAGTCTGATCCTGAATAGGTGAAGGAGAAGTAAAGCCTTTGTTTTTAATATTATTTTTAATGATGTCGTTTATTGCAAAATCATCAAACTGATATTTTGCAACATATTCTTCTTGTTCAACTGGTTTGGCAGCTTTAACAAAACGTGATGGATGAATATAATCCTTCTTTGGTCCACGTTTGTTATTACCACGAGGTCGACCACCACCGAAGTGAGCAGCACGACCATAGTTAGTAGATGGCCCACGACGTGAGCGAGTATATGAACTGTAAGGCATAAAAAAAGAATCCTTTGTTGTTTAATGTTATTTACATCGATTGTCGGTAATGAAATCGAGTAAATAATTACTAAACAAACCCGGATTCATCAATAACAATACCCATACACTAGCACGATAACTAATATATGTCAATTAAACCATTGGTGGAGTATGTCTTAAAAAATTGGCACCAAATCTATAGTGAACTGATTGGGTAGCGAGGATATTATTGGTTCAGATTGGAATCGGGATAAGAGAGGCTATATAACTTGAGTGTAGGGCACTAAAAGACCCAAGATTTTACTATTAATTCAAATGTATCTATATACGTCTGTGGTGGAGCGTTATATGTTAACGATGCACAATACGTTACGTTATTTTTATCAAAACAATCAGTCTCTGCATAATTGATAATAGTAGGGTCGCTACTGTAGTACTGTGTGCCGGGTAATGTATTCGCAGCCACCTTAGTGACTGTCTTATATCCTGTTACTGAATTAAGAACCATTTTTTGGTATGTATAGGTCGCAGTATTAGTTGTGTTTGTCGGGTTTGCAACGAATGTTGCTACTGAATTTGAAGCATCCGTGCTAGTACTAAATCTAATCATTCCAACATCACCTGAATTTGCTACTGCTAGTAAAGATGTGTTTGGAGCGACTGAAACCCCAAAACCATTAATGGCTCTATATACCCAATCAGATGGTATTTTAAAGTTAGTATTATTAACCTCAGAGCTAGTCACAGTCTGCCAGCCAACATATGGGTCTACAGATATAGCAGGTGTTGTTTTAGTCGATTTTGTTGCTGGAACTGTTGATTTAGTAACTGGGGTACTAGTTGTAGTCTTGTGCTGGTTTTTATATACAAACCAACCAACTACACCAAGCATTGCGATTATTATAACTATTAAAACTAATTCGACTGAGCCAAAACCTTTATTATTTTTATTCAATTTATCCATCTAATTAGACCCTTATTGTTCAATATTCTATTGTTCTAAGCATAAGCTTCGGGTTATTTATTTACAAATTAAAAAACAAAAACCTCTGATTTCCCAGAGGTCATAGTGCTTATGGTGGAGCTGGCGGGTACCGCCCCCGCGTCCGCTAGTTTATCTTGGTTAGTCGTCTACAGATTTATTACGTTTAGGTTTGTCTCGGAAAATAACATTGAAACGCACAAAAAGCCATTTCCCAAAGTCCTAAATCTTAGCATGCACTATGGACGATAGTACTTGAGCAACCAGATGATATGAAATGCCATTCAACTATCTGATGTCGTATTAGGCATTGCTGTAGATATTAGGCTACAGCTGGTGCGAATGCTAAACGACGGTTGTTAAACACGTTATTTACCATGTCGCTAAGAGTAGATTTTGCATCTATTCAAGTTTGTCTATACGCTGACAAGCGACCTGCTGATCTAACCGATAAAGTCCAACGTCGAGCTTAAAATTCAGCCCCGTAACTTGCTGCCTCTTATAGCAGCAATGACTATTATAACATATTTGATCACTTTAAGACCACTTCGCTTTAGTGGATTTAATTCTTCTTCATAGGTAACCTTCTTCGGTACATGATAGAACACTATAAAGACAAGCCCACTTGCGATCATAGTTAAGCCACCGACAATAATCGGCATATTTACACCCATAACCGCCACATAACCACTGATAATAGCTGGTACTGTTTGAGCTAATGCCTGTACGCTAGCCTCTATACCAAGCACTTCACCTTGAACCTCATTATCTGCCGACAAACTGACTAACGCCGATGAGTTAGCTACGGTCAGACTAATAAATGTAGCTACAAAAGGAACAGCAACCATAAGTTCCGAAGTATTTCTAGAAAATAGCTGTAGAAATAGCGTAATACCGCTACCGATAAGACTAAAACGAAGTATTTGGTGTCCTTTAAATAGTTTGGCCACAATTGGCACGACGACTATTTGTGCAAAAATTATGCATAGACCAATATAGGCAAAGTAGTCACCAACATTATTGATTCTAAAATGTAACTTTTGAATCAGGACAATTTGTATAAAAGTCGTAAAAAATGTAAATCCACCCCAAAAGAGGAACTCTGCTGTAAATATTGTCCGCAAGCCCGGCAAAGTAGCGGCTTTGCTGATATTATGCAGCGACTTATTCCATGCAACTTTAAGACCATGATTAATATGCTTATGTGTTTCAGGCAGAATGATTAACATAAGTCCAGTATTTAAAAGACTCAATATGGCTGCAAACCAGAATGGTGTAGCCGAGCTAAACCAATTAGGTGTATTAAATAAACCAAAAACACTGGAATTATGAATTGCCAATCGTGCACCAATGTAAGGGCCCATAACAAAGCCAATACCAAAAGCAGCACCGATAGCCCCAAAGTTGCGACTTCTATGTTCCGGTGGGCTTATATCGGCAATTACAGCTCGAGCAACACTAATATTACCGCCAGTAACTCCATCTATGGCACGGCCTATGAAAAGTAATGGTATGTCGCGCGTTAATATAGCTATAGCAAAAATTACATAACCAACAGCAGTTCCCAATAAACTAAAACCAAGTATTGGTTTACGACCATAACGATCAGATAATTGTCCAAGAATTGGAGTAGCTAGGAATTGCATCAATGGATATATGGCTGTTAACCAACCTAGAACAATAAGTCCATGATTAAAACTGTAGCCTTGAGGTACAAAGATCTGGTAAACCAGTTGTGGCATAACCGGTAGCATAATGCCGACACCTAAGACATCTAAGAATATTGTCAGTAACATAACTGACAAAGCTTTACCCTCAAGTCTTCGCTTTAAATTCTCCATTTAAGCGATTTTTCTTAATTTCTTAGTTTTGTTAACGTGTTTTGGATGAGACGAATAACAAATATGTTTATGTACAATCTCAAGTGCTGTCGTAAACTGCTCACGTTGTTTACTACTAAGTACCGATAAAGCCGGGGTGCTAAATTTACCTATAACACCCTCAGCAGCTTCTGTAAGACGAGTACCTTTTTGCGTAAGCATAGTTATGTGAATGCGCTTATTCTCAGAGTCTATGCTACTCGCAAGCAGCCCCAGCTTAATCATTAATTTTACTTGTCGACTGATACTGGCCTCTGTCTGTCCAAGGTTAAAAGCTATGTCTTTCTGTTTGACTTGTGGACTCGTCTGTAATTCTTGTAGAATTCTGAATTGGGCAAGTCCAATACCTAACTGTTCTTGTAAAACTTGATCTAAGTGCTTAGCCAGTAATGACGTTACATGCTGAAGTAAAGAGCTAATATTTTTGTTAGTTTTCATACACTGCCAATATTATAAGCTTAACATGTTAAGTTTTATATAGAGCTCGTGCCATTGTTTAAGTGATAAAGTTTGCGCCCTAGCTCCAGGCTCGATATCTGCACTTTCCAGTAGCTTTGTGGTTGTTGCCTTATCTAAATGCAACCCACTACTCAGACTGTTTAGTAGCGTCTTCCTTCTTTGCGCGAAACCTGCTTTGACCAAGCGAAAGAATACTTTAGAGTCCACGTCAGAGAACAGAGGTTTTGAACGACGTCCTAAAATAAGAATTTGAGAATCAACTTTCGGGGATGGAGTAAAAAGTTCAGATCTAACCACTCTGCCTAAACTTACTTCCCAATAATACTGAGCAGTTACTGTAAGTATAGACATAGCACCAGGAACTGCAGCTACACGTTCAGCTACTTCCTTCTGAACTAACAAGACCACCGTTATAGGCATATTACTAGATTCAGACAAAACCCGAATCAGGTTACTTGTTAGATAATAAGGTATATTAGCTACGACTTTGTAGTTTGGTGGCAAGGTTGTAAAGTCAAACTTTAAGATATCTTTTTTAACTATTTCCAAATTCTCAGCTGCAACGCGTGAAGGCAGTTCATCCGCTAGTTTTTCATCAAATTCTACAGCTATTACGTGCTGTGCCCTAATTGCTAACAGTTCAGTTAAGGTTCCAAGACCAGGCCCGATTTCTAAAATCGTATCATCCCCTAATACTTCGGCGGCATCACACATTGCTTGTAAGCTATCTTCGTCAGTTAACCAATGCTGACCTAAGGATTTATTGGTAAAGGGAAAGTTATACATTACTTAAGTATCTTACCAGTTATGATTATTTACCCAATGAGTATAAGCAGCATACCAACTGCCATAACGATTCTGGGCGTAACCATTACACCACACAAGTTGGGTTATAGGGTTAGTTGCCCAATCTGAACCAGCTGAGGCCATCTTAGATCCTGGAGTAGACTGACATAGTCCGTAACCACCATAGTCTGGTACATAACCAGCATAAGCCGGACAACTACCATATTGACCTTGAGCTTTTGTTGGGCACCATCCGGATTCATGACTAACAATGTAATCCACATAGTTGTAATCACTTGGAGATATACCGGCTAGTGCCATATCTCCCTTGATACCACTAAGGCTTGTACCTAGTACATCAATCTGTGTTACCGGCGGCTGAGTTATAACAGATTGTATGACTGAACGACTGACTTCAATGCCGTTTTGTGTTTGTATCTGATAAGTAACTACTCGCTGACCCGGAGTACCCTGCTGCCTTATGGCTTGTGTGCCATAAGCCAAGGTTGAATCGTATACAGTAGTGATTGGCATTGCAATAGCTTCAGTGTTACTTTCAATTTTTACACCGTTACGTAATATAAAGATGAGTTGGTTTTGAGTTATAGGTGTAGTTAGAGCAGGTTCCACAGTATCACCGGCAGCGAGTTTAATGTTTCGCTCTTTTATCAAGGCTTCAACTGTTTTAGCGTGGGTATGTATACCTACTTCCGTACCATATAAGTTCAAATAAACAGGCATTGCTCGGTCAATAATTACACGTTCGCCAATGGCTGCTTCTTTCAAGAAATTAGTCGTTGGGATAATATTAAGGTTATCTTCCGGATAAACCGTAACACCAGCCAGGTTAACTATACTGCGTGGAGTCGTAGCAGCACTAAATGTAAACGTTTGAGTATTACCGTCCACTATTTCTACTGGTACTGCTCTATATATATTGATACGAAAATCATCTTGGTTTATAGGCGCGCTAGTACCAGGTTCTACAACGTCACCTTGGTTCAAAACAATGTTTAATTTCTTAAGCAATGCACCTACCGTGGGTTCAGAAGTTGGTACCGTTTGCTCCACATGATCATGGGAGATAATAACTATTTTAGAATTCTTAGTTACAATTACGTGCGTGCGTGTTATGAAGAGGGTGGCAGCAAAGGTAAGTGAAATTAGTATGAAAAAAGTTGCTATAGGTACAGCAATAGGGTGACGGCTCAGAAGTTTTAGTCTTCGAATCTTCCTCTGTCTAGCAATGACAAGGCGTTTTTTGGTTCGACGAATTTTCTTATACATATAAAATTTCCAGGTAAGGAGTTATACGCCTACTTAAACAAGATGTATGGAGTCCCTCTCTGGTATATTTTATTGTATCAATTATACAAACCTTAACCAAACCATGTAGTTTGTATACCTAATTATAATTTCTCAACTGGGGCAAAGGTTATATTGAGTTTTTTGGTACCTTTGCCCTTGAAGTAAATAGTCGCTATATCCCCGTCTATCTCAACGACGGTTCCCATACCAAATACCTGGTGACGAACTCCATCGCCTTCGTTTAAATCAGGAATATATCTAGGCTCTTCAGGAATTACAGTCTTAGGATTCCAGTCACTATCAATAGAAGATGTGTGTTGCTGAAAAGATTCATTTAATAAGCTGGTGTTTTCAAAGCCATTATCTGGTTGAAATTCAGCATCTATTTCACTCAAAAACCTGGATGGTGGATTGTGTTGAGTGCCGCCATATAGCATACGACTTGTAGCATAAATCATGTAAAGTTCTTGGCGAGCACGTGTCATGCCTACATAGCACAAACGTCTTTCTTCTTCCATTTCCGATACATCATAAAGCGCTCTGGAATGAGGGAGTATAGTTTCTTCAAGTCCAACCATAAAGACCACCCTAAATTCCAAGCCTTTAGCTGCGTGTAACGTCATTAAAGTAACGGCATCACCGTTAAAATCAGCACTGTCGATGTCGCTAACCAAACTGACTTCTTCTAGAAATCCAGCCAACCCAACATCCTGATAACCCTGAGCAACGCTTAATAGTTCTTTTACGTTTTCCTGGCGAGATTCCCCTTGTGGCGTACCATCATCTAAATAATTCAAATAATCTATACGGCGAAGCAAGGAATCAATCAATGCTGATACATTGGTTTCGCCTACGATTTCACGCAGAGCATTGAAGATATCACCTAGTTCGCTCAGAGATTTACGGGCTTTAGCTGTAATATCGTTGCAGTTTCCTGCTTCAGTCAATGCTTCTAAAAGTGTCAAACCATTGGTACGTTGCCAACCAAAAAAGTTCTCTACAGATTTAGTGCCAATACCACGAGTTGGCACGTTAACAATTCGTTCAAAACTTACTCTATCTTCAGGTTGATATATAAGGCGTAGGTAAGCGATTATGTCTCTAATTTCTTTCCGGTCATAAAAACGTTGACCACCGACAATTCGATATGGAATACCATAATGAATTAAGGCTTCTTCTATTGAACGGCTTTGAGCATTAGTACGATAGAGTACTGCGCAATCCCGGTAAGACCGCATACCACTATCCACACCGTTACGTAAACGCCGAACAATTGCTTCACCTTCAGCGCGTTCACTTACCACTTGTAACATCTGAACCGGTAAACCATCACCCTCTTCAGTCCAAAGTCGTTTATCTGAACGTTGCTTATTCTTGGTAATTATAGAGTGAGCAGCATCTAAAATATTCTTGGTACTACGATAGTTTTGTTCTAGTTTTATAACAGTTGTATTAGGATAGTCCTTTTCAAAACGCAAAATATTACGAAAATCTGCCCCTCTCCATGAGTATATGCTTTGCCAGTCATCTCCCACTACTACTATATTATTGCTTTTATTTGTCAATAACTTAATCAGCTTATACTGTGCAGCATTAGTATCTTGATATTCATCAATCATGATGTACTTGAATTGTTGTTGCCATTTTGTGCGAATTTCTTTGTGCTTTTCTAGCATACTAACAGTACGATTTATAAGGTCGTCAAAATCAAGAGCGGACGCTTCTTTAAGTACCCTCTCATACGTTGGATATATTTGAGCCGCTGTTTTCTGTGCAGGAGTATTAGCACTGCCAGAATATTCCTGAGGCGTAACCATTTCATTTTTAGCGGAACTAATAAGGCTAGCAAGTACTTTAGGAGGAAAAGCTTTTTCATCTATCATAAGTTGCTTACTGGCACGTTTGATAGCTGCTAAACGATCCGATTGATCAAATATTACAAAAGTACGAGGAATACCGATATGTTCACCGTCCTGCCTTAATATGCGTACACAAATAGAATGAAATGTACCCATATAGGGCATGAATCCCCGGTTTTCAGCATTTTGCCCAACCAAGCTAGCGACCCGTTCACGCATTTCTTTAGCAGCTTTGTTAGTAAAAGTAACTGCCAAAATATTGAATGGGGTGGCTTTGTTAGTCGCTATCAGGTATGCAATTCTATGCGTTAAAGTTTTAGTCTTACCCGAACCTGCTCCGGCCTGAATCAGTAGCGGTCCTTCTGTAGTCTCAACTGCTCGCTGTTGTTCTGGATTTAAACCTGTAAGTAAGTCTTCTGGCACGCAGTCAATTGTAACAAATGGAGAGGATCATTGCTTATAAAGATTAAATCATTTAGGACCCATTTATTAAGTGGGTATGAATTATATTAAAACTAGGTTTCCATACTCCACTATCTAAGAGAACATCGATTACTACGATTACAACTATTAACAATAAAATAACGGCAAGTAGCCATTTTATGAAAGGCTTTTGCTTAACATCCTTATGGATTGAAACAATAGGTGTAGATATAGACATGTCATTATTGTCTACATTCAGTGATCCTTGCAGCTGTTCTACGAGAGCCGATTCTTCTGGTTGTTTTTCAATTACTGGCTCTTTTTCTGTTACGGGCTCCTTATTAGAACTATCGGGCATTTCTATTACAGACTCCGCAATCGGTGGTTTAGCTTGCTCATCAGGAGTGGTTTTGATCACTTCTGAATATTTATCTTCCATCGTAGCAGTTTTAGTTTCAGGCATCTCTTCCGCATTAAGAAATAACGGTTTATGCGAACTAAGCGTAGAGCCTTCCATTACCATAGGATCAGGTTGCTGAGGTTTATTGTTGGTGATTATTGGACGAGATGTAGGTTGTGGCCTTTTGTTATTAGGACCAAATATATCAAAGACTTTGGCTTCGGAGGAGTTTGATTTAGGGTCAGTGTTTGCCATTATTAACTACTTTTGTTGATGCAACATATGGTAAGCGCTATTAACAATTCCAGCAAATTTAGCATAGTTTAAGCTAGCACCACCTACGAGCGTGCCATCACAACCATCTATTTCCAGATAGCCGCGAGCAATTTGGTCATCTACACTACCGCCATATAAAACTCGCATCGAGTTAGCAACTCTTTCACCATACAATTCTTGTACTTGGTGCCTTATAAAATCCATAGCAATTTTAACATCTGAGGGTTTTGCTAGCTCACCGCCAAACGTACTTATAGCCCATACCGGCTCATAAGCTACTACTATTTTCGACACTTCTTCAGAAGTTAAGCTATACAAGGAAGTAACAATTTGGTCGTGTAGAACTTGTTTGGTGGCACCAGATAATCGTTCATCTTTGGTTTCGCCGACACAAAGTATGGGGGTAATTTCATTACGAATAGCCGCCGCAACTTTATCGCGTACATTTTCAAGTGTTTCATGGAAATAAATGCGTCTTTCCGAGTGTCCAATAAGAGCGTAGTGAACTATGCCTCTCAGCATCATATATGAAACTTCACCCGTAAAAGCGCCTTCATCTTTGTAATAAGCATCCTGTGCTGCAAGACGGAATTTACGTCTGTCAATCTCTAAACTAATTGGCTGTAAGCTAAGCATAGCCGGTGCCAACACTACTTCAATATCACGATGAATCGGAATGTGCGAGTTTAGTCGATGCACTAGCAAACTAGATTGCTGTACGTTTAGGTTCATCTTCCAGTTGCCGGCAATTAAAATTTTACGCATAACGCTTATGTTTATTGTAACATTTACTCATGTGAACCTTGTACCTCTTTGTCCAAAAGCGCTTCAACTCCGGGCAACTTATGTCCTATCATAAGTTCTAAACTAGCACCACCGCCGGTTGAGACATGATTAAACATGTCTACCATTTTACGTTTCTCTATATACCCGACAGTATCACCACCGCCTACGAAACTAAACGGCCTATGACCAAATTGTCCTGTCATGGCTTCTATGACAAGTTCGGTGCCATGAGCATATGGTCCTATAGGACCTTGTAAACCAGTAGTCTCAGTTACTCCCATAGTACCGTTCCAGACAATCGTATTAGCTAATTGCATACTCCCAACTATAAAAGCTCCGGAGAACGGACCAATATCTAAAATCATTTCGTCTTTTCTTACCTGGCTGTCACTATGTGGCGGACGCTTTGGATAACTCTGTATATCGGATATTACATGTTCGTTCCAGCTGACAATCCTTGTTGGTAGAGAGCTGTCAATTTTACTAGCTACAACTCCATCCTGCGGTACATAAAATATAAATTGTTTTTCTCGGGCTTTGTTCCGAGCTTTTTCTATTACATCCCGAGCAATAGATATCTCTTTAGTATCGGCTAGACTAGCCCCTACTGGTATATCCTCGACCAACAGGAAAACGTTAGCCATAGCTCCACCTACTACAACAAAA
>OCZT010005007.1_pt1 | contig 13279 bp, 14 predicted proteins | sample 1539031 | NCBI WGS metagenome assembly OCZT01 (sample SAMEA3539308, study PRJEB22396) | soil metagenome | biome: tundra; feature: field; material: soil | place: USA | collected 2010-05 | depth 0.15 m | reverse complement strand
CGGCGGGTGACCGCGAGCCCGGCGCAAGCGCGGCCGGCCGGAGCCGGGCCCGCGCGCGGGGCGGGCCGTCAGCCGGAGGTGCACGCTCCGGTCCCCACGCGGACGTTCGCCTGCTCGCGGGCAACCGCATCGCGGAGCACGCCGGCGACCGTTTCGTTGGCCACGCCGTAGCCCCCGCTCGGCTGCACGCCGACGGTGCCGGCGAACACGGTCGTGAGCACCCGGCCGCCGCTGTCGACGAGCGGCCCGCCCGAGTTGCCCGGCCGCACGAGGCCGCGCAGGGGCGTGAGCAGCCGGGAGACGGGCCCGCGCCCGTAGGCATCTTGGGTCAGGACCGTCTGGGTGCGCCCGATCCGCCCCGGCTGCACGTCGAAGGGGCCGTTCTCGGGGTAGCCGAGGATCGCGCCCGAGGTGCCCGAGGTGGGATCTTCGGCCAGCCGCAGCGCCGACAGCCCGAGTTCGGGCACGAACAGCACGGCGATGTCGTGCAGGGGATCGAAGGCGATCGGCCGGGCGGCCAGGCTCGGGGTTCCTCCGCCGACCTCCACGGTCGTGTCCTGCTCGCCCGCCACGACGTGCGCGTTCGTCACCACCACGTCCTGCGCGGCCACCCAGCCCGATCCCTCGATCGCCAGCCCGCAGGCCGTGCCGAGCACACGCACCACGCTGCGCGATGCCGCCCTCACGCCCGGTGCGCGCGCCAGCCCGGGTTGCGGCGCGGGCACGTCGGGGGTCGGCCCGCTGATCGAGGGCAGCGGGTCGAGCCTGGCGAGCGCGTTGAGGATCGCCCCCGAGGGCGGCAGCACCTCGTTGAGTTTGCGCAGGATCGCCGACTGCTGGATGTCGGCGCGCAGCCGGCTCTGCCCGGGCGCCTGCGCGGCGACGGCCGCGACGATCCACACGATCCCCAAGCCGATCGCGACGCCGAGCAGCGCGCCCAGGGCACCGTCCAGCATGCCCATGCCCGGGATGATCAGCGTGCGTCGCAGCCTGAATCCGAGCCCCTCGAAGCCGCTCGCGAAGACGGCGCCGGCGAGCAGCGCACCGATCAGGCCGAACGCGGGCGCATACGGCGAGGCCGAGCCCTTGGGCAGCAGCAGAGGACCCAGCCGCGTGCCGAGGAATGCCCCGATTGCGAACCCGCCGAAGGACAGAACGCCCATGATGAAGCCCTGCCGGAAACCCACAATGGCGAGGATCGAGGCAAACGCGAGAATGAGCCAGTCCAGCTGCGTCACCTGTCATGTTCTACAAGCTCCTTGACTGATAACGGCCATCCGCGTCTGAACCGCGCGCGTCCCGTCCTCGCGCTCGCCGCGATCGCCTTCGCCGTCGGCGCGATCGTGGGGGCCCAGGGAGGCGCCTCCGCGCAGAGCTCGCTCGCCGAGAGCTACGCGCGCGCGTGGAGCAGGGGCGACTACGTGGCGATGTACGCCGACATCGACGCCGCATCCCGCCGCGGCATCTCCGCGGGGGACTTCGCCTCGGCCTATCAGCAGGCGCTGACCACGGCCACCGTGACGCGCATGCGCGTCACGGGCGCGGCCCACGAATCCTCCGGCGGGGCGGTGAGCGTGCCGGTGCGCATCTCCACGAGGCTGTTCGGCGAACTGTCGCTGGACTTCACGATGAAGGTCCTCGAAACGGGCGGCGAAGGCGCGCGCGCGTCCTGGTCGCGCTCGCTCGTGTTCCCCGGCCTGCAAGCGGGTGAGCAGCTCACGCGCCGGACCACGCTGCCCCCCCGCGCGGCCCTGCTCGCCCGCGACGGCAGTGTGCTGGCGGCCGGATCGGCGGGCTCCGGGGAAGGGCAGCCCACCGAAGCGACGCGCAGCTCGCCCCTGGGCGAAGCCGCCAACGCCGTGATCGGCACGGTCGGCGCGATGCCGTCCGCCCGCCGCCAGGCGCTGGAAGCCCAGGGCGTGCCCGCGCAGGCCGCGGTCGGCCTCAGCGGCATGGAGCTGTCCCTCGACGATCGCCTGCGCGGAACGGCGGGAGGCGAGCTGCTGGCGGGATCGCGCGTGCTGGCCTCGGCCGGCCCCCGCCCCGCACCCGCCGTGCGCACGAGCATCTCCCCCGGGCTCCAGCGCGCGGCGGTCGCGGCGCTCGGCGGCCTGTACGGCGGGATCGTGGCGATCGCCCCCTCGACGGGGCAGATCCTGGCGGTGGCGGGGATCGGCCTCGACGGCCTGCAGCCACCGGGCTCGACGTTCAAGATCATCACGGTCACGGGCGTCCTGCAGGCGGGTCTGGCAACCCCGCACACCGTCTTCCCCTACGCCACCTCTGCGACCCTCGACGGGGTCCAGCTCCACAACGCCAACGGCGAGGAATGCGGCGGGACGCTGGAAAACGCGTTCGCGGTGTCCTGCAACTCGGTGTTCAGCCCGCTCGGCGTCAAGCTCGGCTCGGCGCGCCTGGTCGAAACGGCGGAACGATTCGGCTTCAACCAGGACACGGGCCTCGCCGGCGCTCCCGAGAGCACGCTGCCCCCCGCCGCCCAGATCAAGGGCGAACTCGACATCGGATCGACTGCGATCGGCCAGGGCCAGGTGCTGGCCACGCCGCTGCAGATGGCGACCGTCGCCACGGCGATCGCCGACGGCGGGCGCCGCCCGCGTCCGACGTTCCTTGCGGGCGCGCACGTGGACTTCCTCGGGCACGCCACGAGCTCCTCGGTCGCACGCACGGTGCGTCGCCTGATGATCGGGGTGGTGCGCTCCGGCACGGGCACCGCGGCGGCGATCCCGGGCGTGACCGTCGCCGGCAAGACCGGCACGGCGGAACTGAAGTCCCCGTGCACCCCATCGAGCGCCTCCTCCACGCAAGCGCCCGCGGGCGAATCGGGCAGCGGCGAAGCGCCCAAGGAAGCCTGCCAGAGCGGCGAAACCGAATCGAGCAACACGGACGCCTGGTTTGCAGCGTTCGCTCCCGCCCTGCACCCCCGCGTCGCGGTGTGCGTGATGCTCGTCAAAGACGGGGCCGGGGGGGCGACTGCGGCGCCGGTCGCCCGTCAGGTGATCGAGGCCGCGCTGCAGGCCCGTCTGTAGCGCCGGGGCGCGAGCTGCGTCAGACGTCGAGCTCGGCCGACGCCGATTCGGCGAGGTCGGTCGGGTTCGTGATCTTCAGCACGAGCGGCCGGTTGTCCAGCGCGACGACCTGGATCTTGTACAGCAGCATCGAGCCCTGCGTGGGGCCGAACGCCGGGGTGGTGTCGAGCTGGGGCAGCTGGCCTCCCGCGGGCACGATGCCGCCGCGGAAGGCGTATTCGTTCGTCCGATCCGGCACGGCGGGGAGGTAGGCGTTGTCCTGCGTGTCGCTGATCGTCGCCGTCGTCGCCGCAGGCAGATCCACGGAGGTGTGGTTGTAGACCTGCAGGAACACCGCGAACCACTCCTGCCCTGGCGCCAGCTGGCGTTCGGCGGGGGTGAGCCCCTTCAGGTAGCTGGAGTCCTCGGAGTTCGTCGGGTTCAGCTGGCGCGAGAGCTGGACCTCGTAGCTGAGCGGCCCGACGTCGAGGTACGGCGCGTTGGCACCAGACTCGCCCGCATAGGTGCCCGTGGTGACCTTCGAATGCGAGTCACCGCACGCGCTCAGCACGAGCACGGCGACGAGGGCCAGCACGGCCAGGGGGAGCTTACGCAGGCGGCTGAACATGCGACGCGGCAGTCTATCCGCCGGCGACCGTGACGCGCCGTCCGCGGTCTCGGTCGCCCTCGAAGACGCCCCGCAGGCGGCGCATCGCGCGCTGGTTCTTGCGCCGGAACCACGCGCGCGCCCCGAAGCCCTCCATCAGGCGGTCAGCGAGCGTGGCGGGGATGGTTTCGAGCGTGAACCGCACGCGCGTGGAGCCCGCGGCGGCGGGCGCGAGCTCGTAGACGCCGATCGTGCGCACGCGGTTGTTCTTGCCCGTGCGGCCCACCTCGACGATGCGATGCGGGCGCTCGACCTCCGCGAACGTCACATCGGCCCAGTTGAAGCGGTTGCCCGGCGCCTTGACCTTGAAGCGCGCGCCGGCCCCCGTTCCGACCGAGTCGATCCTCGTGAGGTGCCAGTCCACGAGGTAGTGGTCCGTGAACTCCGAATGGTTGGCGATGTCCTGGAGGTAGTCGAAGACCTCCTCGCGGGGGGCGGATACGACGATCGAGACGGTCACTGGGTCCACGGCGATCGCAAGTCTATTGGCCCGGCTCCGGCGCCGGCCGGCGGCGGGCAGCGCCGTCGAGCGAGTGCGGTCGCCGCGCCGGCGCTCGATCGGCTCCGGCCTCGCCGGCGCCGCGGACGGCCGGGTGCCTGCGGCTAGGCCGCGCGGGCGGTCAGGCGAACGGTGTTGCCGTGCTCGGCGTGCCTGACGATCTCGCTCGTCAGCGGCGCGTCCCTGCGCGCGAGGCGGCAGAGCTCGCATACGAGCCGCTCGCGCCTGCCGCCATAGACGTGCACGTGCTCACCGGTCAGGGGCGTCCTGCCGCAGTCCGCACAGCAACTGCGGTCGGCCTCGAGCGCGCCAACGCTGCGGCGCAGGAGCACGCGCTCGAGATGCTCGATGTGGGTTGTCGCGGAGGCCATGCTGACATAGGATTTCGCCGCCGCGTCCATGGCTCCTGCCCCTGTCGCAGATCGTGCTCATCGCGCTGTCGCCCGACCCGCGGCACGCCCCGCGGCACGCTGCCCAGGGCCGGGCGTGGGGCGATGCACGGCGCGCGCGGAGGACGGATGGGCGCGACCCCCGAGCGGCAGGCGGATAACGGGAAAACCACCCCGCTGAGAGCGGAAAACCCGGTTTGCACGCGGGATGCGGTTGTGCTAAATATTGGTATTCAGAACTTCATCCGCCCCATTGACAGGCTTGTTATCATCGGCACGAGCTTCTCCCGGCGAGGGAACCCGTTCCCGCCGGCAGCTGACTCAGATAGGGAGGAACACCCCATGGAGTCACTCACATCCGGCACTTTCGTCGGCGCAGGCTCCTTTCGCTGCTGCAACTGCGACTACACGCTCACACTGTCCGGCTCGGACGACCTCACCGACTGCCCGAGCTGCGGCGGGAGCGAGTTCGTGCGCGCTTCGATGTTCAGCGCGCCGGCCGAACCCACGACGAGCACCGAGCGGATCGCCACCGGAGCGGTGAGCACCGACGAGGTCCTGTTCAAGCCCGCTCCGGCTGGCAGCAGCGAGCGCCTCGCCGGCGCGCGCGAGGACATCGAGGAGCCCGGCGAGTACCTCTGCTACGAGGAGAGCGGCCAGCTGCAGACGATCGCGCTCACCCGCGAGTGGACGCGCGTGGGGCGCAGCCTCGCCGCGGACGTCCGCTTCGACGATCCCACCGTCTCGCGGCGCCATGCGCTGATCGTCCGCCACGCCGACGGCGTGCGACTGCTCGACGACCGCAGCCTCAACGGCGTGTTCGTCAACGGCGCGCGCGTCGACGGCAAGGCCCTGCAGGACGGCGACGAGATCATCGTCGGCCGCTACCGCCTGATGTTCGTGAGCGTGCCCGACAAGGCCGATTCCGCCTCGGGCTCGGGCGCCGGGCCCGCCTCGCTGCGCACCGCCGGCTGAGTGCGCGCGGGGCCTTTCGCGGGCGCGACCCTGCCGCGGCGCGACGGCGCGTAGTATCGCGTCGATGGCTCACACGATCGCGGTCCTCTCGCAGAAGGGCGGCACCGGCAAGACGACCACGGTGCGCACGCTGGCCGACGTGCTGCGCCGCAGCGGCGTGAGCACGCTGACCGTGGACCTGGACCCGCAGGGCAACCTCTCGGACTACTTCGACCTGCCCCCCGACGTCGAGCCCACGATCGCCGACGTGCTCTCCGGGCGCTCCGCCGCGCCGGCTGCGGTGCACGAGGACATGATCCCCGCCAACCTCAGCCTCGCCGAGGCCGAGCTGATGCTCGGGGGCAAGATGGGCAGGGAGCTGACGCTCAGGCGCGCGCTCGCGGGCGTGGCGGGCGAATACGAAGTCGTGCTGGTCGACTGCCCCCCCTCGCTGGGCCTGCTCACGGTCAACGCACTCGTGGCTGCGGACCACGCGCTGATCACCGCGGAGGCCCAGTACTTCGCGCTGCAGGGAGTGGAGCAGGCGATGGAGGTGGTGGATCTCGCGCGTGAGAGCCTCAACCCCGAGCTCTCGCTGCTCGGAGTCCTGCTGAACATCGCGGACATGCGCACGGTGCACTCGCGCGAGGCCCTCGTCTCGCTGAAGGAACGCTTCGGCGAGCAGGTCTTCGACACGGTCATCCGCTCCTCGATCGCCTATGCGGAGTCGGCCGAGCGGGCGAGGTCGATCCTCGACCACAGGCCCGACCTCGGCGCCGACTACATCGCGCTCGCGGACGAGGTGCTGCGGCGCCTGCCCGGCCTCGACGGCGCGCGCGGGCGCCTGGCGCAGATCTCCTAGAGCGCCCCCACGTAGGCGCCCTGCGGCTCGAAGGACGCGCGCAGGAGGCTCGCCCAGCCCTCGATCTCGGCGGCGAGCGCCTCCGCGACCGCGCCGGTCTGCTCATAGAAGCACCACACCAGCACCGTGGGCCCGGCTCCGGAGATGGTCGCGCCGAGCGCCCCCAGCTCGCGGGCGCGCGAGGCGAGCTCGAACGAGCGCGGGAACAGCCCCGAGCGACGCTCCTGGTGGAGCTGGTCGTGCAGCCCGCGGGCGAGCAGATCCCAGTCTCCGCGTGCCAGGCCGAGCGTCAGCAGCGCTCCGTGGGCGATGTTGAAGACAGCCTGCTCCATCGGCACCTCCGCGGGCAGCGCCGCGCGGGCGGCGCGCGTGCGCACGGCCTCCGCGGGCACGACCGCGAGCGCCTCCAGGCCCGTGGGCGGCTCGAACCGCGTGGCCGTGCCGTCGGCGCAGACCACGAACCCGCCCAGCAGCGCCGCAGCCACGTTGTCGGGATGGCCCTCCAGCTCGCTCGCGAGCGCGAGCAGGTCGGCGTCGAGCTCGAACATGTGGTCCGCCGCCATCAGGCCCGCCACGATCGCCGCGGCGCTCGATCCGAGCCCGCCGGCGAGCGGGATCTCCGAGCGGATCCTGAACGTGAGGCCATCGGCTGGATGCAGCCGCTCGAAGGCCCGAACGCACAGGTTCTCCCGGCTGCGCGCCACGGGCAGGGCGGACTCCACCGAGAACTCCCCCGTCTCCTCCACCTCCAGCTCGAGGTGCAGCGTCACGGCCGCGGCCATGCAGTCGAAGCCGGGGCCGAGGTTCGCCGAGGAGGCGGGCGCGCGCACGAGCCTCCTACGGATCACCGAGCACCGCTTCCTCCAGCGGGCCCCTCTCGGCCACGCACTGGATGATCTTGCCGTCGTTGTTGGCGAGCGCGGTCTCGGGATCCTTCAGGCCGCGCCCCGTCAGCACGCAAACCACCTCGCTGGCGCCGTCGGCGCCGTGCTTGAGCAGGCCCGCCACCGAGGCCGCGGAGGCGGGCTCGCAGAAGATGCCTTCGTGCGCGGCGAGCAGCCGGTAGGCGGTCAGGATCTCGGTGTCGCTGACCGCGCGGATCGCACCGCGCGACTCGGTCGTGGCGGCCATCGCGTCCTCCCAGCGCACGGGGTTTCCGATGCGGATCGCGCTGGCGACCGTTTCGGGGTGCTCGACGCGGTGGCCGAGCACGAGCGGCGCCGCACCCTCGGCCTGGAACCCGAACAGCCGCGGAGCCGCGCCCATCTCGCGGAAGCCGCGCCAGTAGGCGGTGATGTTGCCGGCGTTGCCCACCGGGATGCACAGCACCTCCAGCGCCCCCTCGAGCGCCTCGTGAAGCTCGAAGGCGGCGGTCTTCTGGCCTTCGATGCGGAACTCGTTGACTGAGTTCACGAGCGCGATCGGATGCGTGTCGGTGAGCTCGCGTACGAGCTCGAGCGCCTGATCGAAGTTGCCCGCGAGCGAGATCACGCGCGCTCCGTGCGCGAGCGTCTGGGCCATCTTCCCCCGCGCGATCTTGCCCTCCGGGACGATCACCGCGCAGGTGATCCCCGCGCGCGCAGCGTAGGCGGCGGAGCTTGCGGCGGTGTTGCCGGTGGAGGCGCAGATCACGGCCTTGGCGCCTTCGCGCACGGCCGCGGTGACCGCGCATGTCATCCCGCGATCCTTGAAGGAGCCGGTGGGATTGGCGCCCTCGAGCTTCAGGCGCACGTTCGCGCCGAGCATCTTAGAGAGCACGGGCGCGTCGAGCAGCGGCGTGGACCCCTCCTGCAGGGTCACGATCCGGTCGCCCGCGGCGAACGGCAGGCGCTCGCGATAGCGCTCGATCAGGGGGACGTGGGTGGTGATCATCGTTCTCCTAGGCTCATACGAACTCCTCTTCGATGACGCGGATGGTCCGCGGGGTCGAGCGGATGAAGTCAAATTCGCCGAGCCGCTGCACGGCACGGCGCATGCTCGACTCGATCACAGGGTGGCTGACCATCACCAGGCGGGCGCTCTCGCCCATGCCGCGCTGGACGACGGACTTGATGGACACGTCGTGCTCACCCAGCACCTGGGTCACCGTGGCGAGCACGCCGGGACGGTCGGCCACGTCCAAGTGCAGGTAGAAGGCGCTCTCGACGTCCTCCACCAGCGGCAGCGGCAGCGGCGGGGCGGGCGGTCGCGCGCCGCCGGTCATCACGCTGACGACATCGCCGAGCACCGCGCTGGCCGTCCCCGGCCCGCCGGCTCCGGGACCGGACATCGTGATCTCGGTGATCGTGCCGGACTCGACGGTGACGGCATTGAACGGCCCCGAGACCGAGGCGAGCGGATGCCCGGCGTAGAGGAACGTCGGGTGCACGCGCACCGACAGCCCGCCGCCGCGACGCTCCGCGGTGCCGATCAGCTTCAGGCCGAGCCCGAGCTCACGCGCGTACTCCATGTCGTCGACGTGGAGGTGCTCGATGCCCTCGTAGCGCACGTCCTCCAGGTGCACCGGAGTCCCGAACGCCAGCCGCGCGAGGATCGCCATCTTGGCGGCGGCGTCCCGGCCGCTGACGTCGTCGCTCGGATCGGCCTCGGCGAAGCCCCTGCGCTGGGCCTCGGCGAGCGCCTCGGGGTAGGAGCTGCCGTGAGCCATCTCGGTGAGGATGAAGTTCGTGGTGCCGTTGACGATCCCGTGCACGCTGTCGATGGGCGTGGCGGCAAGCGACTCCTCGAGCACCCGCACGACCGGCACCGCCCCGGCCACGGCAGCCTCGAAGCGCAGCCTCACGTCGTGCTCGCGGGCGGTCTCGAACAGCTCCTCCCCGTGCTGGGAGAGCAGTTGCTTGTTGGCGGTCACCACGTGCCTGCCGGCCCGCATCGCCGTGAGCAGGTATTCGCGTGCGGGTTCGATCCCGCCGATCAGCTCGACCAGCAGATCGGCGTCGGCGAGGATCTCCTCGAAGCTGCCCCGGGTGCGCGTCAGCACCCCGGTGACGACCGGCCGCCGACCATTGAAGCGCTCGATCTCATCGGCCCTCTCCAGCAGCAGGGCTGAGAACGCCCCGCCGACCGTTCCGTGCCCGAGCAGTCCCACCCGGAACGGCGTGCCCGGCCCGACCGTGCCGCCGTCTCCCCGCCGCGCGCTAGAGGACATCGCGCGCTGTCAGATCCTCGAAGCTCTCGCGCCTGACGACCACGCGCGCCTCGCCGTCCCTGCAGAAGATCACGGGCGGGCGGGGCACGCCGTTGTAGTTGTTGGCCATCGCGTGCCCGTAGGCGCCCGTGGCCGGCGTGACGATCACGTCCCCCACGCGCGGATCATCGAGCAGCGCACCGCGGACGATCACGTCCCCGGACTCGCAGTGCTTGCCCGCGAGCACGCACTCGGTGGACCCGCCGAAGCGGTCGGCCACGTGCGCCTCGTACTGCGCGCCGTAGAGCATCGGGCGCAGGTTGTCGGACATGCCGCCGTCCACGGCCACCCAGCGCGAGATGTTCTGCTTGACGCTCTCCACCGTGTAGAGCGTCACGCCCGCATTCGCGCTCAGCGCCCGCCCCGGCTCGATCATCAGCCGCGTGTCGGGGCCCATGCCGTTGGCGTGGGCGGCGCCCACGACCGCTGCCACGTAGTCCTCGATCGCGGGCGGCGGCGGCTGCGCCTCGGTGTAGGCCACGCCGAGGCCGCCGCCCAGGTCCCAGACCGGGAAGTCGCCCAGCCGCGCGAGCTCCTCGGCCGCCCTGCGAAAGGGCTGCAGGTCGAGCAGCTGGGAGCCGATGTGCGCGTGCAGCCCCTGCAGGTCGAGCCCCTCGGTCGCGCGCACCCGCTCGATCGCCTCGTCGGCGTCGGCCATCGAGAAGCCGAACTTCGAGTCGGCCTGCCCGGTGGAGATCTTCTCGTGAGTCTCGCCCCTGACGTCTGGCGTCACGCGCACGAGCACCGGCTGGGCTCCGCGGTCGGCGAGCGCCCCGTCGGCGATGAGCCGCGCGAGCCGCGCGACCTCGTCGAGGTTGTCGATCACGATCGCTCCCACGCGATGGCGCATCGCCATGCGCAGCTCGGCCTCGGACTTGGCGTTTCCGTGGAGCAGGATCCGCTCGGGCGCGAAGCCCGCTGCGAGGGCGACGTGCAGCTCCCCGCCCGAGGCCACGTCGCACCACAGGCCCTCCTGCGCGAACAGCGCGAGCACGGCCGTGCACGGAAACGCCTTGGAGGCGAAGACCACGTGCAGGTCGGGGTGGCCCGCCTCGCGCCCCGCCGCCACGAAGGCGCGGGCGCGGGAGCGCAGGTCGTCTTCGGCCACCACGTAGGCGGGGGTGCCGAACTCGCGGGCGAGCTCGATCGTGTCGCAGCCGCCCACCTCCAGGCGGCCGCGCTCGTTGAGCCGGCTGCCGAGGGGGAACGTGCGGGAGAGGACGGTTCCGGTTGCCATCACAGCTGATTATCGCGGCAGACTCAGGCCGTCGTCGGGCGGAGCGCAGCCGTGCCGCCCCGGCGCACGAGCAGCGCCAGCCACGTGAGCCCGATCACCATCAGCGCGAGGCTCTCGAGCTGCGGCGGGGTGAGCCCGGCGAACACCTCGCTGTTGCGGCGCACGAACTCCACGAGGAACCGCTCGAAGCCGCTGCCCAGCAGGTAGAGGGCGAAGATCACGCCGGGCCTGACGCGGTCGCGCAGCGACCACAGCAGATATGCCAGCAGGCACATCGCGACCGTCTCATAGATGGGCGTCGGCTGCACGCGAACGCCCGGGGGCGTGGGCACGGTCCCGTGCGGATAGCCCATCGCCCACGGCAGGCTCGAGCGGATGCCGTAGTCGCCGTCGCCCGATACCTGGCAGCCGATCCGCCCGATCGCATAGCCGAGTGCGAGCGCGGTGGCGCACATGTCGAGCATCCGCAGTTCCAGCACGTCGCGCCAGCGCATCCAGCCGATGACGCCGATCGCGCCGCCGATCGCGCCGCCGTACCAGACCAGGCCCGAGCCGGAGAAGACGCTTCCGAGCAGGTCGTGCTTGACGGCGCTGAAGTTTTCGATGAGGTAGTAGGCGCGGGCGCCCACGACGCCGCCGATGAGCGCGGCGAAGACGATCTCGTAGGCCCAGTCGGCCGGTCTCTCCAGCTCGCGCAGGCGCCGCGCCACGACCGCGCCGCAGGCGAGGAAGCCGAGCGCGAACATCACGCCGAAGGTCTTTATGGAGATGCCGAGGAGCTGGATTTCTGGCTTCATGGCGTGGCGGCGGCTCCCATCGCGGTCGGGCTCGCACTTTAGGGCACGCGCATCTCCTTCTGCGACAATCAGCGGCAATGGCTGCCAGACGAACGAGCTTCGGCAAGGACACCGGCCTGCAGGCGCGAATGCTCCTCACGCTGTTCCTGCTCGGCCTCGTCTACGTGGTGTTCATCGGCGTGCTCGTCGCCGTCGGCGCGGGCGCCGGCGTGATCGTGGTCGTGGCGGGCGTGCTGCTGCTCGTGCAGCTGTTCGGCTCGGACAAGATCGCGTTCGCCACGATGGGCGTCAAAGAGGTCTCCCCGGCCGAGGAGCCCGAGCTGCACGGCATCATCGAGCGGCTCTGCGTGCAGGCCGACCTGCCGAAGCCGCGCGTGTGCGTGATGGAGACGAGCATGCCCAACGCGTTCGCGATGGGGCGCTCGAAGAAGTCCACGAGCGTGTGCGCGACGCGCGGGATCCTCGATCTGCTCTCGCCCGCGGAGCTCGAAGGCGTGATGGCGCACGAGCTCACGCACGTGATCAACCGCGACGTCCTCGTGATGACGCTGGCGAGCTTCTTCGCGACGCTCGCCTCGATCATCATCCAGTTCGCGTTCTTCTTCGGAGGCGGCGGCAGCAGCGAAGAGGAGGAGGACATCATGATCGTGGTCCTCGTCTCCGTGCTCGTCTACGCGGTCTCCTTCATCCTCCTGCGCGCGCTCTCGCGCTACCGCGAGTTCGCTGCGGACCGCGGCTCGGCGGTGCTCACGGGGCGCCCCAGCGCGCTGGCCTCGGCGCTGCTGAAGATCAGCGGCACGATGGAGCGCGTGCCGAGCCAGGATCTGCGGGCGGCCGAAGGCATGAGCGCCTTCTTCATCCTGCCCGCGCGCACCAAGAAGTCGCTGATGAACATCTTCGCCGACCACCCGCCGCTCGAGCAGCGCCTGGCGGCGCTCGAGCGCCTGGAGTCCCAGCTCCAGGGCACCGCCTGAGACGTGGGCCTGCGCGACATCCTCACCGGCCGCCACGAGGTCAAGGGCCCCGCGCCGGACCGCCTGTTCGCGATCTCCACCGCCTACGTCACGCTTGGCGCCGAGCACCAGATCGAGCCCGTGGGGACCGCGGCGATCGTCTTCCAGGCGCTCGCCACGAGCGAGTTCGAAGCGACGCTGCGCGACATGGAGGAGGTCGTCAGGGCGACCGGCGGGGAGAGCGGCACGAGCGTCTCCACCCAGGACGACTCCTATGGCTACCGCTGGATGGTGCTGCGCAACCCCGACGGCGCGCCCAGCGTCGAAGACCTCGCCGTGGGAATCAACGCGGTCTCGGGCTCGATCGAGACCGCCGGCCACGGCGAGCGCCTGCTGTGCTCGGTGTTCGCCTTCGCCGACGCGGCCGAGCACCGCATCTACTTCATCTACAACTACAAGCGGGGGTTCTGGTATCCGTTCGTCCCGGACCCCGCCAACGCGCAGGCACGCCTGACCGAGCGCGAGCTGCAGATCAAGGCGCAGATGGCCTCGGAGATACCGATGGAGCCGGAGCTCGAGCGCTGGTTCCCGCTGTGGGGCATCCCGATCTGAGGCCGGGCGCGCGTCCCGCCGGCCGCGGGCGGCACCCTAGTTGACGTGCCTACACACGTTGTGAACGACTGAAGAGCCATCCGGGCCCTCTCAGAG
>OCZT010005006.1_pt1 | contig 13279 bp, 9 predicted proteins | sample 1539031 | NCBI WGS metagenome assembly OCZT01 (sample SAMEA3539308, study PRJEB22396) | soil metagenome | biome: tundra; feature: field; material: soil | place: USA | collected 2010-05 | depth 0.15 m | reverse complement strand
GCACGAAGGCCGCGAAGAGGGCGCGGGAGAAGGCGCTCTGGGTGTAGGTGCGCTCGGGATGCCATTGGACACCGAGAACAAAGTGCTCGCGCGAGTCGAGTTCGACGGCTTCGATGACGCCATCTGATGGTGAGACGGCGCTGACCAACAGACCGTCGCCAGGTACCTTGATTGCCTGGTGATGCGATGAGTTGACCTGTGGCTCGGGAGGAGAGTTCCAGGGAATCATCGCGGCCAGACGCGAGCCGGGAGTAATGCGGACTGGATGAGCCTCGGCGATGTTGTCTCCTGGGCTGTGATTGACGGAGGTTTTGAGGTGCTGTATCAATGACCCGTTCAACCAGACATTCAGGGTTTGAATGCCGTAGCAGATGGCGAGGATGGGCTTGTGGAGGTTAAAGGCGTCTTGCAAGAGCAGCTCGTCGACGGCGGCGCGGGCCGGGTCAGACGTAGCGCACTCGGGGATTGCGGACTCGCCGTAGCGTTGCGGGTCTACGTCGAAGTTGCTGCCGGGCAGAAGGACTGCCTGCACGCTGGCAAGCAGGCGGGCTACGCGGTCCTGATGTTCGTGGAGCGGGACGATGATGGGCGTGGCCCCGGCGGAACGGAGGGCGGCTAGGTAGGCCGGCAAAGACCGCTGGTTGAAGGCTGAATCAGCGCCGGTTGGCTCGGGAATGGCAATGTGGACGCACATGGCAGGAACCAGTGTAAGGGTTCAAGCTACCTGGACGATACAGGCCGTCTTTCTTGTCTTCTATTTGCCGCTATCTCTTCGATGATATGTAATGTCCACTCCCCCGAACCTGACCACCTGCAAACCAGGATCGATATTGCCGGTGTAATCAATCTCCAAATGATTCGCCGTTAGCCACCGCATCTCAAGGTTTACGCCACCGCCTGCATTTTCCTGACTCAAGATATAAACCTTGCGTATCGGTCCACCATCCGGGTATACGAGAATATCAAACGGCTTGCCTCGATTAACAGTGCCGTCAAGCTTCTTTAGACTCACCACTGTGTCGATATACGCCGAACCGAACCCTCCGTACTGATCTGTGCGTGCCATGGCAAGCCATGCTCCATCAGGCGAACTCCGTTCTGTCCTCCAAACCGCAGGATCACGAAAGCATCCGCTCAACATCATGAATGCAACAGGTGTAACAAACAACGCCATCCAATTACGATTCATGGTGGCCTCCCGCGTCATGATTGGATTTTAATTCCCTGGTCCCCAAATGCAAGGGACCTGGGGCACCCATTCATTGTTGGGATAATCGGCGATGGAGTGCCTGGCATGATTGGCTCCTCATTCCCAGGTCTGAAAATCCAGACCTGGGGCACCCGATCATTGTTTGATGGTCAGGCTGGCGGCTTGCGCAGGTTGTCGATGGCGGTGCGGAGGCGTGCGGTAAGCTCATCGACCTGGCGCATGGTCATGCCCGCGGTTTCGATGGGCTGGCCGATGCTCACCGTCAGTTCGCCGGGATAATAGTGATGGGTGTGAATGGGCATGAGGTCGTAGACTCCGCTGAGCGCGATGGGGACCAGCGGAACCTGGGCGCGAATGGCGAGGTAGGCCGCGCCGGGATGAAAAGGGCGCAGCGCGCCGTCGGAAGTGCGGCCACCCTCGGGAAAGAGGAAGAGCGGCATTCCGGAGCGCAAGACTTTGGCCGCGGCCGCCATGCTGGAGATGGAAGCGCGGGGGTTGCGGGTGTCGATGGGCAACTGGCCGGAGCGATTGAGGTACCAACCGATGAAGGGAATGCGCCACAACACCTTCCACGCCATGATGCGGAACTGGAAGGGCAGCGCGGCGAAGATTACCGGCACATCCATATAGGAAGTGTGGTTGCATGCGTAGACGGCCGCTCGGCGCCTGAGCAGATTTTCCGCGCCAACGACTTTGAGTTTTGAATATGAATTCCAGATGCTGGCCCGAGCCCAGAAGCGGGCTATGCGGTGCTGCGCGTTGCCCTTTTTGTCCATGAACGAAACCAGCATTGAAAGACTGCCGCAGAGTACCGTGAGCAACACGAAGAGCGGCGCCTGGATGAGGTTGGTACGCCAGCGATAGAGCCGTGGCAAAGGAACAGGGCGCTGTTGGGGGCGCTGATTGGACCTCCTTTTGAAGCGCTGTCTCAACTTTTTGAGGCGTGGTTTCAGCTTTTTGAAGCGCGGTTTCATGCGATGCTCCCTTTGGCCAGCAGCAGGGAGCGCGCTTCGCCCACCAGATACACCGAGCCGCAGACGATGATTGGTCCGCCGCCGGCATGATTGCTCGCCAACTGTAGCGCGGCGGCAACCGACTCCGCAACGAGGAACTGTGTCTCAGTATGCTGCGCCGCGGCCACCAGATCTTCCATCGCCGCGGCGCGGGCGGAGTGGATGGGCGTCAAAATCACGCGCTCGAAGAGGGGAAAGAGAATTTGCGCCATCTCCGCAATGGGCTTGTCGCGCAGGCAACTGAAGACCAGGGTTTGCGCTTTGCGGCCACCCGGCACGTTGGAGAGTCCGGAGCGAACCGCCCATGCGCCTGCCGGGTTGTGCGCTACGTCGAGAATCCAAAGGATACCGTCGCTCTCGATGCGGCCCTGCTTGATGTGTTCCAGTCGGCCCGGCCACACGGTGTTGCGAATGCCTTCGGCAATCTGATGCGGCGTGATGTGAAAGCCAAAATCGCTGGCAAGCTCGACGGCCGCGGTGATGGCCAGGGCAATATTGCGCCGCTGGTGATCGCCGGTGAGCGGGGAAGCGACCTCGACGGAAGCGCCGAGGGCATAGACGGTGTACGGAGCAGCTTCTATGGTTTCCCACCCTTTCCGCAAAAAGCGCGGAAAGGATGGGGCCCCCAACTCGCTGTCTTGATTACCCTGTTCGATTTGGGACGGCATGAAGGCTGATGCATTGATTGTGCGCACGCCGAGCTGTTTGGCGATCTCGCTGAGAACCTCGTCGGCCTCGGTACATTGCGGGAGCCTGATCAGCGTTCCGCCCTGGCGGAGGATGCCGGCCTTCTCGCGCGCGATGGCGGCGATGGTGAAGCCGAGCCATTCGGTGTGGTCGAGCGAGATGTCGGTGATGATGGAGAGGAGCGGATCGACGACGTTGGTAGCGTCAAGACGGCCGCCCATGCCAACTTCAAGCACCGCCAGATCGACTTTCTCCTCGGCAAAGCAGAGGAAGGAAATGGCGGTGAGAATCTCGAAGAAGCTGGGGTGCTGCGGGAGGCGGCCCTGCTGCACGAGCTGCTGCGCCGCATCATGAACGCGAAAATAGAGGCGGGCGAAGACGTCGTCGGCAATTTCTGAGTTGCCGATGCGGATGCGCTCGTTGATGCGCTCGAGATGCGGCGAGGTGTAGAGGCCGACGCGCGCTCCGGAGACGGTGAGGATGGAGGCCAGGGTGGCTGCCGTGGAGCCTTTGCCGTTGGTTCCGGCGATGAGCACGGAGCGAAAGCGTTGATGGGGATTGCCGAGGGCGGCGAGCAGGGTGCGGACTTCGTCGAGGGAGAACTTTCGCCGCGGCTGTCCGGGATGAGAATACAGCTCGGGCGCCATGGCGTTGAGTTGATCGATGGCGGCGGCATAGGACATGAAAGATAAGTATAAGAGCCGCGTCCATAGCCTGGTCGAAAAAGGTATCAGCTGCGCAGTAGCAGTTGCAGGGCCTGGCGGGCGTTTTGCAGGCAGGAGCGGGCCTCGTCCTCAGAGAGCAGGCCCTGGTGGACGGCCTTGCGGCCAATGTCGTTGACCTGGTTGGACACGCGGAGAAAGTCCGCGTCGAAGCCGGGCCTCTGTAGATTATTGTTGACCTCGTGCAGGAGATTGCCCAGCGTGGCGGCGTTGCGGTAGCGGGTGCGAATCTGGCCAGTGAGCGCGGAGGGTAGCTTCTGCTTGATAGCCTCCTCGAGAACCGAGCGGCACATGACGGCGCTGGCGGTAAACATGCCAAAGAAATAGCAGCGGGTGGCTTCGTTGAGATAGCGGTCAGCCTCCTCTGAGCCTGGCTCGGCCACCACGCACTCGCGCAGATGGGTGGCGCGCTGCACCGCGGGCTCGACCAGCTCCAGCAACTCAAGGGCAAAGGCGGTGCGGAGCAGATCGTTCTGCTGGCTATCGAGGGCGCGCTGAATCTCCTGCCACGCCGGAGCAGGGCTTTCGACGCCGGCGTATTGCAGCTTGGTGAGCGAAGTGAGGCGCTGGCGCGCGTGCTGGATAAATCCCTGGCGCATCTCCTGGGCCAGCAGCCGCCAGCCGGCGACAAAGGACGCCGGGTCCTTCTGGTAGCGCGCCCACAATTCGTTGTAGACAAGGCCGGGAAGCACCTCGCGCAATTGCGCGAATCGGCCGGTTCGCGCCAGCTCGGAGATGGCCTCGCAAAACTCGCGGCCGGGCGTCTCTTCTGCTGACATCTGCAGCAGTTGATCTTCGAGGCGGCCTATATCGATGCCTATTCCTGATACCTTCACCCGTTGAGATTAAAACCTTTTTTGAAGAGATTGGGGAGAAACGTGAGGTTTGTTCTGGGTAAGGTGCTGGAATGGGAAGACTTGGTTGTTTGCAGGCGACCTTGGGAATTTCGACTGCGCCGCGTTCCGCTCAGGATGACAACTGCGAGGGAGGGGCACCCAAACATTACATGTTCCTTTGTGGATTGCTGGTCTGCTGCAACCCCTTGCCCAGCGCGGCTGCAGACGCGCTTTTCACACAAACCACCCTCTTTGCACAAGCGTTTCAGGCATACCTGTGGGAGTCGTGGGAAACAGGGGCCGCTAGACGCCACAAATGAACAGTTTTCCAAATGCCCTCAATTGCACAGCCTGGATTTAGAAAACTCTCCTGTGGCCAACCTCTTCTCCCCTCAATAATTTCCCCATCTTTCCACTTTTCCTATGAGACTACGGGTACTACTATCTTTTTTCTTTATCTTTCAGAACGTTATCCACTCTCCGCCGGGGAGCGTGCTCGCAGCGCGGTTTTGAGTTGCCTCCGGGGCTAAATCCCGGGTTGATTCTACGAGTTTATGCGGGGGTTAAAACCCCCGCCTCCCTCTGTCACGATTCCGCCTCCCTCTAAAACGATCCCACCTCCCTCTGAAGCGATTCCGCTTCCCTCTGTCACGATTCCACCTCCCTCTAAAACGATCCCACCTCCCTCCGAAACAATCCCACCTCCCTCTAAAACGATCCCACCTCCCTCCGTCACAATTCCGTCCCTCGCATTGCCTGTGCGCACCGGCTTTCCCACCCTTTAGTCCGCTGCGCCGACAGCCCGGGAATCCAGAAAAGCCACCCTGTTTTCCACCTGCAAAGAAAAGCGAAAGTGCATACAATCAAGAGGAAGAAAAGAAAGCAGTTTCCGGCAGGCGGCACGATGTTGTACAGTGTGGCCAACGCGGATTCTGCTTCGATGGGGTTTTCTTCGCGAGGGTCAAAGCGAGGTTGGGATCATGGCTAAAGGGGAAACAGAAGTCGAGAAGCCGTCCGCAACGGGGGCAGCGATGGAGATTACCGTAAGCCGTCAGGAGCTGGTCAAGGAGCTGACCGCGACGCAAAGCGTGGTGGAACGCAAGACCACCATTCCGATTTTGTCCAACTTCCTGATCGAGGCCGAGGGCGACCGGCTGAATATAACCGCGACGGATCTCGACCAGGCGATCCGCACCAGCGCAGCGGCCAAGGTGAAGAAGGCAGGGGCCTGCACCATTCCGGCGCGCAAACTTTACGATTATGTGAAACTGCTGCCCGAGGGCGACATCTCCATTAAGCTGCTGGAAAATCACTGGGTGCAGATTCGCAGCGGACGCTCAAACACGAAGATGGTTGGCATGGCGCGCGCGAACTTTCCGCAGGTGCCGGAGTTTCCTTCCGTCACGGCGACAGGAATTTCTTCGGTGGCGCTGAAGACGCTGATCAATCGCACGATTTTTGCTATTTCCAACGAGGAGTCGCGCTACACGCTGAACGGCGCACTGCTGGTGATCAAGGCGGAGTCGCTGGCCATGGTGGCGACCGACGGACACCGGCTGTCGTTCGTGGAGAAGACCAACGAGACTCTTGAGGGAGTCAGCGGCGAGAAGCGCGTACTGATTCCGCGCAAGGCGCTGCACGAGCTGGAGCAATTGCTCTCGGTTTCCGACGCAGCCAAGGTGGAGTTCGCCGACGATGAGCACATGCTTTACTTCCGCGTGGGGCATCGCACGCTGAGCACGCGCAAGCTCACCGGGCAGTTCCCCAACTTCGAGGCGGTGATGCCGCGCGACAACACGAAGTTCGCCGTGGTGCGCTCGAGCGAGCTGGCCGCGGCCATCGGGCGCGTCGCCCAGTTTGCGGACGAGCACTCTCACGCTGTCCGCCTGAAACTGGAGAGCAACGAACTCAAGCTGAGCGCCAACTCCAACGAGAGCGGCGAGAGCGAAGACACCATCGACACGCCGTACACGAGCGACCCGATTGCAGTGGGCTTCAACTCGGACTACATTCTCGAATTTCTGAGAGCGCTGGGCAACGAGGGCGAGGTGCGGTTGGAATTCAAGGACTCGCAATCCGCCGGGCAGATGCGGCCGGAAGACCCGGACGCGGAGTACAAGTACCGGTATGTGCTGATGCCGATGCGGATCTGAACCCCTGCGGTGGGGCGGGGTTAGTCGCGCATCGCGCGAGCTAGAAAGACGAAGACGGCCCGGCAGTGATGCCGGGCCGTCGCGTTTGGTGTGGAGAGCAAGCTACATGGATTGTGGAGACCAAAAAGAAAGGCGCCCCGAAAGGCGCCTTTCCTGTTGAAGGTTGAGAGCGCTTAGAAGGTGAACTTCGCCCAGAAGCGCACTGCGCGGTTGTTGGCCTCACGCGCATTAGGAACGTTCATGAATTCCGAGGTTCCAACATACTGCAGGTTAACGAGAAGCAGCCCAATATTATTGTGGTTGCTTAGGTCCTGCACTTCTGCGCGGAGGATGAACTGCCCGCGGTTGAGGTGCATAAGACTGGTAGGAATTGCCTTTTCCAGGGCGATGTCATTGTACAGTGACCCTGGGTTCTTAAAGCTGTTGCGCCCGATTGCCGTAGAAGCATAATTCGCGGCATGGGGGAGAAGCCAGTGGACGGCATTGGTGCTGCTAATCGGCGTGACCGCTCCAGTTGAGTTGTTGGCATACACGTCGTAGTAGGTTCCTATCGCCGTGCCGGGGCACAGTGTGCCAGCTGGAGCGCCGCACAGCCAGCCTCCGTAATAGCCATCAAGGCCAGCAGAGTCCATGGGAGCACTCGGGTTGGAAAGTATCGGGCGGTCGTTCGCCGCGCTTCCATCCCCGTTCAGATCCGTGCCGCTGAAGTTGACCGTGGAGTAAGCGCCAGACTGGAAGCGGGAAGCGCCGGAGATGGTCCAGTGACGGGTTAAGCCGCTCAGAATCGCATCCGGGCCCTTGCTGTCGGAGTGCAGTCCATTGGGAGTCCACACATAAGTAAACGCCGCATATTGACGGTGGTCATAGGTGGAGTTTCCCCAATCGTAACGGCGGCCTCCAGGCCTGAGATCGGCCGAATACGAGGTGGGATTTGAGTCGGAAGTAAAGACCTCAGAAGCGTTATCCAAAGTCTTGCTGTAGACGTAGGCTCCAGTGACGGCAAATCCGTGGTTGAAGCTGTGCCTCAAGCCGACTTCGAGTCCGTTGTAACTTGACGCGCCGGTGTTGGCGCGATCACTGATCGCGTTGTACAAGGGATTCAGGCGCTTCCCGGTCGTGAAGTCGGCATAGTTGAACTGCTGGTTGGCAAAGAGCTTGACCCCGTGGCTGCCCACATAGGTAGCGCTAATGCCCCACTGTCCGGGAAGTTCGCGCTGGAAGCCCAGGTTCCATTCCTCGGTGTAGGGCGAGACCAGATTCTTATCCACGCTCATGACCGCGGAAGTGAGCGGATTCAGGACTTTTGGAATCGTCGGAATCAGGCCAGTCGCGCCGGTCAGGCCATTGCCCGTGGCCAGAGTCAACGATCCCGCAACGGCGTTTGGCGCGCTCTGGACTTCTCCGAGTGCGATATTGGTGAAGTCGGAATCGAAGAAGATGCCGAAACCGCCGCGAATCACAGTCTTGCTGTCCAAGCCCCACTTGCCAGCGTGCGGTGTGTAGGCAAAGCCTACGCGGGGCGCGATATTATTTTTGTCTGGAGTGACGGGTATAACCGCGCTGAGCGCAGTAAAAGGATTCGCGGGATCGAGCGCGGGGTATGCCAGCACGTTCTCTGGCGAGGTGAAGTAGTCATAACGAACACCCAGGTTGACGGTCAGGTACGACGAAAGCTTGAAATCATCCTGAGCGAAAACGCCGGAACGCCAGCTATGCGGATCAAACCGGGTGCTGCCATAGGTAATGGTGGCGGTGCCAGTGGGTCCAAGCTGGTTCAGCAGGAAGTTGCCGATTGCCGAGCTGCCCGTGCCGCCGGCAGTGAAGGCCAGCGTGCCCTTGGCATTTTGAGAAACGAGATCCTTCTCAATTCGACGGCCTAGATCGGCGCCGAAGCGAAGCGTATGGCGACCGAAAGTCCAGGATACGGTGTCCTGTAACTGATACATATCCTGACTGCGCCCCTGGGGAAAGTTTTGACCGGGACCAAGAGCGGAAATGCCGGCCATGGTCATAGTCGGGGTCATAAAAAGCGGGTTGGCCAGCGTGGCGGCCGTCGGAGCAAAGAAGAAAGCAACCCGTGTCTCAGCGACGCGGAACTCGTTTAACAGGTGGGAGGAGAAAATGTGTGTCCATGTGCCTTGACCAAGCTCGGAGGGGCCACCCTGGTAGGTCTCGAAGCCGGGTAAGGAGCCACCGTTGGCGTAGAAGTCAGGCGTCAGGCTGCTGCGATCATGCAAGTAGCGCGCGGAGAAAGAGTCCTTTGACCAGGGAGTGTAGTCAATGCGATACGTCCATTGGGTGTCGGGGCTTTGCATTGGCGTAGGTTTCCTCTGGAACGACTGGTAAGCGAGCGTGCAAGTGGTTGGGTATGAGGGGCAGGCCTGGCCAAGATTCTTGGTGGCCGCCGTTTTGGGGATGACATTAAACGTGGTCAAGTAAGCGGGTGCGACTGTGGCGCTTGCGCTGAGATAATTCAGCAAGAGCGCAGCGTTGGCCGCCGTGGTTGGGTTGGTTCCGGTGGCAATCTGCTGGAGCAGCGTAATACCAGCGGCGGTGGGCAACGAATTCGCAAGGGCCTGTTCGTTGCCGTAGGTGCGCGACATCTGCATTGCGCCAAAGGCAAAGAGCTTGTTCTTGATAATCGGGCCGCCCGCAGTGAAGCCATACTGGTGCGTGTCCCAGCGAGACTTGTTGCCGTGGTCCTTGGGAACAATCTGCCTGGTTTGCCCGTCGGTTGCGTCCAAGCCCGATCCGGAATACAACTCCCACGCCGTGCCATGGTAGGTGTTCGTGCCGCCCTTGGTGATCTGGTTGACCACGCCGCCTGAGGCGCGCCCAAACTCGGCCGGAGGATTGTGCGTAAAGATGACCGTGTCCGAATACATATCCGGAATATTGGCCTGAACGGCCTGTCCGCCGATGGTGGCATCATTGATCTCTTCACCGTCGATCAGGAAGTTGTTGGCGCGAGGCCGAGCGCCGCTGACCTGAATGCTGGTGCCGTTCGAGAAACTTGAGTTGCTGACAATTTGCACGCCGGGTACTGTCGTCAACTGCTCAATGGGGTTGAGAGAGAAGGTTGGCAGCTTGGACATGGCGACTTCGGAGATAGTCGTTGAGAGCGTGCCGTTTTCACGGTCCAAAAGCACTTCGTCTGCCGTTACGGAAATCGTCTCATCGACACGGCCCAGCTTGAGAACTGGGTCATAGGAGACGAGCTGCGAAGGCGTCACCGTGAGGTTGGTTGCCACAAAACGCTCAAAGCCGGCCGCCTCGACGCGCAGGGTGTATTGACCTGGAGTGAGGGCATCAAAGCGATACGCGCCGAGCGAAGAGGTATTCGTCACGCGAACCCCGCTTGTATCCACATCCGTGACAGTTACCTTAGCGCCAACGATGACGGCGCCGGTGCCATCACGAACAACACCTGTCAGGGTGCCCTTGCTGGTTTGTGCCATAGCGACACGCGGAGCCAGCGTAACAGTCAGCAGACCCGCACTCATCACCGCGCCGAGAAGCAGTGCCAGAAATTGCTTTGATCTAAAAATCATGTACCTTTTCCTTTCGTGGAGTTGAATGAGGTTGCATCACTCTTGGCCCGTGTAGCCATGGCCTGAGCAGAGAGCTTGAAGTGAAGCGTAACCGACCCGAATACTAAGATTCCACCCAGGCTGTTGGAGGGGCATCCGTAGGGGAAGGTCAACACATATTTTGCAATTTCATGGCCAATCGTTCCGGGGCAGCACCAAATAGAAGGAAGTTATTCATTTTAAGGAAGATAGACATTATTTAGCCGGGAGCGCGCAGAAGCAACAGCCGTTAAAATCAGATAAATACGCAATTTTCTGTAGAAAAAACAGCCACAACTATGATTATACGTATACATACAGATTTCAGTCATTCACGTCATGCTCCATATCCACATGGTTTCCGACCCATCACACGCGCAGAAACTCCAGAGCGCGAATGAGGTAGGACTTCAGTTCGCGGCGATGGACGACGGCGTCGAGGAAGCCTTTTTCCAGCAGGAACTCGGCGCGCTGAAAACCTTCGGGGAGCTTTTGGCGGATGGTCTGCTCGATGACGCGGGGGCCGGCGAAGCCGATGAGAGCGCCGGGTTCGGCGATGTTGAGGTCGCCAAGCATGGCGAAGCTGGCGGTGACGCCGCCAGTGGTGGGATCGGTGAGCACGCAGATGTAGGGGACTTTTGCGTCGTCCAACTGCGCCAGGGCGGAGGAGATTTTGGCCATCTGCATGAGGCTCACCACGCCCTCCATCATGCGCGCCCCTCCGGAGGCAGCGACGATAATGAGCGGCTTGCGGCCGAGGCGGGCGCGATCGACGGCGCGGGCTATGGTCTCGCCCACCACAGCGCCCATGGAGCCGCCGATGAAGGCGTATTCCATAACGCTAAGGATTACATCATGGGGCCCGAGGCGGCCGGTGGCGTTGAGGATGGCGTCGTCGAGGCCGGTTTGGGTTTGAGCATTTTTCAGCCGCTGCCTGTAGGGCTTCACGTCGGTGAAGTTGAGCGGGTCAGTGGAGCGCAGGCCGCCATCGACCAGTTCATAGCCCGGCTCAAGCAGCATGTCGATGCGCTGCCGCGCGCCCATTTTGAAGTGGTGCTGGCACTTGGGACAGACGTTGCGGTTGGCCAGCAGATCAGCTTTCCAGACGACCGCACGGCAGGCAGAGCACTTGATCCACAAACCCTCGGTGCGCACACGCGACTCCGCTGTTGCCGCAGCGCCCCTGAGGCCGGGGCCGTACTCTCCACCATCGCGCTTGAACCAGGACATGGGACCTCGCAAATGCAGCAGACAGCTAACAGCAGACAGCTAACAGCTAACACCAGACAGTAAACAGTGACGGCTCGATTTGGCCTACGGGGAATTGATGGCTGTAAGCTGTCGGCTGATAGCTGCCTACTGTCAGTATTCTATTCCGCGCTGGGCCAGGATGCCTTTTTGATAGGCGTGCTTGAGTTCGCGCATTTCGGTGACGGTATCGGCCAGCTCGACCAGCAGGGGATGGGCGTTGCGGCCGGTGAGGATGACGTGCACCATTTCGGGGCGGGCGCGCAGGGCTTCGGCAACGACGGCAGGGTCGAGCATACCGTAACCGATGGCGTAGTTGATCTCATCGAGAATGACCATATCCCACAGGCCGGAGTAGATTGCCTGGCGCGCCTCGGCCCAGGCGACCTCGACCAGGCGAATGTCCTCCGGGTCAGTCTCCGCGCCGCCGACCTTCACAAATCCGCGGCCCATCTGCTTGATGACGAAGTTCGAGCCGAAGGATTGCACTGCGTCGAGCTCGCCATAGTGCCAAGAGCCCTTGATGAACTGAATCATCAGCACCTTCATGCCGTTGCCAACGGCGCGCAGAGCCGTGCCCATGGCCGCGGTGGTCTTGCCCTTGCCGGGGCCGGTGTTGATGAGGAGAAGGCCTTTGCGAGAATCGGTCATAAACAGGGAACAGGGATCAGGGGTTAGGAGTTAGGGAACAGCCGCCGGCAGTCAACCGATAGCAAGCAATGTACGCAGCAAGCATCAAAGGAAGTTTCTGACTTTCACCGTCCATTGTAGCTGTGGCGGAATACTAATTCCTAATCCCTAACCCCTAGCACCTAACCTCTGCCCTTCAGTGTCCGGCGTGATAGGGGTGTCCGGTGAGGATGGTGAAGGCGCGATAGAGCTGCTCGGCCATGGCAAGCCGCGCCAGGGCGTGGGCCATGGTCATGGGGCCGAGGGAGAGGAGCAGTTGCGCTTGCTTGCGCGCGGCATCGGACCATCCGCTGGCCGGCCCCACGGCGAAGACAATGTGCTGCGTTCCCTGGTCACGACGGGCGCCCAACCAGGCGGCAAAGATCTCTGAGCTCATCTGGCGGCCACGGCTATCCAGCAGCACAGCCACAACGGGCGTGCGTCCCTGCTGCTTTTCGAGCCAATTTAACAGAGCCTCCTCGGTGCGAAAGGATTCAGCGTTGCAGCGCGCCAAGGAGGAGCAGCGCCCCAGATAAAGCGCGGTCAGAATCTCGAACTCGTCTTTTGCGGCGGGGCGCGCGCCGATGTGCGCCAGAGTAAGGTTCATGGGGAGCAGAATACCCTAACGCCAGCGCTCTTGCACGGAGGAAGCGGAGATTGTATAAAATGCCTTACAAGTTGTGCATCCTGCAACGTTAACAGAAGATTGGGGATTGGCGCCAAGGAGAGAGGGCCGCAGCCGATCAGGCCTGCCGGAAAGAAGGTCAACATAGTACAAAGTGTATTTTTTGGGATTCCACGCCGAAGCGATACAGTTTTTCATATATTACCATATAGTGAGACGGCGGATTAATGGTTAACCTGTTTAGAATCAACAAAAAAAATATTACCACACCCTTTAAATTTGGCCCTTGAACTGCTATCTTATCTTCACAGGTCGTGGCTCGCATTATTGGGTTCTAGTCCACACACGCCCAGCCGAGACGCAGAAGCACAAAAAGCGGGTTGAGGAGCTGAGAAAATGGTTTCTTACCCCCACAGATACTTTTGGAGGAAGTCAATGAAGTTTATCCGGTTGCAAAGTGCGGTATTAGCGCTCGGCCTATTGATGGTGGCGGGCGTTATTGCGAACTTCTCAGCGCCTACGGCGGTCGCCCAATCGAATATTTCCG
>OCZT010005005.1_pt1 | contig 13280 bp, 10 predicted proteins | sample 1539031 | NCBI WGS metagenome assembly OCZT01 (sample SAMEA3539308, study PRJEB22396) | soil metagenome | biome: tundra; feature: field; material: soil | place: USA | collected 2010-05 | depth 0.15 m | reverse complement strand
AAAATAGCCGCGATAGGCGTCGCGGTTCACCGTCAGGAACAGCGCCGCGAACGCCGCGAAGAGTATCAGCCCCGCCCGCTTGGACATCGAACGACTATCGTACCTGAATTGCTTCGCCGGCCCCCGTGTCCATGGATGGCAGGTTTCCCATCCCATTCCACCGCCGGGGCGCCACTCCCCCACGCCACGGTGTGATACCCTGCGGGGCGTGAAGCTATTACTCGCCATGACACTGGTTGCGGCGTCCCTCTGCGCCTGCCGCCGGCAGGATTGCCTGCCCCACCATGAGGAGACAACATGTCATCTTTAGTCGATTTCACGCGGCGCAGTTTCTTGCTGGCCGCCGGAGCGGCGCCGCTGTTGCGCGGCCAATCGCTGTTGCGACGCTTGTGGACGGCGCGGTGGATCGCCGTCCCCAATGCCCCCAGGACAGAGTACGGCGTCTACCACTTCCGCAAGTCGTTCGACTTGGCCGCCCGTCCCGAGCGCTTCCTCGTGCATGCCTCTGGCGACAATCGTTATCAATTGTTCGTCAACGGGCAGCGCGCGGCGTGGGGTCCGGCGCGCGGCGATCTGTTCCATTGGCGGTATGAAACCGTGGACATCGCGGGCTTCCTGCAACCCGGGAAGAACGTGCTGGCCGCCGTGGTGTGGAACTTCGGCGAGTACGCGCCCGAAGCCCAGATCACCCTCGAGACGGGCTTCCTGTTACAGGGGGATGGGGATGGCGAACGCGTTGCCGATACCGGCCCTTCGTGGAAATGCGCGCACAACCTGGCCTACGCACCGGCGGTCGTCACCTCTGACGCCGTGCGCGGATATTACGCGGTGGGGCCGGGCGATCGGGTGAACGCGGCGGCGCACCCGTGGGGATGGGAGTCGCCCGTGTTCGACGATTCGGGGTGGACGGCCGCAGTAGTCGTCGCCCCCGCCGCCGGCCGCGAGGCCCGCGACGTCCACTCCCGTTGGATGCTGGTGCCGCGCACCATTCCCATGATGGAGGAGCGCCTCGAGAAACCGCTCACCCTCCGCAAAGGAAGCGTCGCCAACACCGCCAACTCCAAGACCACCGTGCTGTACGATCAGGGGTATCTGACCACGGCCTATCCCAAGCTGACCGTTTCCGGAGGTAAGGGGGCGGTGGTCCGTATGCGCTACGCGGAGGCGCTGTTCAAGACGTCGCCGCGCGAGAAGGGGAATCGCAACGAAATCGAGGGCAAGGAGTTCATCGGCAACTACGATGAGTTCGTCCTGGATGGCGGATTGCACCGCGAGTTTCGCCCGCTGTGGTGGCGCTGCTATCGTTACCTGCAACTCGAAATCGAAACCCGCGGCGAACCCCTCACGGTGGAAGCCCTCACCGCCACCACCACGGGCTTCCCCTTCGTGCGCACCGCTAAGTTCGACGCCGGCGTGGGGGAGCTGAACCGGATCCTCGACGTGGGCTGGCGCACCGCCCGATTGTGCGCCCACGAAACGTACATGGACTGCCCCTACTACGAGCAGTTGCAGTACGCCGGCGATACGCGCGTGCAGTGCCTGGTCTCGCTGTTCCAGACCGGCGACGCGCGCCTCATGCGCAACGCCATCGACCTGCTCAACGACTCTCGGCAGAGCGACGGCTGCACCATGAGCCGCTATCCCACGCGCCTGGAGCAGTACATCCCGGGGTTCGCGCTCTGGTGGGTCGGCATGGTGCACGATTACCACTGGTACGTGGCCGACGTCCCCTTCGTGCGCCGCATGCTGCCCGGCGTGCGTACCGTGCTCAGCTTCTTCGAAGGCTATCAGAAGGAGAACGGGTCGCTCGGTTCCCTGCCCTGGTGGCGTTACTTCGACTGGGTCCCGGAGTGGCCCAACGGCGACGCGCCGCAGGACGCCGATGGCAGCGCGGCGCTCTTCGATCTGCAACTGCTGATGGCGTATCGTTGGGCCGCCGCGTTGGAGAAAGCGGCCGGCCTCCCCGAACTGGCGCAGGTCTATAGCGAGCGGGAGCGCGTTTTGCGGGCGACCATCCGCACGCTGTATTGGGACGCGGGGCGCGAGTTGTTCGCGGATACTCCATCGAAGAAGATGTTCTCGCAGCACACCAACACCATGGCGGTGCTGGCCGACGTAGTGTCCGGGCACGAAGCGCACGATCTGGTGCTGCGCACCCTCACCGCGCCCGGCCTGGCCAAAGGCGCGCTCTACTTCAAGTTCTACATGCACCAGGCGCTGGCCAAGGTGGGCGAAGGCGACCGCTACCTCGAACAGTTGGACGATTGGCGCGGCATGCTGGCGCTCGGCCTGACCACCTTCGCCGAAGTGGTCGACCGTCCGGGCCAGCCCACGCGGTCCGATTGCCACGCCTGGAGTGCCAGTCCGGATATCGAATTGATGCGCACCGTACTCGGCGTCGATTCCGCCGGCGCCGGATTCTCGCGCGTGGTCGTGCGGCCCCACCTGGGTCAACTGAAGTTCGTCGAAGGCACAGTGCCACATCCCAAAGGATTGATCGAGGTCCGCGTAGAGGCGGCCGGTAATGTCAGTGTGACCTCCCCGGTAGACGGCGAGTTCCTCTGGCGAGGCACACGCCACGAACTTCGCGCGGGAGCCAATCGCTTTACGGTCCCCGCCGGGTAGCGCAGCCTTTCAGGCGGGGCGCCCGCCGGGCCGCCCGCATTCCTGGGGACGACCAACTGGCCGGTAGATCGCGGCTTGCCCGAGACGGAAAACGATACGATAAACCGCTATGAAGTTACCCATTCTTCTCGCCGCCGCCAGGGCGCCTGCGGAAGCCCGTGGCGATGCTGGAATACAAGGGCGAAAATCACGGCCTGCGCAAGCCGGAGAACATGAAGGACTACACGGTCCGCATGAAGGAATACTTCGACCACTACCTGATGGACAAACCGGCGCCGAAGTGGCTCACCGACGGCGTGCCGCTGCGCAAGATGAAGGATCATCTGGAAGAGCGAGCCAAGGAGATGGGCATGCGCGCGGGGACAACGTCATCCAACTCACCGGCCGGCGGGGGCGGGCAATGAGGCTGGCGGCGGCCGCGTTCCTCGCCGGGACTCTGCACGCGCAACTCACCGGCGTCATCGATATTCACGCGCATGCCGATCCGGATTCGGCGCCGCGATCCATCGACGCCATCGATCTGGCGCGCCTGGCCAAAGACCGCGGCATGCGCGGCATCGTGCTCAAGAGCCATTACGAGCCCACCGCCTCGCTGGCGTATGTCGTCTCCAAGGTGGTGCCGGGGATCGCCGTGTTCGGCGGCATCGACCTGAACCGCTCCGTGGGCGGCGTGAATCCGGCCGCCATCGAGCGCATGGTGCTCATAAAGGGCGGGCTCGGCCGCGTGGTCTGGTTGCCCACTGCCGATGCCGAGAACCAGGTGCGGTTTTCCAAACAGGATCGCCCATTCGTTTCGGTGTCGAAGAACGGGGCGCTCCTCCCCGAGGTCAAAGAGGTGATCGCGCTGGCGGCGAAGCACGGGCTGATGCTGGAAACGGGACACTCCTCGGCGGCGGAGTGTCTGACGATCGTTCGGGAAGCGCGGCGCGCCGGGGTGCGTAACGTGGTCGTGACCCATGCCATGATCGCGCCGGTTCACATGACGGTGGCGCAGATGCGGGAAGCGGCGGCGATGGGCGCGTGGCTCGAATTCGTGTACCACGCGTTAATCGGGCCCAACAAGGAATTCGAGTTTGCCGATTATGCCAAGGCGATTCGCGCGGTGGGCGTGGAGCACTGCATTCTTTCGAGCGACCTGGGACAGGCGGGGAATCCGCTGCATCCCGACGGGCTGGTGGCGTTCTTCGCCGGGCTGAAGGCCGCGGGATTGCAGGCGGCGGAGATTGACCGCATGTCAAAGACCAATCCGGCAAAGGCACTGGGGTTGAATTAGCCTATCGTTCCCCTCAAGGAAACCGAGCGCCTAAAATACTTCCGGCGCAGGCGAGCGCCCGACGCCTCATTGAATGAGGGACCCGGTCTGAATGGGCGGCGTATGGACACCCGAATGAAGGAAGCTGCTCAAAAACGATCGGGCCCCGGAACTGCCACGCAGATGTGTGCGAACCACCCCAACCACCCATCGGGTGGCCTCATAGCTGCGCCAATACCAGTTATCGCGAATGAGATCGTTTCGGGCGCTGAGGATCTCGCGCCGGGCAAAGAGCGCCAATTTGCCGCCGTGGGCCGGCACGGGCGCGCTATCCATCGTCTCGGTGGAAAGGCGTGGCGCGCGGCAGTCATTGAGGGTGATCACCGCGAGCCTGGTATCGGTAGTCATCAGATCCCCGGTGCCGTTCTCAGTGACTCTGGGAACGTCCGTGCGCCCGACCCAGGCCAGCGAGTTGGTACAACCGGTGAATGCCAGATCATAGGTGACCTTGTCGCGCTCCCGATCCACCTCGGCCGCGATCTTGTGTGTGAAAGGCCGGCCGGGACGCAGGAAGCCGAAATCCACGTCCTGCGTGGCGGCTCCAATCCACAGTTCCTGGCCGTCCCAATCGCCCGCCTGCTTCCACAAACGGATATGGTGACGCTTGGAAACGTCGTTCAGGCCCTTTTCCCAAGACATGTCCGCCTGCGCTCCATTGAGCAACAGAGAAGACATGGGAGCGGAATCGAATCCGTGTCTCTCGGCAACCGCGCGGAGCCACTGCACGCGCCGGCGAAAGGACAACGGACGGGGCGCCGACCAGCCGGCGGCAGCGAACGCCGCGGCAATCTGTTCGCGAGATCCGATGAGCGCCACGTTGGTAAGATCCGACGGACGCTGGCTTGCGGCGGCGCGCGTCCGGCTCGGCATGGAAGCCAACGCGCCGTTGAGATCGGCACGCTCCTCATCGGGCAATGCGCGCCTGAGGGGCTCTTCCACGGTGGAAGCGAGAGACAGAGGTTCGGTCAGCGTCAGCGTGAGTTCGGCGCCCGCCGGCAAGTAGATCTCCGGCTCCGGGAGGTTGATGACCGCGGCCTTGACGATCCATACCGCGATCGCCGCGTGCACCTCGCAGCGAAAAAGCAAGGTTCTGACGTAACCGCTCACGCGGTAGGAGCCGCTGTTGGTCGCGCGGACACCGTGGATCCTGCCATCGCGGGTCACGAACTCCCGGGCATTGTCCACTTGCGTTACGCGCGCCCCAAGCGCAACCGGATCGCCGTCCGGAAAGGCCACCTGGTTGAACTCCAGGTCGAGTGCCGCGGTTTCATGGCGGATCCCCAGCCCCACCCGGGCGGCCCTCCTCACGCTTCCGGACACCACGCTCCCCGCCGGCAACACAGTCTCACCGTCCACCATTACGGGAGCGATCAGCACGGCACTCACACGCGTTCCTGCCGTGCTGGCGTACGACCCGACTGTGGTTGTCAGCCGGATTTGGATGAGCGTCCCAGCCGGGGCCTGCCGGATGGGACGCGAGTTCATCAGCAAAAACAGGAACGGGAGAATGAGCATGGAGCGCTATGAAGTGGTCTGACTTTCTGCAATCGCCCGATCGCTCGGTTTGCAGCCGCCGGCTTCAAGTCCCCGCTCGTATGTCTGGTACCACTGTTCGAATACGTCATTCCATGCGCCGGCGCAAGTAAAGGCCCTGGCCGCGGCGCCGATCCGTTGCCGCGGAGTCTCCGTGTTCGTCAGTTGCCGGACACTCTCCGTGAACGAAGGCAAATCCGGCGCATAAAATCCCGTGACACCGTGGCGCATGCCCACGCGGGCGCGAGTCTCCGGGCTCACCACCAGCGGGACGCTTGAAGGCGGCGCCTCTCCGCGGAGAATGCCCGGGGTCTGGCCAAACTCAGGATTCTTGCGGAGCCAGTCTCTCTGGTTTCCCTCACCGATCAGGGTGAAACGGAAATCGCGCTGGCTCTGTGCGAGGGGACTTCTCTCAAGGTCGGCGAACAGGCGCACATTCTTCTCCTGAGTGAGGCGGCCGACATACCCGATGCGAAACGACCGGTCCCGGCGGCAGCGCCAATGTGGAGAGTATACCGCACATAGGAACGGAAGCTGCCGGCGATTGGCAAAGGCGGCGTGCCGCCGGCTGAGCGTAGCTACTCCGTTGGCCTCGCTAAAGCAATCGGTGAAGAGAGCGGCGCGTAGCGGCGAGATCAACAGGTTGTCCCGAACGCCAGATTAGCCAACATCTTTCTCTCGACGTCCGGCCCGAGTCTGAGGTTCCAAGCAATAGCCTCCGCGGGCCGCCGGCCTCGCTGGCGCCGGTAAGGACTGCGATCGAGGTGGCGAGCACACTTCACCACCCTCCGGGCGGAAAGGCTGCCCGGGTTTGCGGCATTGGGGGGCATTCGGCGGTGGCCCGGTCCGTGGCTCCGGAATTAGCGGCCCAGCCTGCGAATCTGAAAGGCAAGGATGGATGTGGAGACGCCCAACAGGATTCCGGGGAAACCGCCCAGGCGATACAATGCCGTCGCTTCCACGACGAAAGTGGCCAGGGCATGTCTGGCTTGGCGGGCGTTACGAAGGGTGCTCGATGAGAACTTCACTCCCGCCGTCGATCGAAGGTGATTGGTCACGCACGCATCCTTTCATCCTGCCGGTTGAGGTTTCTCAAGACCCTCACCATTAAGGACGAGGTTCCTACGCAAGCGGCAACTCCCGTCGATCCGGTATTCGGGGACCGGGCCGGGTGGTAGGCGTGGCAACCGGGGACGAGCTAACCGCGGCGGCTCCGTTCCCTCAGCGTCGTACGTCCTGGGGAGAGGGTATTTGCGACGCGTCCCATCCGCCGCCGAGGGCCTGGATCAAGGACACGCTCGCGACCATTCGTCGCGTGAGAAGATCGACTGCCGTCCGTTGATTCTCCAGCGCGCTGGTCTGCGCGGTGATTACCTGCAGATAGTTCGCGAGTCCTCCGCGATATTGGACAGTAGATATTTCGAGCGACTGCTGCGCGGCTTTGACCGCCCGGTCCGTGATCTGCGCCTCTTCGGAGAGGATGCGCAACTGCGCCAAACTGTCCTCCACCTGTTGCAACGCCGTCAGCACCGTCTGCCGGTAATTCGCCACAGTGGCGTCATAGGAAGCTTGCGTCACCTTGACTTGAGCACGGTGCTTGCCGGCATCGAAGAGAGTCGCGGCCAACTGCGGTCCCACGGACCAGAAGCGGCTTGGCCATGTGAGCAGGTCGCCGATGAGCGAAGTCTGCAAACCCGCGCCGGCGCTGATGGACAGCGACGGGTAGAACGCCGCCTGGGCGATGCCGATCTGTTCGTTGGCGGCGGCGACCTGCCGTTCGGCGGCAGCGATGTCGGGCCTTCGTTCCAGCAGAGCGGCAGGAATACCGATGGGAGATACCGGCGGCGGAGCCTGATTCAGCACGGCGGGAATCGAGAGATCGGAAGGCGGTTTGCCCGCCAGCACGGCGATCGCATGTTCGAATTGGGCCCGCTGGACTCCCAGGTCGGTCAACTGCGCGCGCACGGTTTCCAACTGAGTCTGAGCCAGGGCCACATCGCCCTTCGATGCGACACCGCCATCGAACCGGTCCTGGGTGAGTTGCACATATTGCTCGTACGACTTCACCGTGGCGTCCAGCAACTGCCGCGAGGCGTCCAGGCCCTGAATCTGGAAGTAATCCGCGGCGAGTTCCGCCTGATACAACAAGCGGGCATTCTCCAGTTGGGCCGCCGAAGCCTGCGCAACCGCGGAATTTGCCGCAACCCCGCGCCGGATGCTACCCCAAATATCGACCTGATAGGCCAGCAAGTCAATGGGTAACGTATAAAGGCCTCTCACGCCGGAAGCTGAGCCCGTGGCGGAATCCGCGGCGGAAGGCGCGGCGATCACGGTGGGAAACAGACCCGCCCGGGCGACGCGCACGCTCGCTTTGGCCGCTTGGAACTGAGCCGCGGCGGCCAGTACATTCTGGTTCGAGATGGCGACCTGGTCTTCCAGCGCATTGAGCCGCGGATCGTTGTAAACCTCCCACCATTTGCCACGCAGCGCTCCGTCGTTGGGTTGCGCCTCCTTCCAACCGGCTGGCAGCGCTTCTTTAAACCCCACCGGCGCCGGAGCACCCGGACGCTGGTACCTCGGACCCACCATGCAGGCGTTCGCAAAGAGCAGCAATCCAGCCGTCCCGAGAACGATCGACGGACGGAAGCGATTGGAAAGGGCCGTGCCTTCATTCATAACGGAGAGCCTCAATCGGATCCATGTACGCCGCCTTGCGGGCCGGGTAGTAGCCAAAGAACACCCCCACCACCGCGGAAAATACGAACGCCAGGAGGATCGACAGAGGGCTGACCTGCGTGGCCCAATTCGCAAAGTGCGAGATCAGCAGCGAAGCCGCCAGCCCAACGACGATTCCGATAATTCCACCCAGCAAGGAGAGCGTCACGGCTTCCACCAGGAATTGCAACAGGATGTCGCGCGTCTTGGCGCCCACCGCCTGCCGCAGGCCGATCTCGCGCGTTCTTTCGGTCACCGACACCAGCATGATGTTCATGATCCCGATGCCGCCTACGATCAGCGAAACCGATGCGATCGCGCCCAGCAGTATCGACATCACCTGCGCCGACGTTTCCTGAGCCGCGAACACCTCGGTGAGGTTGCGGATGGTGAAGTCCTCGTCCTGACCCGGCAGGATCTTATGCCGTTCGCGGAGCAGCGCATCCATCTCTTGAATGGCCTGGTCCATGGCCTGCGGGCTCATGGCCTGCACCATCAGCGAGGCGACCGCTTTGGCATTGGCCTTGTTGGCGCCGAGCACCTTTTGCGTGGCCGTGGAGATAGGCAGCAGGATGACGTCGTCCTGGTCCTGCCCGGTTGGCGACTGGCCTTTCGGTGTCAGCACGCCCGCCACGGTAAACGGCACATTCTTGATGATGATTACCTGACCGGTAGGATCGCTGTCGCCAAATAAATTCTGCGCGACGGTTTCACCCAATACCGCCGTTTTGGCGGCCGCATCCACATCCTGCGTGGTGAAGAACTGGCCGGACAACATGCTGTAATCGCGGATCGTCATGTAATCCGGAGTCACTCCCTGGGCATTGGTAGCCCAGTTGTTGTTTCCGTACACCACCTGCACCGAGCCGCGTACGGTAGGGGCGGCGAGAGCGACGGACGGGCACTCGGCCGCGATTGCCTTGGCGTCGTCTTGCGTCAACGAGGCGACCGCGCCGGAGCCCAGCCGGACACCATTGGTGCTGACGCTGCCCGGCAGCACGATGATCAGATTGCTCCCGATACTCTGGATTTGCTCCTGGATGCGCGCGGTGGCGCCCGTGCCCACGCCCACCATCGCGATCACTGCCGCCACACCAATGATGATTCCCAGCATGGTGAGCGCCGAGCGCATGCGGTTCACCTTCAGCGCGCGGAGCGCGATGCGGATGCTGCCGATAATCTTATTCATGACGGGACCTCCTCCGGCTGCTCGGCGGGAAGCTGCTCAAGGTCCTTCCGCGCTTCGCGCGGCTGCGCCAGCCTCTCGTCGAGTTGCAGCCTGCCGTCCTTGAAATGAATGTTGCGGTTTGAGTAAGTCGCGATATCCGGATCGTGCGTCACCACGATCATGGTGATCCCCTCTTCGCGATTCAGCCGTTGGAAGATCGCCATGATCTCCAGGCTGGTTCTCGAGTCCAGCGCTCCGGTGGGCTCGTCCGCCAGGATAATGCTGGGGTCGTTCACCAGCGACCGCGCAATGGCCACGCGCTGCTGCTGGCCGCCGGAAAGCTGGCTCGGCTGGTGTTCCTCGCGTCCGGCGAGTCCCACTGCGAGCAGCGCCTTCATGGCTCGCTCGTGGCGCTCGCCGGCCGGGGCATCGGTGTACATCAGGGGCAATTCCACATTTTCCGCCGCACTGGTTCGCGCCAGCAGGTTGAACTGCTGGAAGACGAACCCGATCTTCTTGTTGCGGATCTCCGCTAATTGGTCGCGATTGAGATTCCCGACGCTGATTCCATCCAGCATGTAAGTCCCGGAGGTAGGCTTGTCGAGGCACCCGAGGATGTTCATGAGCGTGGATTTGCCGGATCCGGATGGGCCCATGATGGAAACGAAATCCCCCCGTTCGATTTGGAACGAGATGCCCTTCAACACGTGCACCGGCACCTCGCCGAGCCTATAGTCTTTCACCAGATCCTTGATTTCGATTACGGGCGCCATACCGTTCGCCTAGAACCCCGGTCCTCTGCCGCCCTTGCTGCCGGATTGGGCGCCGGGGCTGCCGCCGGAAGCCGGAGCCGCCTTGGCCAGCGCCGCGACAATCACGCGGTCTCCGTCCTTCAGTTCGCCTTGGGTAACCTCCGTAAACGCGCCATCGCTTTCGCCTGTGGTGACCACCACGCGTTGCGGCTTGTTGTTCGCGTCCAGGATCCAGACGGCTTTCTCCGGCGCCGCGCCCTTGCGCGCGCCCTTGGCGCCGCTGACGGCTGCCGCTTCCGACGCCGGGTGATAACGCAGCGCGGCGTTGGGAATCTTCAGTACGTTCAGATGCTGATTCACCAGAATCTTCACATTCGCAGTCATCCCGGGAAACAGCTTCAGGTCCGGATTCGAAACGCCGATCACCGCGTCGTACGTGATGACGTTTTGCACGTTGATGGGCGCCTTGCGGATCTGGGTCACGCCACCCGTGAACACCTGCCCGGGATAGGCATCCACCGTGAATGTTGCAGGCTGGTTCACGCGCACCCGTCCGACGTCCGCTTCCGACACGTTGGTATCCACCTGCATCTTGGTCAGATCCTGGGCGATCAGAAACAGCGTGGGAGCTGCCAGGCTCGCGGCAACCGTCTGCCCGACATCTACGTTTCGCGACACCACGACGCCATTCACCGGCGCGGTGATGCTGGTGTGGTCGAGGTCGAGCTGGGCCGATTGCAGCGCCGCGGTGAACTGTTTCACCTGCGACTGGTTGGCGGCCACCAGCGAATTCGCCACATTCAACTGTGCCTGCGCGACCTTCACGCTGTCTTCCACCGCGTGCTGCTGCGCAAGTAACGCGGTATGGTCTGCGACCGCCGATTTGTAGGTAGTCTGAGCGGTTTCCAGATCCTCTTTGGAGTCCGCCCCCTGGCCGACCATGATGACGCGCCGGTCGACCTTGACTTTGGCATCGTCGGCGACGGCCTGGGCCTTCGCGACATTGGACTGGGCGGCTGCGAGAGAAGAAGTCGCAGCCTGAATGCCCGCCAGCGCCTGCTGGACGACGGCCTGGCTGTTGGCTACGGAAGCCCGCGACGCATCGAGGTTCGCCTGTGCCTGATCGACCTTCGCCTGGAAGGGTGCGGGATCGATCCGCGCGATCAACTCGCCTTTCGTCACTTTGGTGTTGTAATCGGCGAACAAGGCCAGAACGACGCCCGACACCTGCGTGCCCACTTGCACGGTTACCACCGCGTTCGGGTTGCCGGTGGATGAGATGGCGACGCTAATGTCGCCATGTTCGACAGCCGCGGTGCGGTATTGAATTCCGGCTTGTCCCCCGACCACGGCCCATGCCCCCAACCCTACGGACACGCAAGCCACGGCGGCAACGATGAGAACGGTTTTCCTCTGCATATTTATCTCGTGCCTTACTTTACGATCCTTTTTTCTGTTTTTCAAGCGGCACCTTGGCAGTCTGCGAGCCTGGACATGAACGGCGGCGCTGCCGCGACGTATTCATGGATGCCTGCCCCGTTGTTGTCCCAGACCGCGCCGCGGGCCGTGCGCAGACCTCTCCCGGCTTGCTCGGCGCGCGTGGTGCGGGTTATTCCAGTGTCGCCGTCACGTAGATCAGTTGCCCGTACCGTTCCACAAGCAGCGCGATGGGATCTCCGGTATTCTTGTCCTTAAGCGCGTCCCGCAACTCGTCGAGCGACGCGATGCGCCGGTTGTTCAGCGAGTAGATCACGTCCCCCGCCACCAGGCCTGGATTCAGCCCGGCATATTCCGCCGGAACCGCCGCCACCGCGACGCCCGAAAGACGCCTCAGGTTCGGCAGAATGGCATTCACCTTCTCGTCCACGGTCACCGCGAGAATCCCCAACTGGCGAACCAGCGAGGCATCCGAATTAGCGAGCTCCTCCAGTTGGCTGGGCTCGTTCTTCCGGTCGAGAATGGCGACGGTCTTGGACATCCGCTCTTTGCCGCGCTGGATCTCCATGCTCAACTCGTCTCCGGGCGCCCGCTGGAACACAGCCAGAATCAGGTCGCGCGCCTCTCGCATCGGCTTTCCGTCGATGGACAGCACGACGTCTCCCGGTTCGAGCCCCGCGGCCTCCGCTCCGCTCTCCGGCGCGACGTCCGAAAGGATGACGCCCGAATCCCTGTCCAGTCCCAGGGCCGTTCCCAGCCTTGGTGTGATCGTCTCGGGAATCACTCCGATCGAGCCGCGCTTTACACGCCCGTCCTTGCGAAGCCTCTGGTACACGTCCTTGGCCAGGTTGGCCGGAATGGCGAACCCGATCCCTTCGTTACCGCCCGATTGCGATAAGATCAACGTGTTGATGCCGGCAATACGCCCCTCGATATCCAGCAATGGCCCGCCGCTGTTGCCGCGATTAATCGGAGCGTCGGTCTGGATGTAGACCATCGGACTTTCCGGATCAAGTTGCCGGGATGTCGCACTCAACACGCCTTGCGTGAGGGAGTTCTGCAATCCGAGTGGGCTGCCCAACGCCACCACTAACTGCCCCTGCCGGAGATTGTCCGAGTTCAGAAACGAAAGCGCCGGCAGGTTCTTTAGCTCGATCTTCACAACCGCGATATCCACCTGGCGGTCCATGCCGATCAGCTTCGCAGGCATCAGATGCTCGTGCGGCTCCTGCCCCCTCTCGTCACTCCGAAGAATCTTGACCTCGATGCGGCGGGCGCTCTGCACTACATGAGCGTTGGTGACGATATACCCGTCAGGGTCCACAATGACTCCTGAACCAGTGGCCTCCTGCTCCGCGACAAACCCCACGCGTGGCGAATCTTCTTTGCCCACGGGAGCCAGTCTCTGTACCAGGATCTGGACCACAGACGGGCTAGCGAACTGGGCGAGGTCTTCCAGGGCTGCGCTGTACTCGGCCAGGAGCTTCGACGGCTTGGAAGACTTCACGCCTGTCTGCGCAGCGCATCGTGCGGGCGCCAATAACAGGACGATCATGCCGAGAATACCCATTCTGGTCATGATCCAGTTTATACCTCCGCCAAACCGCGGCTATCAATGGAAGGCGGCCCGTACTATCGTTGGAAGCGCGGCTAATCCTCGGCTGGAGGGACAAGCGGTTACGTCGCTGTGGATTGGCGCCACAGCGAAAGTCCGCCTCGCGGTCATTCCGCCGTCGAG
>OCZT010005004.1_pt1 | contig 13282 bp, 16 predicted proteins | sample 1539031 | NCBI WGS metagenome assembly OCZT01 (sample SAMEA3539308, study PRJEB22396) | soil metagenome | biome: tundra; feature: field; material: soil | place: USA | collected 2010-05 | depth 0.15 m | reverse complement strand
TCCGAGAACCGACCGCGAAAGCCGGGCGTTCGAACTCATCCTTCTCTAGAATCCCAAGTGATAGGCCATCGGGGTAAGTCTGTATAGGTTAGTCATTTACGTCTAGCCTTTTTGTGGGTTGCCTGAAACCATTGCCCTATTCTCTTCCCTTTTCTGGCCTTCATCAAGGGGGAGTGTTCTAAGGCTCACAGAGGCCACTACGGGTTTGAGAGGCTCTGTGTCAGTGTGAGAATAGGTATCTACGGTAGTCTGAATATTTCTATGGCCTAAGGCTTTCGATACCAAATACATTGATTGACCTTCGGCTAAAGCCAGCGTAGCAAAAGTGTGTCTCAGGCTGTGTGGGACTAAGGGCTTTTTGATTCCAGACTTTTTAAGAACTAGCTTGAAAACTTCGTCTAGGGTTTCCTTCCTGATAGCGTTGCCATTGCAATTCTTCCAGATAAGGCCACTCTTATCCTTCGCGTTACTGTGAAGGGCTTTAAGGACCGTCATTAGCTCATTAGAAATAGGGAGCGTTTTTCCCTTCTTACTTTTAAATTGATAGATATTGATTTGATTCTTATGCCAGTTAACAGCGGACCAATTTAACTTAGCTATTTCCGTTAGTCTTGACCCTGTATAAAACAAGACTTGAAAGAAACTCTTATACTTTTCCTGATAGCCTTCAAACGACTCAAAGAATCTATTTAGTTCATCCTTCTCAAAGGTTGCTTCTCTACGTTTCTTAGGTTCTCTTTTTAGCTTAAAGGTTGTGAAGGGATTAAACCTAATCTTTTCATTCTCTACAGCGTTTTGTAGGATAGAGCGAAGCTGGTCTATTTCTAAATAGATGGTTGCTAGAGAATAAGGCCGTTTAGTCTTAGGTGAGATATCCACCATTCTTGAATTGATGTAACCTTGAATTAATTCCTTTTTAAGCTTCTCTGCGTCAATATCCCCAAAAAAGGCTAGCCACTTTTTAGGATGAACATTCAGCACTTTATATTTAGTAGACTCACCTAATGATGGCCCTTTTTGCTTGAGGTAAAATGCTATGGCTTTTGACAGCGTGAAAGTCTGAGGCTCTGTTTTCTCTTCTGTGGCTGCCTTTGTGCTGTGGGCAGAAGCCTTTAGTACGTCATGCTGTATCTGAGCCTGCTTCTTTGAGACAAAGCCTAGGGTATGCTGGGCCCTCTGACGCTTCCCTTCCCCATCATAAAAATAGAATCTGGCTGCATACTTTCCATCAGGTAATTTTATCAGAGCCATTTACTTTCCTTCCAGTGCTACTATAATGTTATCAACATATCTAAACTTTCCCTTAAATACTGTTTTCTTTACAGGATGTTTCACAAGCCAAGTATCGAAGGCTTTCATTTCTTCCTCTTCTGTAATACCAATAGTATTTATTACTTCTAATCCTCCATCATCGAGCCATTCTCCGTAGCCGTCCGGTGCCTCCCGCTCCATATCAATCCCTTTCGTCTCACGCATTGCCGTGCCCGTCCTTTCTGTGGCAGCGCCACAGGCCCTTATATCGCGCCTTGGCGCGCCATGTCAAGACATTTCTCGCGGTCAAGGCCGCTTATTTCTGATGTAAAAGCACCTGCTTTGCCGATTTCATGGCGTCTGCTCTGGCGTCCTGCCCCGTATACATATGAAACGGGCCTAACGGGATTAGCTCTAAATCTTTGGGTAACTTTCTTGGTATGTCCGCTATTGTCTTATAGGTCTTCGTTCCTACTCTAAACCCATAATCGTTATTGTCTTCCTTTCGCATCCTCTTCTTCCTTTATTAGAAATATATCCGTTTCTAATCCTTCCGATGTAATCGTGATCGGCTTATCCTTCATACCTTTTATCCTCAATTTATACTGTGCTGGCTTTATTCTTTGCTGATAGAAGTATCCATCAAAGCCACTACGTATTTTACTTACTGTCTTACCTTCATAATCTATCAAGAGTATTTCTATTCCAGCAATAGCAACCTTATCCAAATAACACACTCCCGAAAGGTCGCCTGTTTGTGTTATTGGTATCTCCAAAGGTATTACCTTGCCCTGTCTCCCAAATACCTTTATACCTTCTACGCTTGGAGTAAGGGAAGGGTCTTCTAATGTGTTTGTTGCGACACTAACATTAGTATATTGATTTGCCGGTAAAGGGATATAAACCAAACCTTCATTATTGGTCTTGTCTTGTGTGCCTGTAAAGCCCACGTTCCCTAATGGAGTATTGTTGAGCAAAGTTCTGGCTACAATTGCTCCTCCGCTTGATGGAGTAGCCCTTGCTCTTATGCTTCCGGTAAAGGGGTTACGGGATAGACTTGTTCCTATTGATACCGTGGCAGTAGTATTTCTGCCAGCATAATCAATACTTGCTCCAATAGATACTTTACCTGTGGTTCTGGTAATGCCAAGTAGATAGTGTGTCCTTGCTTCTAATAGTGAATGGTTGATACCGCCTGAATAAGTAACATCCTTTATTGTTCTTTCCAATGTAGCGCTGATATTACTGGCTTTCATTGGAGACATTGAATAATCTATCTCTGATTGAACGTGATAGCCTTTGAGATACTTACTAATGAGTAGCGTTCCCTGTCCTATTGTGTCTTGGTTTGTGGCGCTATTCATAAGCAAAGTATTACTAACATTTATGCCTTTATAGCCCATACCTATTCTTCCTGACAATTGGGTTATGTCTCCCCCGCTTCCCAAATAGTCTCTTGAACCACCTACCGAAACACTCACAGGGAAACGCAAAGGCAGGGTAGTATCAAGCCTAACAATGCTTCGACTTTTTATAGCCTCTCCAAACACAAGAGGGAAAGCCTCCGAATAATAGTTAGATAGTTCTGAATGGCTGGCAGTAATACCAATACCATTTATACGGGTTTGTAAATATCCTCCAATAAGATAACCTCCGTTAGAAGCCATTACAGTATTTACCTTGGCATACACAGCCCCAGAGTATCCTTGTAAGCCTATACTAAAATACTGTTGTTTAGTTCTATCTACCAGCGTTAGATTAGATACCGCTGTGCTTATTGATGTTTGCTTACTAATACCATAGGAACCTTCTACGGTAGCCCGCTCATACTGTGTATTGAACCCGTTGGCTACAACCCTATAAAGCAATTCCCCTTTCTTGGTTTGTTGGTCTGCTATATTATAGGTCTTGGTGGCTTCTGTAATTTCTCCATTTATGCCAAACCTAACAATCCTTATCCTATTCATACCGGGAAGTAAGGCGATACTAACTTCATACCTACCATCAGGACGCGAAGTAGCGAAGGCTATTAGCGCTTCATTGTTGTATATTTCTAAATCGTTTCCAGCGGGTAAGTCTCCGCTCAATACCTGTATGTCTGCTTGTGTAGAACGAGACACAGGAAAATTGGTAAGGAATAGTCCCGCGCTTGAATAAGGCAAGGCTACGCTTTCCTGTCCTGGGTAAAGTGTTTCGCCTATTCCATACGCTGTAATATATTTATTATCCATAAAGGTTTTACCCAAACTCATTCTAAAATCATTTATACCGCGTTCTGAATAGTTGAGGTAAATACTGGCAGTATGGTAGAGAAGGTCAGAGGCTAAATAGATTTGCCCTTGTAGCCCTATCCTGCTACCAGCATAAGTAAAGCGAAGAGTATTATCAGCCGTTGGATAGTCAAACAGTTTGAAAGGAACCGGCAGAATTGGATAGTTCTTTTCTTGGATACCGGCATTCTTTGATGCTTGCTTTATTGCTTCTTCTCTTTTCATTTTCTTTTCTATCGGCAACTCTTCACGAGGTTTTATATTTAGCGTTAGTTCATTCAGTGATACTCTGAAATCTATTGGTAGCCAGTGGCTCAACAAAGAGGAGGAAACGTAAATATCCCCCTGCGCCGGCTGTATCTCTTCTAACATATATTTATGTTCCTTGCCCTCTATAAATACTTTATGGCTGGCACAGTCAATACTTACTTTACGGTTAGGACTAATAAACCACCCTTCTGCTACTTCATCTTTTACTGTTATTGCCAGCCCTAACAGTTTTGATAGCTCTCCTAATGGAAGTAAGACTATTCCGGGCTGTGAAGTGGTATAGCTTGTTATCTCGTCTAACATGGTTTGATTTAGTTTCACAGCCAGAATAAGCGCGTTATCCTCTTTGATTTGTGCCTGTAATGGCAGAGCCACAAAGAAGAGAAGCAAAATACATTTACAGAATAATGACATTAGAAGTAGAAAGTGCTTTGTTTTCTGGGTTTGAAATCAGTTCTACTGTTAGGGTTTTACCAGACGTAAGGAGGATATTAGGCGGCAAAGTCAGAGGGAGTTTGATTGTCCTGTAAGCCATCCCTGAATAAACTGCTACCCCATTAGCAGTATTCAATACTACCGGCTTTCCTGTTGCTCCCTGATACTTCACTATCAAATTAGAATATAAACTTTCTTGTCCCTGTCTTTCAATTTTACATTCCATAGCAGATTTATCAGGCAGTAATGAGCAAGTTATGGAAGCGGTAGACGGTTTAGTATTGTGGCTTACTATGATTGGAATAGACACTGATACCAATACTTTTATTTGAATGCTGATTTCCTTTGCTTCTTCCTGTGGTTTGGATACTGTCTCCGTTAGCGGTATTTGAGAAAACTTCATAGCAGAACGGTATTCACCATTAGGAGTATCACCTAATACTCTTGATTGTATCCTTACAGATTGGACTTCCTTCGCGGCTAATGTAATCTCTCTTGGGCTATAACGGAATAGTCCAGTAGCAAAAGGAGCATTTTCATCGGGAATAGTTATCTCTTTCATAGAACCGTCAGGGAGCATTTTCATATTGATTACACTAATTCTATACGTTTGTGTTTCAGCAGATGAATTGACTAAACTTAGTTCTTGGCTCCTTACCTTATCTGTTAGCGTTACCCTTGTAGGGGCTACTAACACTTGACCTGCGGCTGAATTACCGAGACATATAGAACTCATAATAACCAATGCTACCAAGGGTGTTAGATGTTTCATAACTATTCCTTTTTGTCTAAACAAAATAATAGGCAGGTAATGGTAAGGCTCTACTCCCTACCACTCCTGCCTATTGTTTCTTGTATCATCCCGCTTTGTATTTAGTGGCTATCAACAGCCAGCGGATAATTACAAGACCTTTTCGTTTGAGCATCAGTAGAGGATGCTCTTTACTAATTTACTTACTTATGATTACTTTGGTAATATGTAATAGTGATTTCCAAAACAGCAAACAAGCCAGTGTTTATATTGATACATTAGGTAGCCTTCAATTGGGACAGAGTAGAAGCAAGTATCATCATTAGTTTTTGCTGGCATTGAATATTTAGTATATCTAAATAAATCATTAGATTATTCATTGGCTTTCTGTAATTTAGTTATAGGCTACTGAATAGCTTACTGTCCCTGTATAGTTGCCTGCTGGTTGCGTGGCAGCAGTTCCAACATGAAGATCAGCACCAATGGGAGGGCCTGTTAGCGTCCCCGTGCCGAGAATTGTTCCAGTTCCTGTGCCCATCCACGGAGCAACTAAAGTATAAAAACCATCTACAATCATCGTATGAGAAGCCCCGTCTGAAAGTGTAATAGAGGTAGGAGGAGTTACAGAAAAAGTCGCATTTGGGGTGCCGGTTACAATAAAAGATAAGGGACTAACACCCGCAGCACTTCCGAGAGTTACTCCACCATTAGCCACTCTGACGCCTGTGCTATCAAGAGTTACTGTTCCAGCCGTCCCATTGGGAATAACGGTTCCAAAGCCCAACGGGGTATTGGCGGCAAGAGCAATAGGCGCCGTGACTGTTGCCGTAGCAGTAGCCGATGCCGATGCCGCGTCTGCTCTTACTGTCCCTACCGTGGCTAAAAGCATTAGAGCAGCCATTACAGCCATACCCGCCCAACGTTTGGGAATTACAGGGGTTGATAAAGGTCTTACCCAATTCTCTCTATTCTTCGCTGGCAGAAACTTCATGTCTGAAAGAGCCATCTTTACTTTCTCATTATGGATAACACAATCTGTATTCTTCTTATAGCCACTATCGTAAATTGAACCGTTCATCTCTGTCTCTCTTTGGTTCCGTAGAACCTTCTAAAATAAAATGGAATGATATTGGTTGATTTCGCTCCTTCAAGAGGATTTTGAAAGCGTTTTATTACACCGGTTCCATATAAAGGGTACTAATTTTTAAACAAATCTGAAAATATCCTTGAAGTAACAACTGTAGGGGCTAACTTTGATAACTAAGCAGTAATGGTTATTGTGGGAAGATATAAGGTACCTGCCTAACTCCCTAGGCAGACAGTACCTATTTTACTGTCCTACGTTCTGTTTATAAGCCTATAAACACAAATACCCTACCAAATGGCAGGGTATAAGGCAGTATGTCCAGTAAAATGACTTCTGGACAGTAACCTAGGTAACAGGGAGGCTATTCAGAGTCTTCTGATATACCAAAATCATTAAGGAGAGTAGTCCTAACTCCATCAAGCTTTTCTTTATGAATCTGGCCTAGCTCAGTATCCTCAAGCCCTAACCTTTGGTCTACCTCTACTAGCGCTTTGAAATGGGTTTCTAACTCAAGCATAGCGTCTTTTTGAATGGTGGCTATAGGTGTGCCTGTAGGATGGTTCATAATTATATCTGACATATGTCCTCCTTAGTTTTGGTTACTTTCTATTACGTCAGGAACTATATCAACGTCAATAATAGGAGATTGAAGAAGAGGCTTCATGGTATTGGTAGGAGGTAATTTCATGGATACTGTAACTGACGCGCTCTGATTAACAACCTTTGTATTTTTGGTACGTGGGCTATAAGTATCATCGAGACAACGTTCTAATTGCCATTGAATAATAGTAGCCTCTTTCATTGTTATATTAGGACTACTCAACTTTGCAAGGGCGGCGGCCTCCCCTTCAGCGCTTGCTTTAGCAAAGCGGTCAAAGACATATCTATAAGAAGGGTTCTTGTCTTTATAGCGATATAACATGTCTATACCGGCCTGTCCCAGGCCAGCCACCTTTAGACAAGCAGAGAGAGGAATAAGTAACCTTAGGTTAGTCTCAATCTTCTCGATATCCGCTAGACAGAATTCTTTAGGAATACTTACCTTTCTAACACTCTTGTTCCAATCAGGACCAAGGGTATTATCAAGATCTGCTTTTAGTTGCTTAGGAAAGTATGTCATAAGTCCCCCTTGCCTTTTCTCTTTTAAGTTTAGCTCTATCACGTTGACTCTTAAGTCTACGTTCCCTAGATACTCTATGTTTTGCTATTTGAGCCTCAACAAAAGCATAGGTAGCCTGTCTGCGTTCTTCTCTTGTCCGGTCTAAATACTCCCTGTCCGTTTCTATATGAGGAGGATTTGGCTTTCTCTGGATTGGTGGACAGATATGTAATGGTGATTTAGAATACCGATAGAACTTACCGGCAACTCTAGGGGTATATTCAGTAAACAGGGTTACCAAAAGAGGGTTACACTCTGGGCAATTGAAAGCCCTTTTATAACGTGGTGGAATAATGTTAAGATCAGGCATATATCTCCTTATTGCTATTACAAGTAAGTTGCAGAAGAACTGGGAGGGGTTAATTTGAAGAAATCCCCTCCTCCTATGCATTTTTGTTCCTTTGTGTAGCGCATTTTTACATAGGTAACCTAGCAATGGTTACCGATGATTCCTCATCAATAAAATAGGTATCTGTAGCGCTACAATAGGTTATGAGACTACAAAGGGGAGTAACCGATAGGTTAGGCAGGCAGTGCCAGTAACCCCGGTTATGACCTTAAAGTAAGGACATACTTTTAAGGTTCAAACGCCTACAAATAATTGTAAGGTCTGATAATGTGTAATCTGTAACAGTGAGATACTAGAGGGTATGGAAGGTTAACCGGCCTGATATTAGATCTTTACGTCTCCACTAGCGGCGTAAGTGATATATCTGCCTGATTATGCTGGCCGGTTACCTGTCCTAAACGTGCTCATACCTTCATTTCTCAAAGGGTTACAAAGGTAACAGCGGTTATGTCTAGAAACAGGCCAGTTATGAGGTAGTAACTGACAGGTACAAGGTGATGTGCTTTGAGGGTAAAGGTTAACCAAGGTGATGGGCCATAGGCTGGGGTTCCCAGCACAGGGCCAGTAACCTAGATGCTGCCCTGCTACCCCAGATAACAGAGGTATGGTCTAGGAAGGGCATAGGAACCTCCTTAACGTCTGTTCTACCTTTGTCTGCCCTGTCTCATCGGTAGGATGGGTTACCTTCTATATCACGTTACTCTAAAAGTAGGGTAAAAGGGGCAGAAATCCTAGTTTTAGACCAAATCCAATGGGACAGACACCCCGTTTTCTTGGATTTGAAATACCCCATAATCATTGGGGTTTTGCCCCTAATCCAATGATACACCCCTAAGAGAGAGAACCTTGTTTCTTGGATTGACGTTCCTCACTAACCTAACCAAGACGGGTGCTAAAGCACCCCGTCTATTGGTATTAGTTTAGTTCTTTGTGATCCAATGGACAGATGAATCCAAGCGTCATTGTCCTATTGGATTTATCTGTTTCTTGGATTTGATATCAAGACGTAGAAGATAAGATATAGCCGCTTTTACCCTGCCTAACCTGTGCTACTTTGGCACATACCATCATATTATGTATATAATTAGTACACATTTACCTGTCTATTCATCCTTGATTGCCTTATACTATGGTTAAGTTGTTGTGTTTAGGCCATTTACTGCCAATAACCATTATTAGTTAGACTGATTATAATTTATTTTGGCCCTACCCCTGTAGTATGTGTGGTGAGTACCCAAGGTTATTTTTATAGCTCTTATAGCTCCGGTAACCAATCCTACCGATTGGAGGTAGGGGGTTTTCTCTCCCATACCCTTTATAAATCTCTAGTATCTATCCCTTCATCAAGCATCAGTTTAGAAACCTTGTTTAGCTCTTTTAGGCACTTACGATATCTCCGCGTTTCTGTTTGTCTATTAGCAGCGTCAACCATAACAAGATAATTCCAATGCTTATAAGCGGCCTTTAGTTGTCTATGATATACAGCCTTTATTCTTTTCTTATCTGGCTTAACGTAGCCATTACATGTTAGGAAATAGCTCTTTAGTCTCTTTGTCATAAAACCCCTTAATAAAGCCAAGACGGGAAAGGAAAGGATAGGGCAGGAGTTGAACCTTCTCCTTACCGAAGGAACCTTCCCCGCCTTGGACAGTTGACGTTATAAGCCGAAGGTAAAGAGGGAGGAAAGATAAAGGCTATGCCTAACCAATATCCCAAAACCCCAATACCTTCGGACAGGTTATAGAGGTAATCCCGAATTAGTATGTTTCAAGCGGTCAAGAATGCTTTCTTCTTTTGCTATGTCAGTAGGCTCAGGAGGCACGGTAGAAGAAACTACGGGAGGCAAAGACGCTACATTACATTGAAAGCCTGTAACCGTAGAAGTACCACAATTAATAGTCTTTGGGCCAATAAGGGGAGTGGTAGGAGTATCGGAACCACCACAGGCTATTACCCTTGAAGAGAAGTCAGGGGATAACGTGGGATTGATTACAGGAGTATCTAAGGTTACTGCTGGGGTTCCCAGCAACGTTCTGGTATTGGTATCTGCCCCAGCTATACCTTGTTTACTTTCTTTACCCTCTGCTTTTATGAAAGTACTAGCAGCATCAAGAGCAACCCGTAAGGAATCTATGGTTTCTTCTGCTATCATTATCCCTCCCTTAACAGGAAAGTATAAATGCTTTTCATTTTCACCTTTGCCTCTAACATGTTTTCTAATACTTAAAACATAGGTAGGATTGCTGTCATTCCATCTAAGTAAATCAACATGGAGTCTTGAACCATACCCAGTAGTAATAATAGCGACTTCTTTAGTTTGTGTTGGTGGGTTACCATTGTAGGTATGAAAAGGAACGGGTTCTTTTTCTTTGGTATTCATAAATCACTTCACCTTTGGATCAAAAATAATATCATCGGGGTTACCATATCGTTTCTTTATGTCTTCTGTGCTGGATGGTTTTGGGGGATTCTTTAAATCAACCAAATCTAGCATAGGAAACAGAACAGAGGGGTTTGAAGCTATTGGGCCTACATACTCAAACAACTTTGAAGCCTTACCATTTTTGGCTTTCTCATCAGAGAAAGAAGGACGTAACTCGCCGGTCTTAGCCATTCTGTCTAATGCCTTCTTTACTCTTGATCTGTTTGTTTGTGATATTGCTGTCATTACTTCTGCAATGGTTTGCTTTTGCCGGAATGTCTGGAAATGGTTCCTAATGTCTCTTTCATAAGAGGCTTCAGACAATTTTGAGACACTACCAAATATGGTTACTTCCTCTGTGTTTTGGTCCATTACCAAACGGGATCTGTCTATGCGCTTGCCGTCTCTTTGTTCTGTTTTATCCATTGTTACATAAGTAACGCTGCCTTCTTCATCCTCCTTTGATTCAAGGGTGAGGTTTAGCCCTGCGTTACCTCTAAAAGCCTGTGAACCCATACCGCCAGCTTTACTACCTCCAACAGCGTTACCTTTTTTAACCCATGCTAACAAGCAAAACGAAACGTTATTTTTAACAGCGAAATTCTGCCATTCCTTTAGAACTGGAATAACTTGGGCTATATCGTTTTGATTTTCAACCCCCAAGAAATATGAAATTGTGTCCAATATAATTAGCGCTGCTTTTCCATGTTTAACAAAGTTCATTTCTAAGAAAGGTATAAGCTGTTTTGGTTGGAGCGTGTAATATTCAAAGAACCCGTTTTGTTTGTTACACATTTTCTTGTAATGCTCTTTTTCGTGACGCGGGCTACCCTCAGCGCAGAGATACATTACTTTCCCTTGTGTACACTTTCTACCAAGAAAATAACCGCCAGACATTACAGCCTGACACAACGTTCTAGCCAACGTTGATTTACCCGCCTTGGGATTTCCGGCAAAAATATTTAGACTACCATAGGAGATTAGCTCATCTACCAGCCATTCAATAGGCTCATCCTTTTCTTGACACCATTCCTCAATACTTTTAATGATTGGAAGCCCTGTAGCCTCATCTGTGAAGGGATCTTTGGTATTAGTTGGGTCAACAGGAGGAGCCTTTGTGGCGTTAAGCCCCTCTATTTTTGCTCTATATTTCTGCCAGTGGTTATTAGCACAACTATCATGCTGACACTTGAATCCAGTCTTGCCTATTTCTGGCCCTTCTTCCCATAGATATACTTGAACCTCTTTTGTTACACCATGCTCTTTATTAAAAGGACATTCAACGTTGTAGGCTGTGCTTCCATCGGGGCCAGAGTTTCTAGCAGGTGATAGCGCTACCTGATATTTCTTTGCCCATTCATGAAGGTTAAAGCTAGAAGGCGGGCCGGTATAAGGATCTTTCTTACTATCAGCGGGAGGGGTTACTAATACCCTCGCTTTTAGAAGTTGCTCTGATACTGTGGCAGGATTTTCTTTTGGGAACTCATCAACAATTAGTTGTGAGAGTCTATGAGGGGTTTTAGAAGTATCTGCCCCTTTACAAGCGAACGTGCCATAGAGTTTACTTATGCGGGCTGGGTTGAATACAGACACGTCAACCTTTACTGTTGGTTCCTGTAGTTCAAATTTCTTTTGAAGCCCTTTAAGAACACCTTCCACTAGTCCGCTATCGTCTCTAGGAAGGTCTATAGGATAAAGAAGGTGGTATCCATTCCCTGAATCAGCAAAGTAAGGCACAGGCCAGCCAAGCCCAGTAAGAGCCTCCCTGATTAATTTTGCCTTACGTAAGGATGCTTCTTTTTCTTCGTTGGTTGCGGAGCTATTAGAAGGCTTGCGTTCTACGTCACAATCAACCAAGAGCCAATTTCTTTTAGTTATATTAGTGTCTGCCGTAGACTCATCTGTACCAGCAACGGCCATTTTGTTTAGAAACTTGCCGGCTAGCTTTATAGGGTTTACTGGATTAAGAGTAACGTAAATACCTTTGGCAAATATCATCCCTGAGTCTGCCCACTTCTTTAATCCTTCTACTGCGTTATCAGGAGAATCAAAGAACCCGGTATAGATTCGGGATTCTTTATTTTGGCTTGTGCCTTCTAAAATTCTAATTTCAAAACACTTGCTATCATTATGTAGTAGCTGTAGTGTCGCTTTAACTTGATTATAGTCTATCGGTTGTAATGCCATATTTAGTCCTTTAATCTTTGATTATTTCTCCATAGCACTCCTGTCAAATTAGAGGGAGTTTAGTTCTACAGTTAGGCAACTTTTTAGAACGGTCTGTAATGTAGAGGGGGTTAAGCCCTGTTAGGACTGTTCCTTTGGGTAACCCGAAATACTAGACTCTTACCCAATCTTCTTTCAATTTTATTGTTTTTCTATATTCAACAATAGTCGCCAGCACGTCCTTACAATATGAAAGCTGCTTTTCATCTAAAGCCTTTCTCCCTATTGCCATAGTCAGAGCGCCTTCAGCGTGTTCTAGAAGGTTAATAGTTGGTTCTGTGAGGTATACTCTAGTACTCATGTTACCCCTCCAACTGCATTTGTTTATATTCACCCGCCATGTGTTTATTAGCACGCTTGTAGTTTTTGGTAGCAACCTTAACGGCATTTTTAGCTAGTAACACTTCATACTGTAACCGTGATAATGTTCGCTTAGCATCCTTTAAAAGATAAGAGGCAGTATTAATCTTACTTGTCTCCTTTGAAACAATCCACGGATCTATTCTAAGAGTAACGATATTGGGTGTGCCTTCTGGACATACCTTCGCTGGTTTAGTTTTCATGATTTCTCCTTTTCTGCTTCACTTTTTAACTTGGCCTCTAATTTACCTAAAGCTGTTGAAGCCTCTTCCAGTGCTTTCTGGCACTTTTCATATTCATTATTGGCTTTCTCTTGGTCTTGCTTCGCTTTTCTTAACTCACTATGGGACTGTGCCAATTTCTCGTGAGCCTGTTCTAATTGTGTCTTTGGTTGAGTCTTTGGCGTCTTACGTTTAAACTTGAACATTTCTATAACTCCTTATTTATTCATCCCGTGTTCTTTTTGGTATTCTATAAATACCATATTTGCTAACTCCTGTATGGTCTTGTCAGGATGCCGCTTTTGTAGGTTGAATGCTTTTGTTATTATTTTTGCCACGGCTTCCCCATTCATTATTAGGGCTTGTTCCTGTTCTTCACTAATGGTATTCATATTATTGCTCCATCTATCTATTATTATAGGCGTGGGCAACATCTTCAATATGGATTTTAGCGGCTGTAAATAAAGCCATTAGACGACCG